>Ga0206945_1112_pt1 | contig 18371 bp, 16 predicted proteins | sample Alteio_BWOrgHeat_5_FD_152982 | JGI IMG/M metagenome (GOLD analysis project Ga0206945, IMG submission 152982) | Enriched cells from forest soil in Barre Woods Harvard Forest LTER site, Petersham, Massachusetts, United States -... | ecosystem: Environmental > Terrestrial > Soil > Temperate forest > O... | reverse complement strand
CGAAAATAAAAATATTGCTCCCAACAAGAACGCCGGCCGTTTATTCATAGTTGCCGCACCTCAATGGATGAGATCCGCGATCGCGGCGGCGGCTCTCGCCGGATCGACCGGCAAAGGATCGGTTTTTTTCACCCATCCCTGCCAGTCCGACGGCTGTTTCATTAAGCCTTCCAAAATGTTTTTTAGCTCGCCCCGGTTTAAATCGCGCTGCTCGTAGACGCGGGCCTTCCCGGCATCCGCCAAAACCTTGGCATTCGCCGTTTGATGGCCGCCGGTGGCAAGAGGATAGGGAACGAAGATCGCCGGCTTTCGGACCACCATCAGTTCGGTCACCGTCGACGCGCCCGCGCGGCCGATGACCAAGTCGCTGGCCGCGTAGGCGGAGGGCATGTCGTGACAATAGGAATCGACATAAAAACCGAACGGCGTCTTCTCGTAACGCTGGCGGACCCAGGTCACGTCGGATGCGCCGGTGATGTGCAGGATCTGAAACCGGTCCGCATAGGACGGCAATTGTTCAATGGCCTCCACGGCCAATTGATTCAAGCGGTGCGCTCCCAAACTTCCGCCGAAAATGAGCAGGGTCAATTTGGACGCGTCGAGCCCCCACTTTTGGCGCGCGGCGGTTGAGGGCGGGAGGTTCGTGAACTCACGGCGGACCGGGTTGCCGGTCAAGATCGCTTTCTTCCCAAAAAGGGGAAGGCTCGTGGGGAAACTAACCGCCACGCGCGACGCCAGCCGGCTTAAAAGCCGGTTGGCCAATCCGGGAACGACATTTTGCTCGTGAAGAATGACCGGAATTCGAATCAAGCGCGCCACGAGCGCGGGCGCAACGGAAAGATAACCGCCCATCACCAACAACGCGTCCGGTTTTTCTTGATGGAAGATTTGAAACGATTGAATAATACCCGCGATCAATTTGAAAGGGACGAGAAAGTTCTTCAAATCAAAACGCCGATTGAAGCCGCCCGCGGAAATGGAATAGAAAGGAATTTTCTCCCGTCTCAGAAGCGGCAGGACGTAATCTCCCCTCTTGATAACGAAAGAAACTTCGGCGCGGGAACTCAACAATTCGCGCGCGACGGCGAGACCCGGATAGAAATGCCCGCCGGTGCCGCCGGCGACGATCACGACCCGCATATCATCGTCCCTTCTCAGGAGCGGCCGGGGCCCGCCGCGACACATTGGCGAGAAGTCCGACGGAAAAAAGCGTGATCAACAGGGAGGACCCGCCGAATGAAATGAACGGGAGGGGCATCCCTTTCGTCGGGAATAGGCCGGAGGCCACGCCCATGTTGATGAGCGCCTGAAATCCGATGGTCAGGCCGATCCCGGCCGCGACGAGACGGGAGAACGCATCCGGCGCTTTTTTCGCGATCCGCAGGCTGCGCATGCAAAGAAACAGGAACAACCCCGCGCAAAAGAGGGTCCCAAGGAGCCCGAGCTCTTCGCCGAGCACCGAGAAAATGAAATCCGTGTGACATTCGGGGAGATTGGATATTTTGAGCCGGGAATTGCCGAACCCTTTTCCAAAAAAACCGCCGGAGCCCATCGCAATCAGCGATTGGATCAGCTGATACCCTTTTCCCTTGGCGTCGCCCCAGGGGTCCATGTAAGCGAACAGACGTTCCAAGCGGTAACGCACCTTCATGATCGCGACCACGATGACCGGCAAGGAGGAGAGTCCCAAGAGGAAGAAATGCTTCCAACGCGCGCCGCCCAGCAATAACAACGTGAACAGCACGCTTGCCATGAGGACCGGCGTCCCCAAATCGGGCTCGAACAAAATCAAGCCGAGCATCGCGCCCGCGAGCAGCAGAAGCGGCAAGAGTCCCCTTTTAAAATCTTTGAGGCGGCTTTGGCGCCGGTCCATATAGTCCGCCACCAGGAAGACCAGCATGATTTTTGCGGCCTCCGACGGCTGAAACGTCAGGCCCGGCAAATGGATCCAGCGCCGGGCGCCGGAAATTTTGGGGCCGACCAAAAGCACGAGGGCCAAAAACCCGAGCGTGGCGAAGTACATCGGCTTGATATGGGACTGCCAAAATGTAAACGGGATGTTGGCCGCCAGCAGGAACGCTCCCGTGCCGATCACCGACCAGAGCAATTGTTTTTTCAGAAAAAAGAATTGGTCGTGATACCGGTTCTCCGCGAAAAACGCGCTCGAGGAATAAATCATCACCCATCCGAACACCAGCAAACCGAACACCGAAAACAAAAGCCCCGTGTCGGGATACGGGCTGCGCATCAGCGCTTCAATGGAAAAGAGCCGCGTTATTTTTTTTGTTTCGGTTTTTTTCTTGGAGACAAACCTGTATTTCACTTGAGGGCCTTGACCCTTCGGGCGAATTCCTCGCCCCGTTGCTCGAAATTTTTAAATTGGTCGAAGGAGGCGCAAGCTGGAGAAAGCAGCACCCCGTCTCCCCGGCCGGCGAGCGCCCGCGCCGTTTTGACCGCGCGGGCCAGCGTCCCGCAAGAACGGAGGGGGGCCGCGCCGCGCAAATCTTTGGCAATGATGGGCGCGGCCTCGCCGATCGTCAAGATCAATTTCACCCGGCCCTTGATCAGCGGGACGAGCGGCCGGTAAGAAGACCCTTTGTGTTCCCCCCCCAGGATAAGAATCAGGGGTCCTGAAAAAGACTTCAGCGCCACCGACGTTGAATCCACATTCGTCGCTTTGGAATCGTTGAAATATTTAACGCCGTTGAGGGCCCGGACAAATTCAATACGATGCGGAACTCCCTTGAAACTCGCGAGACCGGCGCGGATCGCGCTGGATTTGATTCCCAGCGCCCGGCATGCCGCGGAGGCCGCCATCGCATTTTCCAAATTGTGCTCTCCCAGAAGTCGGATGCTTTTCGCGAGACGGCGATCGACGGGATTGGGAAAGAAAATTTTCCTGGCGCGCACTTTTCCGGCGATCCGCCGACACCAAGCGTCATTGCCGTTCAAAACGGCGGTGTCTTTTTTCTCCATGCGGGCGAACAGCCGGGATTTCGCGCGGGCATATCCCGCCATCGTGCCGTGGCGTTTCAAATGGTCGGGCGTGAGGTTTAAAAAAACGCCGACATTGGGATGGAAAGTGACCTGCCCTTCGAGTTGATAACTCGACACCTCCAGCACCAAATTCGTGCTGGGTCTGATTTTATCGACCAATGCGCTCAGCGGCGTTCCGATGTTGCCCCCCACAACGGTCGGACGCCCGGCTTTCCGGAGGACATGGCCGATCAACGCGGTCGTGGTCGTTTTTCCATTGGTGCCCGTGACGGCCACGGTTTTTCTCGGGCCCGCGAAACGCCACCCCAATTCAAGTTCCGGCCAGACCGGGACCCCCTTTTCCCGGGCTTTGACCAAATCGGGATGGTCCCAAGGCACGCCGGGGCTGACCACGATGAGATCAACGGAGTCCGAATAAAATTTCGACCGATTCGCTTGAACGCGGACGGCGCGGGGCAGGCCTTTCAAAGCGGCGGAGAGTTGCGTGCGCGATTTTTCATCGACCAGCGTGACGCGGGCGCCCTTTTTCAAAAGCAGTTTGGCGGCGGCGACGCCGGATTTGGCCGCGCCCACCACCACCACATTTTTATTCTTCATCGCAACTTGAGCGACGTCATCGCGATGAGCGCCAGCACGATCGCCACGATCCAGAAGCGGAGCGTCACTTTGGTTTCGGGCCAGCCCAACATCTCGAAATGGTGGTGCAGCGGCGACATCTTAAATACCTTTCGTTTAAACATCTTGATGGAGCCGATCTGGATGAGGACCGAAGCGGCCTCCGAGACGAAAATCCCGCCGACAATGATGAGGATCATCTCTTGTTTGATGGCGACGGCGACAAGTCCAATCGTCCCGCCCAAAAACAGCGAACCGGTGTCTCCCATGAAAATAGCGGCCGGGTATCCGTTGAACCAAAGAAACCCCAGGCACGCGCCCGCCATCGCCGCGAGATACACCGTCAACTCGCCCGAACCCGGAACGGGGATCAACCGCAGGTAAGACGACAGTTTGGCATTGCCGGCCAGGTAAGCGAAAATGCAATAGGCGAGCGCGCTGATCAACAACGTGCCGCACGCCAATCCATCCAAGCCGTCCGTGAGGTTCACCGCGTTCGAGGCGCCGATCACGGCCACCATCCCGAACAAGATGATGAACGAGTTGAAATTGATGAAAATATTCTTCAAATAAGGGACCTGCACCTGCGTCGCGTAGAGATCGTTCGATGGATACAGATAAAGATAGCCCGTCACCCCGATGGCCCAAATCAATTGGAAAAAAATTTTCCCGCCCTGGGAAAGCCCCTTTGAGGGATGTTTCAGGATCAATTTCTTGTAATCGTCCCAAAATCCAAGCGTCCCGAGATAGACGGCCGAGATCAGCGTCAAAATGATGAACCGGTTGTTCGCGCGCGCCCAGAGCAGCGTGGAGACCACCAGCGACGCCAAAATCAACAAGCCGCCCATCGTGGGCGTCCCGGATTTTTTTAAATGCGTCTCCGGACCGTATTCGCGGATGGTTTGGGTCACCGACCACCGTTTGACGAGATCGATGAATTTTTGGCCAAAGACCAGAATGATCAACAGCGAGGTCAGGAACGCGCCGCCGGAGCGGAACGTGATGTACTGAAAGACGTTGAGCGGGGACCAAAAGTCGCGGAGTTCGGCGAGCGCGTACAACATCAGGCGGCCTCCACGGCCTTTTCAAGATGGATGCCGCGCGAGCCCTTGAACAAGATCGCCGTTCCGAGCTGAGCGTATTTTTTTAGTTCGGTTCCCAGCGCTTCCGCCGACGAATATTGAGAGAACATTTTCTTGGGGGCCCCCGCGGAAATCGCGCCTTCGTACACGGCCTTCGTTTCGGGGCCGACCAGGAACACATGTTCAAGGGAAAAATGGGCCAGCTCCACGCCGACGTGGAAGTGGTACTTCTCGGATTCGGAACCCAATTCCAGCATCGAGCCCAATACCAACACGCGCTTCTGGTCGGGATATGTTTCCGCCAGCATCCGCACCGCCGTCATCATGGAGGCCGGATTCGCATTGTAGGCGTCGTTGATTAAAATCGCCCCTGAGGGATGGGGCAAAATCTGCATGCGCATTTTCGGCGGCTCAAAATTCTCAAGGCCGTGGACAATTTGCTCGAGCGAACATCCGAGCGTCCATCCGGCGGCGGCCGCCGCCAAGGAATTCATCACATTGTGCCGCCCCGGGATCTTCAGCGTGACCGGCGCATTCTGGGAAGCGATGTGAAGCATGAACCGCGTGTTCTCGCCTGCTTCGATCGAACTCGCCCTCACCGGGCAGGATGGCGCGTCGCCGAAATAAACTATTTTTTTTCTAAACGTGCGGACCAAACGTTCCAAATGAGGCTCGCCCCAGGGCACCACCGCGCAGCCGTCGCCCGGCAGCGACTCCATCAATTCCCACTTCGTCTCGGCGATCCGGTCGATGGAGCCGAAGGTCTCCAAATGGGCGGGACCGATGCTGGTCAGAATGCCCATGGTCGGATGCGCGATTTCCGCCAACTGCGCGATATTTCCGGGCGCCGAAGCGCCCATTTCCAGCACCATCCATTTGTGTTCCGGCTTCAACTTTGAAATGGTCAGCGGCAACCCGATCTGGCTGTTGTAATTGCCCGCGGTGGCAAGGCCGGGACCGAGCGACTCGAGAACGCTCGCCAACATTTGCTTGGTCGTTGTTTTGCCGTTGGAGCCGGTGATCCCAACGACGGGGCCCTTGAACAAATTGCGCAGCGAGCGCCCAAGGAAGCGGAGCGACTCCAACGGGTCGTTCACGCGAATAATGGCCGCCGTGAGATTGTTGTCATGCTTGAACCAATCCAGCTGCGAGACCACGATGCCGGAGGCGCCTTGCCGGCTGGCGGCGGTGGCGTAATCGTGGCCGTCCACGCGCTCCCCCTTGAACGCGAAGAACAGCATTCCCGGTTCGACCGCGCGCGAGTCCACCGTCGCGCCGGTCGCCGCCGCCTTCGGGTTTCCGAGGATCAGCTGGCCTTTTACAATCGTGGTGATGTCCTTGATGGAGAGATTCATTGGCTCAGAATTTTCCGCGCGACTTCCAGGTCCGAGAAGTGGATCTTCTTGTCCCCATAGATCTGATAAGTTTCGTGCCCCTTGCCGGCAATTAATACCACATCTCCGGGGCCGGCGGCCTTGATCGCTTCGCGGATCGCCGCTTCACGGTCTTCGATCATTTTGTAATTGGTCTTGCCGGTTTTCCGGATGCCGGCCTCAATGTCTTTCAAAATCGCCGTCGGATCTTCCGAGCGGGGGTTGTCCGACGTGACATAAACGCTGTCGGCCAATCGCACCGTCACCTCCCCCATCTTGGGACGCTTGGTTTTATCGCGGTCCCCGCCCGCGCCGAAAACACAAATCAGTTTCTTGGGGCCCGTGTTGCGCAGCGTCGTCAACACTTGGGCCAGCGCGTCGTGCGTGTGCGCGTAGTCGACGGCGACCACGAATTTTTGCCCCGCTTCCACGCGCTCAAGCCGGCCCGGCACCGCCAGTTTTTGATTTAAACCGCGGAGGATTTCTGCTTCCGGCAAGCCCAGCGCCAACATCGCCCCCGCCGCGGCCAGGCAATTGGAAACATTGTGCATCCCGAGCAAATTGTTCGACACCGGTTGAGAAGCGCCGGAAGGGAATGTCAGCTGAAAATGAATTCCGCTTAAATCGCACCTGATCGCGCTTGCGCGCAATGCCGCTTTCTCTCCCCAACCGAACGAAACCGGGTCTTTCAATTCCGCGGCCAGCCTCATCCCGTATTCATCGTCGATGTTCACCGCCGGCCTGACCGGCTCCGGACGGAAAAACAATTTCCGTTTCGCCGCGAAGTATTTCTCCATGGTGACGTGATAATCCAAATGGTCCTGAGTAAGGTTCGTAAAAACGCCGACCTGAAAACGGACATCGTCGACGCGGTTCTGCTCGAGCGCATGGGAAGAGACCTCCATGGCCACCGCCGACGCTCTTTTCCGGAGGGCCTCCGCCAGGAAAGACTGGACATCGATCGACATCGGCGTCGTGTTCAGCGCCGGTTGAACGTCCGGTCCCAACCGGACATTCACGGTGCCCATCACGCCGCAGATTTTTCCCGATGCGCGGAGAATGGCCTCGATGATATAGGTGGTGGTGGTCTTGCCGTTGGTGCCGGTGACGCCGATGACCGGAATATCGCGGGACGGATCTCCAAAAAAAACCTTCGCAATTCTGGACATGGCCGAGGAGATCGAGGGGGCTCTCACCAATGGCAGCGACGAAGGGACGTCCCGTTCGACCACCGCCGCCACCGCGCCGAGCTTCGCCGCCTGTCCCATGAACTCATGGCCGTCCACATGCGCGCCCTTGATCGCAAAGAACAAACATCCCGGCTTGACCAAACGCGAGTCATAGGCAAGACCGGTCACTTCCGGGTCATGCGAGAGGTTCGCCTTCATGCCGCTCTTCGAGAGAAGCTCGCTCAGTTTCATAAATTTTTCGGGTTGTTCTTGTCGTGCATCGCGACAAGTTTTGAGCTCAATTGCTCGGCGATGCGGCGGAAAATGGGCGCGGCGTCCAAGCCGCCCCAGCTCCGCCCCTCGGGTTCGTCGAGGATCACAACCATCGTGAGTTTGGGATTGTCCGCCGGAAAAAATCCGCAAAATGAAACCAGCGACAAAAGATCGTGATAGCGGTGATGCGCGCTGTCCCATTTCTGGGCGGTGCCGGTTTTCCCGGCGACTTTCGTCGCCGGGTCCCATTGGATTTGCGCATTGACGCCGGTCCCCCGCTCCACCACATGGGTCAGAATTTGAGTCAACTTGGCGGAGGTTTCCGGCTTGATCACGCGCCGCACTTCGGACGGCGTCGATTCCCAAATGGATTTCCCATTGTCATCCGTGATCCGTTTTAATAACCGGGGCTCCATCAGGACCCCGCCATTCGCGACCGCCGAATAAGCCCCCGCCAATTGGACCATCGTCACGCCGATCTCCTGCCCAAAAGACACCACGTATTTTGAAACGCCGCTCCATTTGGAAACGGGACGCAATACGCCTTTGGCCTCGCCGGTCAAACCGGACCCCGGCTGGACGCCAAATCCAAAGAGACGGGCATATTGGTAGAGCCGCGTCGCTCCGATGCGCTCGGCGATCTTGGCCGTCCCGATATTGGAAGAACGAACGATGACGTCCTCAAAACTCATGCGCTTGACCGGTTCGTGATCGTGAATCGTGATGTCGGCGACTTTCCAGGCGCCGTTTTCCCCGTCGAACATTTCCTTATCGGAAACCAGGCGCTCTTCGATCGCGGCGGCCGCCGTCACGATCTTGAACGTTGATCCAGGTTCAAACACATCCACGAGGCCCGGCACGCGCAAATCGGCGGGCGCGGGCGGGTTGTCCGCATCGAGCGACACCGGCGGCCAGTTCGCCATCGCCAAAATTTCTCCGCTCCAAGGGTCCTGGACCAAGGCCATTCCCTTCTTGGCGCCGGTTTTCTTGGTTCCCCATTCCAGTTCGCGCTCCACGATCTGCTGGATCCCCGCATCGATCGTCAACTGAATGTCTCCGGACTGGCCGCTTGTTTTGTTGAGGGTCTTATCAAACCCTCCTTCAATGCCCGAAAGGCCCGCTCCATCCCGTCCCACAAAACCCAGCAAATGGCTCGCCATGACGCCCATGGGATAATGACGCCTTGTTTCCGATTTAAAACCCACGCCCGGAATTTTCAAAATTCGGATTTTTTCCGCGGCGGGTGACGCGACGTCCCGCTTGACCCATAAGAAGGAACCGTTGGCCTTGCGCAGCCGCGCCAAGAACGACGCTTCATTGAACCCAAAAACCGCCGCGAGCTGTCCGGCCACTTGCCGCTTGTTTCGGACCAGGGAGGGGTCCACAAAACACGACTCCACCTGCACGCTTTCGGCGAGCGGCGCGCCGTTGCGGTCGTTGATGCGATGGCGCGCGTTTTGAATATCCGTTTTTATCGGACATTGCCGGTCCGCTTTTTCAATGAGGCCCGAGCGCAGAACGCCTTGAACGTACATGAGCCGCATCCCAAGAAATGAGAAAGCGAGCAGCACGCCGCCGCGGACCATAAAGAACCGGGCATTCATGGGCAGGAGAAAACCCGCGCTTTTACTGGATGGGTATGACATTCTCGGCGTTGGTGGGGACCCAGGTGCCGTGGCGCTTGGCCCATTGATCAAGGACGGTGAGCGATGTGAGCTCCGCCAGACGTCCGTTCAAAACATTCAGCTCCGACTTCTTTTGAAAAACCTGCGTCTCAACCCTGCGCAGTTCGACCAAGTTGCGCTCGGCTTGGATGGGCCACCAAACGCGCATGAATAAAAGTCCTCCCACAATTCCAAAACCGGCCGCAACGCGGGCCAAAGGCTTGAATGTCACCAGCGTTTTTCTTTCGCGCATGTTAAGCGACCCGCTCCAGCACGCGCATCTTGGCGCTGCGAGAGCGGGGGTTTTCGCGCATTTCATCGGAGGAGGGCCCGATGGGTTTCTTTGTTACGAGGGAAAATCGTTTTTCGCCGCTCGGCGATTTGGCGAGCGACCGGAATTTTTCCTTAACGCGCCTGTCTTCCAACGAATGAAAAGAAATAATGGCCAACCGCCCCCTCAAGTTTAAACAAGCCGGCGCCGCCGCCAGGAGATCGTCGAGCGCCCCCATCTCGTCATTGACCATGCATCGCAGCATCAAAAAAACCCGCGTCGCCGGGTGCGTTTTCCCATGCCTGCCGACCACCCGTTCGCAGAGCCGCGCCAATTCACCCGTGGTCTTTAAACGACCTGCGCTCAATTCAAACAAAATGGACCGGCTCAAACGCTTGGCGTTGCGTTCCTCTCCAAATTCGCGGAGCGCTTCTTCAAGTTCTCTTTCGCGGACCGTGTGAAGGACCTGAAGCGCGGTTTTTCCCGTCGACGGGTCCAGCCTCATATCGAGGGGGCCGTCGGCCTGAAAACTCAATCCCCGCGCGGGGTCCTCCAACTGGGAGCTCGCCACGCCCAAATCGAACAGCATTCCATCCGCGCCTTTCCATCCTTCGGCCGCAAGCGCTCCTTGCAACCCCCGAAAATTGACCTGCCGAGTACGAGTCAGATTTCCGAGGGGTTGCAAGCGGCGCTCTGCCGCTGCCAAATTCTGATGATCCACATCCAAACCGAGTAGTCGACCATGGGGGCCTAACTTTTTCGCGATGGCTTCGGCATGACCGCCCAAGCCCAGCGTCCCGTCGACGTAGAAGCCGTCCGGTTTAATATTGAGGAATTCGATCGTTTCATTGAGCAGGACACTTGTATGCATTCCTTTGGATTAAATCTCTAAATTTTTCCCCATTTTCTGGAAAGTCCCGGCCGCTTTCTTGCTGTAGGCGTTCCAACGCGCGGCGTCCCAAAGCTCGATCCTTTCTCCGACGCCGAGAATAAACACGTCCTTTTTCAACCCGCCATATTCGATCAGCGTCTTGGGAATCACGACGCGCCCCATCTCATCAAGCGCCACTTCCTGCGCGCCCGCCAGCAGCAGGCGCTTGAACGCGCGGCCATCCTGCTGGTTTTTTACGGGCAAATTCTCGAGGCGTTTCAGCAGCGGGCCATGGAAGGTCTCGGCCCCGTAAATGTACAGACACATCTCGAGACCCCGCGTCACGACGAAATTCCCACCCTTGGTCGATTCTCCTCCCCGCAGTTTTGCCGGAAGGAAAAGTCGCCCTTTTGGGTCGATGGTGTATTCGTACGTCCCTAGAAACAAAATGTCTCCCTTGGGTTATCCCCAGTATCCACCGATTTATCCACAATTCGCCACGATTAGCCACAATTGTCCACGGAGTCTAATACCGTAAAATAGAAGTGTCAATTAGAATTATGAAAACGGAAAACACGAAACAACTGAGAAAACCTGGGCCCCGGCTAGAAAATTGCCGGGGCGACGAAGTTATGCCGAACTTATTGGAAAAGGCTCTTGGTGGGACTAATTGGCGGGAACGGCGGGCGTGGCGGGGACGGCTTCTGCGACGGGCAAGTAGAGAATTCGCGAGCAGGAATCGCAAACCATAAGGGTCTTCGCCTTGCGGATCTCATTCATCTTGGCTTGCGTGAGGCCCAAATGACAGCCGCCGCAAGAATTGTTGATCATGGGAACAATCGCCAAACTGCCGCGCTTTTCGCGGATGGCCTCATATTGGCCCAACAGAGCGGGCGGCACCGTCGCGGCATAGGCGGCGCGCTCTTCTTCTTTCTTCTTCACGTCGGACAAGACCGCGTTTCTCTGCGATTCCAATTGCTGGATCTCGGATTTAACGGCCGTTTCGTCCGATTTAAATTTGGTTTCAAGTTCTTTGTATCTGCGGTTGTCAACTTCAACGGCTTCCATGACGGAGAGAATTTCATCCTCGATCTTGACGACCGCGGCTTTGGCTGCCTGGATTTCGCCGAGCATGGCCTTATAGGCATCGTTGCTCTTGAGCGAATTTAATTCGGAGTTGTGCTTCTGGACGAGTTTTTCCTGCGCTTCGGCGTCCGCTTCCAATTGCTTCTTTCGCAACGTGTGCTGGGAGAGCGCGTCTTTCGCATTCTTGAGGTCGGATTTCAGCGCTTCAAGCTGCTGGTTTTTCTTTTGGATCAGCGGCGTTATCGCGTCGGCTTTCTCGCGGAGATCGTCGATAATATTGTCATGTTTTTGGAGCTCAATCAGGAAGGAAAGTTCGCCTTGCATGGGCCGGAGTTTAGCATACCCATAAAAGAATCGCTCGAAGGGGGTTATGATACAATCCGCCGCCAGGATTGGACGGGCCCATAGCTCAGTTGGTTAGAGCACTCCGCTCATAACGGATTGGTCGGTGGTTCAAGTCCACCTGGGCCCAGGAAATTTTCCTGCGGAAAATTTAGATGGTAGTAGTTAGAAGTTAGTTGATAGAGGTTACTTCTAACTACTAACTTCTACCCTCTAACAACTATTCGCCGAAGGCGAATCCGGGCAGTTAGCTCAGCGGGAGAGCACTCGCCTCACACGCGAGGGGTCACAGGTTCGATCCCTGTACTGCCCATGATTTTAATGCACGACCCCATTCCCGTCGATCCCCAGCGCATCATTTATGTCGGGGCTTCTTTTAACGGGTCCGCCGCCGGCCCCTCCGGTTCCCTCCGATCCATCGCCGCCGCCCGGAACGACCGTGGGGTCTTCTACAATTTCCATGGTATCGAGAACGAGAACCACCGAATGTCCTTCGCTATTAACATAAGTGCATTTATTGGCCCCCGGAACGGGCGTGCCGGAACCATAGCCCGCGAGGGCCGGACAGCCCTCCCCCAGCGCGAATGCGACTGTCCCCAACAAAAGGATCGGAACGACCAAGGCACCGATAAGAAGACGTTTTGACGGTTCAATATCCATACCCCATACCTTAAGCCGGATACGGCCAAATTCAATGCGTTTCCGTCGGAGAAATGAAAATATGATTCAGGGCGTCAAAACGCTCAGTTATCGAGGTATTCTTTGAGCACCCGGCTGCGGGAAGGATGGCGCAATTTGCGGATGGCCTTCGCTTCAATCTGGCGCACGCGTTCGCGGGTCACATTGAAGATGCGGCCGAGCTCTTCGAGCGTGCGCGGATAACCGGAGCCGATACCGAAACGCAGGCGGATAATTTGGGCTTCCCGCTCGCTCAGGGTCGACAACGCGCGCTCCACTTCGCGATGGCGCAGGAAATCCTGGGCGCCTTCGGAAGGCTCGGAGCTCCCTTCGTCTTCAATGAACTCTTCGAGATACGAGTCCTCGTCCTCGCCGACCGGCGTGGCCAACGAGACCGGGTCCTGCATGATCCGCAAGATGCCGCGCACTTTGTCCATCGAAAGGCGCAGCGCCTTGGAATATTCTTCCAGGGTCGGATCGCGGCCCAACTCTTGGCGTGATTTGCGGGCGACCTTGGTGAGTTTCGAAATGATTTCCTTCATGTGCACGGGAATACGGATCGTGCGCGCTTGGTCCGCGATCGCGCGGTTGATGGACTGGCGGATCCACCAGGTTGCATAGGTCGAAAACTTGAAACCCCGCCGCCATTCGAACTTTTCGACGGCCTTGATGAGTCCGAGGCCGCCTTCCTGGATCAAGTCCGGCAATTCGAGGTTCGAAGCGCCGACGTGCTTCTTCGCGATCGAAACCACGAGGCGCAGGTTGGCGCGAATGAGTTTGAGCTTGTCTTTTAAGATCGCTTCTTCGAGGTCGCGGATCTTGATGTCCAAGTCGATGATGTTGTCGCGCGTGACCGGCAAAACTTGCAGGATGCGCACGCGGCGGCTCTCGACGTTCTTGATGTTTTCCATCGTGGACTCAATGCCGGTGAGCGTATAGCCGGTCAATTTCTTGAAGGCCGTCGGCGTGATCTTTTTGGCCAACACTTTGTTGTAGACGGTCTGGAGCTCGGAGTACGGCATGTTCAGACGCTTCTCGTAGCGCTGCAGCTCGTCTTCACACTCGCGGATCTTGAACGCGATCGTTTTGATTTTGTTGGTGAGCCGCTTGATCTTGTCTTGGTTCAAGTTCAAGCTGATGATCTCGTCGACGATATGCTTGCTTTCCTGATCGAGCGCGAGCTGGAGCTTCGCTTTCGCTTTGAACGACAGGTTCGGCGCTTTTAATTTCTCGGCGAGGCCGAGAAGGACCTTCTCGCTTTTCTGAATGGACCCGGCCACCTGCTTGACTTTCAGTTTCATGCGGCTCAGCTCGGCGGTCGTCTTGCGTCCGCGCGGCATGAGTTCTTTGGGCGTCATTTCGTCTTGTTCGAGCAGCGTCTGCCAGTTGCTGATTTCGCGCAGCGTGATCGGCGATTGGAGCACCAAGAGCCGCAGCTCCTTCTCGTGCTCCTTGATGTTGCGCGAGAGCGTGACTTCCTGTTCGCGCGTCAACAGCGGCACGCGCCCCATTTCGGAGAGGTACATGCGAATGGAGTTTTGCGTGTCGAGTTCGATTTCCGGAACGGGCGCGCCTTCCTGGGTCTCGGCTTTCGGCCGGCCGGTATCTTCGCCTTCCAAAACTTGAATGCCCATTTCTTCCAAGGTCCCGAAGAAAACATCCAAATCTTCCGGCGTGGTGTTCTCGGGGAGCCGGCGCATGATTTCCTCATAGGTGATGTAGCCGGCTTCTTTCCCCTGGCTGATGAGGCCCTTCATGAGAACATCGTTATCGATAATGGACTTGTTATGTTGTTGAATCATTTCGTCATTACTCCCTTCGCGTCGTTTGATGTGCCTTTGAGACGTCGCAACAAATCTTTGTATTCGCTCATGGCGCCCGCCTGCCCGTTCGCCACCTGCCGGCCCAGTTCTTGCAGGCGCAGTTTCTCCTTCTTTAGGCGGATGTCCCGGACCAATTGCGCCCGGTGTTCCATCGGCTCCCGGAATTCCCGTTCCTCGAGCGAGAGCCGCATGAGCCACTCCCGGTCCTCCTCCGACATGTCGTCCGCCAATGCGGGCACCGAAATTTTGCCGGCCGCCAGCTGTTCTTGAATCCGCATGAACATCCGCTTGTGCCGTTCCTCTGAAAAATCAGCCGGCGACAAATCAATGCCGCGCGCCACCGACGGCTCCAAAATCAACAGCTGCAAAAGTTCCTCTTCCGCCGAAGGCAAACCCGGCCGCGGCGCCGGCGGCCGTTTCGACCCGGAAGAAGGCATGGCGGCCGCCGGGCTTTTTTTCTTCTTCAGCTGCTCTTCGAGCGACTCCACCCGAAGCCCCAACCCCGCCGCCAACCGGACCAAACACTCCGACTTCAAAATCTCGTTCTGGCTCTGCCCGATCAGCGCCAGCACCAGCATCGCCGTCTCGGACTTCTTCTGAAGCGCCATCTCCTTCGACGCCCCCAGCGTTTTGAGGATGTAATCCAAAAAATCAGGCGCCGCCTCGATCAGTCCGTCAAAAAATTCTTTGCCTTTCTCCCGGATGATTTCATCCGGGTCTCCGGTCTCGCTCGTCATGACCACCCGCGGAAAAAAATCTTCCTGGATCATCGGCTCCAAGCTCCGCATCGCGGCCCGTTCGCCCGCTTCGTCGGGATCGAAGAACGCCGTGATGTCATCGGCGTAGCGCTTCAACACCTTCGCGTGGTCCCGGGTGAAAGCCGTCCCGAGCGTGGCCACCGCGTTCGTGACGCCGCCTTGATGGACACCGATCACGTCCATGTACCCCTCACATATGATTACGCGCCGCGACGATAAAATGTTCGGTTTCGCCTGCAGGATCCCGTAAAGCGACTTCCCTTTCGAGAACACCGGCGTCTCCGGCGAGTTCAAATATTTGGGCCCGCCGTCTTTCTCGGCGTCGCCCGCGTCCAAGAATGATTTCTTCGACTGCGGCAGCACCCGCCCACCGAACCCGATCACATGTCCAAACCCGTCAAATATGGGAAAGATCAACCGTCCAAACATCGGGTCGTAAAACCGTCCCGCGCTCGAGCGGGTCACCAAACCCGCCGTCTGACACAGCTCTATCGGAAATCCTCTTTTGACCAGCGTCTCAAAAACGCTCCCGCCGGCCCCGGCCGCGAACCCAAGATGAAACCGCTGCCGCGTTTCTTCCGTGAGCCCCCGCTCCTCCAGATAGGCCCTTGCCGGAGCGCCGGCCCGGTCGTCCCACAACTGGTCCTCGTACAATTTCGAGGCCGCTTCGAGAACGCGGTAAATCTTCTCGCGAATCCCTTCGGGCTCCCGCTTCTCCACATTCTTCTGCTGCTCAAGCCGGATGCCCGCCCGGTCCGCCAGCATCGTGAGAGCTTCCGAAAAATTCAACTGCTCCATCTTTGAAACAAAAGCGATCACATCGCCCGACTCGCCGCAGCCGAAACATTTGAACAGCCCTTTCTCCGGATGCACATGAAAGGACGCCGTCCTCTCGCTGTGAAATGGGCACAATCCTTTGACCGACCGCCCCGACGCTTTCAGGGACGGGACGAACTCCCGGATGGTCTCGACGATGTCGACGGCGGACCGAACTTGGTCTATTTGCTCCCGGCTGAACATTCGCACCACCTCAACGCGAAACCCGCTCCTCCGGAGGTTGGTTCGAAGGGCGGGTTTCGGGTTTGATTTGAAACTTACTTTGAACTGCTAGCGCCGTTTTTGCCGCATCATTCGACGCTTGAGTTTCCGCCTTGCTTCGGCCGCTTTCCGCTTCTTGCGGATGGCCGGGGACTCGAAATACTCGCGACGCTTGATCTCTTGCATGATTCCATTGCGCTCGCATTCGCGCTTAAAGCGCCGCAGCGCTTCTTCGATGGACTCATTGTCACGTAACTTGATTAAAACCACGGGTGAACATCACCTTCCTTTTCTTATACCGGAGACCAGGTCATGGCCTTGCCTCCGAGCAAATGATAATGCAAATGATTCACGGTCTGGCCCGCATCCTTCCCATTGTTCGTGATGAGCCGAAACCCGGACTCAAACACGTTCTGGCTTTTCGCCACGTGCTGCGCGGCCCGGTGAAGATCGGCAAAGATGCCGAAATCAGGCTCGGTGACCGCGGAAACACGTTCAATATGTTTTTTGGGAATGATGAGTATGTGGACGGGAGCCTTGGGGGTTAGATCCCGAAAAGCCATCACGCGTTGATCTTCATACACCACATCGGACTTGATTTGACCGGCGCCGATTTTACAAAATAAGCAATCGTTCATACGGCCGCCTTTTCGATTTCTTTTCGATCAAAATGTGACGAGAAAACCCGTCTATGTGAAAGACCTGTGCCTGCTTCGCCCAGCGGAACATCCACCCGGATGTAATTGTCCGTCCAAGCTTCTCCGCTCCGCTCCGGCAGCGCCTCGCGCTGCGTCCCTTCGTGCTTCCGGTAAAATCGTTCCCGCAAAACCATGTCCAATTCGCCCAGAATTCCCGCCCTTCTTATAACAACGCGCGGGTCCAATGGTTTCAGCTCCGCCGCTTTCGTTCCCTGCCGGGCCGAGAACCGGAACACGTGCAGGCCTGAAAGCTCCATCGCCTCGATGTTCCGGGCGGTTTCTTCAAATTGTTCGTCCGTTTCCGTCGGATAACCGACCATCACGTCCGCGGTGATCCCGCAATCCGGCATGGCCTCTCGAACCGCCCGGACCCGCTCGCGGTACAAGTCGATGTCGTACCACCGCTGCATCGACCGCAAAACCTCGCTGTTCCCCGACTGCATCGGGATGTGAAAATGACGGCAAATCTTGTTCGATTGGCCCACGAACCCAATCAGCCGGTCCGTTACTTCCGTTACTTCCAGCGAAGAGAGCCGAATCCGGAATCGCCCTGGGACCTCCACCAATTTTTTGAGAAGGTTGAGGAGATTTATTTTTGCTCCTCCATCCATCTTCCCCTGGTAGAGTCCCAGGCGAATCCCGGTTAAAACGATTTCCTGATAGCCGTTGCCCAAAAGAGCTTGAACTTCTTCTCTCACCTGTTCCACCGGCTTGCTCCACATGTCCGGCCGAACCGTCGGGATGATGCAGTAATTGCACGGCGCCTTGCAGCCGTCCTGAATCTTTAAAAATGCTCTGGTCCTTCCGGCGAATTGATGGATCCCCAACGGCTGGCTCGACACCTCGAACCCGAAGCACGACGGCAACTCATCCTTTTCCTGGTTCGAATAAACTTCGACGCGGTCCGAGATCGCCTTCAACTCCTGCGGCGCGCGCGTGGCGTAGCACCCGGTCACGATGGTGCGCGCCCGCGGGTTCGCCCGCAATACCTTGCGCACCATCTTCCGGCATTCCCGGTCCGCAAACTCCGTCACACTGCAGGAATTGATCAAACACAGGTCCGCTTCTTCCGGGGTCTCGACATGGATCCCATCGGAACCCGTCAAGCGGTGCCGCAGCAGCTCTGTTTCGTACTGGTTGACTTTGCAACCAAATGTGAAAGACCAGATCCTCACTTCAACACTCCAAGAATGGCGGGAGCGGCCTTAAGATCGCCTTAAGATCTGGTAAATTTTTTGTAACGGCTGATTTTCGTCGCATGGGCCCCTATTAAACCAATCCCAGCTCGTAATTCACAAGCGAAAGGGCCACCAAACCGGCGGTTTCGGTGCGCAGGACCAAACTTCCCAGGGAAACGGTGGAGCATCCCAAGGACGTCAGCCAGTCGATTTCTTCTTTCGAAAAGCCGCTCTCGGGGCCGATAATCAAGTTGATTTGGCGAGTCGAATTCAAGTCCAGGCTGGGGAGCGCCGCTTTTCCGTCGGGAACAAACAGCAGCGAAACGCCGGTTTTGAGTTGAGACGAGAGCAGCGTGAGCGGCTGGACCGGTTCAATCAAAGGAAGTTTTGCGCGCCCGCATTGTTTGGAGGCCGCTTCCGCCAAGCGCTCCCAGCGCGACTGCTTCGCCGTGTTG
>Ga0206945_1111_pt1 | contig 18381 bp, 17 predicted proteins | sample Alteio_BWOrgHeat_5_FD_152982 | JGI IMG/M metagenome (GOLD analysis project Ga0206945, IMG submission 152982) | Enriched cells from forest soil in Barre Woods Harvard Forest LTER site, Petersham, Massachusetts, United States -... | ecosystem: Environmental > Terrestrial > Soil > Temperate forest > O... | reverse complement strand
CGAAGTGATGTTCGTCGGCGAAGCGCCCGGCGCGGATGAAGACGAGCAGGGCGAACCGTTCGTCGGCAAGGCCGGCCAGCTCCTGACCAAGATCATCCAGACCATGGGCCTGAGCCGCCAGACCGTTTACATCGGCAACATCCTCAAATGCCGGCCCGACACGCCTGGCCAGAGCGCGGGAAACCGCCCGCCCAAGCCCGAGGAAATGGCGACGTGCATCCCCTATCTGCACGAGCAGATCGATTTGATCCGGCCCAAGGTCATCGTCGCCCTTGGCGCGACCGCCGTGACGGGATTACTTGGCAAGACGCTGGGCATCACCAAACTGCGCGGCCAGTGGCAAACCTACCGCGGCACGCCTTTGATGCCCACGTATCACCCGGCTTATCTCCTTCGCAACCAGGCTTTAAGCGAGAAACGCAAGGTCTGGGAGGACATGCTGTCCGTGATGCAAAAACTCGGCATGCCCGTCACCGAAAAGCAGCAGGGTTACTTCCTGTAACCCTGATTGAATCGGAGGGACGAGCGCTGCGGGTCCCAAATATAAAAAGGAAATCAGGGGCTCGTGGCACTCGCCCCTCCGAATCAAGTCACCATCCCTTTTCCCCTTGCTTCCGGGCCGGTTCCGCGTATCCTCCACCCTGCCTGAACGCCGCGTGTGCGGATGTTCATTAAGGCTGAAAAACAACAGTTAACGTACAACCTAACCCTTAACCCTCCGTTGCCCCGGCAGCGTTCGGTCAGTTAGGCAATGGAGTCTTCGATGTCCTTTCGGACGTTCAAGCCTCCCGCAGTCATCATACAGGTTCATTATGCTCACAATGGAAGAAGCCATGAAGCAACACGCCATGCGTTTTGCGGCAGGCGAAATCGTCAAAGGCACCGTCATCGAAGTCCGTCCCAAGGAAGTCCTCGTGGACATCGGCTACAAGAGCGAAGGCGTCGTCAACGGCAATGAGTTCGACGACATCAAGGTCGTCAAGGTCGGCGACGTCGTGGACGTCCTCATCGAGAAGCTCGAGGACAAGGACGGCATGGTCATCCTCTCCAAGGAGAAGGCCGAATTTAAACAGAACTGGGACCGCATCCTCTCCATCTGCAACGAGGGCGGCCGCATCACCGGCAAGGTCAAGTCCATCGTCAAGGGCGGCCTGGTCGTCAACATCGGCGTGGAGGCCTTCCTGCCCGCCTCGCAGATCGACGTCATCACCCCCAAGAACCTCGCCGGTTTTGTGGGCAACAGCTACGAATTCAAGGTCGTCAAGATCAACCAGGAGCGCCAGAACATCGTTCTCTCCCGCCGCGAGCTCATCGAGGCCGAGCGCAATGAAAAACGCTCCAAGCTCCTCTCCGAGATGACCCCCGGCGACATCCGCAAGGGTACCGTCAAGAACATCACCGATTTCGGCGCGTTCATCGACCTCAACGGCATCGATGGCCTGCTGCACATCACCGACATGAGCTGGGGCCGCATCGGCCACCCCTCGGAAGTCCTCAAGGTCGGCCAGGATATCGACGTCGTCGTCCTCGACATCAACAAGGAAAAGGAACGCGTCAGCCTCGGCCTCAAGCAGAAGATGACCAACCCGTGGGAAGGCATCGAAGCCAAGTTCCCCGTCGGCGCCAAGGTCAAGGGCAAGGTCGTCAACCTCGTCCCCTACGGCGCGTTTGTGGAGCTGGAACCCGGCGTCGAGGGCCTCGTGCACGTCACCGAACTGTCCTGGACCAAGCGCATCGCCAAGCCCAGCGACGTCCTCAAGCAGGACCAGGAGATCGAAGCCGTCGTGCTCGGTATCAACCGCGACGAGCAGAAGATTTCCCTCGGCATCCGCCAGTTGGAATCCAATCCTTGGGACAACGCCGAGCAGAAGTATCCCGCCGGCACCAAGGTCAAGGGCAAGATCCGCAACCTCACCAGCTACGGTGCGTTCATCGAGCTGGAAGAAGGCTTGGACGGCATGATCCACGTCTCGGACATCTCCTGGACCCGCAAGATCAACCATCCCTCCGAAGTCCTCAAGAAGGGCGACGAAGTCGAGGCGGTCGTTCTCGAGGTCGACAAGGCCAACCAGCGCATCGCCGTCGGCGTCAAGCAGCTCGGCGTTGACCCGTGGGAAAAGATTGACGACCTCTACAAGGTCGGCGACCTCGTCTCCGGCAAGGTCACCAAGCTCGCCAGCTTCGGCGCGTTTGTCGGCCTGCAACACGAGATCGACGGTCTCGTCCACATCTCGCAGATCAGCGAGGAACGGGTGGAGAAGATCAAGAACGCGCTCAAGCCCGACCAGGAAGTCACCGCGCGCGTCATCAAGATCGACCGCGCCGACCGCCGCATCGGCCTCTCCATCAAGGCCGCCAACTACTCGAACGAACAGCTCAAGGCTGAACAGGCCGTGCTCGACGCGTTGAAACCCGGCGAAGACCTCGTCGCGCTGCAACACGCCTTCGACGCCGCCGACGAAGCCAAGGACGAGCCCAAGAGCGAGTAACCGGAAACCTTTTGCAACACAGGGCGGGCCAAAAATGGCCCGCCCTTTTTTATTTCTGGAGCGCGGCGTTTACGCCGCTTCAGGGTTGAGAGCCGTCAAAACCACAGCGCCAGAAGACTGGCGCACTCCAAGACGCTGGCGCGCATGTCAGACGTATTGCGAACGCGCTGGCGTCTTGGAGTGCGGTAGCCCTCTACCGCTTTCGTCTGTGTTGATTTCGGTTGGCGATTGCCGGTTACCGATTTAGTCTTTGCGGCGTGAACATTTACGAAGAACTGCACTGGCGTGGATTAGTCGCCGACTGCACCGACGCAATGGTTGTGGTGAGCGGCGGTAAAGTTCCAAATGATGATTCTGGCCTATCGCATCGCCAGAATATCACTCTTTATTGCGGCTTCGACCCCACCGCCGACAGCCTGCACGTCGGCAACCTCGTCCCCCTGCTCGCCCTGCGCCGGTTCCAGTTGCTCGGCCACCATCCCATCGCCGTCGCGGGCGGCGCGACCGGCTCCATCGGCGACCCCAGCGGCAAGACCGCCGAGCGACAGCTCCTCACCAAGGAGATTCTGGAACGCAACATCGCCAGCGTGAAGGTGCAACTGGCCAAGCTGCTCGACTTTGACACGAAACAAAATCCCGCGCGGCTCGTGGACAACGCCTCGTGGACGGCGGGCCTCTCCTACCTCGATTTCCTGCGCGACATCGGCAAGCATTTTTCCGTCAACCAGATGGTCGCCAAGGAATCCGTCCGCGCCCGCATGGAGGACCGCGAGACGGGCATCAGCTACACCGAGTTCAGCTACATGCTGCTGCAAGCGTTCGATTTCATGGTGCTGTGCCGCGACCATAATTGTGAACTGCAGATCGGCGGCAGCGACCAGTGGGGCAATATCACCGCGGGCATCGAGCTCACCCGCAAAAAATTGGGCAAGCCGGTCTACGGCCTCACCCTGCCGCTCATCACCAATGCCGACGGCACCAAGTTCGGCAAGACCGAGGCCGGCGCTGTCTGGCTGGATGCCAAGCGCACCAGCGTCTACAAATTTTACCAGTTCTGGATCAACACCGACGACCGCGACGTCCTCCGCTACCTGAAGTATTTTACGTTCCTGGCGCAAGATGAGATCGCGTCTCTCGAAAAACAGCACGCGGAAAACCCCGGCGGGCGCGTCGCGCACAAGGCGCTGGCCAAGGCCGCCACCGATCTGATCCACGGCCCCAACGCCACCACCGAGGCTATCCGCGCCAGCGAGATTTTGTTCGGCGGCGAATTAAAAGGCATCGCCGAAAGCACGTTCAACGAAATCGTCGGCGAAGTCCCGACCAAGGAAATCGAGAAAGCCAAACTCGACGGCGCGGGAATCCCACTCGTCGAACTTCTGGTCCATGCCGGCCTATGCCCGTCCAAGGGCCAGGCGCGAAAAGATGTCGAGGGTGGCGGCGTGAATATCAACAACGTGCGCGAAGCCAGTTTTCAGCGGGCGGTGACTTCAGGCGATTTGCTCTTCGGCAAACACGTCCTGTTACGCAAGGGCAAGAAGAACTACGTCGTCGTGACCGCGAAGTGATTGCTTGGGCTTTGCGTCGGTGGGGCCAACTTGCTCATGGATTCTCTATTGCCCACCGTTGGTGGGGCAATCGTCCCCGCGAGCCGCATAAAGCACCGTAGGTGCGGTATATTTGTAGAAACCAGCTATCAACGATTTCCAGCTCCGTTAGGAGCAAAATAATCGAGGCAGAAGATGCCGCCCCGACGGGGCTGTGGAAAAATTGGGTACCTAAGCTACAAAGATTCCGCTCCTGACGGAGCTAAAAGAGGCCCGGCTCGCGAGAACGGTGCCAGCGGCACAGGCTAACGCCCCACCAAGTTCGGGATTTAGCGCGGACCGCCAGACACTTGACACCCGTCACCTGACACTTACTTTCAAGCCTTCCACAAGCCCCGCACTTCCTCGCGCCAGAGCAGCTTGCGTTTCCATTCCAGCCCGGAGCTAAAACCGCCCAGCTTGCGGCCGGCGGCCAGCACGCGGTGGCATGGGATCAATACAGGAATTGGGTTCGCGCCGCACGCGCCGCCCACGGCGCGGGAGCCGTGCGGATTTTTCACCAGCCGCGCCAGTTCGCCGTAGCTGCGGGTCTCGCCCAGGGGAATCTTCAGCAGCGCATTCCAGATGCGCTGTTGGAACGCCGTGCCGACCGAAATATCCAGTGGCGGCAGCACGCGCGGCGAACGCCCGGCCAAAATACGCTTGAGCGCCACCGTCGTGGCGCGGTGCCAGCGGCGGATGGTCATCGGCAACGCGCCAAGCACGGCGGGACTGGTCTTTTTACCCGCGGTTTTTGTGGAGGGAAATTTCAGACGCGCCAGGCCGTTCACCGAGTAGCGCGCGAGGAATTCCCCGTCGCGGGTGGGAATCACCAGCTCGACCAATTGTTTTTTCGCGGCGGGCTTCAATGGTTGCGGATGATGATGGCGAGAATCCCCGCCATGATGACGAGCAGCGCGATGACCAGCGCGAAAAACCGGTTGCGCGCCACGCGCTTCTCCTTGCGGAGCGGGCGCAGCCCCTGCACGCCGCCGGCGGCGAGGTAATTGATGAGTTGCGGGTTGCTGGCTGCCGGGTCGTAGAAATTTTCCCGGACACGCTTTATCATCCCGGCCAGGTCGTATTTGCGCACTCCCAACTCATTGAAATGTTCCGGGGGGGTGACGGTCTCGGCATTGGCCTTCAACCGTTTTTGGTCCACCTCCTCAAAGATGGGCTCGGCGGGCGGGTTGGAACCGGGCTCGTTGTGGGGATGGTTCACGGTCGCACCGTGCGGCATGGCCGTGGACCGCAACCGGGGCGGGCCGCCGGGCTGGCCAAGCTTGCGGTTGAGCTTCTGGATCTGCTGCTCGAGCGCGGCGATCTCGGAATTCAGCTCGCGGGAACGGCTCGAAACGGGGTCGGGCTTTTTGCCGGGCCAGTCCTTCATACGAACTTAATGATGTCTTAGAAGAATGGCCGTGAAGATCACCAGCGCCAGCAACGCCACTGCCAGCAGCGGCCAAGTCAGACCCAGGCCCACTTTGCAGAGCTGCCAGAAATTCATCGTGGTCAGGGGCGATGCCGCGGGAGCGGACGGCACGGCGGGCTGCCCCACGGTCTGGCCGGCTTCGCCGGCGAGCACGGGCAACTTGAGCCGGGCGGAATTCCATTCCATGCGCGCGTTCTCGATGACCGTGAGCGCGCGGGTGAGTTCGATGTGAAAGTTTTCCTGCGACCAGGTTTCCTCGTTGATGGCCTCGAGCTTGCCGAGCGCATCCTTGAATTCCACCATGGTCTTGGCCATCAGCTCGGTATCGCGCCGGGCGGCGAACTCGAATTCCTCGAGCAGGCCGGTGCCGCGCGTGAGATTGTGCAGCAATTCCTTGCGGCCGTTGTGAAATTCCATCTGGCGGCGGCGAATCTCCTCCAGCGAGGCGCGTTCGCGTTCCAAGTCCTCCTGCTGGCGCTTCAACTCGGCGAGCCGCTGGTGGGCCTCCACGACGCGGGTATCCACCTGCTCGCGGGTGGGCGCGGGCGCGGCGGGCGCCGCCCACGGGTTGGCAGGGGCAGCCGCGGGCTGACCCGGCTGAAAATCGTCGTCCACAAACTCCGTTCCATCCTGCTCCGATGACATGCCGCAAATTTAATCCCCGCCGCAAGGGCTGTAAAGCGGCGTTTGACAAAACAAAATTTAGCAAAATTCACACGGTTGTAACCTTGCACCCCGGATTTCCGCTTGTCAGCGCCGGGAACGGCTCTTAGAGTGGGCGCGTAATCTGATTATTGAGATGATTGAACTGATTCAGTTCCCGTATAGCCCGTATTGCATCGTCCAAAGCCGCATCTTGGAGTACTCCGGCGTCCGTTTCAAAACCACCGATCTTCCTAATGTTTCGGACCGTTCGCTGATCTGGAAGCTCACCAAGGAACAGTATTACGGTGTCCCCATCATCAAGGACGGGCCGACCGTGGTGTTCGAAACGTCCGAAAACTCGCAGGACATCGCCCGCTATATCAACAAAAAACTCCGCCTCGGCCTCTTCCCGGCGGAATTGGACGGCGTGCAATCCATCCTCTGGCGCTATATCGAAAACGATATCGAAGGCGTCGGCTTCAAGCTGAACGACATCTATTTCAAGGAGTTCGTCAAACCGGCCCACCAGGTGGCCTTCATCCGCCACAAGGAGCGCAAGTTCGGGCGCGGCTGCATCGACCAATGGCGCACCAACCGGACCGGCCTGCTCCGCCAGTTGGAGGAGACCCTGCGGCCTTTCGAGGAAATGCTGGTGCACTCACCGTTCCTGCTCGGCGGCCAGCCCTGCTTCGTGGACTTTAACCTCTACGGTATTCTCGGAAACGTCCTGTACACCGGCCACAATAAACTGCCCGCCGCCCTGCGCCAGATCCGGCAATGGCACCGGCGCATGACCGCTCTCAAGCCCGTTCACCAAAAACACGCGTGAAAAACTACATACTCGACACCAACGTCCTCCTCCACGACCCCAACTCACTCCTCAACTTCCAGGAAAACTCCGTCCTCGTTCCCATCGAGGTCATCGAGGAGATCGACCGCTTCAAGCGCGAGTCCTCCGACCTCGGCCAGAACGCCCGCACCGTCTCGCGCATGCTCGACGGTTTCCGCGGCGAGGGCAGCCTGAGCGAGGGCGTGAAGCTGCCCAACGGCGGCAAGCTTCAGGTCGCCTTCCAAAAAAATGGCGATGGCACGCACGGCTTCAACGCCAATACTGTGGACAACCGCATCCTTTCCCTGGCCGCCAGCGTCCAGAAGGCCCAACCCAAGAATCCGACCATCCTCGTCAGCAAGGACATCAATCTGCGCATCAAGGCCGATGCCCTGGGCCTCGATGCCGAGGATTACGAGACCGACCGCGTCTACATCACCGATCTCTACACCGGCATGATCGAGATCACGGCCAATGCCGAGCAGATGGCCGCCTTCCGCGCCAACAGCGAGCTCGAACTGCCCAACGGCAGGAAATATTTCCCCAACGAATATTGCACGCTCATTGACGCGGCCAACCCGAAGAAGGCCGCGCTGACCAAGGTGGACGAGACCGGCACCAAGCTCATCCCCATCATCGACTGCCGCGAGGGCATCTGGGGCATCAAGCCGCGCAACCGCGAGCAGCACTTCGCCTTTGACGCACTGCTGGATGACCGCGTGAAGCTCGTCACCCTCATGGGCAAGGCCGGCACCGGCAAAACGCTCATGGCCATGGCCGCCGGCTTGAAACGCACCGTACTGGACCGCGAATTCCGCCGGCTCGTCGTCGCCCGCCCGACGATTTCGATGGGCAAGGAACTCGGCTTCCTGCCCGGTTCCCTTGAGGAAAAACTTTCCCCCTGGATGCAACCCATCCATGACGCGCTCGAGATGCTCAGCGACCTGAACATGGGCCATGACCACCGCCGCAGCGGCGACCTGATGCGCTCCGGCATGATCGTCGTCGAGGCCCTGAGCTACATCCGCGGCCGCAGCATCGCCAACCAGTTCATGATCATCGACGAGGCCCAGAACCTCACGCCCCTGGAGACCAAGACCATCATCACCCGCGTGGGCCACGGCACGAAGATCGTCTTCACCGGTGACCCGTACCAGATTGATAATCCCTACGTGGACGGCTCCTCCAACGGGTTCAACTACATCGTCAGCAAATTCAAGGGCGAAGCCCTCGCCGCCCATGTGGAACTCCAGAAGGGCGAGCGCTCCGAACTGGCCGAGCTGGCCGCCAACATCCTATAGCCGGATACGGCTTGCGCCCAAAGCCTTTTGGCTTAGCATAACGCAGTGATTCAGTTGCTCCGATTTTTGGGCGTGGCGAACGCCGGCGGCTGGCTGGGCGCGGCGGTATTTGTCACCTTCTTTTCCGGCCCGGCGTTCTTTTCCGCCGAGATGATCAACGCCCTCAAATACAAGTATTACGCGGGCGTGGCCGCACAAATCTTCCTAAACCGCTATTTCATCTTCCTGGGTTTTTGCGCATTCATCGCACTGACGCATATCGTGGCGGAATGGCTTTACGCGGGCCGCAAACTCTCACGCGTCACGCTCGTCCTGTGGGCGGCGCTCACCGCGCTCATCTTGATCGGCGGCGTGGGCCTGCAACCCAAATTGCACCGACTCCACGACGCGATGTATCTGGGCGGCAATGCGGCGCAGCAAAGCGAGGCCGCCAAGACCTTCTACTTCTGGCACGGCCTGTCGCAGGCGGGCAATCTCCTGCTGCTGATCGGCTTGGTTTTCTTCTTCTGGCGCACACTCTTCCCCGCCTCGGAAACCCCGCGCTCCGGCGGTCATTGGAAATTCCGCAGTTGACCCGTTGACAAAACGGGAAAGTGACCGATGGTTGATTTGAGTCAAACGCCCTCAGGAGGGGGTATAACGCTTAAAGCGTATGATTTCAAACGAAAGACCTTCGTACGGTAACCGGCCTTTTGGGTATTCTTCACCCAAACCACCTGTTAACGAGGACACTCTCAAGACGGAAAAGATCCAGGTTGAGCGTAAGACCTTTATCGTCACGCTTCGCGAAAATCCCCGCGGCCGGTTCCTGCGCATCACTGAGGATGTCGGCGGTCGCCGCGATTCCATCATCCTCCCAGCCACCGGGCTGGAAGATTTCAAGAAGGTCATCGACGAAATGCTGAAGGCTTCCAACGAAACGCCCCAAAAGGCGGCGTGAAACCCGTGAACTGGTTATGGACTGCGGCGGCAAGCGAAGCGCGACGCCGCTTTCGTAGGAGGCATCCTGCCTGTCTCCCTTTTCGAGAAGTCAGAGACAGCCGGGACGGCTGTCCTACATTTTAACGTTTCGCCGGTCTTTTGGCCGGTTTGGCCCTCGGTTTCCGCACCGCCTTCGCTTTCGGCGTGACGCTCGGTGCGTCGCCCCAAAGCCCTTCCAAGTCGTAGCGTTCGCGCACCTCGGCGCGCATCACATGGACGATCACGTCAAAATAATCCAGCACCCGCCAGGGGTCGCGGGGCGAGCCGTCAATTGCCCGCGGACGCAGGCCGTATTCGTCGCGCAACTTGTCGGTGATCTCGTCGGTAATGGCGCGCAGGTGCGGCTCGCTCGTGCCCGTGGCGATGACAAAATAATCCGTGACCGAAGACACCTTGGCCACATTGAGCACCACGATGTTTTCCGCCTTCCGGTTGTCCGCGTATTCGCGGCATAAGAGCGCCAGCTTTTTTGAATCCATAATTAGTTACAGGGAAGATTAAACCACAGATGGACACGGATGAACACGGATAAATGCAGGAAACCGGGGCATGTTCGGCAATTCTGCATTCCGCACTCCGCACTCCGCACTCCGCACTCCGCACTCCGCATTTATTTGTAAAACCCGCCGCCCAACACCGCCTCCGCCACGGCCGGCGGCACCAAATCATTGATCGGCAGCCCCGCCTTCACCCGCGCGCGGATCTGTGATGACGATATGCCCAGCGGAAAGCCCTGAAGCATCCGCCCGCGGAACGGCGCGGGGAAAACCGCTTTTACCTGGCCGGGACGCGGCATCACGACGAATTCCGCCAACTGGGACACCTCGGCGGGTTCGCGCCATTCCGGCAGATTGGCCACGTTGTCCGCCCCGATGAGGTAATAAAACTCCGCGCCCAGGAACCGCTTCGCGTAATCACGCAACGTGTCCACCGTGTAGGAAATACCGCCACGCCGGATCTCCGAGTCGTCCACTTCGCAATCCACGCGGCCCGCAAGCGCCAGATGCAGCCAGCGCAGCCGCTCCGGGCCCGGGGCGTGCTGGAAATCCGCCTTGAAGGGCGATTGCGCCGCCGGGATGAAAAACAGCCGGGCCAGCCCCAGTTCCTCGATCGCCGCCCGCGCCACCAGCAGGTGGCCCAGGTGCACCGGGTCAAACGAACCGCCGAATAAACCTAGTTTCATGTCGCCCCCATTTAACAACATCTCGTCACGCCGTTAAATCTTTCTTCCTGAATCTTGGTGTAAATCTGCGCGTCGTGCTGGGCGCAAGCGCAGGCGTGCTGGCGGGCGCGTTCCATCTGCGCCTCGCCGGATAATTCCTTCGCCAGCGCCAGGCTCAACGCGAAGAGCCCCAGCAATCTCAACGGCCGGCCCTCGGCTACGGCGTAATCCGGCAGCCACACCGGGTCGCTCTCGCGCAAATCCGCCAGCTTGCGCCGCCCCAGCAGCAACAGCCATTCGCGCACGCTGATGATCACGATGATGGAAACCAGCACAAGAAAAGTGAAAGTCACCGCCGCATCCAGCAGGTTATTGAAACGTAGGGTGCGATTCTTGGGAAGATCCGCCAAATCACTGTGCCATCTTTCAGCTTCGCCTGGTAACCACGTCCCCTCATGTCCTTCCTTGACCCAATCAATTTTGACTTTCAGCTCTTGCGCCTGCGCCAGAAAACCGATTCTCGGGTCGGGATGCCAGATTTTTTCCGCGCCCGCCGTGAACGTCACCGCCACCAGCCACACCAGCGGCACCAGCGTGATCAGCGCGAACGCGGGGCGACCGACCTTGGGCCTTGGACTTTGGACTTTGGACTCCGGCTGAAGCTGCATCTTCAAGATGATCGTCGTCGCCAGACAGAGCCCGATGGCCGCGAGCATCTGGTTGGCGATGCCGAAGAGCGGCCACAACGAATTGATGCCGCCGAGCGGGTCGTACACGCCTTGGATGAGGAAATAGCCCCAGCCGCCGGTCATCAGCGAGCAGGCAAACAAGTTCGGGCCTAACGCCTGCTTGTCGCCTAGTGGTTTCCATAATCGGGAGAGAAAGTCCTGCAACACGTAGCGGCCCACGCGCGTGCCGGCGGCGATGGTCGTGAGGATGAACAACGCCTCGAACATGATGGCGAAGTGGTACCACAGGTCCAGCCAGCGGCCCCGGGTGACGCCGGAAAATATCTGCGCCATGCCCACCGCGAGCGTCGCCGCGCCGCCCGTGCGGCCAAACAGGGTCTTCTCACCCAGGCCCGCGGCGAGCTGGTTCATGTGGTCCACCGTCACGGGAAAGCCCAGCGCGGTCACCTTGGCCACGGTTTCGGCCGGGTCGCCCTTGATGTTCATGCCCATGTACACGCCCGGTTCCAGCGAACAGGCGGCAATGAGCGCCATGATGGCCACGAGCGATTCCAGACACATCGCGCCGTAGCCGATGGACCGCGCGTAACCCTCGCGCGTGATCATCTTGGGCGTGGTGCCGCTGGCGACGAGCGTGTGGAAGCCGGAGATGGCCCCGCAGGCGATGGTGATGAAACAGAACGGGAACAGTTTCCCCGGCACGACCGGCCCGGTGCCGTCGATGAGCTTGGTGATCGCGGGCATCTGCAAATAGGGCAGCACGCAAAAGATTCCCAGCGCCAGCGCGATGATGGTGCCGAGCTTCATGAACGTGCTCAGGTAATCCCGCGGCGCCAGCAGCAACCACACCGGCAACACGCTCGAAGCCAGCCCGTAGGCGATCAAGATCCACGCCAGCGTGATGGCGGGCAGGGAAAGCGCATGCGACCACGCGGCGTTTTGGTACACGAATTTTCCGCCCCAGACCGACAGCAGCAGAAGCGTCACGCCGATGGCCGTGATCTCCAGCACCCGGCCCACGCGCCAGAACCGCAGATAGACGCCCATGAGCAGCGCGATGGGAAACGTCGCGCCCACGGTGAACACGGCCCACGGGCTCCCCGCCAGCGCCTTCACCACGACCAAGCCCAGCACGGCCGTCAAAATCACGAGGATGGCCAGGATGGCGACCATGGCGATGAACCCGGCCGTGGAGTTCATCTCTTCCTTGACCATCTCGGCGAGCGTCTTGCCATTGCGCCGGATCGAGGCGAACAGGATCACAAAATCCTGCACCGCGCCGCCCAGCACCACGCCGATCAAAATCCACAACGTGCCGGGCAGATAGCCGAATTGCGCCGCCAACACCGGCCCCACCAACGGCCCCGGCCCGGAGATGGCCGCGAAATGATGGCCGAAGACGATCCAGCGGTTAGTCTTGCAGAAATCCTTGCCGTCGTCATGCACTTCGCACGGCGTGGCGCGGCGGTCATCCAGCATGAGCAGCTTCGTGGCGATCCACTTGGAATAAAATCGGTAGCCGATGGCGTAGGTGCAGAGCGCCGCGATGAGGATGAAGACGGAATTGACCGGCTCGCCGCGTTGCGTGGCCAGCACAAAGAAGGCCCACGCGCCAAGCAGCGCGAGCGCGAACCAGAAGATTTGAGCGGCAACTTTTTTCACGGAACGCCGCGCCCAATTTACGGTTTACGAAGGGCGTTTTGCGAGGGTAATGTTTGGGAAGATACAACTATGACCCGTCATTGCCACAACTGCGGCGAGCCTTGGGTCCTCGACGGCCAGCCCGGCCGCGGCGAGGTCTGCATGAAATGCCGCGCCGACCTGCGCGTCTGCCTCAACTGCCATCATTACGACCCGCGCGTGGCGCAGCAATGCCGCGAACGCCGGGCCGAGCCGGTGCTGGAGAAGCACGTCGGGAATTTCTGCGAGTATTTCGAGTTCGCCCGGCGCGAATGGCAGGGCAAGAACGCCGCCAATTCCCGCGAGGACGCCGCGCGGGCGCAGTTGAAAAAGCTTTTTGGAGATTAACCAACCCGGCTTTTTGCACGGCAAAAAGCGGAGACTGGGCGCTGAGGGATTCGAACCCCCGACCCACAGCGTGTAAAGCTGCTGCGCTACCACTGCGCCAAGCGCCCGACAGGGGGAAATGTAGAAGGTAGAATGCAGAAAGAAACGAAAAATCGCCTTTGCGGCGTTGTTAGTCCGATTTCCCGCATTCCGCATTCTGCATTCCGCCTTCTTCATTTGGAAATCCCTGCTGCCGCAACGCCTCGAAGAGTACCAGCGCCGCGCAATTCGACAGATTCAGCGAACGCGATTCCGCGTTGAACATCGGGATGCGCAGCCAGTGCTCGCGATTGGCTTCAATTAATTGTTTGGGCAAACCCGCCGTCTCGCGCCCGAACACCAGGTAGTCGTCTGCGCCGAACTTCGCCTCGTCGTAACGCTTCGGCCCGTCGGATTCGATGAACCACAGCCGCGCGTCCGGCGGGAGTTTCTCCGCGAAGGCACCCCAACTTTTCCAGCGGTGCCATTCCACCTGCTGCCAGTAATCCATGCCGGCACGTTTGAGTTGCGCGTCATCCAGCTTGAAGCCGAACGGCTCGATGAGGTGCAGCGTCGTGCGCGTGGCCGCGCAGAGCCGGGCCACATTGCCGGTGTTTGGCGGGATTTCCGGTTCAACAAGGACGATATTCATTTCAAGTCTTTGGTGGCCGTCCGCCAGGACCGTAAAACACCTTCCACAACACCAGCCCGTGCGCGGGCGCGCTCATGCCCGCCACGCGACGGTCGCGATGCGCCAGGATGGTCTTGATATCCGCCGGCGCGATCTTCCCCTGCCCCACTTGCACCAATGTGCCGACGATCCCCCGGCACATCTTGTAAAGAAACCCGTCGCCCTCGATGGTGAAGGTGAGCAATGCGCCGCTGCGCCGGATGTCGCACCGCGTGAGCGTGCGCACAGTGGATTCCATCTCGTAATTGCGGCTGGCCGCGAATGACTTGAAATCGTGTTTGCCGGGAAACAATTTTGCCGCCGCGCGCATCGCCTCCAGGTCCAGCTTCAGCGGCACATGCCAGGCCGTGTGGCGCCGCAGCGGGTTCATCGCGCGATGGTTCCACACGAAATAGCGGTATTGCTTGCCCTTCGCGTCGAACCGCGCGTGAAAACTTGCCGGGCAGCGCGCGGCCGAGACCACGCGGATATCCTCCGGCAGATGCGCGTTGAGCGCGAGCGCGAGCTTGACCGCGGACATCTTGAACTGCGCGCGCGGGATCTCCACATGCGCCACCATGCCCAGCGCATGTACGCCGGTGTCCGTGCGGCTGGAACCCTGGATGCGCCCGACGCCGGGAAACAATTTACCCAACGCCGTCTCGATGAGCTCCTGCACGCCCGTGCCGGTCTTTTGCACCTGCCAGCCCTGGTAGGCCGCGCCGTCGTGGGCGATAACCAATTTAAATTTTAATGTTTCCACAAGAAACGAACATTCAACGCTCAACATTCAACATCGAACGCCCAAGTATTAGCCCGCGACACTTTACTTCGATGTTGGGAGTTGAATGTTCAATGTTGAATGTTTTACAGACCGCAATATTCCAAATCCGTGTTTATCCGTGTCCATCCGTGGTAAAAATCAGCTCAGCCCGTCGAGGTAGCTTTGCAAAATGATCGCCGCGGCGGTCTTGTCCACCTTCTCCTTGCGCTTGTCGCGGCGGACGTTGCCCTGGATGAGAAACTTTTGCGCCTGCGTGGTCGTGAGCCGTTCGTCGAGCGTCTTGATGGGCGTGAGGATGGTTTCGCGCAGCACGCCCACAAACTCCTGCACCTTCAGCGCCGCGGGGCCGTAGCTGCCGTTCATATTGCGCGGCATGCCGACGATGATAAGGTCCACCTCCTTCTCGCGCAGGATTTCCTTGAGCCGCGCCAGAAAATGCGTGAACGGCGACGCCGGGATATATTCCAGCGGCGTGGCGATCATCTTCAATTCGTCGCTGACAGCAACGCCGATGCGAACCGTTCCGTGGTCGAGGGCAAGGATTCGCATTGTTAGTCTATTCCCATATAAAAATACTGCACAACTTTTGATTTGGCATCATAGGTTATGAGTGTTGTTTCCGTTGCAAATTTTTTACCTTTGCCAAACTCAGTGTTTAGCAAATAAATTTCCGAATCCGATTCATCCACTGGTCGCCACCATGCTGGCCATTCATGCCCGCCAATATCGGGCATTTTTGTTTTGTATTCCTCCAAAGTCACCTGTTTTAGATCCTTTGGCAATAGGTGGTTAAATGTTGCAGGTGAGGCCTGAAATTGCAGGTGCACATCAGCCTCATCAGCAAATGACCAAACCTTACTTTTTATGTTTGTAATATCCGCGGTTGGTTTCTCACCAAAGGTGTCGAAGAAAACATATTTCGGCGTGGTCGCGTGAACGATGCCAACGGCCAAAACTGACCCGGCAATAAACGCGAAGAGGGTCAGTCCCACCAACGGAATTAATCCAAGCCATTTGAGCCAAGCCTTTCGTTTCCACCGTCCAACAAGAAAGAGAACCAGAGAGCCAACCCAGATAACCCCGAAAATCCCGGCAAGGATTAACCAAAACAAAATAACGAATCCTGGTCCCATTTTGGCGCCATTTTAAAGTTGCCGCATCACCTTCGCCGCCGCACGGACGGTCTGCTCGATGTCCGCCTCGCTGTGCGCGGTGGAGATGAAGCCGGACTCAAATTGCGATGGCGCGAGATAGACGCCCGCATCCAGCATGCCGTGGAAATATTTCTTGAACCGTTCGCGGTCGCTCTTCATCGCGTCGTCCAGGTTCCAGACCGGCCCGGCGGTGAAATAGCCGCAGAACATCGAGCCCATGCGGTTGAAGGTCACGGCCACGCCGGCGGACTTGGCGGCCTCGCGCATCCCGGTTTCCAATTGCGCGCCAAGCTGCTCCAGCCGTGCGTAGGCATTTGACGATTTTAATTCTTCGAGTGCCGCGATGCCCGCGGCCATCGCCAGCGGGTTGCCGCTCAACGTGCCGGCCTGATACACGGGGCCGACCGGCGCAAGGTAATCCATCACGTCCGCGCGCCCGCCGAAAGCGCCCACCGGCAGCCCGCCGCCGATGATCTTGCCGAACGTGGACAGGTCGGGCCGGATGCCCAAACGCTCCTGCGCGCCGCCCAGCGCGAGCCGGAAACCGGTCATCACTTCGTCGAGGATCAGCAGCGCGCCGTTCTCCGCCGTGATCTTGCGGAGCGCCTCCAGAAAGCCGGGCTTTGGCAAATATAATCCCGCGTTGCCCGGCACGGGTTCCACGATGATGCAGGCGATCTCGTTTTTGTTCGCGGCGAACGCGGCCTTGACCGGCTCGATCTCATTGAAAGGCAGCACCAGCGTGTGCTTGGCGACATCCGCCGGCACGCCCGCGCTGTCCGGGTGGCCAAAGGTCAGCGCCCCCGAACCCGCCTTGACCAGCAGCGAATCCGCGTGACCGTGGTAACAGCCGTCGAACTTGACGATCTTGTCGCGCTTGGTGAATCCGCGCGCCAGCCGGATGGCGCTCATGCAAGCCTCCGTGCCGGAATTGCAAAAACGAATTTTTTCCACACCCGGCACGGCGGCGCAAACCAGCTTGGCCATCGTGACCTCGCTCGAACTGGGGATGCCAAAGCTCGTGCCATGATCGGCGGCGGCCTTGATGGCCGCGATGATCTTCGGGTTCGCATGACCGAGGATGGCCGGGCCCCAGGTCAGCACGTAATCAATCAGCTCGTTGCCGTCCACGTCCCAGATGCGGCTGCCGGCGGCGCGCTGGACGAAGAACGGTTTGCCGCCCACGGCGCGAAAGGCCCGCACGGGCGAATTCACGCCGCCGGGGATGTAATTCAGCGCCTCGGCAAAGAGGGCTTCGGATTTGGCTCGGGATGTCACGGCCTAACCTTAGCAACCAAGCGGGAGCCGTTACAATGCCGAACGTGGCCACACGACGAGTTCCCTCGCCCCCTCGGGGGAGAGGGCTAGGGTGAGGGGGCGTTGTAAAAGACAGGAGGGCGATCATTTCTTATTCTGTCCCCCTCATCCCGTCCTTCTCCCCCAATGGGGGAGAAGGTGCGCGCTGTCTGGCCGTTGTCCGCCAATCTCACAGCCGCGGGGCCGATCTCGCGTGGCGACACTACGACCCGCAAAACTTTTGCGCCACTGGCACGCGCCAGCCCACGCCAAACGCCTTGGTCGTCACCTTCAGGCCGGGCACGGCCTGACGCCGCTTGTATTCGCTAAAATCCACCAGCCGCACCACGCGCTTGACCGTCGCCGCGTCAAACCCCGCCTTGACGATCTCGCCCGGCGATTTCGCGTTCACCACGTAGGCCTCGAGGATAGCATCAAGGATTTCATACGGCGGCAGCGAATCCTGGTCCTTCTGGTCCGGACGCAATTCCGCCGACGGCGCCTTGGTGATGCTGGCCGCCGGGATGATCTCCTTCTCCCGGTTGATCCAATTGGAGATGCGGTAAACCATCATCTTGGGCACGTCGTTGATGACCGCCAGGCCGCCGTTCATGTCGCCATAGAGCGTGCAATAGCCCACCGCGATCTCGCTCTTGTTGCCCGTGGTGAGCAGCAGCGAGCCGAACTTGTTGGACAATCCCATGAGCAACGTGCCGCGGATGCGCGCCTGAAGATTTTCCTCCGCCACATCCTCGGGGCGACCATCGAAAACCACCTTCAACTCCGCCTTGCACTGTTCGAACACCGGCTGGATGGCCACCACGTCGTATTGAATTCCGAGATTGCGGGCCAGTATCGCCGCGTCGTCCAGGCTGCCCTGCGACGAATATTGCGAAGGCAGCGAAACCCCGCGCACGTTTTCCTTGCCGAGCGCCGCCACGGCCAGACACGCCACCAGCGCGGAATCAATGCCACCGCTCAGGCCCAGCACCGCCGATTTGAAACCGCATTTGCGGAGATAATCGCGCACGCCCAGCACCAGCGCCTTGTAAACCAGCTCTTCATCCGCGGGCAGAGCTTCCCTCACCCGGCCTTCGGCCACCCTCTCCCGTCCGACGGGAGAGGGCATGTCCACCACCAATAAATCTTCCTCGAACAATTTCCCCTGCGCAATAAGTCCGCCCTTGGCGTCGAACACGAGGCTGCAACCGTCGAAGATCAATTCGTCGTTCCCGCCGACTTGATTACAGAAAACCACCGGGCGCTTCGTCTTCTGGGCGATGCTGCGGAGCATCTCGTGGCGCGTGCGGTTCTTGC
>Ga0206945_1110_pt1 | contig 18390 bp, 15 predicted proteins | sample Alteio_BWOrgHeat_5_FD_152982 | JGI IMG/M metagenome (GOLD analysis project Ga0206945, IMG submission 152982) | Enriched cells from forest soil in Barre Woods Harvard Forest LTER site, Petersham, Massachusetts, United States -... | ecosystem: Environmental > Terrestrial > Soil > Temperate forest > O... | reverse complement strand
AGGCGGGTACGACATTCTGCTCTTGGGCCAGGCTTCGCCGGGCAAGATCGACTTGGACGAGATGCAGCGGAGGTTGGACGCGCCTGAGTATGCACTGGCGTCCGCCTCGCTTCGCGACGTGGGCCTGGGTTCTGCGATCGATATTCTTGCCACCTACGCCGGCCAGGCCCCGGATTTGAAAACCTGGTTGAAAGGCGCAGACATCAATCGTGACGGTAACTTGCGGTTGCAATACCTGGCGGGACTGGCTGCGAATGATGCCCGCCAGCAAGCTATTTACGATGAGCTATTGCGGCATCGCCGCTTTCCCGCGGGCCTTATCGTGGGTTCGGACCCTCGGATACAAACGCTGCGCGGCAAATTTGGCCCTGCGGATGGACTTTCAGACTGAATTAATCCAGCGGGAATAGCTGTGTAACGAAGATATCGCCGTTCAAGACGTTTCGTGGTTCTCGTTCAGTATCTGTGCCGCGCCTGACCGTTTGTGAGTTTCGGGGCGCCAGTTTGAAAGATTGTGGGCGTAGAGCACGATGCACACCAGATTGCCGGGAACGAAACCATACTGCGCCGTCTGAATACCGATCGCACAAATGATCAGGCTATTGATTCCCGCGATGATCCAGCCGTGCCACATCCGCCGCCCGATGAGTACCGTGGAAAGTATCGTCAAAAAACAAGAGATGTAATCTAGCCTGAACATTTCCTAATTGTCGGTCCTTGAACTGATTTCGCCACCAGTTTAGAAAAGGTCTCGCGCCACCGATACTGTCCCTTCGGGCAGGTGAGGTACAGTTGAATCCAAACTGGAATTGCGGATCACGGCACAAGCCACTCCTTATGTGTTTGCTGGCCCAGCCAGAATTTGCGGATGCCCGAACTTGCGGATGCCCGAATTTCCGCCGCAATTTGCGCAGGCCAGAATTTGCCGGGGAATGACACTCATTTGACGTAGCTGTGACAAAAGCCCCCATCCCTCAGCGTTAGTCTCTCCCTTGTAAACGCCCTGGCGGCCGGCCACCTGGCTTGCCGCTGCCAGAGAGAGGCCCTGAAACGAAAGTCATGGAATTCAGGGACGACGGCGTTTCTAGAAAGTGATTCTCATGAGTACGGTCGCATTTGACGCCAAACTGATATCGGCCGCTTCTGGTTCCGCAGAGGAGCAGATGCCGCTGGCCGGCTGCTCTGAACGCGAAGCCATTCGCCTGGCTCAGGAAGGAAACGCAGCGGCCTTCGAGCACATATATAGGTTACATAGCCGCCGTGTCCATGCCCTCTGCCTCCGGATGACGCGCAACCCGGCGCTTGCCGAGGACTTCACCCAGGATGTCTTCTTACAGGTCTTTCGAAAGATCCACACATTTCGTGCGGAATCCGCATTCTCCACATGGCTCTATCGCCTTGCCGTCAACGTTGTTCTCATGCGGCGCCGCGTCAAGGCGCTGAACGAAACGTCGCTGGACGCAACCGACAAAGAAGACGGCAACGCTTTGCGGTCGAAGGAAATGGGAAGCCCGGATCTGCGCCTTGCTGGTATCCCCGATCGAATGAATTTGAAACGCGCGCTCGACCAACTCCCGCACGGTTACAAGCTGGTCTTCCTGCTGCATGACGTGGAGGGCTACGAACACCATGAAATCGCCGAAGCCTTGGGCTTCTCTATCGGTAACTCCAAATCCCAATTGCATAAGGCCCGCATGCGTCTGCGCACTCTCTTGCAGGACGGCCGCCGGATAAAGAACAAACGCGCCGCCGAACCGGACGCTACAAGCCAGCACGAAGAAAGTTCTGCCTTGCACGCCCTTGTCGGCGGATGACTTCGGCAATCCGCCGCTGCAGGTAGACAGCCATTTTTCGTGCCGCGCGCGAGCCCGTCCTCCTCAATTGTCAGGATTTTGTCAACCCGCTGTAATGTCTTTGCTCAAGCCCTGAAAACTCTTATTCCTTGAGGTAAAGTCACTGGCGGATCCCAAATGCCTAAGTGCCTTAAGTGTCTTTCGAGCTACGCATCGACCGGAGTTGGGACTTGCCAACTCGAAATCGCCCCACGGGTCTTCGTTATGATAGCCTCACGCGAGTCGCGCCATTCGCCGCAAAAAGAGGAGACCTCATGCGCACGATCATCAAAAAACCATTATGCGTATTCCCGTTATTGGTGTGCGCTGTGCTATCGGTCGGCTTATCGGCGCGGGCTCAAGCCCCCCGGCCCCAGGCGCAGCCGGAAAGTCAGGCCGATTTGAGCTCCAGGATCGAAGCGCTGACACAATCGGTCGAGCACATGCAGACGGAGTTGGAAGATTCGCGTTCCGAAATTCGGCAGCTTCGTTCGCTGTTGGAGCAGGTTCTGCGAAGCCCATCAGGCTCCACGGCCGTGAATCCTTACGATAAACCGATTTCTACGGATGCGGCGCAAACGACATCGGAAACCGGCGGCCCTCCCGCCAGAATCACGCAGGACGATTGGCAACTCATGAACGCGAGGGTGGAAGAGCACGAACAGGTGAAGGTGGAGAGCAGCTCCAAGTACCGGCTGAAAATTTCGGGCATTGCTTTGTTCAACGTATTCGATACCTCGGGACAACTCGACAATTTGGATGTGCCGAGTGTGGCCGTTCCGCGGCCAGCCTATGCCTCCTCTGGCAGCGTTTCGGCGTCGTTCAGGCAGTCCGTCCTGGGATTTAGAGGGATCGGACCGAAGCTGGCTGGCGCAAGCACGAGTGCGGACCTCCAGTTGGATTTTATCAACGGCACGGGCGGCCCTTACGGTGGTGTGGCCGCTGGTGTGGTGGGCCTCCGGATTGCGCGTCTGCAGTTCGATTGGAACAAGGTCTCCGTTTCCGGCGGGCTGGAGACTCCCTTCTTCTCTCCGAATTCACCGACCTCGTATCTCTCGCTGGCTGTCCCTGCTTTTGCCGGCGCCGGAAACCTCTGGAATTGGACGCCGGCGATGCGGGCGGAGCGCAGATTCGATTTCACGTCCGCTGAATTCAAGGTCGAGGCGGGGCTTTTGGATTCGACGGCTTATGCCGTGAGTGGTGCCGGCGCGCGCGTGCCTACGCCCGGAGAGGGCTCCAGGCAACCGGCGTACTCAATCCGCGTCTCCGGGAATAACAGGATGGAAGATCGAGTCATCTCATTTGGAATGTCTGCGATCTACGCTCCCTTGAGCTTTCCCTCAAGGTCGGTCATCTCCGCGTCGGGGTTGATTGCCGATTGGAAATTTCCGCTGCTTGCCAGGCTGCAATTGAGCGGAGCGTTTTTCAGTGGCAAGGGGCTCGATGGATTCGGCGGATTGCCGCTTCCGTTGGTGCAACCCCAGGATTACACGCACTATCTTTATGTTACGGCGCCGACACTCGCCGCCCTTCCCGTGGTCGGCGGCTGGTCGCAGCTGAAGTTCACCTTGAACAACCGCAGCGAGTTCAATGCAGCTGGCGGACTCGGCGCCAGAAACGCCGCGCGCCTCGGAGCGGCCGCTCCGTTCGACCCGCTTTTGGTATCCGTCCCGGCAAGTAATAAGGTGCTCTTTTTTAATTACATTTTCCGGCCGCGCAGCGACCTGCTTTTCTCCGCGGAGTATCGCCGCTTTCACACCACCCAGATCTCGGGCGTGCCTTACACCGCGGGACAGGTTGGTTTGGCGGCGGGGTTCCTTTTTTAGGGCATGATGAGACCCCTTGATGAGATCCAATGATTAGCCAACGATTAGCCCTTATCGCAACCGCCCTCGGCGTCGCTCTCCTGCCGGCGACATTCGCCATGCCCAGGGATGCCGGTGCGTCTGTCGCCGACGTGACGGGCAACGTGACGTTGGTCGAGGGAAATTCCGCTCGCGCCAAGGACGCCTCCCAGGTCGTTGTCTGGCTTGTTCCTGCCGGTGCCGCCGATGCCTCCGCCAATCGCCTTTTGCCCCGGGCGCACTACCGCATGTTGCAGCATGACAAAACCTTCGAACCAAAGTTACTGGTCGTGCCGTTAGGCGGCGTCGTCGACTTTCCGAACCTCGATCCGTGGTTTCACAATGTTTTTTCTCTGTATCAGGGCAAGCGCTTTGATCTGGGCTTATATCAGGCGGGAGCCGTGAAGGCGGTGACATTTGACCGTCCCGGCCCCTCTTTTTTATTTTGCAACATACACCCGCACATGACTGCGGTCATTCTTACCGTAAATTCGGATCTATTTGGCGTTTCCAATAGGGCGGGGCACGTGGTTATCCCTCACGTGCCTGAGGGCCAATACTCGGTGCATGTTTGGTATGAGAACGCCGCATCGGAGTCCACCGATCCCTTGCAGCGAGGGATGGTCGTAGGTCCGGGAGAAAATCTCTTGCCTCCGATCTCTGTTTCGGTCGCCAGGCATGATGCGTCGCACAAGGATAAATATGGGCAGGATTACGATCCTAAGGCTTCGTCGCCGGCCTATTGAATTTTCGAACGAGTGAGGAATCACATGGATACCGTTCTGGTTATCGAAGACAGCCGCGCCATGCAGAGGACTTTGCAACGCCTCTTCGAGGCCGACTCGTTGGCCGTGCAAATCGCTTCCGACGGTGTCGCTGGCCTCGAAAGCTTCAAGAAAGAGACGCCGAGTGTTGTCGTCCTCGATCTCAAGCTGCCCCGGCTTTCGGGCAAGGAACTCTGCCGCGCTTTTAAGGCCCACATGCCTTCGGTACCGATCGTGGTCCTGAGCGCCAATGCGGAGATCGAGGACAAAGTGCTGCTCCTCGAGTTGGGCGCCGACGACTACGTCACGAAGCCATTCAGCCCGCGCGAGTTACTTGCGCGCGTAAGACGAGCCATGCGCCGCAATGGAGCGAAGGCACGCCTGGTCTCAAACGTTGCCGCCCAGGAGATCAATCACGAAATGCTGGTGTTCAAGGATGTCCACGTTGACTTCACGAGCATGGAGGCCACCCGCGCCGGTAAGCCCGTCGCGATGACGGCACAGGAATTCAAGCTTTTGAAGTTTTTCGCCAGATCCCCAGAAAGAGTCATTTCGCGGGAGGAGTTGTTGAACGAAGTGTGGGGATACCAGAACTATCCCTCCACTCGCACGGTGGACAATCACATCCTTCGCTTGCGGCAGAAGCTCGAACCCGACCCCGCCAATCCGCGATTCTTTCTCACGATGCACGGTGCGGGATACAAATTTGTGCCGGGGCAAGCCCCCGGCGGAAAGACGAACTAGGTCCGGATATCGACGATGTCGCCCCTGCGCTTAAAGACGCAGCTTTTGGTTTTCACTCTGCTGATTATTTGTGCCCTTACGGGCGCCATGCTTCTGATCGTTCGTCACACGGTCCGCGCTGAAATTGACGACCAGGTGCGAGACAGCGTGGCGGCCTCCGTCCGCGCTTTCGAGAGCGTTCAGAATCAGCGGCAGGACCAGCTCTCTCGAACCACGGCCATGCTTGCCGAGCTCCCCACCTTGAAAGCGTTGATGACCACGCGTCACGCGCCCACGATTCGCGACGGCTCCTTCCCCTTCTGGCAGCTCGCAGGCAGCGACCTGTTCCTCCTTGCCGATCCGAACCGCGAAGTCATGACGCTCCATTCCAGGAAATCCGGATTGGATAGCGCCGACGTCAAAGGCGATTTGATGCGATCGCTCGACGGTGATGAGGATGCGGCCTGGTGGTACGCCGACGATCAGTTGTACTGGGTTTTCATTCGCCCTATCACCGCCGGCTCGGGAACCGATGCAAAGCACCTCGGCGTGCTGGCCATTGGCTATCAGGTGGATTCAACGGTCGCGGAGCAGTTGGCGCTCGTAGCCGGCGGCAAGATTGTCTTGGTCACCGGCGCAAAGGTGATCGCCTCCACGCTTTCCTCTCGCGAGCAGGCCGAATTGCAGGACCATCTGGGTCAATACACTGCGCCCTTGGATTCGGGAAACCGCGAAGTAAACCTGGGCAGAGAGCCCTACGAGGTCGCTGCCGTTTCACTCCACGCCGATCCTCGGACGCCCGTGCAATGTTTTGTGCTCATACCGTTGCGGCGGCCCATGGGGTTTATCGGTAAGTTGGATCGCACGATTCTCGCGCTGGGCATTTCCGCCCTTCTTTGTGCCACGCTCTTGCTGAGCTTTGTTTCCGGCACCATCACGCGTCCCATGGATAACCTTCTCGCCGGCGTTCGTGCCTTGGCGCGTGGCGATTACACCTTCTCCATCACGCCCCGCGGCAGCAGCGAAGTGGTTGAGCTGGGCACGGCCTTTTCGAAAATGCGGGGAGACCTGCTGGCCTCTCACCGCCGGCAGATCGAGACGGAACAGGTGGCGGCCTTGGGCAGGGCCGCCAGTTCGATTTCGCACGACCTCCGCCACTCGCTGGCTGCGGTCGTCGCCAATGCCGAATTTCTCTATGAGGCTGACAAGCTCAAGCTTGACCGCGATGAGATCTACGAAGAGATCAAGATTGCTTCCGAGCAGATGACGGAATTGCTGGACTCGTTGCGGGAACTCTCGCGCGAACATGGCACGCTCGCTGTGCTCACCACGCCGCTCGACGCGGTCATCAAGCGCGCTGTTGAGGCCGTCCTGACCCGCCCCGAGTTCCACAATCGCGGCATTTCGATTCAAGCGTCTGGAGATACGACCGGTGCATTCGATCCCCGGAAGATCGAGCGCGCTTTTTTCAACCTCTTGCTGAACGCCTGCGAAGCCACGTCGGACAGGGGCAAGATCGAAATTGGAATAAAGACCGTAGACACCTTATTTGAGGTGCGCGTCAAGGATGATGGCATTGGCATTCCTGCCGGAATACGCAGCACCTTATTCGACCCATTTATCAGTTCGGGAAAATCAAATGGCACCGGCTTGGGCCTGGCGATCGTCAGCAAAATCGTTCATGATCACTACGGCTCTGTGGCCGTCGAGCACACTTCGGAAACCGGAACGGTTTTTCTCGTCAAGTTTCCCCGTTCGCAAGCTGGATTTGCCGATTTTGCCGAAATCCACGAATCAGACCACAGCCCTGCTTCTTAGCAGTTCGGCATCGTAGCGGGATAGCGGGACGTTTCCCGGTCCGAGGTGAGTTGTGTTCACTTTCTCCAAATTAAAATGACCACGGCCCCCACCCCACTCCTCCGCTCGATGCTTCGCCTTGCGCTTTCAGCTTTCGCGGCAGTCGTCATGATTTGCTCGGGTACGGCGGCTCAATCGCGTACTGTGGATAGTGGACTCGCGAGCTTGGCCTCGGGACTCTCTAGTTCCGAGGATTCAACTCCTTCGCAGCTTGGTTCGCTAGCGGCAGATCCTGGGCCTATGCCCGAGCCCTCGAGCGATTGGGTGCATGGCTGGTTGCGGGTGGTCGACGAAACTCGTAAGAGGCAACCCCATTACGCCTCCCCGCTGATCACCACTCACGTTCTGCTTGTGCAGCAGTTCCGCTACGACATCTATGGACAAGAGGGCTCCGCCGCGAGCTGGGCCTACAACTTCGGCGCGGGCAAGGGATTGGAGATTATCCCCAACTCCCGCATAGAGGTGCAGGTTGCCGTGCCGCCGTATATCGCGCACCGGTCGTCGGCCACGCCCGACGGCTTCGGCGACGTTTCCATGTTTATCAAATTCCGCGCATTCTCTGCCACGGAGGGCCAGGGAGCCTATTTCGTCGGGCTTTTCCTGGGAGCATCGTTTCCCTCGGGCGCGCTGCCCAATGGGACCGGCCATACGACATGGTCTCCTATGCTTGCCGCAGCGAAAGGTTGGGGGCACTTCGATATTCAGAGCACCCTCAGCGGAAATATCCCTCAGGGTGGGACTGCGGTTCTGGGAAGGTCGATCGTCTTCAACAATACGTTTCAGTACAACGTCAAGACCCGCATTTGGCCCGAAATTGAAGTGAACTCCACGTTCTTTGTGGACGGACCGCGATCTGGCAATAGTGAGGCATTCCTGACCCCCGGAGTCATTTTCGGGCGATTTCACGTTGGCGGCCGCCTGTACTTTATCGCTGGCACGGGTCTGCAGGTTGCCGTCACCAGCTTTCATGAGTTTACCCACCGCGGAATTGCAACTCTTCGCTTCCCCTTTTAGGGCTACTTCCATTTCTAGATGCACTCTCACCTCCCCCAGCTAAGCCGGTTGGCACACCCCAAATAGTCTCCCCCGGGCGTGCCGCTCATCCCATAGAGGGGCGAAAAGTGCGAAATACGACAGCCATCACCGCGAAACTCGAGCGCCGGACGAATTGCCAATGGTTCTGCCGTGTCCTGAGGTACGCCTGTATCATCGTGGGATTAGCGGTCGCGCCGAATGCCTCTGTACTCCGGGCGCAGACCCCCGAGGCTCAGGTCCTTTCTGCCCAAACCCTTGAAGCCCGGACACTCGAAACCCAAAATAGCTCCTCAGTCTCTTCGCCCGAGGCAACTGCAGGTTCAGGAATCGCGACGGATGCGGCCGAGAGCGTCGCGTCGGATGTTTCCTTCAAAAATCTGCCCATGCACATCTTGCGCGATCAGAAAGCACTTTGGCTCTTTCCTGTTTCGCTGGCGCAAGGAAAGCATTGGGTGCCCACCATTGCCATCGTGGGTGTCACCGCGGTGCTCATCGCCACGGACAAGCACGAGATGCCCTATTTTCGGCGCACCTCGTCATTTGACGGCTTTTCTGACGTCTTCAGCGGAACGAGCACCGGTGCAGTTGAGGTAGGCGTCCCGGCTGCGTTCATGCTCGTAGGCCTTCTGCACCACGATTCTTACGACACGCAGACGGCCTTGATCGCGGGCGAGGCTTATCTCGACAGCGCCATTCCTCACGTCGTCATCAAGTTGCTGAGCCGCCGGCTTCGTCCCTCATCTGTCGCTTCCTCTGCGGACTTCTCGGACACTTTTTTTCGCAGCAACGTCTCCCCTTTGGGGAAGGGCAGCAGTTTTCCTTCGGGTCATGCCGCTGGCGCATTTTCGATTGCCACCGTCATTGCGCAACGATACAAGAGCCATCGATGGGTGCCGTTTGTAGCCTACGGTTTAGCCGGAGTCATCAGTTTCTCCAGAGTTCCGGATCTGGCCCACTTCCCATCGGACGTTTTTCTGGGGGCCGCGCTCGGGTACACCATCACGCGGTATGATGTTTTTCGAACCAATCAGTAGGATGTTTGCCCAGGGGCCAATCCCTGACACCCGATAATCGCAAGGGAACTCAGATGTCAAGGGAACATCGATGAGCGCCTATACGCTCAACTCGGTGTGTCGGATGGCCCTTCTGGCCGCCGTATTTCTACTCTTCCCCACAGACTCTGCGGCCTACTCTGTGCTCACCCACGAAGCTATCATCGACGCTTCTTGGGATTCGACGATCAGGCCTCTGTTGCTGCAACGATTTCCGAACTCAACTCCCGAGCAGATCCGCGAAGCGCATAGCTATGCCTACGGCGGCTGCATCATCCAGGACATGGGCTACTATCCCTTCGGAAGTCGCCTCTTTACCAATCTTCTCCACTACGTCCGCACGGGAGACTTCATTCAAGTCATGCTTCGGGATGCCCAGACCGAAGACGAATATGCATTTGCGCTCGGGGTGGTCGCCCACTGGTACGCGGATACCATCGGCCATTCTATGGCCATCAATCCTTCAGTGGCCCTTCGATATCCCAAACTGAAAAAGAAATACGGCAACGTGATTACCTACGAGGAAGGGAAGAAAGAGCACATCCTGGTGGAATTCTCGTTTGACGTGGTCCAGGTTGCCGGAAAAGCATATGCCTCTCAGGCCTACCATGATTTCATCGGGTTTCAGGTTGCAAAACCCCTGCTGGAGCGCGCTTTTCGGGAGACCTATGGTCTCGAGATGAAGGACATCTTTCTCAGCGAAGACCTCGCGATTGGCACCTATCGCCGCGCGGTCAGCAAAACCATTCCCCACATGACGCAGGTGGCTTGGTCGCAGAAACACGATGAGATTCAGAAGTTGGTTCCCGGCATCGAGAGAAAGAAATTCATCTATAAAATCTCTCGCCGGGCTTACGAGGCTGATTTTGGCAAATCGTATGAGCGGCCGAGTTTCGGCGCCCGCTTGCTCGGCTTCCTGCTAAGGCTCGTTCCCAGGGTAGGTTTCTTCCAGTCGTTCTCATTCAAGCCCCCGACTCCGCAGATGGAGTCCCTCTTTCAGCAGAGTTTTCAGGCCACCACGGCACGATACACGGCGGCCGTACGGCAGTCGAATGCGGGAACTGTCCCTCTCTCGAACGAAGACTTCGACACGGGCAAGCCGACAGCTCCCGGGGAGTATGCGCTCGCCGATGAAACCTATGAACAGCTTCTCGATAAGCTGGCCGCCGGCAACTTCGCTGCTGTTTCTCCGGGATTGAGAGCGGACATTCTCCGTTTCTATTCGAACTCCACCGCCCCTGGAGATTCGAAAGAGCAAAGAGAGCGTTGGGAAAAGACCCAGAAAGAGCTGGCTCAATTGAGAGGAGTCAGCGCTGCGGAAGAGATGCCGTCCCTGCCGCCGAATACTCGGTAAAGCCGCGCTGAGCGCGTCTTCGCCTGTCCTCTTGGCCGGTCTCAAATCAGACCATTCGATCAGTTATACGATTCGCCCCTCGGAGCTTGGTAAAAGATTGATGGCCCGGCAACGGACCGTTACGCTGGTTTTGTAGGCGTTGCGGTTTTGCAGACGTTGCGGCCCGACTCATGAATACCTCCAGGCTCATCGGTCTTTTTTCTCTGGTCTCTCTGGCGCTCGGTCTCGGTTGGATAACCCCCGCCTTGGCCCAGGATCAGTCCAATATCGCCTTAATCGGCGATTGCCGGGCCGGCGATTCCGTGCGCGGGCACAAACAGCTCCCCGGGCTTAAGACACCCCCTCGATTTGCTTGTGGCAGTTCGGTTTACGTCTGGGATGCTACCCCTGCAGATGCCCTGGTTCAGCAGGGCTCCACGGTGGCCTACGTTCCGGCAAAACACGTTCTGGGCGCTCGCTTCAGCACGGGAGAGATCCACCCGTTTGTCCGCACGTTCCTGCAAAGCATCGCTCAAGGTCTCCAATCGGAAGGCTCCGCGATCCCCGCGCGCCAGCAACTTGTGCAGAGTTGCTTGGCCACTCGCGGCTGCAGGGCGGAAGCGTGGTCGCATCTGTCTTGGACCCGAATCAAGCAGCCCGGCCAGATATCCGAATACCCGGACGCCACTCTGCGGCTCTTCGCGGGCGGTATTTACTATAGTGCCTTCGTCGTGAATCCCCCGATCCTGTTCAAGGGACGTCCGCTTCCGAGCATCAACTCCCCGGTACTCGTCCTGGATGGCGCTGGGCTGAGCCTGGCCGTCGTCGACCATTCCTGCTACTTGCTCGACACACACGGCAAGTGGTCCGCGGCGGGCGCAAGCGCGGGCCAGTCTGCAGCCGCAATTCACTAACCTGGTTGATTAGTTTGAGGTGATTCTGGAAGAGGAGACCGGTCTAAAGGGTATGCCTTTGGCAAATTGCGCCAACTCGCGTTGCCCCCGGGTAGCTTTCGAGCCCGCTATCCTGCGCTTCCAGGATCGGGGAAACGCCCGGAAAGATCGGACGCTGGGGCTGAACTCGTGCCGGAAAATGGAGTTAGACCAGCACTTCAGGAACTTCTAACCTCTGCTTCCGAAAAGCAGATTCAAAAGCGCTGACAATTCGTGGATCGAAATCGGTGCCCGAAGCCTTGACGATCGTATCGCGCGCTTCGAATGGCGACAGCCCTTTGCGATAGGGCCGGTCGCTGACCAGCGAATCGTATACGTCCGCCACGCTGATTACCTTCGCTTCCACGGGGATCTCCTGGCCTTTGGTCGGATGGTAGCCCGACCCATCAAACTTGTCGTGGTGCGCGAGGATGATGGGCAGCACGCGCCGCAGCGATCCGCCCACGGGGCTGAGCATCTCCACGCCTTTTTCGACGTGCGTCTTGACCTCTTTCATCTCATCGTCTGTCAATCGCGCGGCCTTGTAGAGCACCTCGCGGCTGACCTCCAGCTTGCCGACGTCATGCAGCAGCGCGGCCGCCCTTACGTCCTCAATTTGGTCTTCGCGCATGCCCAATTCCATGCCAATTTGCGTTGCGTACACCGACACCCGGTACGAATGATTTTGCGTGAATTTATCGTTGGAAATCATCTGGCTCAGGATTTGCAAGACCCCGAAGTAAGTCTCGCGCAAGTCCTTCATGCGTTGTTCGCTGTGCTCGTGAAGTGTTCCCGTCGCGTAGGCGAAGATCACCAGAAACCCGGCCCAGATCGCCAGATCCGACCACCCCAGCACGTCTTCAACGGGAACGGGGCCCCGATTGAAAAGCGACGGGTGCATCACATTCACCCAGGTCACGAAGAGAATCGTGGCCACCGCGGACTGCACCGCTCGCCGCCGCCCGAAATAATAAACCGCAAAAAGCGTGGGCAGATTGTAGAACGTCAATACCAGTCGCTGCCCTTCGATAAAGAAATTTACCAGTGCGGCCGAGCCCACTATCGAAAGGATCAGGAGCAGCTCTTTGTTTACCTGAGCCACGCGCGAAATCCACTTACCTCTCATATGCCCTCCGGCGGACACGGTTCAGCGTCAACAATCTGCAAGGGTTAGATTGGCTGGCTCAGCCGGAGGCCGCCATAGTACTGACGGTGTATGGTGCTCGTTCGGTAATCAATGCGTAAACACGGCGCCAGGACCGCGGAAAGAGGTATTCGCCCCGGTTTTACGTCACTTCGAGTCGCTGTCGACTCCCCGAATTTTGCGTACCAGAACCAGTAGAGGATCGTAGAACTGGTCCACGACGCGTTCTTTGAGCGGGATGATGGCGTTATCGGTGATGTGAATATCTTCCGGGCATACTTCCGTACAGCACTTCGTGATGTTGCAGTATCCCAGGCCAAGCTCGTCCCGCAAAAGCTTCGTGCGGGATTTGCTGTCGAGCGGATGCATCTCCAGTCCCGCCACGCGAACAAAAAAGCGCGGCCCGGCGAACTGTTCGAATTTGTCGTGCTCCCGCAATACGTGGCATACGTTCTGGCACAGGAAGCATTCGATGCACTTGCGGAACTCCTGCACCCGGTCCACATCGTCTTGATAAATCTTCCAGTCCGTTCCGGGGCGCGGCGTGAAGGGCGGGATCTTCTTATTCACCTTGTAGTTCCACGAGACGTCGGTAACCAGGTCCTTCAAGATCGGAAAGGACTTCATCGGGTAGACGGTAATCGGCTTGTCCAGCGGCAGAGCATCCATTCGCGTCTTGCACATCAACCGCGGACGTCCGTTGACTTCGCCGGAGCAGGAGCCGCACTTCGCCGCCTTGCAGTTCCAGCGCACCGCCAGATCGGGCGCCAGATGCCCTTGAATATAGTGGATGGCATCGAGCACGACCATCCCGGGGGCCACAGGAACGCGGTACTGTACGGCTTTGCCGCCCTGCGCGTCTCCCCGGAACACCTCTAAAATCGCATCGGCCATCTTTCCCCTCCGCTACTTGTCCTCGGCAAGAATCTTCTGCAAATCCTCCGGCATCACCGGGACCGGCTCTTGCCGAAGCGCCATGGTCCCGTGCTGCGAGGAGATGATGTTGTTTTGCTGTCCCCAGGTCTTGTCGAGCGATGGAAAGTCGATCCGGCTATGCGCGCCGCGGCTCTCGCGCCGTGCCAGGGCGCTCCGCGTCACGGCCTCGGAGATCGTCAGCATCGATCTCAGGTCGTGGGCCAGGTGCCAGCCCGGATTGAAGAGTCGCGAGCCTTCCACGCCCACGTGTTTTGCTCGCTCTTTAAACTTTTCCAGCTCCTCGAGCGCCTTGCGAAGATCCTCTTCGGTTCGAAAAATTCCCACCAGGCTTTGCATCGCATCCTGCAAATCTCGATGCACCTGGTACGGTGATTCGCCATTTCCGTTCTGGAATGGCGCCACCATCTCCCGTTCCGCCTCTTCGATCTGCGCCGCATCAACCGTCGGCGCGGCCACCTTCTTCGCGTGCTGCGCCGCCGCCGTGCCTGCTCTCCGCCCGAACACCAGCAGGTCCGACAGGGAATTGCCTCCTAATCGATTTGCGCCGTGCAAGCCTGCGGCAACTTCGCCTGCTGCAAAGAGTCCCGGCACCGTCGCTTCGGCGGTTTCAGGATCGACGCGCACTCCGCCCATCACGTAATGGCACGTGGGGCCCACTTCCATCGGGCCTTTCGTGATATCCACGTCGGCCAATTCGAGGAATTGGTGATACATGCTGGGCAGTTTCTTCTTTACGTACTCGGCGGGTTTTTGGGAAATATCCAGGAAGGCTCCGCCATGTTCCGAGCCCCGGCCCTCGCGTACCTCGGTGTAGATCGCGCGCGCCACCACGTCGCGCGTCGAGAGCTCCATTTTCTTCGGATCGTACTTCTCCATGAACCGCTCGCCGTTCTTATTGCGGAGAATACCGCCTTCTCCGCGCACGGCTTCGGTTACCAGCAGGCCCTGCACGCCGGGAGGCCAGACCATTCCCGTCGGATGGAACTGGACGAACTCCATGTCTTTCAGCTCGGCGCCGGCGTCGTACGCCAGCGTCATTCCATCGCCGGTATATTCCCAGGAATTTGAAGTAATTTTGTAGGCTTTCCCGATCCCGCCTGTGGCCAGCACCACTGACTTGGCGCGGAAGACCACGAAGCGGCCCTGTTCGCGCCAGTAGCCAAACGCTCCGGCCACTCGATCGCCATCCTTGAGCAGGCGGCTGACGGTGCACTCCATGAAGACATCGACGCCCAGGGTGACCCCGCGGTCCTGCAACGTCCGGATCATCTCCAGGCCCGTGCGATCGCCCACGTGGCATAAACGCTTGTAGGTGTGTCCGCCGAACGCGCGCTGCAGAATCTGGCCGTCCGCGGTTCGGTCGAAGAGCGCGCCCCATTGCTCGAGTTCCCGAATTCGGTCGGGAGCCTCCTGGGCGTGCAGCTGGGCCATGCGCCAGTGGTTCAGGAACTTGCCTCCGCGCATGGTGTCGCGGAAGTGCGTTCGCCAATCGTCTGCGTGATCCACGTTAGCCATGGCGGCGGCGATCCCGCCTTCCGCCATCACGGTGTGGGCCTTGCCCAGCAGCGATTTGCACACCACGCCGACTTTGGCGCCCTCGCCCAGCGCTGCGATTGCGGCGGTCAGGCCCGCGCCCCCCGCGCCAATAATCAAAACATCGTGTTCGTGTGTTTCGTATTTGGTAGTCACAGGATTCTGATGTCCCGCAGAACTCCGGATGCAACCAGCCGGATATACAGATCGGTCGAACCGACCGAAATCAAACTGCACCACGCATAGAGCATGTGCCTCTCGTTCAGAATGCTGATGCCTCGCCATCCCGCGTGCCGCGAAGATCCGAAGCTCGCGCAGGAGAAGCAGTCAACTTTTCCGCCAATCAGGTGGCGCAGCGAGTGGCAGGAAAGCGTGTAGATCGACAGCAGGATCACGTTTACCAGCATGATCAGGCTGCCCACGCCCACGAAGAAGTGCCCGTCCAGCGAAAACGCGAGAATCGCGTCGTACCACAGAAATCCCACGATAATAATCGCCGCATACAGGAAGTAGCGATGCATGTTCTGCAGAATGAAGGGAAACTTCGTCTCCCCGCAGTACGAGCGCTTGGGTTCCCCCACCGCGCAGGCCGGAGGGTCCATGAAATACGCCCGGTAGTATGCCTTCCGGTAGTAGTAGCAGGTGGTCCGAAATCCCAGCGGGAACGCCAGGATCAGCAGAGCGGGGGACAACGGCCAGAAATGGTGCTGTGGATCGATCAGTGGCGAATAGAAAGGCGAAAGATAAGGCCCCCAGGTGTAGTAGGCGCCCTCGAAAGCCCGGAGGGTGGCGTAAATACCGAACGCCCCCAGGAGCAGCGCACCCGGCAGAATCTCGGTCCACCAGGCGTCCCGCCGCTGCGTAGCTCCAAAACCGCCGCCAGTTACCGGTACTGACCCCTCTGCCATTTCGCTTTACTCCTCTGCGCTCAATTCTTTGAACAAACCTCTACGTCCTCAGGCGACCGATCCCGCGAATACCACAGGTCAGTCTTCCAGCCCGCGCCCTTCACTGCCGTTCAAAAACATTATAGAACTGAAGGTTACTCCGGTGCGAGAGCAGGTACGAGATAAGCGATCACAGAGACTCGGCACTCCCTTGCCGCCTCGAATACAGAAGTCCCTGTACATTTAAATTAGAAAAATACGATGCCGCCGCGTACCTGTCAAGCATGAAGCCGAATGAAACGGAAAGAACGAGAAGGCGAGAATCAGCGTTTGAAGGGCATCCAGGGGATCGACCTTGAGCGAGCCGACCGTCTCGGCCTTGCAAACAGTCAGTTTTCGGTCGTGGCTTGCCGCACGTTTTCGGTGGCCTGCACCGTGAACGCGCGGCCGCCGGCCGCCGCCGCAGCAGCTACTGTCGTGACCGGCGGGAACGAGACGACCGCGGGAGGTGTTGGCCCCTCATTCTGAAAAACGAGTCGCTGCGAGTCGCTGTCCCAATCGATGCAGAGCATATCCCCGAATCCCACTTGCTCCGATGCGAGCAGGTTGGCCAGCGGGCAGACGACGTGCCGTGCAATCGCTCGCTTCAAATGGCGTGCGCCATATTTCAAATCGGTGCCTTCGCGCAGCAGAAACGATCGAGCTTCCGGCATCACCCGAAACATAAAGGGCACGCGCCCCGCATCCAGCACCTGTTGCTGCACGGCTGCCAATTCGATATTGAGGATCTCCTCGAGTTGCTCTGGCTGGAGTTGATGGAAAACCACAACCCGGTCCAGCCGGTTCATGAACTCCGGCGAAAATTTCCGCCGGGCTGCTTCCACCGCCGTGCGTTCCATCTTCTGGTTCAGTCCCCCGGCAGAGTTGGTTGGCTCCACAAAGCCCAGTCTCTTGGATACCAGCGCAGTGATTTCACGTGCTCCCAGGTTGGAGGTCAGGAAGATGATCGTCTGCGAAAGGTCCACCCGGCGCGTATCGCCAAGCGTCAATGTAGCTTTATCCAGAATGCCCAGCAGCAATTGCCACAGGGCGTCGCTGGCCTTCTCGATTTCATCGAAGAGCAGCAGGCTGAGTCTCAGTTTCTCGGTGTGATACTGGTTCAGCGTCTCCTCCGTGATCAGTGGGTGCGTATCCCGGTGTCCCAGGTAACCTGGCGGCGAGCCAATCAGCTTGGCAATCTCGTGCGAGTGCTGAAATTCCGCGCAATCGATCTTCACCACCGCCCGCTTGTCACCAAATAAAATTTCCGCCGCTGCTTCAACGATCCGTGTTTTTCCCGACCCCGTCGGACCGAGAAAAAGTAGATTTCCCACGGGCCGCCCGGGCGCGTTCAATCCGGCGCTGAACACCTGAAAAGCTCCCACCAGAGCTTCGACCGCCTCATCCTGCCCTACAATCTTGGAGCGGAGGGCCGTCTCAAACTCGTTGAGTTGGGAACTGCGTTTCGTGGGATCAAGTACCCGGGCCAGAGCACTCATTACGCTCTCCTCAAAAGGGCCGCGCCCTTGCGCGAACTCTCTTGCCAGAAGGCTGGTTTGGATTTGATCATTGTGGAGCTCTCTTGCGTTTGTCCTTCCTAGGCTCCACGCTGAATTTGCAACAAAGCGCTGTGGGAAACAATCCGGTCAAGCCCTAACATGATCACGAAAGTCCCCTTGTTTCTTGCCGGAATTGGCCACGTATATGCTCCCACGGCGACACCCGAGAAGGCCCCGGTAAACTCCTGATAACTCGCTAGTCCCGGGAATAAGTCCCTTGACTCGGAGCGGATAGCCGGACGGTCGCACCCCGTGGAGTAGTCAGAGTACCCGCCCTGGCGCATTGTTCCGGTGCCATCCCGGCACCATCGGCCAGGGGGCTATCGCGCTTTTGGTTGGCACAGGCCTTGTCTACAATGGCCGAGTGCCTAAATTAGCTCTGTTTATTGGCAAAGGAGGGGTTGGAAAAACCACCGTTTCCGCCGCCTACGCCCTCCATAGCGCCGCGCGTCATCGGAAAAGTTCCATCCTCCTGCTCTCCACCGATCCGGCCCATTCGCTTTCAGACATACTGGGCCAGGATTTCGGCGACCAGCCTCAGAGGGTGCGCTTGCCTCGAAAGGGGCGGCTCGATGTTTGGCAGGTCAATGCCGAGAAACAGTTTCGGGGGTTCTTGGAGAGCCACAAAGATAAGCTGCTCTCCATCCTCGAAGGCGGCTCCATTTTCTCCCGGTCGGATATCGAACCCTTGCTGGACACCACGCTGCCCGGAATGGCGGAAATGGCCGCGCTCCTCGCCATCTCTGATGCCTTGGCTTCCGGCAAATACGACCGCATTGTTGTAGACACGGCGCCCATAGGGCACACCTTGAGGCTTTTCGCCCTGCCTCAGTATTTTTCGAGCTTTCTCGATATTCTCGATCTGGCCGCCAGCCGTGATCGGCTTCTGGCACAGCATTTTGGGGGCGCCGCCAAGCCTG
>Ga0206945_1082_pt1 | contig 18418 bp, 14 predicted proteins | sample Alteio_BWOrgHeat_5_FD_152982 | JGI IMG/M metagenome (GOLD analysis project Ga0206945, IMG submission 152982) | Enriched cells from forest soil in Barre Woods Harvard Forest LTER site, Petersham, Massachusetts, United States -... | ecosystem: Environmental > Terrestrial > Soil > Temperate forest > O... | reverse complement strand
GTGACCAATCATCTTTCCGGCAATGGTGTAGAAAATTCCGACCGACAGCAGCGCGAGCCCGACGACCAGCAAACCGGTCACGGCGCCGCCATTGAAGGCAACCCGCATCGCCGCGGTCCGTGACCTGGTTGCCGCCTCAGTGGTTCGGACGTTAGCCAGGACCGCGATTCTCATTCCGATAAATCCGGCCGAGAGCGAACACACTGCCCCAATCAGGAAACCAACCGCCGTGGGGTGATCTTTGAAGAAGAACAACAGAGCGAAGATCACCACCGCGATCGAGCTAATGGTGACTACCTGCCGGTTCAGATACGCCTTTGCGCCTTCCTGGATCGCTCCGGAAATTTCCTTCATTCGGGCGTTGCCGGCCGAAGCTTTGATCACGGCGAGAATCAGGAAGAAGGCGACGACCAGGCCGATCACCGCACAAGCCATGGAAAGCGAAACGCCGGAATCAAGAAAGGATAAGGCTAAGAAAGTCATAGGTACGTTCCGAGGTAGAAGAGCAGGACTTTAGAGGGGTTTTCGGGGGTGGCAACCGTAATGTCGCGCGGCCTTGGACCTTGCAAAGAACGGAACCGACGACGGCCTGTAAAGACAAGCAACCAAGCCCGATCACAATTCGAAGACCGAGCGCAATCGGCGGAGAAAACTTGCCCGGTACTCGCTCTCCTGGTTCGCCTCAGCGCCGCTGCGCGCGGCATCCTTGAGCAGCCCTTCCGTCTCCATCCTCCGCGCGGCCAGCAACTCGCTCAACTGGGTTACACATTCGGGCGCATCCCGCAGCACGGCGGCCATTGCGGGCTTGGGAATCTCGACTACTTCACAGTCATCCTCGGCTCGCACGGTTGCCGTCCGTTTCTCGCCTGTGAGCAGAGACATTTCTCCGAAACAATCGCCCATCCCGAGTGAGGCAATCGGCAGTGTCGTTCCATTTTGAATCACCGAGACGTGCGCAGTCCCGTGAAGAAGGACGAACATCGAGCTGCCTTCCGCTCCTTGCTCGATAATTTTCTCCCCACGACCAAAATGGGCCCGATGCGAACCGCGGATCAGTGCATCGAGTTGTTGGTTCGTTAAGCAAGCGAAAAGCGGCTCGGTCTCCAGAATCGACCTGGTCCGATCCTCTTCTTCCTTGACCGCGCCGGGACGGCTTCGACGGACTTCGAGTGTCCGGATTGGGAATGGAATGCTGATCTTCTGCCGACGAAATTCGTACCAGGCATTGGTGTAGATCGCATCCCGTGCTTCAAAATATCCGGAGTGCGTCGTCATCGTAAATTTGATCTGGTAAATGATGGCCGACTCACCGTACTCGCTCACGAAAACCTGCGGCGGCGGATGTCTTTCCACACCCGGGGCCTGGAGGGTTGCGCGCATGAGCGCGTCTTTCACCCGATTCGGCGGCACCCCATACTCCGCACCGATGGACAAACGCATGTAGTGGGCACGGGTCGGGTAGGTGAGGTTGACGATCGTCTGCTTAACCATCTCGTTATTCGGAATGTGCAGCATGATGGCGTCGTTCGTCCGCAATCGGGTCGCACCCCAGCGAATTTCCAGCACTTCTCCGTAGGTATCGCCAAGCTTCAGCCAGTCGCCGACTTTGTAGGGACGTTGAATTTGCAGTGATAAACCGGCGATGATGCTGCTGAGAAGATTCTGCGCCGCGAAGCCGAGAATGATCGCGAGCACGCCCGAACCCGCGAGCAATCCCTTTAATTGAGTTTCGGCGTGATAGCCGACGCTGAGCACAAACATCAGCGCGATCAGAAAAAAGCAGGGTTGCGACCAGGTCGCGCAATGCTTTCGGGACCGCGATGCCGCGGCGGCGTTCGAAGTAGGCGTTCCAAATGTAGCGGTCGATGAACGCGACCACGATTGTTGTGCTCAGGAGGATCAAGATCGCGCCGATGTGACCTTGCCATGACGCCTGCAAACCCCAAACAGTTAGCGCCACGTAAAACGCAAGCAGCAGACAGAAGAGTTGGTAAAGAATTCCAAATGGCAGGCCGGCCCGCCGCTTTAGCAGCCGCCCAATCGCGAGGGTAACAAAATAAGTCGCGACGAAAGCGATGAACGTCGCGAGCGGCTTTTGTTTGTCGATGAAATCGGAAAACATTCCTGGCTGCGAAGGTTAACAGGTTTGTAAACCGACGAGAAGGGTGGATCGATGAGGGTCGGCAATCGGGACCTTCAGCGCTCTAAAGAACGGCCCTAACGGCCGGGCGTGATGAGGAGCCAGGCCCAGCCGACCAGAAAACAGAGTCCGCCGATCGGGGTGATTGCTCCCAGCCAGCGCAGATTGGTCAACGCGAGCAGATAAAGGCTGCCGCTGAAGATGAGAATGCCGAGAACAAAAGCAAAAAAAGCACCGCGATTCTGCGTCCCGTGCAAAGCCATAGTCAGGAGGGCAACTGCGTGCACCAATTGATAAAGCACCGCCTTGTTCCAAATGTCGGTGGCCCCGTGCGCCAGGAGAGTTGTTTTGAGCGCGTGCGCGCCAAAAGCTCCCAAGACAACCCCAAGGAAACCGAAGAGCGCGGCCGAGCGGAGCAGGTTCAGATTCACCGCCACGAAAGTGGCGCAGTGACCCATGACTCGCAACCGACCTAGGGCTGATCTGCCTGATTACGCACCACCTGAACCTGTCGTGCAACATCGTGGGCGCGATCGAGCGAATGCTTCATCCAATCGCCATTGGAGACCGGCTGAGGTGAGCCCGCGCGGACCGCCAATCTGCCTTCCGATTTGGCGCTGCTGACGGTGGTCGCGGTCTGGCTGGCATTCCGTTGCCAGAGGAAAAGTGCGGACACGGTTAACACGAGCACCACAAAGGTTTTCATAGGGTTTTAAAGAGCATTGGCCGGGCCACGTTCGCCAGTGGGTAGCAGCGGCCAAAGCGTAAATCCGGATCGATTCTATTGCGCACCGATTGAGACGCGCAAAAATCCGTCAACCCAGCAAACAACCCCAAATTTTTATGAAAAAATCGCAATTCTGGGATTAACCGCGGCGCTGCTTTGTGGCACTGCATTCGCCGGAACCCTGATGCTGGATAATTCCAGCCCGGCCTTCAATCCCACGGAGGATTTTACCAACAATATGATCAACGTCAGTACGGTTGATATGGGGGGCAAAGTTGACCTCGAAGGCCTTGTCACCGTTGCACCGGTCACGATTACAACGGCCGAAATCACAATCAGCGGAACATACTCGGCCGATCCGGGGGATAAGTTTTCTGCGGATTACCGTTTCTCAGCCGATCTGAACAATCCTGAGCCGGTTGAATACACAATACCGGGACAGCGACGATTCTCGGCATCCCGCAAACCTTTACGACAACGGGAAGCCTTCAACCAGGCTTGCATGTCTATGAAGGGACGGCCGGAATCGACACCGCATTTCCGATCGCGGTCACGGGCGATTTCTCCGGAACCTTGAGCTTGGATTTATCTTCGATCACGCCCGGGGAAAGCCCGGACGGTGCGGCCGACGGGACGATCGATCTTTCGATTCAACAAATCGATGTTCAATTGGAGCCGTCGAACGCGACCTTTGATCCTCCCTCGCAGCAACTAAACATTTCGACCCGGGTCAAGGTCGGCACCGGTGACAACGTGTTGATTGGCGGTTTCATCGTTACCGGCACCGACGCCAAGTTGGTCATTCTCCGAGTGCTCGGGCCATCACTAACCCGGCAGAATGTTACCTCGTTGACATTTCGCGCCGACCGAAGCGCAGCCCGGAAAAATTCATTGGCGCGGCCACAGAATGACGGAAGGTAAACAGCGGCTCCGCGAATCGCCTTAACCAATGCCTTCATTCGATATCGTTTCGGAAGTGGACAAACAGGAGATCGACAACGCGCTCAATCAGGCGCGGAAAGAGCTCGCTTCCCGTTTTGATTTCAAGGGAACCACGGCCGAGATCCTCTATGAGAAAGACAAGATCGTTTTAACCGCGGAAGATGCGGCTCGCTTGCGCGGATTGCGCGAAATCGTGATTGGGAAACTGGCAAAACGCGGGGTCGACCTGCGCAACATCGGCCAGCAGGAACCGGCAATCTCGTCCATTGGTCACGCGCGTCAGGAATTGAAAATTCAACAGGGACTCGAAGGAGAGAAAGCGAAGGAAATCATTCAGGCGATTAAGGCCGGTGGCTTCAAAGTCCAAAATCAGCATCAGGACCGGCAGATCCGGGTCAGCGGAAAAAAGCGCGACGAATTGCAGGAAGTGATTGCCTTTGTCCGAAGCAAGGATTTTGGGGTTGCGACCAGTTTCACAAATTTCCGCGATTAACCGCCCTGGAAGGGAGGCATGATGGCGATCGTTTCGCCCGGACGCAGGCAGTAGCTTCGGCCGACGAAATCGATTCCCGCGCCTACACGGATGCTGGCGTCCCATTTTTCCAAAGAGGGAGACTCGCGATAAAGCTGCGCAAGAAGATCGGCCACGGTTGCATGATCCGGCACGATCACGATGCGTTCGTTTTCCCCCGCGAGGGATTGCAGATGCGAAAAGAATTGGATCGTGACTTGCATCTCAAAGATCAGTGCTCGTTAGGCAAGAGCGGCAACGGTCCTTCCGCAGCACTCCGATGCAGGGCAGGTTCCGATAATTTTCCAGGTAATCGAGCCCATATCCCACGACGAACTCGTCCCCGATATTGAACCCCACATAATCCGCATCCACCGGCCGGAGGCGCCCTTTCACTTTGCGAAGGAGCACACAAATTTTCACGCTCCGCGGTTGTTCGGCGGTGAGTTTTTCCCGGATCGCCGCCAGGGTCACTCCGCTGTCCAGAATGTCGTCGAGGATTAAAATATGTCGTCCGTGGACATCGGGGAGCGCGAGTTGCCGAAAGACAATTTCACCCGTGGTCACGGTCCCGCCGTGGTAGCTGGCCACACTCAGGCAATCCAGTTTCAACGGAAGCGGAATGCGGCGGAGCAAATCGGCCATGAAGATGATGCTCCCGTTAAGAATAGCAATCACCGTGAGGTCGCGATTGCGGTAGTCGGCCGAAATTTCCGCTGCCAATTCGTCCAGCCGGTGAAGGATCGTCGCTTCGTCGAAAAGCACTCGTTCAAGATCCTCTTGCATCGCGATAATTTAGACAGGATTTACTCGCGCAGAAGAACTACTTGCACCGTGTCTTTTAGGGTTGAGCGAGCGCCTGTTGCAGCTCGGCCTTCAGCTTGGGGTCCGCGGAAATTTTCAGTCCGCGTCCCCATAACTCATGGGCCCGGGCCGATTCTCCCGCGCGTTTTGCGGCTTCACCGGCATTCAAGAAGAGAAGCTGGCGATCTGGCGCGCCCAAAGCGCCTGGCTCCTTTTCGACCACTCCGACAAGCTGCTCCAACCGCTCGCGCGCGATCTTGCTTCGACCAAGAAAGCGGGGCAAGGCTTCGTTCGTCACCGCGCGGAGGAGCTGGACCTTGGCGTCGTCAGGCGCGGCCGCCGCCGCTTCATCCATCAAGGCAATTCCCTTGCGAAGCGCGGAGAGTTTGTCCAAGCCAACGGGCAAATCACGGCTCCGAAGGGTCCAGCAACTTCCGAGGTAAACCCGGGCCCGTTGATCGTTAGGTTGACGGCCGAGGCGTGTTTCAAGCGCACGCACGCAATCGATCACCGCCTGCTGATCGCCCGCCAAACCTCGCGCAAAAAGTCCGGCGATCTCTTCTTCTTCGCCCCCGTTCGCGAGCATTGCCGGAAGAAGGAGGAAGGCCAGAAGCAGCCATCGTCGCATCGGAAAGCATGGACAAACTCGCCTGGGAAAACAAACTGGGGCCGGACCGCGGTGCCGGCTCAACTCAAATGATCTTCGCAAACAAACGGCAGGCAGCGAGCCAGAAGGTAGTCGCTTTTACCACGCACAAGGCAGGTTCGATGGTCTTGCATCGCGTGCTGAAAGAGATCTGCGAATTGAATCGGGTCCGTTATTACTCCCCAAACTTGCGCAAGTCGCCGCTACCTTTCGAGCGGATCTTTGCCGGCTACGATTTCATTTCGAAGAAAGATGGCTGCTTCGGACCGATCCGCTTCTTCATTCCGAGCGAGGCGCTCTCGCAAATGAGGATCATCCTGCACTTGCGCGATCCACGTGACGTCGTGGTCTCCATGTTCTATTCCTACTGCTACATGCACGCGGGAGAAATCGAGCGGCATACCGGTTATCGCAAAGCAGTCGCGGAAGGGGGCATTGACCGCTTCGTGCTCGATATGGTCAGCCGGCGATTTTACGACTATCGGGGCGATTATGGCATCGGTTCGCGTTACAAGAAAAACGTCGGTACCGTACTCGATCGTTACCAGCGATATCTGGATGAGGTGGTCGACCGGCCAAACACGATCCTCGTTTCTTACGAGGAGATGGTGCTCGCCTTTCCCTCCTGGTTAAAAAAAATCCTTTCCGCCTTTGACTTGCCTAACGAAGAGGAAACCGCCGCGATCGTGACCGCCCGTCACGCGAACAGTGTGGCCGCGGAAAAAGAAGATGTCTGGGCGCACAAACGGAAAGTCACCCCGGGCGACCATCGCGAAAAGTTAAACGCGAAAACCATTCGGCAATTGGACGAAACCTTTGGACCGATTCTCCAACGCCTCGGTTATTTCAGTCCGGCCTACGAAAGGTCTGGCATTCCGCTGCCCGGGTCTTAGTCAAGCTTGGTTAGACAAACATTATCGTTAGGCAAATTGAACCTTCCGATTGCCGATTGGACCCTGGGCCCAGTCAGCGACAGCGCGCGAGAGGAAATCGAGGCGGCGAACCCGCCGGGCGAGCTCCGATTTGAGTTCGGCTTCCACTCGTTCTCGCAACTCCGGATTCGGTCCCACTCGCGCGAAATCCCAGGCATCTTCGCGCTGCGCCTCGATCAGGCTTTTCTCGAGCGCCATTCGGGCACGGCGCAATTCGATCAGCACGATCTGCATTTGCGAAAGGGTCTGGTTGTGAATCCGCCGGGACTCGATGTCGCTGACCGCAAGGAGAATTTCCATCCGCGCGACGTCGCTCGCCGCATAAGCCTCCTGCACCTCGTGCCATAGAGCGGAAACATCCGCGCTTCCATCCGCCCGCAAATCGGGATGCAAACGACGCACCAACCTGCGATAAAGCTCCTTAACCCGAGGGTCGACAGTTAACGGCGGCTCTTGAATTTCATTCGACTCCGACACCTCGGCGCGAGGGGGTGGATGCTGAGCACAGACACCTTCTTCCGATGAATGCCGAAACATGTGCATCTTAAACGCCTCGAAGCTCGTTGAGTAGGCTTCGTCGTCCATCTTGTCCGGATTCGTGCCCAGAGACCGTTTCACCCATTCCTGAAAAAGCGCTTCCTTTTCGAATTCACTCAACTTTCGAGGCGAATTCGCCGTCGCCCCCGAACTCGACGCCTCTTCTCTAGAACTTCGGGCATGCGGATCCGCGCGGCGCGCCATCACCCGTGCGTAGGCGCTATGGGCATCTTGAAATCCGCGGCGCATTTCCACCTCGACTTCATGAATCAGCGTTTGCAGATCGTTGATTTGCACTTCGACGTCTCGCGCCCGGCTCAGGAGCGCGCCGAATTCGCGTGCACGCCAACGGATGAACGCCGGTTTGTCTTTTCGCTCAAAATGATGCCAGCCACTCCGCGCCCGATTCAGGCGCGTGATCGCCTGCGCACAATCGGTGGCAACTCGTGATCGAATCGGTTCCTGATCGATGAGGACCAGGGATGGGATAGAACACCGAGTTGGGTTAGATTCCGGGGATTGTCGTTTTCGCCCTGCCGACATCTGGCGAAGTTACGCAAGTCCCGACGAAACTAAAGCGACCCATTCAGTCGCGGACCCGCCTTTTCAATTCCCAGACCCGCAAGGCGGCCAGGAGCAAACGGCGTGTGCGCTCCAATCTTCCAACGGTGGCAATCCCGGAAGCGGCTTCGGAATTGACATCTTTTTTCGACGCAGCCAGACGACGGCGACGCACCGCTTTCGAGCGCCGCTTTGACGCGGGCTTCTTGCGGGAGCGCGTTTTTCCTGGGGTCGGATTGACTTTAGCCATCTTGACGCCAGATGGCTTTAGCATCTCTCGGGCCACGCCTTACGTGCCGCCTGACGGCAGCAAAAGCGCTCCGGTTCCAGCCTTAGTCGTTAGTCTGCTAACGAATCGGCAGATGGATCGTGGCCAACATGCAACGGGCACTCCCACCGGCCAGCTCGATCGTTGGCAGCGAGAGAGGCAGGAGCCGCACAAACGTCTGCAATGTGGCCACTTGTGCTGAGGTGAAATATTTCGCGGCGCGAGCGGAAAGAATAAGCAGCCTTTCCGTTTCGCTGTGCAATTCCAGTGCGTTGCCGGCGAAATTTTCCACCTGCTCGCGGCTTAGCTCAATCACTGTTCTTCCGGTCGCCTCCAATTTGTTCCGGACTTTGATTCGGTCTGCGGGTTCCCGAATCATCTCGAGACCGACCAGAGCGAAATCGGTTCCAATGCACATCATCACGTTGGTGTGATAGATCAGCCGCCCATCGGCCCCAGTGCTCTCAAAGGTTAGCGGTTCGAAACCAAAATCGGTGCAGAATTTTTCGAGTGGCTTACGATCGGTTCGCTTGGACAATGAAGCGTAGGCCACCCGATCAAGGTGATCGAGAACCAGGCTGCCAGTTCCCTCGAGATAAAGATTTCTCTCCTCGAAAACGGTGTAGTCGATAATCTCTGTAATCCGATACCGCTCGCGCAGACGGTCGATCAGTTCCCGCCTGCGCTCGGGCCGCCGGGACGGGTTAAACATCGGGTATAACACGACCCGCCCATCCTCGTGGGTCGAGAACCAATTGTTCGGAAAGACCGCGTCTGGTTTTATAGGTGAGGGAGTATCGGCAAAAACATGGACGGTGACTCCGGCATCTGTGAGTGTCTGCACCGCGAGATCAAATTCGACTTGGGCGTCTTCCCTAACTGTGGCCGAAAAGTCTCTTCCGGCTTCGCTTTGAAAGGCATTGTCCAATGCTGTTTCCGGATTCGGAAAGAATTCACATGGGCGGACCATGACCACTGCGCTGGTGCTTTGTGCCTTCATTCCGGTTGTCGAGGAAAGTAGCGGAAAAGGATCTTCCAACAACGGCGACCAGAATTTACCTAAGCGATTTGGAACTCCGGCGGCGCCTTCAGCGCGTTCTCGGTCTTGCCTGGACCAACACTTCGAGCCGGTTGGAACGCTCGATCCATAACTTCGCACTGCTTTCCAGTGGGGGCCGTTCGTGCTCGTTGACACTAATCGTGAGCCGGAGTTTAGGCTCGCGCCTAACGATCAGGCCGATCAGAGCAATGGAGCTTGCGCTTTCTCCGCGAACCGCGCGAGCAACCAACAAAGATCAGAAAGCCGGTTGAGGTAACGCAGGATTTCCGGGTTCGTTTGATCGCTCTGCGGCAGCCCAGCCACCCGACGTTCCGCGCGACGGCAGATCGTGCGGGCGGCATCAAGGGCGGCCCCGAGCGCACTGTTGCCAGGCATCGCCCAGCCTTTGCCATACAGGGCCTTGTCTTTTTCCAGTTCATCGATCGCATCCGTTAGGCGATCGACCATTTCCGCGGTGGTCAGGCTGAACCCATCCTTTTGATATCGCGCCAGATCTTCCGGCGCCGTTGCCAGTTCGCCCATTACGGTCACCAGCTCTTTTTGAACCGAAAGAACTTGATCCGCGATGGGCGACGAAGCGGCCGCGGCCCGGGCCAGGCCGAGCGCGCCGTTAATTTCATCCACCGAGCCGAAGGCTTCGACCCGCGGATCCGTTTTCGAAACTCGCCGGCCGTACATCAGCGAAGTTTCACCCCCATCACCGGTCTTGGTTGCAATCGACATCCTGAGACAATGAGAGCCGCAACTTGGTTGCGGCTCTCACCTTTACAACTCTGAACTCGCTCTTTAACCGAGCGCCGGTTGCGCCTCCGGTTCTTCCATCAGCGGCGCTCCGACCTGTTCGCCGAGCTCGACGAGCTTGATTTCGCGATGGCCAGGAAACCCGGTGCCTGCCGGAATCAGGTGGCCCATGATCACGTTCTCCTTGAAACCACGCAGGCGATCGACTTTGCCTAACGTGGCTGCTTCGGTCAGCACTCGGGTCGTGTCCTGGAACGAAGCGGCGGAGATGAAACTGTCGGTTTCGAGCGACGCCTTGGTAATGCCTAACAATACCGGGACTGCTTCGGCCGGCTTGCCGCCCTGCTCCACCACCTGCTTGTTCTCGGCTTCGAAATCGAGCCGGTCGATCTGATCGCCCCAGAGGAGCGAGGTGTCGCCCGGGTCGGTGATCTTCACCTTCCGCAACATCTGCCGGACAATGATCTCGATGTGCTTGTCGTTAATCTCGACGCCTTGGAGGCGGTAAACCTCCTGCACCTCATTCACCAGGTGCTCCTGCAAGTCCTGCGGTCCGCAAACCTCGAGGATTTCGTGAGGCACGATAGGTCCTTCGGTCAGTTGCTGACCTTTCTTCACGAAATCGCCTTTGAACGCGATGATGTGTTTCGTTAGGGGAATCAGGTGCTCCTCCTCGGCGTTCGTCTCGGGATCCTTCAGGATCAGCTTGCGTTTGCCGCGAACAGTCCCGCCAATTTCGACAATCCCGTCAATCTTCGCGATTTCGGCCGCATCTTTTGGACGCCGGGCTTCGAACAACTCCGCGACTCGCGGCAGACCCCCGGTAATATCCTTGGTCTTGGCCACCTTGCGCGGCGTCTTCGCCAGCAGCGCACCGGCCCGGATTTTCTGATTCGCCTCGACAATTACGTGCGCACCCGCCGGGATGGAATAGCTGGCGGCGACCTCACCATCCTCCCCGACGATCACAATTTGCGGATGCAAATCTTCTTTGTGTTCGATGATGACTGTCCCCATCAGTCCAGTGGCTTCATCGACTTCACGCTTGATCGTGACCCCCGCGATCATATCACGGAACTCCACTTTGCCGGTCTTTTCGGTCAAGATCGGAACGTTGTACGGATCCCACTGGACAAAGGTCTCGCCCTTTTTGACTTTGCCGCCGTCGGCGGTCGAAATCACTGAGCCGATGACGATGTTATAGCGCTCAATTTCGCGCCCTTCCTCGTTATGCAGGCTGATCGAGCCATTCTTGTTCAACGCGATCCAGTTGCCATCGAGGGATTGCACGGTCCGCAGATCGTTGAATTGCGCTGTCGCGTCGTTCTTTGCCTTGATGATCGGCTGCTTAAAGGTCTGGCTGGCTGTTCCGCCGATGTGGAAGGTCCGCATCGTTAGCTGCGTTCCCGGTTCGCCGATTGATTGTGCGGCGATGATGCCGACCGCTTCGCCAAGCTTCACAAACTGGCCGGTCGCCAGGTTGCGCCCGTAACAATGCGCGCAAACTCCGCGGCCGCACTCGCAAGTCAGGACCGACCGAATCTTGAGCTGTTCAACCCCGATCCGTTGCAGTTCGCCCGCGATCTTTTCGTCGATCGCCTGGTTGGCTTTGACGATCTTTTTCTTCGTCACCGGATCAACCACGGTTTCGCAGCTCACCCGACCGACGATTCGTGTCGCGAGGTCAACCACTTCCTCGTCGCCTTCGTAGATCGAGCGAACGGTAATGCCGTTGACCGTGCCGCAATCGAGTTCGTTGATGATCACGTCCTGCGCTGCGTCGACCAGCTTTCTCGTCAGGTAACCTGAATCCGCGGTCTTCAGCGCGGTATCGGCCAACCCCTTGCGCGCGCCGTGGGTGGAAATGAAATATTCGAGCACGCTCAATCCTTCACGGAAGTTTGAGGTAATCGGACGCTCGATGATCTCGCCCGAAGGCTTGGCCATCAAACCCCGCATGCCGGCGAGCTGTTTCACCTGCTGGCGGTTACCGCGGGCGCCCGAATCCACCATCAGGTAGACCGGGTTCAGTTCCTTGCGCCCCTCGTTATGCTCGAGAGTGCGGAACATGACATTGGAGATTTCGTCACCGGCGTGAGTCCAGATGTCGATGATCTTGTTGTAACGTTCACCGTCGGTGATGATGCCTTTGCGATACTGCTGCTCGACCTGCTTGATCTGCTTGTAGGCGTTCGAGAGCTGGAGCTCTTTCTCCTTCGGAATGATCATGTCCGAAATGCCAATCGAGACGCCGGCTTTGGTCGCTTCCGCGAACCCGAGCTCTTTCAGACGGTCGAGGGTCTCGACGGTGCTTTGCTGGCCGGCTACCTGGTAGCAGCGCCAGATAATATCACTCAACTGCTTCTTGCCCGCGGCCTTGTTGAAAAAGCCAAGACCTTGCGGCCAAATCTCGTTAAAGATCACACGTCCAGCCGTCGTTTCGATGACCCGGATTTCCTTCTCGCCGTAAATCGTCTCCTTGCCGAAGTCGGGATTCCTGAAGCGAATCCGGTCATGCGTCCTGACTGCGCTATCTGCCATCGCGAACTCAACTTCAGTTGCGTTGTCGAATAGCGGCAGACGGGTTTCAGCGGCGGCGCCGGCAGCTCGTCGCGGATTCTGGGTCAGGTAGTAGCAGCCTAAGGTGATATCCTGCGATGGAGTGGTAATGGGTTTGCCGCTCGAGGGCGAAAAGATGTTGTTCGGCGCGAGCATGAGCATGCGCGCTTCCATTTGTGCTTCGACCGAGAGCGGCACGTGGACGGCCATCTGGTCACCGTCGAAGTCCGCGTTATAAGCGGTGCAAACTAACGGATGAATCCGGATCGCTTCCCCCTCGATCAAGAGCGGCTCGAAAGCCTGGATCGATAGTCGATGCAGAGTCGGTGCGCGGTTCAACAAAACTGGATGTCCCTTGGTAACTTCTTCGAGAATATCCCAAACTTCCGGCGTCTGGCGCTCGATCATCTTCTTCGCGCTTCGCACGGTGTGGACATAGCCCATGTCTTTGAGCCGCCGGATAATGAACGGCTCAAACAAAACCAGCGCCATCTTCTTTGGCAGACCGCACTGGTTCAGTTTCAATTCCGGCCCGATCACGATCACCGAGCGCCCCGAGTAATCGACGCGTTTGCCTAACAGATTCTGACGGAACCGCCCACCCTTGCCCTTGAGCATATCGCTCAGCGATTTCAATGGACGATTGCCCGCGCCCGTGACTGCGCGTCCGTGCCGGCCGTTGTCAAAGAGCGCATCGACCGCTTCCTGCAACATGCGCTTTTCGTTGCGGATGATGACGTCCGGCGTCTTGAGCTGGAGCAAATTCTTCAACCGATTGTTACGATTGATCACCCGGCGATAGAGATCATTCAGGTCAGAGGTCGCAAACCGGCCGCCTTCGAGTGGAACGAGCGGACGCAGATCCGGCGGAATTACCGGCAGCACATCGAGAATCATCCATTCGGGCCGGGTATGGGACGCGGCAAAGCCCTGGACCAGCTTCAACCGTTTCGCCAGTTTCTTGCGAATCTGTTTGCTCTTGGTGTTGCCCATCGCCTCCTCGAGCTCCTTGTTCAATTTGGCGAGTTCGATTTCGCTCAGGAGCGTCTTAACCGCTTCGGCCCCCATGCCGGCCTTGAATTCCTCGCCGTACTGGTCTTGGGCTTCGCGATACTCTACTTCGGTCAAAAGCTGAGTTTTGGTCAGCGGAGTCTTGCCCGGATCGATCACGATGTAGTCCTCGTAATAGATCACCCGCTCCAGCTGGCGCGCGCTCATGTCGAGCATCAGCCCGAGACGCGATGGCATACATTTGTAAAACCAGATGTGCGAGACGGGCACCGCCAGCTCGATGTGGCCCATCCGTTCGCGGCGCACCCGGGCCAAGGTGACTTCGACGCCGCAACGATCGCAGATCACCCCCTTGTGCTTGATTCGCTTGTATTTTCCGCACGAGCATTCCCAGTCGCGGGTCGGACCGAAAATTCGTTCGCAGAAAAGCCCGCCTTTTTCCGGTTTAAAAGTGCGGTAGTTAATTGTCTCCGGGTTCTTAACTTCTCCCTTGCTCCAGGAGCGCATCGTGTCGCTCGAGGCGACGCCGATCGCGACCTGATCGAAACCTACGGGGCGCTCTTCGCCCACCAGTTCACGCCAGGAATGTTCGTTCATAATTGTGTTTCTAAATTTAGGGGGAGTGAAATTTTTTTAGGCAACGTTCTCCAGAAAACTCGGCGCCTGGCCCCCGACTTTGACGTCCAGGCCTAACGACTGCATTTCCTTGATCAAAACGTTGAAAGATTCGGGAGTTCCGGCCTCGAGCGAGTTGTCGCCTTTGACGATCGACTCGTAGATTCGGGTGCGGCCCTGGACGTCGTCCGATTTCACGGTCAACAGTTCCTGCAAGGTGTAAGCCGCGCCGTAGGCTTCGAGCGCCCAGACCTCCATTTCGCCGAAACGCTGACCGCCGTACTGCGCTTTGCCGCCCAGCGGCTGCTGCGTGACTAACGAATATGGGCCGACCGCTCGCGCGTGGATCTTGTCTGCGACCAAATGACCGAGCTTCATCATGTAGATGTAGCCGACCACCACTTCCTGATCGAAAGCATCACCTGTGCGGCCATCAAAAAGCTGGGCCTTGCCGTTCTCCTGCACCCAGGTAAATCCTTCCACTTTCCGCGCATCGTGCAGATATTGGCGGATCTTGGATTCCTCGATTCCGTCGAAAACCGGAGTCGCGACCTTAAACCCGAGCGCCTTGGCCGCCACCCCGAGGTGAGTCTCGAGCACCTGGCCGACGTTCATTCGGCTCGGCACGCCTAACGGATTAAGCACGATCTCAACCGGTGTTCCGTCCGCGAGGAACGGCATGTCTTCTTCTGGCACGATCCGCGCGACCACGCCCTTGTTGCCGTGGCGACCCGCCATTTTGTCGCCGACGCTCAACTTGCGTTTACTCGCGACAAAAACTTTGACCTGCTTGATGATCCCGGGATCGATGTCGTCGCCGCTCTCGACCCGATCCATCGAACGTTCCCGCTCCAGCTCCAGTTCCGCGAACTTGTGTTCAAACTGGGCAATGATCTCCCGAATCTTGTTCCGAATCGGGCTCGGGTCGATTTCGATGTGATCGTAGGCCATCGCCAGCTTGCGAAGCAATGTCTTGGTGATCTTGCGATTGGCCGGGATAATGATTTCACCGGTCTGCGCGTTTACGACATCAAGCGGGATCTTTTCGCCTAACAAAATATTGGAAAGCGCGTCCGTCAGTTGCTCGGTCAGCTCATCCTTTTTCTTGCGGTTTTCTTCCGCGATGGCCTTGAGCTGCCGCTTGGTTTCCGCCGGGGTCAATTTTTCGCGTGAAACTTCGTGGCGCGACGAAACTTTGACATCCATCACGATGCCATAGGTGCCAGATGGAACGGTCAGCGAAGTGTCTTTCACGTCCGCTGCCTTTTCGCCAAAGATCGCACGAAGCAGACGCTCTTCGGGAGCAAGTTCGGTTTCGCTCTTCGGGGTAATCTTGCCGACCAGAATGTCGCCCGGCTTCACTTCTGCGCCGACGCGAATCACGCCGTCGGAGCCGAGATTGCGAAGGGCTTCTTCGCTGACATTTGGAATGTCCCGGGTGATTTCTTCCGGACCGAGCTTGGTATCGCGGGCGCCGATCTCGAACTCGTCGATGTGAATGGAAGTGTAAATGTCTTCCTTCACCACCTTCTCCGAGATCATGATCGCATCTTCGAAGTTGTAGCCGTTCCATGGCATGAAGGCGACGAGGACATTGCGGCCCAAAGCCAATTCGCCGTTCTGCGTATTCGGGCCGTCGGCGATCACCTGACCCTTCTTCACGTGCTGACCTTTCTTGACGATTGGCTTCTGGTTCACGCAGGTGCCGGCGTTCGAGCGCATGAATTTGCGCAGCTCGTAAACATGAATGCCGGCCTCCACGTCGGTCTTTAGCTTCTTCCTGCTTTCCGGCATTTCGCCGTCCTTCGTGACCACGATTTGCTCGGCAGTTACGGAAGCGACCCGGCCGGCTTCGGTTGCGATCACCACGGCGCGAGAGTCGCGCGCGACTTTCGCTTCCAGCCCCGTGCCAACGAGCGGAGCTTCCGAGACGATTAAGGGCACGCCCTGGCGTTGCATATTTGAACCCATCAATGCGCGGTTTGCATCATCGTGCTCGAGGAACGGAATCAAACCCGCGGCCACTGAGACCAGCTGCTTGGGAGAAACATCCATGTAATGGACCTTGGCCGGCTCGACTTCGAGGAAGTCGCCACGATAACGAACCGAAACCTTTTCCCCCGTGAAACGCCCCTTATCGTCCATCGGCGCATTGGCCTGGGCGACAATGAAATTTTCCTCCCGATCACCGGTCAGGTAATCGACCTGATCGGTCACCCGGCCATTATCCACCTTGCGGTAGGGGGTTTCGATAAAGCCAAATTCATTGATCCGGGCAAAGGTGCTCATCGAACTGATGAGCCCGATGTTTGGACCTTCCGGTGTCTCGATCGGGCAAATCCGACCGTAGTGGGAGGGATGGACGTCACGAACTTCGAAACCTGCGCGATCGCGGCTCAAACCTCCCGGCCCCAGTGCCGACAAACGCCGCTTATGGGTCAACTCCGCGAGCGGGTTGGTCTGATCCATAAATTGCGACAACTGGGAGCGACCGAAGAAATCCCTCACTACCGCGCTAAGCGCCTTGGGGTTGATCAGTTTCTGCGGGGTCATCCCGTCGATGTTGACGTCGAAGAGCGTCATGCGCTCTTTCACCAGCCGCTCCGTGCGAGCCAGACCGACCCGGCACTGATTGGCGAGAAGTTCGCCGACCGTCCGGACGCGTCGACTGCCGAGATGATCAATGTCATCGAGCGTGCCCTCGCCGCGACGCAAATTGATCAAATACTTGATCGCCGCGATGAAATCCTTGTCGGTCAGGATGCGTTCGTTGAGATCAACATCGATCCCGAGTTTTTGGTTAATTTTGTAACGACCCACCCGGCCAAGGTCGTACTTCTTCGGATCAAAGAAGAGCCGCTTGAGCAGTGCTTTCGCGTTCGCCACCGTGGGCGGATCGCCGGGACGCAGTTTGCGGTAGATATCCTTGAGCGCTTCCTCCTGGTCGTGGGCCGGATCTTTCTTCAGTGCTTTCACGACCGTGTCGTCGTGAGAGATGTCGATCACCTTCACTTCCTTGTGGCCGAGGGCCATGATCTGGCGCACGGTCGCGAGGGTCAGCGGCTCAAAGGCGCGAGCGACTGTGACTTCACCATCGAGGACATCGGCGGTCAGAACTTTGGTCGCCAGACTTTCCTCGTCGAGCTTCTCGCTCAGTTTGAGGTTTTCGATCGTGTAGAAAAGTTTGATCACCTCTTCATCAGGGCCATAGCCAAGGGCGCGGAGAAAAGTGGTAGCGAGGAATTTCCGCCGGCGTTTGCGCCGATCGAGGTAAATGTAGAGCAGATCGCTGGTATCGAATTGGACTTCGATCCAGGAACCGCGGTCGGGGATGATCCGGAAGCTGTAAAGCACCTTGCCGTTGAGATGAATGCTCGATTCGAAGGCGATGCCTGGCGAACGATGCAGTTGACTCACCACCACCCGTTCCGCGCCATTGATCACGAAGGTGCCGGAAGGCGTCATCAGCGGGATCTCTCCCATGTAGACTTTTTCTTCCTTCGTCCCCTTTTCTTCTCGCAACTGGAAGGTGACGTGAAGCGGGGCGCTGTAGGTCTGCCCTTCACGTTGGGCTTCGAGCGCGGTTAATTTCGGTTCGCCAATCTCGTAGTGGCTGAAATCGAGGACCGCTTTCTCGTCGTAACTTTCGATCGGGAAAACTTCCTTGAAAACCGTCTGTAGCCCCGTGTTCTTGCGTTTGTTAGGCGAAACGTCTTTCTGAAGAAAATCAACGTAAGAATTGAGCTGAACTTCGATCAGGTTCGGGGGTTCGATCGCTTCTTTGATGGTCCCGAAATGGATACGTTCTGTTGCGGTCCGATCTGACATAACTGGTGCACCAATCTCCAATGATTAAAACCTGCAGCGATCCTGGATGAGAGATCGCGAGGAGTCTGAAGGGTTACGGCCTTTACCGAAAATAGCGGACGGAAAAAATGGCCCCAAAGCGGCGGGATGTCAACACGACATCCACCGTTTTGTTGCCAATCTTAAATTTTGCCTGCGGGAGCGGGTTAAAAATAGTTCGCGCGACTAGTAGCTCAGGAAAGGAGTTTAATATTCGCCTGCGGCCAAACGCCGCAAGCGCTTTTTTTAGTTAATCGTGAAGCGTGATCGAAAATCGAAGCAGAGCGCGCGGATCACCCGCTGCTCCGCCGATTTAACGATTCACGATTCAACGATTTAACGGGACTATTTAATTTCGACTTTGGCGCCAGCCGCTTCGACCTTCTTCTTGATCTCTTCGGCCTCTTCCTTGGTCACGCCTTCCTTCAACGGCTTGGGCGCGCCTTCGACCAAAGCTTTCGCTTCGGCCAAACCGAGGCCCGGAACCGCGGCGCGGACTTCTTTGATCACTCCGATCT
>Ga0206945_1103_pt1 | contig 18430 bp, 26 predicted proteins | sample Alteio_BWOrgHeat_5_FD_152982 | JGI IMG/M metagenome (GOLD analysis project Ga0206945, IMG submission 152982) | Enriched cells from forest soil in Barre Woods Harvard Forest LTER site, Petersham, Massachusetts, United States -... | ecosystem: Environmental > Terrestrial > Soil > Temperate forest > O... | reverse complement strand
GGCGCCGTAGCGCTTCTTTTTCGACGTGTGACGCCAGTTCCTCGGCCAATGCTAGATGCTGCGGGTTCCCGAGTGAATATTGGCAAAGTCCATCGGGAAGGACGACCGCTAGCAGTTCAAATCCTTCTTTTCTGAGAGCAGCAATGCGCTTCATTGTTTTTCTTCTGCTACCCGCTGCTGTGAAGTTGACCGCCTCTATGCGTAGACAACCTGTTTCCCAATCTGTACTCGTTGCAGTCGCGTCATGCCGCCCCCTGGACTGCCGTCAAGGTGATGGCCTCAACCTAACATCGGGATGCACAGTTTTCCAACTCCTGATAAACGGGATTATCGGTAACTGGCTCTCTCCAGCGCATACAAAACAAAAAAGGAAGCAGCATTGGCTTGGGCCGCAGCTGCTTCCCGGGGTGTGTCTGTGACTTGGCGAGGGTATATCACCGTCAGGGCGTAAGGTCACGATAAAATTTGGCGACACAAGGCGGGAAGGCCAGTTGCCGAGAAGCGGAGTTCTCGGGACTTGGGCTGCGATCACGAGTTGCCTTCTCCCGACAGAGGCGATTCGATCCTCCTTGATATGTCGTGAGCCGATCTACTTTATATCGACTCACGACACTTTACGGCTCAGTACGATGGCGTTTTTTGGCAGTATCATGTTGACGCGTCCCCGTTGGCTCGAATCGGAAACCCGCCCGAGGCGGCACCTTTAGAGTCTATGTAGCGCTAATCCCCAGACTTACGGCCTTTGTGTCGCATCAGTCATCCTCATCCCCAGCCTCGGTAACGGACTTGCACACACAATAGGAGCGCGCCCCCCCGGTGCGGCCTTACATTTGCAAGGAGAACTATGCGTAACAAACAAAAAGGTTTCTCACTAATCGAACTCTTGATCGTGGTGGCGATTATTCTGATTATCGCCGCGATCGCCATCCCCAACTTGTTGAGGGCAAAGATGGCGGCCAACGAGGCTTCTGCGGTTGGCTCGCTGCGAACGATTAATACGTCCTGCGTTGCCTACTCTACGAGCTACGGCACCTTCCCGGCAGCGCTGACGAACCTCGGTCCGATCGCTGCTGGCGGCACGGCCAGCTCGACCTCGGCAGACTTGATTGACTCGGTCTTGTCCGCAGGGACCAAGAGCGGCTACACCTTCGCTTATGCGGCAGCCGCCGGCAACCAGACCTACACGCTTACCGCGACACCTATTGCCGCGGGACAGACCGGACAGCGCATGTTCTTCACCGACCAATCCGGCGTGATCCGCGCTGATGTCACAGGTGCAAGCGCGACCGTCGCCAGCACGCCAATCGGATAAACTCCTCCGAGTCGCCATACGCAAAAGGGGAGAGCCTGTCTCCCCTTCCATTTTTCACAGTGTCGCGGGGTTTCATATGGATTATCCGGGACGCCTTGAGAAGGCCCCTCAGCCAAGTCCTGAGAAACGGGATTATCGGAATCTGGCTTTTCACGGTTGGCCGCCTTCCGATAAGACCACTTTTCACGAAGTGAGAAAAATGGAACGGCGTTGACCGATTACAAACACGAGTGCGATAAAGGGTGCGATCTCACCCACTTGGCGGAAAGGAATACATGACGACAGCACCTCTATCGGTTGCGTGCCTCGGTCTGGGACGAATTGGTACAGGCATTGCGCAGAGCATTCAGCGTGCCGGCCATCACGTCATTGTCTATAACCGCACCCAAGAGAAGATGGAAGGTCTTGTCGCTTCTGGGGCGGTGGCGTCACGCTCGCCTCGGGAAGCTGCAGCGCAGGCAGATTTTGTACTTACTTGCCTAATGGACGACGAGTCAGTACGAGCAAATCTGCTCGGCGCCGATGGAATCCTCGCGGGCATGCGGTCTGGTGCCGTGCACATTGGCACATCCACGGTGACGCCGAGATCAACAACAGAATTCGCCACCCTGCACACGAGCCACGGAACCCACTACTTGGCGGCTACTTTTGCAGGACACCCCGAGCATGCCGCTGCAGGAAAACTAATTAGTTTCGTGGCGGGCAAACCGGACGTTTTGGAGCGCTGTCGGCTCGTTCTGAACGCCTACACGGCCAAGCTTATTGTAATTGGCGACGATCCAGCACTAGCGGCGAGCTTCAAACTTGTGGTGAACTTCTTCGCGGCGTGCTTACTCGAAACCATGGGCGAAGCCCTAGTTTTTGCCGATGCGCAAGGTCTGAACCTTGATATGGTCAGCTCAATGTTTAAGGATTTGCTACAACACCCAGCGATGCCAAAATACTTGAACAAAATTCGCATCGGCAACTTTGATGAGGTTTTGGGATCAACACTGGATGGGGTGGGCTCGAAAGATGTTCGCTTGATTCTGCAGACGGCGGCTGAATCCAAGGTGCCTCTGCCATTTGGAAGCGTTGTTCGGGACCATATTATCGCTGCCCAGGCGCATGGTTGGGGACAGTGCGATTGGTCAGTGTTGGCAGAAATTATTCGAGTGAATGCGGGCCGCGAACGTCGCAAAGAAAGCTCGGGTACCCTCTGAAGGCAGTTTCCGAAAACGCGACTAATCAGGAGTTGGGACCGACGTAGGTGGTCTTTAGGGCATCGGGGCAGAGCATCGAGTAATTACGGTCTGGCTGGCGGAAGCTTGTAGATCATCCGGCGGCAACATAAAAAGACGCCAGTAGCTGATAGCAGCGCAGGCACTAGTCCTAACAAGATCCAAAGCGCCTCGGTAAACCAGTCGAACCTGCCAAAATGGGCCATGCTGAGCCAACCCAAGACCTGGTCGGCGTGCTTGTCGTTCGGATCGACAAATCCGGAGAGAACGTTGACGGTTTGTGAAAAACAAAAGTAGAACCCTGAGACTCCCCACATCAGAACAAAGGGAAAACTCCAGAACCCCAGTGCGCTATGCAGATCCCAAGTGAACCGCGCAAAAAGGGCTCTCCAGTTCACGGTCAAGGCGCGACGCCAATTGCTGATTCCAGGCCACCATATAACCGCGCCAGTCAAACACAACAAAATCACACAGATCGCGCCAATGCCGTTCACGAAACGGCCCTTCGCTCCGAACAATAGGTTCTCGTGAAGGTCGACAATCCACTCGACGGAGGGAACGAGAGAGCGCACCCTCTCCAGCTCGTTACGGTAAACAATCAAGCTGCCCGTAATGCTCATTACAACGATATATAGGCCGACTCCTACCCCCACCCAAAGGTGAACGTAGAAGAGGCACTTGCGCACCCACACTCTCTCGGGGTGTTGCATCCACTGTTGCCAAACGGACATTTCTCCTCCACCGCTAACCCAGCCCCAGATTAGTGCCCTAAGGGAGAAATCGGAAACAGAATCCCGTTTGCTCTGGAGAAATGCGAAAGGGCCCGGGCAGCCCGTGTCGAGCCAACTCCCGAAAAACGGTGCCAGTCAACCGGGTCGACGCAACAACAACTAATAGGCCGATCCGACAAAACAATCGATGTCTATCGATCATTAGCGACAAGGGCATAGTGCTTTGCCCGCGCTCCTCGCTTCGTTTTATCGTTCTAGAGCCTGAAGAGGAGGGCTCAAATGACAAACGTTAACGTAAACGTGACGACGAAATGCGAAGAATGCGGTGCACTGACCGACGAGGGTTTTCACTTCGGTGCTGGAATTCACTACTTCTGCCCGAAGCACGAAGACGTAGTGTTCACAAAAGTGACTGGCAAGCCGCCGAAACCCACCAATTCAGATGGGAAGAAATGACCACGCAGCTAACAGAAAAACACTAGATGAGATAAGAAAGGCGGCCCGTCATCCGAGCCGCCATGTGTTCCACAGGTGCACGCCATACATCGGCGGGCAAGTCACGATGACTGTCTGTACAGGAGATTTCCCATCAGCTAAACAAACTCAAATCCTGATAAACGGGATTATCGGAATGTGGAAAGCCAGTACTGGAATGGGGGGCGTAACAGCTACTTGTTGCTCCCCTTCGAGAATTTCGGGCTCTCAATCGTGCCGTCAATCCGGAACGGAAATGACAGCTTGCCGTCTTTCAATTTGGCTCCCTCAAACCGTGCGAACGTGTTGGTCAGAAAGCCTTGCTTCGTTGTGATTGCGGCCACACCCTGATAGTTCAGCTCATCAGAGCCCGAAACGCTCACGCTCCCCGATCCATCGACATCCACTCCATAACCGTCGATGTCGATTGCGGTGCTTGAAATCCGTAGATTCGCCAGCTCGAAGTCCGTAGAAATCGAGGAGAACGAATCTGGATTCTCTTTAGCTGGCCCCAGATCGTTGAAGTGCGCCAGCTTCATCAGGTTTGCGTTGAGCATCAGGCTTGGCACCTTGCCGTTGGTCACCTTTACGTGTCCGGTCCCGTGCATTCCGGCGAGTGGGCTAAGGGTATGCTCGATCTCTCCCGCAAGCTTCAGGTCTCCTTCAAGCTTTCCTGTCATTTTCCCGCGCGCTTCGTGAAACGCCTTCAGCAGGTGGTCCATGTTGATTCCGCTGATTCGCGCGTCCGCTTTGTAGCTCGCGGTCTTTGTCGCGAAGCTTACGGAGAAGTCGCCAGTTGTTTTTCCGTCGTACACGTCTGCGCGTACGTTCGTGAAAAAAGCCGCCCTCGACTCCAGGCGGAACTTGGAATTCACATTTGTCGTTTCTACCGCGCCAAAGCGCAGCCGAGCGGCCTTCCAGTCTCCCTGCCCGGCCAGCGCCGGGGACGCAGGATTGACGATTGCCGCCACATCCACCCGATCCAGTTCGCTGTTAATGTCGTGAGCTTCAAAAAATACCGGCCCGGCCGCGTCCGAAGGCTCCAGCAGATTCGACACATTCAATTGTCCTTGTTTGATCACCACTTTATCGATGATGCGCAGGGGAAAGGTATTCTTGGAATTCTGCGACGCAGGATTCTCGAAGTTCCAAGGGCCGTCAGGGTCCGACACCAGGTTGATCTCTGGATTCTGCAGCACCAGCGAGCGGATAGCCAGTTGCCCGTGCAACAGAGCCGTGAAGTCCAGCACGGCATCCGCTCGCGCCACTTTAACGATATAACTTGGCGGAAATAACGGGGGGCTCTTGACCCCGAACCCATCAATATGAATCGCTACGCTTGGAAAGAACGTCAGCGCCAGGCGCCCGATTTCCACTTTCTTTCCAGTATTCTCTTCGAAATAGGAGATAACCTCGGGCCGGTACCGATCCAAGTTGAAGAAGAAAGGCAGCAAAACCAGGATAGCCACGAGACAGCCCGCGATAACGATCAAGCTGACTGCTATTTTTCGGCGGGTAGTCATGCCAGGCTCCAGGCTCTTTCCGAGGCTTCTGGAAGCGCATTCCTAGTTCGGACTTGCGAACGCGATTTGACTGCCGCTTGGGCACAGCGCACGAATGCTACGACCGGCTCCGACAATTACTGCTTGATGACGATAAACCACGAAGCGACGATCGGCCCCTGCGGACCGCGCCCCCCACGTCCACCGCCCGCTGCAGGTGGCGGCGCATCAGACGGTGGCGGCGGAGCGGGACCGCGCTCGGGTTGGAAGAGGTACACGTTGTGGGTCATCGGATCCACAGTGATGGTCTTTGCACCGGGGAAGGTGGCCACTGTCGCAACCACGGTGTACTTGTCAGGCGAATCCTGGTGCACGACCGTGACGTTGCCCTCGCCCCCATTCGGAATGTAAATCAATTTTTTCGGCGGATCCCATGCTAAGGCGTCCACGCGCGTGCCGTTCGGGATAGTGGCCACGATTTTGCCCGTGCTCGCATCAACGACAACGGATGTGCTCTTGCAACCAGAGAAGATGCGGTTCGTCGCCTTGTCATAGGCGATGCCCGTCGGTCCCTCGCACGGCGCGAGCGGCCACGAGGCGGTCGCCTTCCACGTCTTCATGTCGACGACTTGTATCGTATTCTTGTTTTCGTTGTTCACGAAGAGGTGACCCTTGCCGTCGGCTGCCGCGCCTTCCGGCCCATCGTCTTCGAGCTCGGCGGTTCCGAGGATGTCGCCGGTCTTGGGATCAAGCGCGGTGACAGTGCCGATAGGGCGGCTGTGGCGCGTGAGAATGATCTTATCGTCAGGCTCGTCGTACATGATGCCGTCGAGACCGGGACCGACCATGATCCGCTTGATCACAGCCAAAGTCTTCAGGTCGAACATCGTGACGGTCATGTCGCCACCATTGGTCGTAAAGCCATGACCGGCCTTCGTAGCGATGCCGGCACCGTGCACGCCCGGCGTGTCCGGAATGTCGCCGAGCACTTTGCCTGTGGCGCCTTCAACCACCATCATGTGGTCACCGCGCGACACGAACACGCGGCCTGTGGCCGCTTCCACGGTGACGTAGTCGGTGCCGCCCTGGCCCTTGATGTCGAATTTCTCAACCTTGAATGTTTGCGCCTGGCCGGCCCGGGGTGCGGCAAGGCTGGCTGCGAAGAAAAAGGCAACAGCGATCAGCAAGTGTCTGGTCATACGGTAGCTCCGTGGTGGTGCGAATAGTGTGCGCAAAACCCTGACAGAAAAGCATCCTCAGGACGGCAACAATACGGAATTCCCGATTCGGACTCTGACTGTCGCATCGTACGCTTCTCCTGCCCTCGAAACAACGAATTTGCTGCCAGGGCCGGCCCATTGACACCACACGAAGAGGCCAAGTCCTGATAAACGGGATTATCGGAAAGTGGAGAACTAGTACCCCACATTCCGAGAAGCGGACTTATCAGGACTTGGGAGCGGCTTGAGTGGCGAGAGTTCTTGGCGCTCAGGGCATACTAGCTAAAGCGCACCGCAAACAGAAGGGCTGTGACTTCCAGTGATCATACTCTGGCTTACTAATTCGTTGTGTATTCGCCAGCTTGAGTGCACCTCGGGCAGGTTCAAGTCGAACGACGACCCCGCCACGACTTGGACAGCAGTTACCGTCACCCTTATGATAAATGCCTCGGGCAACAAGGATGTCGCTACCCTGTAAATGAAAGTTCCAGCTTTTACAGCAGAAATCCTCGTCGGGACCCAATAACTTCTCCGCGGCAGCGTCATAATTCGGTGGTTTCCACTCGTAGAGCGTGCCGTTCGCTTCACTGATGATGTGCCAAGTAATTCGGTCATCAGTACCGGCAGACCCTGTCATGACAAGCAATTCAGGGATGCGGTCACCTAACAAATCGAGGTTCTCAACGCGGAGAATCTGGTCGTCACGGTACTGGAAAAACGTGGTTGAGAAGTTAGCGTTTGTCACGCGAACGCGACGGCTCGCGAAATCCTCCGAACAGAACTGCCACTCCACTTCATAGAGCGTTTTAGCGGGCAGATACCAATATGAACGAACAGTTTGCCAGTCAGTATCAGGAGCATGGTCACAATCTGTCGCGGATTCTGGAACGTCAGCAGACCTTGCGGGAACGGTCACAACGGTATTTGAAAGGTGTCTTCGTGCGATGAACCAACCAGCGGCAAATCCAGCGCATACGCCGATAACCACGAGAGCGATAGCCAGATTGCGACTCATGCACACGACCCTCGTCACTTGCCCATCGTGGTCAGAAGTTTAGCACTTCTGATAGTTTGCCCAAGTCCTGATACACGGGATTATCGGAGACTAGGAATCAGGCTCCAAGGCAGATTACGAGAAGGACTTTTCGGGACGTTTCTTTGTAGAATTGTCCCGTGAAAAGAAATGAAATCTGTAAATAGTAGATCTGCGGCAAAAGGCAGCGACGCTCCGAAAAGTATTGATGAATACCTTGCCCGCGTACCGGAGCCAGCTCGCAGCACCTTGAACAAGATTCGGGCGGCGATTCGCGACGCTGTGCCGCGCGAAACTACCGAGATCATCAGCTATCGGATGCCTGCCTTCAAATACAAGCAAGTGCTGGTGTGGTTCGCCGCATTTTCGGATCACTGCAGTTTGTTTCCCACCGCCTCTGTTATCGACGCGTTTAAGGGTGAACTTAAGAGCTTCTCCACCTCCAAAGGCACCATCCAGTTCCCTACGGACAAGCCTCTGCCTAATGCACTTGTGAAAAAGCTAGTGAAGGCACGGCTCGCGCAAATCGAAAGCAAGACACGGGGCTGACCGGATTACGATTCGAGACCCACCTGTTATAGAGCTTCTAGCTCAGATGGTGTTGCATCGACCGGTTGAACCGGCAGGGATTATCGGAAGGTGGCTTTTTGGAGCCGGAGTGACAGCTAGTTGCCGGCTGCAGGAAACGGCGAGCTACAGCAAGCGATTTCGGGGCCGGTGGGAGCGGCTTCTTCACTAAAATGCAACATTACGTCACCCGGGGCCTCTGCTATCGACCTAGATAACTCCAAGAAAATAAGTGCGGAGACCTATTGAAACACAACAGAACGACACCTTTGTTGCATCCCGATGGCGTTAACTCAGTCGCGAAGATGGCTTGTCCAAAAACCGCATCAGTGTAAGCTGCGCATACCTTCTACAATCCAGTTATGAGCTGCTAGTTTTTGACCCGTCAGGTCGTTGTTGAGTATCCAGTCGGCATCATCCAGCCAATCGATTTCCGCGTTCTGCTTTGGACTGTTCTCGCATTCACTCTGTTCCTCAGTACCCGAACGCCTGGGCTTGGGCTCAGTCTCACGCTCACCATCATCTTCATCTCGCGAATGCTCAACAGTGTTCCAGAGGGAGACAAACAACAAGGAGTCGTCACCGAATTCTTTTCGGAGAGCCATATGAATTTGTGATCTAGCTTCTTCCATTAGTTCCACCAAGGCCTCTTCCAAAAGGCATTGATCGTCTCGGCCTTCATCGGCGCCGAATTGGGACCCAGCGCATTGCGCCACCCGAACAGTGCTTAGACACAGTTCATCGGCCCAGAGTGAGTAATCGGGCTGATGCACTTCATCAAAGGCGAGCTCGCAGAAATCTCTATACATGCCGGCGAGAGCCATCAGCCTAACCATGACGCGAGTCCGTTCGACCTGGTTTGCAAAGGATGTAAGTCCGCTTTTGGCCAGAGCTTCCCAGCTCTTCTTAGCCCAATCGAGTTCTCGAGCGTCAGTCCAGACACAAAAGATCGACTCCGCATCGCGAGAGACATCTGTCCACGAAACCATGGAACGCTCTGGCATTTCTGTAGAGGATCGTCTGTAGATTGATCGTCGTCAGGATACTAGAAGTTATGCCGTGCCAAAGGCAACAAGATTTTCCCGTAGAACCTTAGGGGTTGCGATTCGCCGCGAACGTGAGCGGTTGGATCTGTCCCAGGAGGATTTTGCCGAGCGGGCTAATGTCCACCGAACCTACATTAGCTCTGTCGAGCTAGGGAAAGTCAATGTCGGTGTGGAGGTTGCCAATCAATTGGCGTCGGCGCTTGGATTAAAACTTAGCGAGTTGGTCCGAAGAGCAGAATGAGTCTCTATTGGACTCGCGGGAAGTTCAGCTTGGCCTCTGCCTTAAGCTTCTTTATCCGCTCCAAAACTTCAACGCCTGTCAGAATATTCTTTTCGGCCAGAATCTCGAAAATCGCTTCTGTCAGCAGCATGTTCTGGTAAGCAATCATCTCAACCGATGTGGTGACGTTGCCTTCTTTGGAATCCATTGTTCGGCCCTCCATTGACGTTTAGCAGAAGGTTCGTACATAACCTGTTGAAGACCGGGTGGTCAAGGAGCGCGTTTGATAAAAAGGTTTATCTCTTCCGCTGCCTTATTCTTGGCCGTGGTTGTTTTGTGGCCAGCCAATTCAGCCAAAACCCAAGAACCGAGTTCCGCTCACTACGCGCACAATGGCCCAGCGCTTCTACCCGATCCAAAGGCAACACCCGGAGATACTGTCACTGAGGATGCGCAGACCGTGTGTATACCCGGCTATGCTCGAACGGAGCGAAACGTTTCCGCCGTCCTCAAGAGACAGGTCTACGCCCTCTATGGCGTCCGCCCGTCCATTCAAACTCGAAACGGGAAAAGGCTGTGGGTCTGCTGCGAAGTGGACCATCTAATCAGCCTAGAACTCGGCGGCTCGAACGACATCGAGAATCTTTGGCCTGAACCCTACCTTCCCCGGCCAGGAGCGCGTCAGAAGGATGTGCTCGAAAATTGGCTGCACAAACAGGTGTGCTCGGGAAAGATGCCTCTAGCGGATGCACAGCGGGCGATTTCGACGGATTGGTACGCGCCGTATTTGGCTATTCGGGTCCGCTAGCCTGCATCACCTCGCGGATTCGATTTCGCCGCATTCTTATCACCAGCCCATACGAATTCAACCCAGTAGTCGGAGGGGCAAGTCTGACGTTCGGAAGCATTACTAATTTGTCCTATCTTTGCGCAAATGTCCGAAAGCATCTGCCAATCGTCTACGTTTGTCACAGGAATTATTTCCATAGGTGGCGTTCTTGGTCGGAGCCTTTCCTGCGCCAACAGGCGCGCCGCGGCACGTGACTTCGCCGAACCGATCGGAAAATCACCCGGCCGTAGCGTCGAATTTGTTGCGCGTGGGACAGATTCCCGTCCTTGTTTTTCAATCACTTGGAGGCTCCTCTTCTTCCGCACTTGTTGCTGGCACAGCCGTTGTAAACCAATGAGGTAGTTTGCTGTCTCGAGCATATGTCTCAAGCTCTTCCCGAGTCATTCGCTCGAACAAATCGTGCAGATTGACAGTTTCGGTGCGGTCAATCCACTGACCTGCAGAATTGATCTTTGCGTAGGCCTGTACGGCCGCAACCACTGACGGAGCGGTTACCTCCACCTCGCCCGCCTTCTCGATGATTCGCTCAAGAGCCGCGCGCAGGTTCCGCCGTCGCCTTCCGAACAAGTTGAGTGCGTGAGCATGACGATAGACGGTGCTGCGGTCTGAGAGTTTGTGCGTCTTGGCGATCTCAGCCGGGCTGCGCCAATTGACGAAGTCTTGTTCAATCTCTTCGCGTTTGGGATGCGAGCAGATCTTGCAGTTGTTGGAATGGCGCACCACGTTTACACCCTTGGACGGACGTTCGTTTGTCATGAGTGCTCAGCTCCGCTTCTACCCTCCCTCGGTCTGGACCTTGATCGTGTCCTCGTCGGTCTGAAGAATCCATTGGGCAAATGCCTCCCAAACTTGGATTCGACTTCCGGGCTTGGTCTCAATGTCGATACCCAATGAACGCGCTATTTTCTTCTCGGCTTCGCACACGTTGTCGTAAACGGCCTCAGGCAGGGCAACCGAGAAAGTCTTGAACTTCTCTGGTGCTAACCCGCTCTTTTGCTGCTGGAACGTTTTAACTTCATGTTTGAAGTCTTTGATTGGGAGGCTTGCTGCCTTATTGAGCCATTCGTCGCTCTTTCGTTCCTTCTCGGGCAGGTAGGTCAGGATATGAGCGTTGCGTTCCCCGATTCGCTTTAGCTTTTCCTCGGGTATGCCCTTGAGAGCCCGCACGCTTCGCAGGGCGGAAAAAGCGTTCGAGAGACTGTCTCCCAATCTTGCGTTCATCCACGCATGCATGTGCCGGAAACCAAGGGCCTCGTACGCTCGGGAATCGATCATTCTTTGGATCAGCGACCCTAGGCGGAGCCAGTTCGACCTGATCTCGGCAACAATGCGAACAACTTCATTGTCCATCGCCTCTGCTTCGGCTCTCGTTGCTCTTGGCCGACGAACGGGCTTCGGGAGCGTTGCTAACTCCAATATTGGAGTTCCATGTGTCTGTGTTTTCATGGGCGTAGCTCGCACGCGTTCGAGGATTTTTGATTGGGGCCTGGCTTCGTCCTAGGGTCTCTGTGGCCAAGCGTCGAAATCTTGTCTGCAAGTCCTTTGTTCACTATGGGCGTGTTAACGCTATTTGCCGATTCCTGGATTGCTCTCCGTACGTTGCGCATTCGGCACGTCCGGCTGCAATAAATCGCGTCCTTCCGCTTGCCGTTCAAAGGAGTTCCGCAGCCGCGGCACACACCGACTTTCCACCCGACGCCGTCTCGACATAGCTGCGAGCACCATTCGCCCTTTCCTCCCCAGCTCGTATATCGAACCGGGCCGAGGATTTTGCCGCACCCGTCGCAAGCCTCGGTGACGTAGGCGCCGTGTATCCTCAAGAGCTCGCGGCTCTGCGCTTCAGTGAGCTGCATGGCAAACCTCCACGCAGAACACCTTGGGGCTCCGTGTATCAGCCGTGTATCTCAGTTCGGCTGATTTGGCGTTTTTATAGAATTTCTCGGAATGCAGAATGAATAACTTGCGAGGATTCAATAGCAGGAGTGGGTTCGAATCCCACCCTCTCCGCCATCCAGTCTTTTGCTTTTATTCTCCAGAGTAGATTCGGTCGAAACATCCCTTTTCCCGCGCCAAATGTGGCGATTTGCATTTGTGAAAGCTAACCGTTTCTCTCTCCGAAACCGAGAAAGGGAGTGACCTGGCTGGAGTTTCTCTGTCCCCCTACCAAGTGGTTGAGTTTCAGAGAGGCACTCTGTTCGCCATTATTTCGCTGGCGTGATGTGCGGTCATCTAGAGGGCCATCGCACATGAGAGAAGAGTTATTCTCTGCGTTCACTCAATCCTTTTGACTATTTGAGAGACCTCCGTAGTCGGACTCTCTAGCTGACTGTTTTACAATCTCTGGACCGCGTCTTTTACCTTTGCCACGTTCGGGCCTTCTCCGGCCCCCTCATAAAAGGAGAGGTCCTCTTCGATTCGGACTAACCGGAGGCATTGACCTCCAGGGGCCTGGAAGTACAGGTGAGGATCCGGTACCTCAAGCTTCCTGACACCGAAGTCGAGAATTTTTCGAGTCGTTTCTTCCACGTTGTCGGACTTGATTTCCAGCCATACCGATCTTGCAGTCCGTAAGAACTCGCTCTCATCAGCAACATCACCATAGAGAAACACCATATAGAAGTCGTCGCCTAAGCGAATGAAGTCCCTTTCAGGGTCCGCTTTCATGATTTTGCCACCGAGGACATCACAATAGAATTTACGAATACGGTCTCGATCTTGCTGGCGAACTAGAACCGACGAATGGTTTCCATAAATGACCTTTGCCATGGTTACTCCTTTCCAGAGTGGGCGCTCTGAACGGGGTAGGCGTCCTGCAGAACGATCGAGCCGGTTTCCAGCAGCGACTTCAGGTTGGAAATGATCTTCGGCCAGCCGCCGGACACCGCCTCGATGAGCTTCGACGGTTCGCGCTCGATGGTGTGGGTGATTGAGAGCTTCACAGCCCTTCCACTGGGTTCCAGTTCGATCGTGCAGCGCGACTCACCTTCAGCCCTGAGCTCGGGCTTGTTCTGGTGCTGCCAACGGATCACCAACCGGCGCGGCGGCTCGGACTCCAAGATCTCGCCCGCATCCATGATGGCTCCGTCGCGAGACACAATCTTCCACGCAGAGCCCGCCGTCCACTGGCTTTCGCAGTGATTGCCAAACCAGTATTGCTTCATGAACTCCACGTCGGTCAGTGCTGACCACAGCTTCTCCTGCGTAGTGCGGATGTAGGTCACGTAGACAAAGGTCGATCTAGCCATTGGTTTTTCTCCAGTCGTTTTTTCAGATCCGAGAGTGCCTTGAGGCGCGGCTTTTCGAACTTGGCAATCCAGCGCTCGTAGATCTCCTGTAGCGGTACTGGGTTGAGGAAGTGTAGCTTTTCGCGGCCGCGCCGCACGGTAGCTACCAGGTTCGCCGCCTCCAGCAGTTGGAGGTGCTGCGTCACGCCCTGCCGGGTCATGTCCAGGTGTTCGCACAGCTCGTTGAGAGTGCGGCCGTCGTGCGCATGCAGCAGGTCCAGCAGCTTGCGCCGGCTGGGATCGGCCAGGGCCTTGAACAGTAGATCGGTGTCGTGGCGCTCTGTCATGTGTTATACGCAAGTAAGTGCTTGCCTAAATTATAGGCAAGTATATACTTGCATGTCAAGCACTTTCTCCTCTGCAGTTCGTTGCATCTTCGAGCTATCTCTGCGAGAGACTTCGACCCTCGGCGTTCACAGTTGTTCACCTACTGCGGGCGATTCCGAGCTTCAGGATCCGGGCCTGAAGTGTGGACCGTTTCACTCCCAAGTGAGCGGCGGCGCCCCTTGGACCTGCTATGACCCAACGGGTTTCATCCAAGGCCTCCAGAATCCGCTGTCGTTCGGTTTCTTCGAGGACGAGACGCAGGTTCCTGCCGTTCTCCGGCTTCGCGGCGTGGCTCTGCTTAGAAATAACTCCACCGTCGGTACCTAAATCTGAGAACGCAACGCTCAACACCGGACCCGAAGACAAGATCACCGCACGCTCAAGTACATTCTGCAGCTCTCGGATGTTGCCGGGCCACCGGTAATTGCACAAGGCGTCCATCGTCTCTGAAGCGACGCTCTCTATCCTCTTGTTCATGTGGCGCGCGAACTGCAGTACAAAGTGGCTGACCAGAGTGGGGATGTCTTCGCGACGGTCGCGCAACGGAGGAACGCCAATCGGGAACACATTTAGTCGGTAGAAAAGATCGGAGCGGAACTTTTGCTCCGTGACCATCGCCGCCAGGTCACGGTTTGTCGCAGCGATCACACGGGCGTCCGTGCGCAGAGTGCGCGTGTCTCCGAGTCGCTCAAAATCGCGCTCTTGTAGCACCCGCAGCAACTTGGGCTGGAGTTCAAGCGCGACGTCACCGATCTCATCCAGAAAAATGCTGCCACGGCTTGCCAGTTCGAAACGGCCGATTCGTTGGGCGAACGCACCGGTGAACGCCCCTTTTTCGTGGCCAAAGAGCTCGCTTTCGAGCAGTCCAACCGGAATGGCAGCACAATTCATCTTCACAAAAGCATTGGAGCGACGTGGGCTTAGATTATGGAGAGCGCGCGCCACCAGCTCCTTTCCGGTTCCCGTCTCGCCGTAAATAAGGACGGTCGATTCGGTAGGCGCGACTGTCTGAACCTGGTTCAAAAGCAAGCGCAAAGCGGCGCTCTTTCCAACGATCTCGTCAAAGTTCAGGTCTCTGCGGATTTCGCCTTCGAGATACAGCCTTTGGGATGGGCCATTAAGCTCTGCCAGTTGATTTTGCGTTCCCATATCGGGTGCGCTGCCCCACGAACAGCCTCGCGTCATTCTTTCGCGCCATTCAGAAAGAACAACATCGTCACCGGCGCTGTGCCTCTGTTTCGCCATGCGTGACGAGTACCATTCTGGACGACAACATCGCCCTTCTTGAGATGGACCACCCTGGCGTCGTCAAGCTCCATCCAAATTTCACCGTCGTAGACGACAGCGTAGTCCACGGTGTTCGTCTTGTGCATGGCCGGATCTTCGTCTTCAAAGTGATCTGCCAGCCCTCTGAGGCGAATTAGAGCCTCTCTGCGGGCGGCTTCGCCGTCAAACGAAGGGTCGGCAAAGACTGAGCCTGGCGGAAACGTCACGAAGTGGAGACTTGTGCCACCGGGTCCAGGAACAACTGACTCGGGATAGCGATCAAATCTTTGCTCTTCACGAAGGTCTGGAGTGCTCGGGTTTACCCACACAAGCGTGTGCTCGTAGCCAGGTACGCTCTTGAACTCATACGCTTGCATTTTGTCGTCACTCCGAACGAGCGACTTGCCATCGAGGTTCGCCGTTACGACTCTTCGATACGTACTTGGCTTCATATCTTCATTTCCAGCGATATCTTTTCTGTTCGCGGCCGAAACACCGGCGGCCGCCGGCGGTCAGGTCGTAAGGACGACGCGGAACTCGGCTTTCCCGCTCATCATGCGCGCGTAGCCTTCGGCGGCTTTAGCGAGTGCGTATTTTTCGATCATGGGACGCACGCCGGTCATTTCCGCAAAGCGGAGAGTGTCCTGGGAGTCGGTGGGGATGCCGCCCGCCCAACCCTGGATGGCCTTTTTCCCGAAAAGCAACTGAAGGGGCGCCACTTCAATTGGATCCGTCGACGCTCCCACAACCATCATCGTGCCGTTCACGCCGAGGCCGCCGACTAAGGCCGACATCGCTTTTCCGCTCGGGGCGGTGGCAAGAATCACGCGCGCGCCGCCAAGTTTCTGCAGCTCGGACGCGGGCTCAGTTGCGGCGCTGTCGATATAAATATCGGCGCCAAGTTGTTTTGCGAGCGGGGCATTCGCCGAACCGCGTCCGACCGCCGCGACTCGATAGCCAAACTTCTTTGCGAACTGGATTCCCAGGTGGCCTAATCCGCCAATTCCCTGGATGGCGACGAGGTCACTCGGCAGCGCGCCGCTATGGCGCAGGGAGTTAAACGTGGTGACCCCGGCGCACATCAACGGCGCGGCCTCGGCCGCGTCGAGCGATTCGGGCATCAGCGCCAACGCTTCCACCGGCGCGACCATATATTCCTGGTAGCCGCCGTCGTAGCTGATGCCGCAAACCTGGGCGTTCGCGCAGTTCACGAAATCCCCGCGCCGGCACGCCAGGCAGGTGCCGTCCTGGCCGCCATGCCAACCGACTCCAACGCGCTGGCCCTTCCGCCATTCCTTCACTCCGGCACCGAGTTCATCGATCACGCCGGCCACTTCGTGGCCCGGAACGCGCGGGTATGTGATTCCAGGCAGAAGGCCTTCCTTGGTGATCACGTCGCTGTGACAGATTCCACAGGCCTGGACGCGAATTCGCACCTGTCCGGCGCCAGGCTGCGGAATTTCACGCTCCACAATTTCGAAATCCCCGCCCGCCTTCGGAACTTGCACTGCTTTCATTTTCGCCATCTGTCGCCTCTCCGATGCCAGCCTGCTCCATCCGCGCACCCTCAAAATTTGCCGTTCGAGTTTTTCCACTGTTCCTTTGGCGGAATCGCTTCAATAACGTCCCAGTGTTCAACCATCCTGTTATCTTCAATGCGATACAAGTCGTAGAAGGCGGATGGCTTCGCGTCGAAAAGTCCCTCGCTCATTACCAGGACAAAGTTTCCCTGGCCTAGAACCTTGTGGACCTTGCCGATCTTGAAGACGAAGCCCGGTTTAGCATACGGCCCGGTGTTCAGCTGAAAGCCAGATTTGTTATCTTCGCCATCGCAACTGTGCTGGCGGAAGTTGTCCATGGATCGATATTGCGAAACTTTGTCCCTCTGGCCTTGTAAGATGACCGTGTCGAAATACCCTTTCACGACGTTCTTGTTCGATTCGGTTTTATCAAGGTCTACCACCTCAGTAGGCCCATCCAGCTGGCTTCGACCGCTGAGATTCAAGTGGGAACATTTCTCTTCCAGGTTGTCCCAGTGCTCGACAACTTTTTCATCTTCGAACCGAAAGACATCGAAACCAACCTTGGGCCCGAAGAAATCGTATTCGGACTGCGCTATCGCGTAGTCGCCATCGGCAAAAAGCCGCAAGGTATTTACCCTGGTGTTGTTCGGCAATCGGGAAAGCAGCTGTTTCAATCCCGCAGGTCCATCTGCGACCTGCAGATTATGTTGAATATACTTACTGGAACTGATGTAGCTGGACGGGGGCTTCGGGTCTTTGGTCTCCAGGCTCTTCAGGAGCTGTCGCGCGATTTCGATTTTTTGTTTTGGGGTCAGGCCTTCCGCAGACGCGAATCCGGCGAGCAACACTGGAAGCACACTTGAAATCAGATGGGTGATCATTTCTCTTTGCCTTTTTCACCGGGGAAACTTATCCCAAACATCGGTTTGCCGCTCTTGGACGCCTCACGGGTGACTTCATCTTCGATCACGTCCCAGTGCTCGGCGAGAAGTCCGTTCTTGATCCGAACAATGTCCGCTGCGATCCAGTTCACGGGCTGGCCGAAGCCCGAAAAGCGCCCATGTACGATCACAAAATCCTTATCGGCTACAATCGTTCCCGGTTCGTACTTCAGCGTTGGCGGGATGCTCTTGATGAGCTTGAGCAGGCCCTCGCGCCCAGGTTCAATGTGAGCGCTGTGCTGAATGTAGTCCGGTGACCAGTAGCGTTCAGCCGCTGCGTAGTCGCGTTTGTTGAAGAGCGTGTCGAAGGCCTTGAGGACCAACTCTTTGTTCTTCTCTTCAATCGTCTGATTCATTTTTATCCTCCGTCGCGAACGGGTTTGCCGCGCACGCAACGGTCATCGGGCTGTTTTGCCGCCATCGACGAGGTAGGAAGCTCCGGTGATGAAGGAGGCCTTCTCGGAGGAGACAAACACGATAGCTTGAGCAATCTCCTCGGGTTTCCCCACGCGTTTGAGCGGTATCGTCGAGGCTATTCCGGCCCTTCTTTCGGCAGTTCCGGAGAATCGATCCAGCATTGCTGTTTCGATTGGTCCGGGGGCAATTACATTCACCCGCACGCCCGTCCCAGCCGCCTCCAGCGCCGCTGACTTTGTGAGTCCCTCAACCGCATGTTTGCTGGCGGAATAAACAGAAGCTCCAGCCGCGCCGGTATGCCCAAATGTGGAGGATATATTCACTATGCTGCCGTTTTTTTGCGGCAGCATTACGCGAAGTTCGTGCTTCATGCTCAACAACGTGCCGAGCACGTTCGTGTCGAACGTCGCCGCATAGCTCTCGGCAGTTTGCGCGGTTACAGGGCCGGGGACGCCTTCCGTGCCGGCAGTGTTTACCGCCACATCCAGACGGCCAAA
>Ga0206945_1047_pt2 | contig 18436 bp, 15 predicted proteins | sample Alteio_BWOrgHeat_5_FD_152982 | JGI IMG/M metagenome (GOLD analysis project Ga0206945, IMG submission 152982) | Enriched cells from forest soil in Barre Woods Harvard Forest LTER site, Petersham, Massachusetts, United States -... | ecosystem: Environmental > Terrestrial > Soil > Temperate forest > O... | reverse complement strand
CGTGGTTCCGCAGCAGCCGGACTTTCTCAGCAATCTGGGCGTTGTTCGTCGTTACGAAACCGGCATCGCCAAGCGCTGCCAGATTCTTCAGCGGGTGAGCCGAAAAGCATCCTGCATCGCCAAAGCTTCCCGCCGGGCGGCCATCGTAGGTCGAGCCGATGGACTGCGCAGCATCCTCGACAACGAACAATCCGCGTTCATGCGCGAGCCGCATGATGGGCGCCATGTCGCATACACGGCCGGTGAGGTGCACCGGCATGATCGCCCTGGTCCGGGGCGTCACGGCCTCCCGCACCTTGTCCGGATCGATGTTCTGATCTGGCAGCACGTCCGCGAACACAGGAATTGCACCGACATGCGCAATTGCCGCCGTTGAGGCGACGAATGAATTTGGCGGCGTGATGACTTCGTCGCCAGGCCCGATACCGAGCGCGCGGAGCGCGAGCACCAGCGCATCGGTCCCGGAGTTCAGCCCAACCGCATGCTTGACGCCACAGAGTTCCGCGAGCTTCTGTTCGAGCGTCGCCACGGCCGGCCCGTCGATGTACTGCGCAGAGGCCAACACATTATCAATCAGCGGCAAAAGGTCCGCCCGCTCCTCGGCGTATTGGGCGGCGAGATTAACGTAAGGGATGCGGAGAGGCGCTGGCGTTGACACGGCTGCTATCGACCAGAGTAGTAGGAGCGAACGGTTTCGATGACGTAATCCATCTCTTCACGTGTCAAGTGCTGATCGCAAGGGAACGTGATGATAGTTTTGGTGTGGCCGTCGGTAACCGGGAAGTCACCCTCTTTGTAGCCGAACTCGGTAAGCGCAGGCTGCCGGTAGATCGGCACTGGATAGTGAACCTTCGCTTCAATGCCGTTCTTGACACAGTGGTCGAGCAGCCCATCGCGATCCTCGGCAAACACGATGTAGAGATGGTAGACTACCCGCATGGCCAGGGGACGCGGCGGGATTCGGATTTGCTTTAGTTGCCCGAGATTCTTGTCGTAGTAGGCGGCATTGGCGATACGCGTCGCCGCGATGTCGTGAGCCTTCGGAATGAGCCAGTTCCCGACTACCGCCTGCAACGTGTCGAGGCGCGAGTTGTAACCCATTCGCACGACTGTATCGCGGCCTTCGAGGCCGTGATTGCGCAGCAGCCGCAGTTCCGCGGCGAGCGCATTATCATTAGTCGTGATGACCCCGCCGTCAGACCAGACGTTGATGTTCTTGAGCGGGTGCAGGGAAAATGCACCCGCCTCACCCCAAGTTCCGGCATTGCGGCCATCGAGAGCGCCCAGGATCGATTGACACGCGTCCTCGACGATCCGCAAACCGTGCTTCTTGGCGATTGGCCCGACCGCACGCATGTCGGTCATATAGCCGGTGAAATGAACCGGCACGATGGCCTTGGTTCGCGACGTAACTGCAGCCTCAAGCTTTTTGACGTCCATGCAGAACGTATCGTCGCAGTCGACGAAGACCGGGCGCGCACCGATCTCGCAGATTGCGCCGACCGTCGCCACGAATGTGTTGGCGGTGGTAATGACCTCGTCGCCGGGGCCGATGCCGAGCGCCTTGAGCGGCAGCTTGATGGCGTCCGTGCCGGAATTGACACCGATTGCATGGCCCACTCCGATCAAGTCGGCGAAACGCTGCTCGAATTCCTGCAAAGGCCTGCCGAGCGTAAAATCGCCGGTCGGCACGAATTCGCGTAGGCGCTGCCAAAGGTCCTCGCAATCCGCGAACTGGCGAGGCAGATAAGAGTATCGGACGCGCATAAAGTTTCCTGTTGTTTTTTCGCGGCCTGGAAAAAGCGGCCTCTAGAATGGTCCCTTGAATGATGGATCGGGCTGATCGATCGGAACCCCGCGTCGTGCCGCGATCAAGTCTTGCCGCGCAGCCTCGGTGTCTTTTTCGCCGAGGCCGCACAGCCGAGACACCGCATTCACGATCTGCACCGCGCTGGGATAGTAGGTTTCCGCAAGCGAGAGACTGGACGGGGTCGGGTGGTCGGGCAACCCAATCCGAATTGGCGGCTTCTTCAGTGCATCCAGCGCTAACTCCGCGATCTGCGCAACGATCTCCGCACCCGGACCAAGCGTCTTCCAGCCAACGTCGCAAACGACCAGCCGTCCCGTGCGGCGCACCGACTCGATGATGGCCGACACATTGAGCGGACGCAGCACGCGCAGATCGAACACGTCTGCGTTGCAACCGCGATCGGCGAGAGCCCCCGCCGCGCTCATTGCCTCAAGCGTCATATAGGACGATGCAACGACCGTCACGTCGCCGCCTTCGTGTACCCGCCGCGGGCCGTCGATCGCGGACAGGTAATAGCCTTGCGGCACCACCCCGGTCACATAGTGAAGCCAGCGGTGTTCGATGAATATGACGGGATTGTCGTCCTCGATCGAAGCCAACAACATGCCTTTGAAATCCGCTGGCGTTGAAGGCATCACAACCTTCAGCCCCGGAATATACCCGAATAGGGTCTCTAGGCTTTGCGAATGCTGCGGCCCCTGCCCCCACCCGCGGCCAATGATCATCCGCACCGTGAGCGGAACCTTGTGCGCGCCGTTGGTGACGTAGTGGCTTTTAGCAGCAGTGTTGAAAAGCTGTTCGAGCGCCAGCAGTGCGAAGTCGACGCGCTGATGAGTCATGATTGGCCGTCGCCCCATCAGCGCCGAGCCGATTGCGATTCCGGTCATGCCGTTCTCGGCAACGGGCATCTCGATGACACGTTGCGGACCGTATTTATCGATCAGACCTTTGGTCGTGCCGAAAACTCCGCCCGGATCGGCGACCCCCTCGCCCATCAAATAGGTGTCTGCGCGCCCAGTCAGCGCAAGGTCGAGCGCTTCACGGATGGCCTCGGTCGCCGTAATGACGCGAGGCTCAGACATAGACCCCCTTCGCAACGTTCGTCGGATCCGGCATCGGCGCAAGCTCAGCAGCCGCAAAAGCCGCGTCAACCTCCTGGAGCAATTCTTTAGTCATTGCTGCGTCTTGGGCGCCCGACCAAGCGGACACAGTCTTCAGCCGCGCCCGCGCCCGGCTCAACCCGTCCTTGGCTTGCCAATCTTCAAATTCCGTAATCGTGCGATACCCGAGATCGTTGTCATAATTTGGGCCGCAATGTTCCCGCCAGCGATAGGTATCGGCGAGGATGAAGGTCGGCCCCTCTCCGCCGCGAGCGCGTGCGACAGCCTCGGCCGTCGAGGTGTGGACCGCTTCGACATCGTTTCCATCAACATGCGCGGTCGGCATTCCGTGGGCGTGGCCAAGATCGGTTAAGGGCCGGCCCGGTTGGCGATCCGCGAGCGGCGTGTAGACCGAATAAAGGTTGTTCTCGCACAGGAAAATTACAGGAAGCTTTTTCAGGGCGGCGAAATTTGCGCTTTCGTGAAAAACCCCTTCCTCGACCGAAGCATCACCCAAGTAGACCACAACGACATTTGGCTTGCCTTCCTGCTGAAAGGCTAGCCCAGCTCCAACTCCAACCGGAATCGACGCCGCGACAATTGGAAGGCTGAGAAGAACGCCGGCCGGTTGATCGAACAGATGCATCGAGCCGCCACGCCCGCCACAACTCCCGGTCGCCTTGCCCATTAATTCAGCCAGCATGGCAACCAGATTGCCGCCCTTTGCTAGATAGTGAGCGTGACAGCGGTGAGTCGTGACGATTTGATCGCTTGCCGTCAATGCCACGCTGGCGCCGACTGCCACCGCCTCTTGCCCGATCGACAAATGAACAGGACAACGCATTTTCTGTTCAGCGTAGCGCGCCACGATCGCTTCCTCGACCATGCGGATACGCAACATGCTCCGGTACATACCAGCAAGCATCGCGCCCGGCGCAGTGTGAAAGGCCATCTGGTTCATGGCGCCATGCCCGCTTGCGTCACATAGCGCGGTTCATCACCGTTGGCGCGCCATCCCATGGCGAGGTCGAGCAGCGAATGGCAGATCGTGAGATGGGCAATCTCTACAAACCCATAACGGCTGTTTGGCACGTAGAAATTCATTTCGCCCTGGGTCCGGAGCGGATTGTCGGCGCCAAACCCGCTCAAGGTGATGATCTGCGCGCCAACGGACCGTGCGGCCCGAACGCCGGCGAGAATGTTAGCCGATCGCCCCGAACTGGAAATCGCGATTAGAAGATCGTTATTGCCAGCGTGATGAGCGAGAGGAACAGCGAACACATTGTCGTAACCAAGGTCATTGGATAGACACGTCAGCATAGCGCCGTCGTTGAAGGCCAGCGCCGAGAAACCACCGGTCTTCATCCAGTCGGTGGCCATGTGACTCGCGATTCCGGCCGACCCCCCATTGCCAATGAAGAACACACGCCGTCGATCACGGCGGACGCGCTGGAGCGTATCGAGGCCCCAGGTCATCGCAGCATCGAGGGTAACGGATTCTCCCTTTTGATTGGTGGCCAGCGTCCGAGCGCCAAGCTCGCCCAGAGTCGCAAAATATGCTTCCACCTGACCGCGCATTGTCTGGCTCATGCGGCGCCTATTTTAGGAGCGTGGTCAGGAATTTCATCAGCGTCACGCGGTCCACCGACGCGCGGTGGCCTACAATTCCGACCTTAATGGCTCCGACGGCATTGCCGATGAAGCCGACAAGTTCCATGTCTCGGCCGGTCGACACAATCGGCGACGTGATAGCGAGGAACGCATCGCCAGCGCCCATGGTGTCGATTACCCGACGTGTAAATGCAGGAATCCGCCGGACTCCGACATTTTTGTCGTATGTCACGCAGCCGTGGCGGCCATGAGTGAGGATAATGCGACCGCAGTCGATCGCCGCCGGCAGACGTTCGCTTGCAATCGTCTCGATTTCGATGTGCGGATCGGCCACGGCCAACCGTGCCTCCGGCGCGTCGATACAGATATAGTCCGCGCGCTTATACTTGGTAATCAGGTTGAAGCCGTGGTTCGCGCTGTTACTTTGAGCGTTGACGCTGAGAAAACGGCTTTTCGCCTCCAAAGCCCCCCGAGCCCGCGGCGTGATCATGCCGTGGCCGAAATCCGTGACAATGACCACATCGTAGTCCGGCGCATACTTCTCGATCGCCGAGACCATTGCGTCGTCGGGGGCGCCGATGAGCGGCGCATCGTCCATGAAGTACACTTCGAACAACTTGCGGAAATAATCCGCATCGACGAACCGGCGCTTGCGCGTGGTCGGCGCCGCCGGCTTGTACACCACGGTCAGGCTGACATTGGAACTAAGCGTGGAACGGATCAGCTTTTCCTCGCTGTCTTGCTCGCCAAGACATGTGATCACATGAACTTCACGACAGAACCCGGCTACGTGATTGGCAGCTGCGATAACGCCTCCCGCGAATGTCTCACCGCTTTGATAAAGCGTCGGGATCAAGTTTTCCTTCGGCGATTTACCGAGCGGCGAAACGTATTGGTATTCATCGATGATCGTCTCGCCGACGAGCAGAACTTTCTTATCTTTGATTTCATCGAGAATGCCAATGAGATCCGAGAGCACGCCGCGGTCACGTACGTTGTCAAGATAAGACTTAAGCTCGGGTTCGAACACATCGAAATAGCGATTGAGCAGTGACGACGACGAAAATGTAATGTCGTAGGTGAAATGAATCCGCCCTCCATGCGCCTCAACAGCGTTACGCTCGTCAACGATGAAACCGGTCACGTCCTCGCTTGGCTGAGCATAGTCAGAGCCCTTGACGTAAATGTCCGGCTTGATCGCATGGATCACGTTTACTGCAGTCGGCGCATCATTAACGGCGACGCGATCGACATAGCCCATTGCGGCAAGCATCTCAGAACGGATCTCAGCGGGGAACACCGGACGATCGGGGCCTTTGTTGACAAACTTGTCGGCGGTGATGGTGACGAACAGAAGGTCACCGAGCTGCCGCGCTTGTTCAAGGTGACGAACATGCCCCATATGCAGCAGGTCGAATGTGCCATGACACAAGACAACGGACTGCCCGCGTGCGCGCGCGTCCTCAGCAAAGCGCGCCATATCACCAAGCGAAAGAATCTTATTTCGAACCGTATCGCTGGCGCCCCGAGACAGGGGTGAGTTGGAGGGTCGGGCCGCAATGGGTTCCACGTTCGACATTGAGACCTATCGCAAGAACCTTCGTTTGAAGGATCACGTTCTGTGGATTTCGATGGATGCTTACGCCGCTTGATAGGCGATTGCGACTTTTCGAACAAGCAGAAATATGGCTAAATTGGCGTTTCCATTGTCGAATCGCCCTCGAAAAGGGCCAAGTTAACCGCAATCAAGCTTACGGATAGAGCAGATTTTCCCGGCAATCGGCCACGAGTTTTGCGCGAAAAACTCTAACGAGCACCTTCGGAGTTAGCCTGCGCCGCTAGATAACCGTAAATGCCTTGGGCCATCGCGAAGTAGGCGATGCTGATCAGCGGAAAGTATACCAGCACGCGCCGATCATACGGGAGCCAGCTTAGCGTGGTTTGCAATGCAAGCAGCCATGGCGCCCATAAAACAAATAGCGCCCATTGCAGACGATTGCGGGGAAGAATCCACCAATATTTAAAACGGTTCTTCTGGTAGAGCGGAATGCGGTCCCACCCAACTCGATAGAAACAACGATAGAAGTCGCGCAACCGTTCCCGATCCTCGTGCCGCACGACAATTGAGGGCACCAGCCTCAGCGGAATGGCAAGGGTCGTTGCACGAGCGCAAAAATCTCCGTCCTCACCCGTGCGAAGAGTCTCGTCGAGCTTCCCTACTCGTTCAAAGGTTTCGCGGCGAAGACTCATGTTGTTCGTTACCAACCGCAGCGTTTCACGAAACTCAAAGTTGGTTTCGCCACCGTGCCACGACTGCCTTCGCGGGATATTGGTGAACCAATGACAGTAGGCATCTGCCTTCGCGACTAGGCCGCGTCCAAATCCCTCAATCCCACCTCCAACGATGACATTGGCTCCCGCGCGCCGGTGAGCTTCCGCATGGCGCTGCAGCCATTGAGTATCATCAACGACGGAATCTGCGTCGAGAAATACGAGCAGATCCCCAGTCGCCTTTGCTACCCCCAGATTGCGCGCCGCTGCCGGCCCTCGATTTAATTCGGCCCGGACCAACACCAAACGGGGATCGCCAAGTGCGAAATTGGCTCCGCCATGGGATGAACCGTCATCGACGGCAATAATTTCGAAATCGCTGTAGTCCTGCTTAAGCGTACTTTGTAGACACCGCAAAGCTTGTTCGAAATTCTCGTAATATGGCGTGATGACAGAAATCTTCATTTAAGAGCCGAAGAGCAGCTTCGGATATGTCTTTGGGTTGAACAATATGTTTTCCATCATGTTGCAATCGTGCGTGCAATTGCAGTCTCCGCGCTGGATGGAGGCAACTGCGCTCTTCCATTCAGGACTCTTGATGATCTCGTTGAACGGAGTGCGCCGGATGCTACCGACCGCCGGCAGAATTTCGCACGGCGCTACGTCGCCGTTCGCATATACGACAACATGCGACGTGCCCCCGAGACACGGGATGATCTGCGTCTCTTGCTCGATAGTATCGACCTGAAGGTTCCATTTGAATTCTTGAAAATTGCGCTGCACGCGCCCGAGAATTCCGGGCCGGCCATAGCTGTAGCGGTCTTGGATCGGGCGCACTTTTCTTCCAAGCTCGCGCAACTTGCCTGTGCTGGGCAAACAGTAGAGGGAATTGATCGGATTTCCGCGTAACAACAACAGGCCCTGATAGTCTACCGGCAGATTGCCCTGGACGAACTCCATAAATGCAGGCAATTCCTCAAAATTTCGCTCACATACACAGGTGTTGACCTTCAATCGCACCGTTCCAAGACTCGCAAGTTGCTTGATCGTCTCGATGGCGCGGTCAAAGCTTCCAGCTTGCCTAATTTCATCATGGGTATCGCGGAAGCCGTCAAGCGAAACAGTCACCACAAGCTTGCCTGGATGGACCTTCGCTACGGCGCTCAAGTTCTTCAGCACGCGATCCACGTACCAGCCGTTGGTCGGAACCGAAAGTTCGGTCATGCGAAAAAGTGCGACGATCTGCGGGAGATCCTTGCGCAGGCTGGGCTCACCGCCCCCGATATCGAGCCACATCAGGTCGTTAATTTGCCTGGAAAGCTCTTCGAACTCCGCGAGCTTCAGATCCTTCGGCTTGGTTTCGAATTCGACAAAGCAATGCTGGCAACGCATGTTGCAAATGTTCGTGACGTGCAACACCATATGCCGCAGCCGCGGGCGAATCTTCGATTCAGCTGCGGCTCGCAGCAGCGCCAATGGCGCAGCACTGGTACCTATGCCAGTTTGCACTTAACGTCTCCCGAAATGTTCGGACGAGGGTGATGCAAAATACACTAGGTGCATCATTTATTCCAAGTCAACTTCCATAAAATTGCGAGTACAATTCGATTTACTGCAATTTCGGGGCTTTTCCAGCCAGCGGATGCGGTCTTAGCGTATTGTAACGAAACGTCCAGCGGAATCAGCTCGCCCTTAAGACCCTGCCCGGGAACTTTAGCCGATTTGCTCGGATACCTCCCGGACCACGTCATCTCGTGGTCCGCTACCGGTATCTATTGCCGTCCCATCGCGGACCCGACCGAGCCCCGCTAGCGACAGGATACTGTTCCGAGCGGACCAGCTGTCAGGAATGTGTACTTGCGGGATATGCTCGGTAATACGACGCCGCGAAGAGCAGCTGTGCCCACCGCGGATTGGGCCGTTGACCCATACATTGTCAAATCCGCACTGCCTGAGCTAGTTTGAGCCGCTTTCAGGAGGAAATTAATGGCTAAGGTGCTCGTCACGGGCGGCGGCGGTTATGTTGGGCACGTGCTAGTGCCGCGGCTACTCGACGAAGGATACGACGTCGGCGTATACGACACATTCTGGTTCGGCGACGCCCTGCCGCAGAGCCCACGTCTCACACGAACCCAAGGCGACATCCGCGATTCAGCAAAGCTTTGCCGCGCCTTAGGTGGTGTCGACAGTGTCATTCATTTGGCTTGCATATCGAACGACACCTCGTTCGCGCTTGATGAGAAACTTAGCACGACGATCAACCGTGACGCCTTCGAACCACTACTCAAGGCATGCGCAGACGCCGGTATCAAACGCCTCATCAACGCTTCGACGAGCTCGGTGTATGGCGTGTCGGATGCGCCGGAAGTACTCGAGGATCACCCCAAGGTTCCGCTCACCTATTACAACCGCTACAAATGGGAGTGTGAGCAGATCTTGGCGAAATTCGACCCCAAGTTCACGTGGGTCACCATTCGACCCGCGACCGTATGCGGATATTCGCCGCGATGCCGTCTGGATTTATCGGTCAACATCTTAACCAATCTCGCCGTCAATAAGGGTGCGATCACCGTCTTCGGCGGCGCACAAAAAAGGCCAAACCTCCACATCGCCGACATGGTGGACGCCTACCTATTGCTTCTGCGGCTTCCCGCGACGAAGATTGATCGCAAGACCTACAATTGCGGATTCCAAAATTTGACGATCATGCAGATCGCGCAGGCCGTGAAGGCAACTGTTGCGCAGGTATTTCCGGATCGACCTCCAATTGACATCGTCGTGACCGAATCCGACGACAAGCGCAGCTATCACATCAATTCCGATAAAATTCGTCGCGAGCTCGGATTCTCTACCAAACGCACAATCGAAGACGCGGTCCGAGATATGTGCCAGGCATTCAAAGTCGGCTTGCTGCCCAACTCCTTCAACGACGACAAATATTTCAATGTCCGCGCGCTGAAGGCGCTCGCGGTCCATTAGACGTCGGATCGATGGCCGCAAAGCCCATTGCAATCGTCACGGGAGGTGCCGGCTTTATCGGCAGTCACGTCGTCGATATATTTGTCGAGCGCGGCTTTCGCGTTCATGTGATCGACAACCTGACCGGCGGGCGCGAGGCGAACCTAGCCCAACACGCTAACAGTGCGGATGTCGCGATTGAGAGGCGGGATATTCGCTCCTATTCGAGCGGCGATCCGTTCTTTCGAGATGTGGCTTATGTCGTTCATTTTGCTGGCATTGGCGACTTGGTGCCGGCAATCGAACACCCCACCGAATATCTTTCAGTGAACGTCCAGGGCACGGTTTGTATGCTCGAATGCGCGCGGTCATCTGCCGCCACGCTGAAGAAATTCGTCTATGCAGCATCGTCTACCTGTTACGGGTTGGCCGATGTCCCGACGACAGAAGACCACCCCATCCGGCCCGAGCACCCTTACGGCTTGAGTAAAAACCTCGGCGAACAAGCCTGCCTGCATTGGCATCAGGTCTATCGGCTACCGCTCAATTCGATTCGCATTTTCAATGCCTATGGGACGCGCTCTCGCACATCCGGTTCCTATGGCGCGGTGCTAGGCGTATTCCTTCGCCAGAAGCTCGCCGGCAAACCATTCACGGTCGTCGGCGACGGTACACAGAAGCGGGATTTCATTTACGTCACGGATGTCGCGCGCGGCTTCGTCGCGGCGTGCGAGACCCAGCGCTCAGGCCGCATCTGGAATCTGGGCGCAGGCAACCCGCAATCGGTCAATCGCCTTGTTGAACTGCTCGGTGGTGACGTGGTCCATATTTCCAAGCGCCCGGGTGAACCCGATGTCACCTTCGCCGACATCGCCCGTATCAAGAGCGAACTCGGCTGGCAGCCGGAGGTTTCGTTCGAGCAAGGAGTTGCGAAAGTGGTCGAGAACATCGACTATTGGCGTGACGCACCGCTCTGGGACGCGAAGTCAATCGAAGCTGCGACCGCGTCGTGGTTCCAATATCTGCGCTCATGAATGAGCGAATCAGAGGGCATAAGTACACGCGCCGCCTTCGCCGAGACAGGAAAATTTGGCTTCGCAGACGCCACCGCCGGGCGCGTCTTGTCGTACTGCCTCCCCTGTTTTCGTACGTCGCGCCCCGAGTTATTTCACCCACAATTTATCACGGAGGAGGACCTTCCTGTGGGCGCAGGCTTATCTTTATGGAATTGACAGCGTGTGCCTCCCATTTGCCAGAGACCAGTCGACCGCGCAAAGGCTTATTGCCCTACTGGCCTGGTTGTTTCCCGAGGCTGGTATCGGCATTGGAACTGTTGTTCGTCACCGTCGCCGCCCCAGCTCTGTTCGCTGTTCACTACACTCACTCCGAAAACCTTAAGCGGGCTTTCGAATGGAAGCGCTGGCGTCAATTCTTCCTAAGCGGCGCAGACACAACCTGCGAATTGGCCCACCGTGCCAATTGACAACGCGAATGTCACTCCAGATATCATCTGGACAATTCGCACGCCCTGCGGTTATCACGCGACAGTGCGTAAGCCTTGAACTTGCTTTCATCTGCGGGCACGGTCGCGATCCACTTCCAACCACCGCCTTCGGCGTTACCGAAACCAGTAACCCCAAACCCTACCACGCGACCGTTCAAGCTAGCGATTGCGATAATGTCCGTTTCGGTAGTCAGGATTTTTCCCTTGACGACCCAGCGCTGCAACGCGCCCTCATAGTGATTTACGTTGGAGCGCTTGTAGACGTAATAGTTTTCATCCAGCGGCGTGACGGAGTCGATCGAGCCGCCGCATCCTGCGCCCACAGAGATGAATGACGCTATGTCTTTCCCAACCCAACTATTTAGACTGAACAATGGCCCGGAAGAATCGGCGGGAATATTGATGAACCAAGTCGGCGGAAGCACTGAAACCGTCAGTGGCAAGCCGCTGTGAACGAACTTCGCCCATCGGGGCCAGTCTGATTCGCCTTTGAGCAGGTAGGTGTCGCGATACTGGAAGACGAAATAGAGTTGGCACGCTGCGATCAACGTGACCCCAACATATCGCAGTTTCTCGCGCTTGATCTGCGCCACCAGACAGCAGGCAACCCAGAATACGAGGACGCCAGAAATGTAGAAGTAGCGCTCCTGCGGAGCGACCTTGACAATGCCGGCACCCACGACAAAGCCGGAGAAAAGCAGCATGAACAGCAGTTGCACACGATAGCGATCGGATCGGTACAGAAACCACAAAATTAAGGGAGTGGATGCCGCAAGGATAATGAGCCCGATAACGACCCCCGAGCGGCCGTGGAACAGTCCGGCGCCGAAGGACATGAAAAAATGTTGGAACGAAAGCAATATCAATTCCGCCCAATCGCTTCGCGATGTCCAATGGAATGCGGTTCGGAGGTTCGGCTGCAATGCCTGATCGATATTGAAGAGGATCGACAGAATCTGACAAAGTGCTCCGAACAAGTGCGTGGCGGTCAGAACCGCCATCCGACGCATCGCAGGGCGGTCGTTGCGCAGCAGGAAGGTCTGGAGCGGGAACAAGGGCACGAAAAAAAGCGCGAACGGACCGGTAAGCGCCGACGCCGCTACCAGTGCCATTTCGCTAACGCGAACGGAGTTTCGGCCCGACGGCCTCATAAACATCAATCCCAAAACGCCAAGCGGCAATACCCACTGGATGTGGCTCATCGATACGCCGATGATGTGAAAACCTTGCGCCGTGCAGACCACCGCAAGCGCGACCAATGGCCGATAGGGTAGTTCGAGACGCGGCGACATAAGCGTCCAGACCACCAAAAGATCGACTGCAACCCCCGCATAAAAGAAAACGTATGGAAAATATTCGAGCGGAAAAAGTTGCGTGAACAGAGCGATGATTCGTGTCGCGGTAATTAGATATCCGACAAATGAGAATAGCAGCGTCTGGGACCCATAAATGTAGGCCTGAAGCCATATCGCCCCGTCTTCACCCACGATCTGCGCATGGGTAAAATCGTAGGGAATACGCACATAGATGATTGCTAGGGCGGCCAGAACGACAGCGCCTCGTATCGCGACGGACTTCCAAACCCTGTTTCGAGACGGCAGGACGGTGTGTTCGAGCATCAGGCTCACGCTCATTATGCTAAGACAGAGGTTGAATGGAACGGACCGGCACCTCCGTCAATTATGATGGCGCTGGCAATTATCCAGCATCCACAGCCTCGTTCGCGCCTACGATATCCAAGCCGGCGCGATCCGTGGCAGGCCCCGGCGGGAGCGTGCTGGTGGAATGACGAATGGTTACTCGGCCGGTTGGATCGAATTGCCAGAACCGACCCGCATGGGAACCGGGGCTGCGCCTGGCCGGTCCATCAGCGCGTTGAACCGACCCGTGGACTTATGTTCGTCGCGGGCGGATTTCAGACGGGTGATTATGTTCTTAGTTTCATTTTCATCCCAATCACGCAATTGATAAGTAGCCGGATCATAATTCATGATCCGCGGCCGCTTTTTCATGGCTGGGTTGAGCGATGTCATGATGAACTCGGACAATCGCAGCGGCAGCGATGTAATGACGATGTTGACAAGGACGTGGATACCGATTTTGAAAATTTCGTAGACCTCACGCGGCTTAAAATACCAGTTCTCCGGCAGCATGAACCAACCTATGCCCTTGGTATGGCCGAAGATCGCAGCAATCGATTTAACATTTACGTACGATCGGAGATTGTACATGATAATGTCACGCTTGAGCTGCCATTCTGAGCAGGTCTCCGGCACATACGGAAGTGGCGTCTTGTCAAAAATGCTCGACGTCATGGCGAGCACGCTGTTGAAGTTGCCCCAGTTCTCGGTGGTCTCGACACGGCCGGAATTCCTGAGTTCTTCGAAGAGCGGCGTGCCTGGATATGGGATCAGGTTGTTGTACTTGGTGGCCGAGACACCGGCGGCGCGTACCACATTGAATGACGTTTCGCGATCTTCGGCCGTTTCCGTCGGCAGACCGAAGATCATGAACAATGAGACGTCAATCCCATGACGCCGGCACATTTCCGTTGTTTCAAGGTGACAATCGATGGTCTCGTCCTTGCGGATTAGATTGGCGAGCCGCTGCACGCCGGTTTCCATGCCAAATCCCATGTGCGTGAAACCGGCGGCGGCCATGTGACGGACGAGGTCTTCTCCGCCGTGCTGCAGCACATTGTCGGCACGCGTCTGTACCGATAGTTTCACCTTCTTGTGCAGGCCACGTTCGATAATCATATCGCAGAGTTGATGGACACGGCGTGCCTTCAGGCAAAAATTGTCGTCGTAAAAGACGATAGCCTTCTGCCCGTACTTGTTCACAAGGAGATCCAGCTCCTCGACGATTTTCTCGGCCGAGCGATAGCGATAGGTCGTTCCGGTCAGCAGACGCTGACTGCAATAAGAGCAGCGGTACGGGCACCCGCGCGAGGTCGTCATGAACCCCATGTCGTATTTGGGGTGATGGAAAAGCTCGTATGGAAAATTCGGGATCTCGTCGATCGAAGGGATTAAGGGCGCGGTGGGATTGTTGTGAACCTTGCCATCGCGCAGGAAGCTCACGCCTTTGATCTGGGTCGGGTCGCCTTCGCCGCGCAGCGCGCGGTGAAGATGCAACATAATTTCTTCGCCTTCGCCGCGTACCACGTAGTCGACGGCACCGGTATTTAATGCTTCTTCGGGGAGCGTCGTCGGGTGCAGGCCGCCGAATACCACGGTAGCGTCGGGGAACTCTGCCTTGACCATGCGGGCGATCTGATAACCGCGACCGACGTGGGCAGTAAGACAGGACACACCCACAATGTAGGGACGCTCGAGTCCGTCCAGGATCTCCCTAAGGACCGAGGGGGTGATATCGACGATTTCCTCGTCGATTACTCGGCACGCAATTCCGTGCCGCATCAGATACGCAGCGATGTAGCCGATGGCCACCGGAATTCCAACGGGAACGTAGCGGGAAAGGAATCCGCCGAACTTTTCCGTTGCCGGATTAATGAGCAGCACGTTCAGTCCTTTGTGCAAACTGAGTAATTACGAAGTTAGCGAGATTTAGTCAATCCATCCCTAAAAACTCCAGCTGAGCGCAAGATGCGGTGTCTAGGTAATTCATCGATATATCGGCCCAAATGCAAGGTTGCAGGCGCCTTGTGGCCCTCGGAACCAGTGCGACCACACTGGACGCCTATGGTCCGGAAAGTCTGCCCTCTCGGCTGTTACGCAGGTTCGGAATCGCCTTTCGCGACCGCAAATGCAGGACCGCGAATTGAAGCGAAATGTCACCCCTGGATGCCGCCTTGCAGACGATCCTCAACGATCGAATGGAGGAGCCCTCAGAATTTGGCGAAGCCGCCCCATGATTGTCGCCATCATCAACACCGACGGGTTGCCCCGGCACACCCGGTTACCTCGCCATTCGATCTGCCGGCTGCCGAGCAGGCGGCGAATTCGTAGGTCGACAATTTCTCGACCATTATAGCGCGTGAGAATTTCTTCGCGCGTAAGCCCTTTTTCATGGTCGAGCAGTTCGATGGTAAGACGGACGCGGCGTGCCGTTTCGCTCATGTTATTCCAATGAAAATAAACGTACGAAAAGCAGATATAAATTCCAAGATTCGCAAGGTGTTGACCGAAGGGGCGATCGAATGTCGCCCATGACATGGCCGCAAACAAAGCACCCCCCGCCAGAAAGCCGGCCAAGAGCGCTCGATACAGCCCCCTGCTTGGAAAGAGGCGAACCCAGAGGATATGCACGAGGATTTCGAAGACGCACACTACGACAGCTGACATTAACCACCAAAACTCTGCAATCCTCACACCATCACCCTCCGCGGCCGAGTCTCAATAGAGTGCGCCACGACATAAACACCCTGGCGAGAAACCTTCCCCTCTGGGTCAGAGCAAAGCGACCATCGGTTTCGATGGCCAAACTCTCATTGCACAGGTCATTGACGCGGGCCATCACCAGGAAGTCGTCACTCAAGTCGCGATAAAGGTCGTTCAATTCCAAACCTTCCGGCCCACGACGAGCGATCGCATCGACGATCACAAGAGTTGGACTTTCGCACTCAACCGCCGGATAGGTCATGACATAAGAAGCTGAGATCGCCAATGCCAGAACGATAGCCTGGAGCCATTCGCCGGCACGAGCCGGAAGCCATCCGCCCACCGCGGTGCTGGTCAGCGACAACGAGATCAGCACGCCGGCCGCGATAATAATCGAGACGACGAGCAAAGAGACAAGAACCTGGCCTGATGCCTTGGGTCGCCACGCCTGCCACGTCACCCAATGGACCGCGAACGCGAAGCAAAAAAGCGCACCGCTGACAATCGGAACGGACATTGATTTATCTCATCGAGAATGGACGGAGGCTTTTGCAGGCTCAAGCGATATCAGACGCCTCTTTCGCTGAGGCAGTATGCCGAATGTGGAAGCCGCGCATTATACGAATTTGGGATAGGACCAGTACTTTATTCTCGAACGGTCCGATCCGAACTGTGACGCTCCCGGCTCGAGCCGTCGAGGAGAACTGTTAGATTTGCATGCAGCTGAGCCTGCTAGCAATCGCCGCCAACGGAGGTCTGCTGGGCGAGGGCAACATGCCGGGACGTCACACGCTAATTTAAATAAGGCTATTGGTACCGGCTGGCGATGCGATAGCGCTCCAAACGCATCGTCGTGACGCCGACCATGGTGCAGCATTGGCGACTTGGAGACACGGCATGGCAAATTGGTGGTGCAGCGCTTTGAGACCGGGTCAGAGATTCTTCGAATTTTAGCGCAGATGCATGAAGGAGTCTGGCATGAGACACCTTCAACCGCGGGCATCCGTGCGACTATTCCTCTAGTTCATACAATATGAAAGTCACTCATGTGTTGTTGCAAGGTGGCCAAGACTACGTTTTGGATCATAACCGAATTGTTGGCATCTACGGTGATAATCGCATTTCCGTGTCCATCATCCCCGGTATGGGACATCACATCAGAGACATTGACGAATAATGTGTGATCAAACTGCAGTAGGTCTTGTCCGGGGTGAAAGTCCGCAATGGTGTCGTGTCCAAAATTCGGCTTAAAAACAAAGGTATCGCTTCCTCCCCCGCCGGTGAGGATATTATTACCCTCATTGCCGATGATGACATTGTCGAGATTGTTGCCGGTGCCGTTGATCGAGCCCGCGCCGCTAACGAGCGTCAGGTTCTCGACTCCTGTCGGCAGCATATAGCTGATCGAGGACAGCACCGTGTCGATGCCCTGGTTGCTGCCCGAAAGCGGCGTAACCGCATCTGCCGTTTGGCCAGAGACATAGCCGCCGCCAATCTGCGTCACCCCGTTCAAATAATGAACATACTCGAGGGAGCCGTACTGCCATAGCAGGTCCTTGTGGCCGTCACCGTTGAAGTCCCCGATCCCGAGCAAAACCCAAGTTCCATTATCCCCCACCGAAGTGGTCGAAGACACCACGCCGTTGTTCAACAGCCAGATCTGATTGTGCGTTCCGTCGCTCGCCAGCACATCGGTCTCGCCGTCACCGTTGAAGTCCGCCGTGCCTTTGATCGTCCACCCCGAAGGCGCCGTGAAAGGCACGCTCGCGACTTCCACCACCACATCGCCCGGATTGTTCACCAAATAGGTGTCGTTGCCAGCCCCGCCCACCATCGTGACCGAGCTATAACCTCCATCTGACAGCGTATCGTTGAGAGGCCCACCGTACAGCGTCTGACCAGACGCCGATGCCGTCGCATTCACCGGCAGCTGCAGACTGCCCGCGGTGAAATCAGTCGTGCTCAGCGCCAGATTGCCGGTCAAATCAATGCTGAAGTCAGCAACCTTATCGCCGTTGGTGTCGCCTTCGAGGATCGTGACATTATGGCTCGCATCGTAGATAGTGTTAAGTTCGTCTGCTTGGCCGTCGAAGGCTGCGGTGCCAAGCCAGTGAAACGCATCGTGACCAGTATTCGTCGTATTGGCATCGATCCCAGTCAGATCAATCTGATCCGTCCCTGGCGTGAAGTCGGTGATGGTATCAGGGCGGCTTGCAGAACCGGTATGGCCGTCGGCAAACACGAACGTATCAGCACCAGCGCCACCCGTAAGCGTGTCGACACCCGATCCCGCCGTGATGACGTTATTGCCGCTGTTGCCGATGATGACATTGTCGAGATTGTTGCCGGTGCCGTTGATCGAGCCCGCGCCGCTAACGAGCGTCAGGTTCTCGACTCCTGTCGGCAGCATATAGCTGATCGAGGACAGCACCGTGTCGATGCCCTGGTTGCTGCCCGAAAGCGGCGTAACCGCATCTGCCGTTTGGCCAGAGACATAGCCGCCGCCAATCTGCGTCACCCCGTTCAAATAATGAACATACTCGAGGGAGCCGTACTGCCATAGCAGGTCCTTGTGGCCGTCACCGTTGAAGTCCCCGATCCCGAGCAAAACCCAAGTTCCATTATCCCCCACCGAAGTGGTCGAAGACACCACGCCGTTGTTCAACAGCCAGATCTGATTGTGCGTTCCGTCGCTCGCCAGCACATCGGTCTCGCCGTCACCGTTGAAGTCCGCCGTGCCTTTGATCGTCCACCCCGAAGGCGCCGTGAAAGGCACGCTCGCGACTTCCACCACCACATCGCCCGGATTGTTCACCAAATAGGTGTCGTTGCCAGCCCC
>Ga0206945_1109_pt1 | contig 18448 bp, 11 predicted proteins | sample Alteio_BWOrgHeat_5_FD_152982 | JGI IMG/M metagenome (GOLD analysis project Ga0206945, IMG submission 152982) | Enriched cells from forest soil in Barre Woods Harvard Forest LTER site, Petersham, Massachusetts, United States -... | ecosystem: Environmental > Terrestrial > Soil > Temperate forest > O... | reverse complement strand
ATCTGGCGGTTTCAGCCGAAATTCGAGGGCAATCAGATGTTTCGTTATCCCGATCCAACATGTCCGATTGGCGGCGTGACCTGGTACCAAGCAGTGGCGTACTGCAACTGGCTGAGCAAGGAAGAGGAGATTCCCGAAGAGCAATGGTGTTACGAGATCAAGGGGAAGGAAACGAAGTTGAAGGAGAAGTACCTGAGTCTGGCGGGATATCGGCTGCCGACCGAAGCGGAGATGGAATATGCAATCCGAGCGGGTGCGTTGACGAGCCGCTACCACGGGGAAACGGAAGAGTTGCTGCCGAAGTATGCGTGGTATTTCAAGAACTCGCAAGATCGGACATGGCCGGTGGGAAGCTTGAAGCCGAACGATTTGGGATTCTTCGACGTTCAGGGAAACCTGGTAATGTGGTGTCAGGATAGGTCCAAAGAAGACCCCGCAAGCAAGGGAGATGAAGCGATCGAGGACCAAGAAGACGACTTAGTGGTCAAAGACACGGAAAACCGTCGGTTGCGTGGTGGCTCCTTCGTCATTCAAGGGTCGGCCGCGCGTTCCGCCAACCGTAGCAACAGCGCTGTGCCCACGTTCGCCAACTACGCAATCGGGTTTCGTGTGGCGAGGACTTTACCGCTTGTCCCCCTTACTGCTTCGCCGCTTCCCGGCGCAACCGGGACGAAAATTGAAAAGTGATTTTGCGACTTCGTTCAGCGAGCAGACGACGAAAAACGGCTGACGGGTAGGCCCTGGAACTCGGACATGTCTGAGTTTGGACAAGAATGACTGTGACGCCTGCTTGACTTGGCCGTTACCCGTGACAGTTGCCTGCCGGTAGTGTATGCTCATTCGCAATGTCCACAGTGACCCAGCTTTTGCAGGCAATTGGTGCCGGCGAAACTCATGCGGCGGCCCAACTAATACCTTTGGTGTATGACGAACTTCGCCGCGTTGCCGCCGCGCAAATGGCTCGCGAAAAACCGGGCCAGACTCTCGATGCGACGGCTCTCGTGCATGAAGTCTGGCTTCGGCTCGCCGCTCCAAATGGGAGCGATCCCGGCTCGCCAGAGTTTGCCAACCGTCGACATTTCTTCGCCGCGGCTGCCGAGGCCATGCGCCGCATCCTGGTCGAAAATGCTCGTCGCAAGAAACGCATCAGGCACGGGGGGAAAATGCGGCGCGTCGACTTGTCTGACGCGGAGCCGGCGCGGAACGCTCGCACGGACGAGTTGCTCGCGGTGGACGAAGTGCTCGACCAGTTGGCGGTCGAAGACCAAGCCGCAGCGGAAATCGTAAAGCTGCGGTTTTTCGGCGGCTTCTCAATCGAGGAAGCTGCCGATGCACTCGGCCTGAGTCGGAGTGCTGCCTATCGCCACTGGACCTACGCCCGCGCCTGGCTGGCCCTTCGCATTCGCGGCGAGTCGGAATAAATCTCGGATTTCGCTGGGACAAATCCGCGAGCGGCATCGCATGGTAGGATAGCAACCATCATCGAGGCCGAAACATGAGCGCCAAGCAGCCCGCCGCCAAAGAAATCTTTCTAACTGCCGTGGAAAAATCGGACCGCGTCGACCGAGCAGACTATCTGGATCAGGCCTGCGCCGGAGATCCCGAATTGCGCCAGCGCGTCGAAGCACTCCTGGCCGCACACGACGCAGCCGGCAGCTTCCTCGCGTCTCAGTCATACCCTGCTGGGACCGCGACGCTGGCGCCGCGGTCGGAGTCCGTCGGCGCCGTCACCGAACACATCGGCCAAGTCATCGCCGGCAGGTACACACTCGCGCAAAAACTTGGCGAGGGCGGCATGGGCAGCGTCTGGGTCGCCGAACAGACGGAACCGGTCAAGCGGCGCGTGGCGCTCAAGATGATCCGCGCCGGATTGGGCACGCACGCAGTTCTACGCCGCTTCGAAGCCGAGCGCCAGGCGCTCGCGCTGATGGATCATCCCAACATCGCCAAGATCCTCGACGGCGGCGAAGCCGCGACAGGCCAACCCTTCTTCGTCATGGAACTGGTCAAAGGTGTGCCGATCACGCGCTATTGCGACGAACTTCATCTCACGATCCGCGACCGTTTGAAACTATTTGGAGCCGTCTGCCACGCGATTCAGCACGCGCATCAGAAAGGCATCATTCACCGCGACATCAAGCCGGGCAACGTGCTGGTGGCGGTCCAAGACGGCATGCCAACACCAAAAGTGATCGATTTCGGCGTCGCCAAGGCACTGAATCAACGTCTGACCGAAGAGACGATGAACACGCAGATCGGTGCCGTCGTCGGGACGCTCGAATACATGAGTCCGGAACAGGCCGAATTGAGTGAACTCGACATCGATACGCGCGCCGATATTTATGCCCTCGGCGTGCTGCTCTATGAGTTGCTGACGGGAACGACGCCAATCAACAAGTCGCAGATGAAGGACGCCGCGATATTCGAAATGCTGCGAATGATCAAGCAGGATGAACCGCCGAAGCCAAGCACCCGACTGACGGAGTCGAAGGAGTCGCTGGCCAGCCTCGCAGCCCAGCGGCGCACCGACCCCACTCGACTCACTAAGGAAGTCCGCGGCGAGCTCGATTGGATCGTGATGAAGTGTCTCGATAAGGACCGCACCCGGCGCTACGAGTCGGCGAGCAACCTGGCGAGGGATGTCGAGCGATACCTCGCAGACGATGCGGTGGAAGCCGGCCCGCCGACGGTTCGCTACCGCGCCGGCAAGTTTCTGCGGCGCCACAAGGCGCCAGTCTTGGCGGCGATCCTGTTGCTGTTATTCCTTGTCGGTGGCATAGTCGGCACAAGCTGGGGGTTCATCGGCGCCGAGCAGGCCAGGAAAGCGGAGGCCAAGCAACGCGCGCTAGCCGAGAAGAATGAGAAAAAGGCAGTCGACGAGGCGACTCGAGCTGATACTGCCCGCACTCTCGCCGAAACGAGTAAAGAGGAAACACGCCGGCATTTATACGTGGCCAAAATGAACCTGATTCAGCGCGCGTATGAAGTTGGCAATATTGCACAGGTGCAAAGCCTCTTGCTGGATTTGGTTCCCAAGGCGGGCGAGGAGGACCTACGCGGCTTCGAATGGCATTACTGGAATCGGATGTCCCATCGCGAACTGCTGACGTGCAAACCGCCGCAGGGCCTTGAAGGGTCGGAGCAGATCCTCGTTGCCTTCAGTCCTGATGGCCGCCGTTTGGCACGCGCCTCCGCGACCAGCGTGGCGATTTTGAACGCAACCACGGGCGAGCAGATTGACAACATCAAATTGCCTGCACCGCTAGTCAGTCTGGCGTTTAGCCGGAATGGTCGGAACCTGGCCGGGGGAGGTGAAGTCCCAACGCTGAACGAACCGCCCGGTTCACCTGAAGATGCAGGCGGCAAAGTATACGTTTGGGATGTGGCAAGTCGAAAGCTACTCCACACTCTAAAAGGGCATTGGGGCGCCGTTAGCTGCGTCGCTTTCACCGCCGATGATCGTTGGCTGGCCTCGGCTGGCGGGCGGGGAGATGGAACGATACGAATTTGGGACACGACCACCGGAAAGGAGTTGCTCTCGTTCAATGCGAGTTCTGAACGGTTTGGAGTTAGTTACGTATCTTTCAGCCCGGACAGCCACCGTCTCGTGTCAATTGGAGAGGGGAATGCACTGGTATGGGACACCTCCACAGGAAAGCAAATCCGTGAATTTGTGGGGCCAACACATGCCGTACTTGCAGCCGCATTCAGTGCCGACGGCCATCAACTGCTCTCGCTGGAGACTGATGGGGCATTGCGCAGATGGGATACGGTCAGCTGGCAACAAGTTGGCGAAAAAATGCTAAGAACGAACGGTGATATTTACAACGCAGTTCTCAGCCCCGATGGCCGACGTCTGGTGGCAATCAGGCAAATCGGAACGGTGATGGGCTGGGACGTCAACACCGGAAAACAAGTTTACGAAGTCAAAGGTCCGGACTCAACTCGAAGTTTGGCCTTCAGTCCGGACGGCCGCCGAATTGCCACGGGATGCGCGGACGGGACGGTTCAAGTTTGGGACGCGGTGACGGGACAGGAAAACCTTGGGAGTGACCCCGAATATTGCTTTAACGTGGCTTTCAGTCCGGACGGAGTCTGCTTGGCGGCAGGCAGGTATTTTCAAGTGTGTGTCTTGGATTCCACTACTGGACAGGAACTTCAAGTTCACTCGGAGGCGTTTCAAAGGTCCTGGGCAGTCTTCAATGCCGACGGCCACTTAGCGTCCGAGGATCTGAACAGGAAGATGCACGTGTGGGATCCGTACACCGGTAAGGATCTTCACGCTCTTGAGTTGGATTGCCCCGATTACGGGAGAATCATGGCTCTCAGCTCGGACGGGCGCCGGTTGGCTGAAGATAACTTTCAGGGCACAATACGCGTTCTTGATTTTGCGACAGGAAAAAGACTGCATACTTTCAAGAGCAGGGACGCGGAACTCGGAGACTCGAATACGGTGTCCTTCAGCCCGGACGGAACTCGGCTGGCATTCGTCGGAAATGAGAATTCGGCAAAAGTACTGGAAGTCGAAAGTGGCAAGGAACTGGTCACGCTCAGAGGGCACACAAATCAACTGACAAGCGTCGCCTTCAGTACAGACGGCTCGCGCCTGGCAACCGGAAGTTATGACGGTACAGCGCGGGTTTGGGACGCCGCAACCGGCAAGCCGCTCATGACACTTAGCGGACATGTGGGATTGGTCAATTGCGTCGCCTTTATTCCAAGGGACGATAATCGCCTTGTGTCCGGAGGCTGGGACGGCACAGTTCGGCTCTGGGATTTGAGAACGGGACAAGAATTGCTTTCTTTCAAATCTGAACAGTTTGTTTCTAGCGTAACATTCAGCCCAGACGGCCGCCGCCTCGCTGCGGGCGGCCAAGCGGGGGTACGAATCTGGGATGCATTCTCCGTGCCGGAGGAAGTATGGAGCAAACGCGCGATGGTTATTCGCGTCAATGCGCTCTTCGAGGAGATGGAAGAGGCGCATGATGCTCGTGCAGAAGTGCTAGCAAGACTTGACAAGGATTCGAATTTGAATGACGATGAACGGAAATTTGCAGCCACTGTCGCCCGCGCCCACAGGGGACCGAACGCCACGCGCCTGTGCGACCAAGCTCGAGAAGTTGTACTATCCGATGGGCGAGCCAAGGAGGAATATGCACGTGCCCTGCGTCAAGTCGAGGCTGCTCTTCGCTTGGTTCCAGGGAATAGCAGATTCGCTACCGTAAAAGGGATGGCGCAATACCGTTTGGGTCAATACCCGGCGGCCCTCGAAACACTGACACAATCGTTGAAAGCCAACACAAATCCGTCAGGGCTCTCCGAAATCAGCGAGGATTTGGCTTTCTTGGCGATGACCCAATTTCAGATTGGTCAGAAAGAGGATGCGAAAAAAACACTTGCTCAACTGCGCGAGGTCGCGAAAGGCCCGCTTTGGCGAATGTATCTCAACGACACCCGACAGCGCGAGGCCCAGGAATTGATTGAGGGTAGAGTGAACGGCAAGAAACCGTGACGGCGGGCCATCTCTGTTTTCTGGGCTGTTTTCGATCGGATTGACCATATATTCGCAGTGCCGGTGACATTTTTCGTATCACTTAATCAGCAAATGTCTTATGGCATAAATCAACCATTCTCCGCTTTGCGGCTCAGAGGACGGCCGCGACGCCGTTGCTCTGGGCGGCCGCGGCGATCACGCAACCGGCGGTGAAAGTCCGCATCGCAGATTGCCCGATCGCTTTTGGTCATCGCCTCCTCAAGCGGGCGCGGAAGGAGTATGCGGCGGCGCGCTGGGACTTAGCGCAAGTTGCCGAACCGTTCCCGACTTTGATATCGCCGCGTGCGTTCCTTTCGCACGCGATCCTGCAAGAGGGCAAGTACTGGCGCGCGGCCGAGCAGGCGCTGCGCGGCGTGCTGAACCCCGAGCCCGCCAACACCGAAGCCGGGAAAAACTTCGAGATACTGCTCCGCGACCACCCGCACACGAAATGGCGAGCCTGAAGCCCTGCATTGGACGGAAGGACTCATGACGATTTTGGCGATTTTGAAGACGTAGTTCACTGGCCGCTTGACGTGAGCCGGCCGGGCTCCATACCATTCACGAGCGGTGGCGGAGCGAAGGCAAAAGTGGAGAGGCGGAGGGCGGCGGGAATCTTCGGGAATTTTGTGGAACTCTTGCTCCGTTAAGGCGTCGAAGCCCATAGCGAAAGCGGACCACGGGAGGGTGGAGCGCGCCATGAGGACGAAAAACGAACAAGCGATTTCATTGAAAGGGAGGGCGTCGCAAAAAAATAAAAAGTCGTGGACGGTGATCGACCAGGAAGAGCGGAGCAAGAAAAAATAAAAAGCGGAGACGAGCCACCGGGTAAAACCCTGCCAAATGCGGCCAATTCCGGCCACGGAGTGGAAGGTGGAGTGTGATGCGTGGCGTGCGGACGGCAGAATCTCTCGGGGCGCGGACAAATGCGGACCAAACCGGACATGTTCGCCGAGCGGGTTCGCCTTATTGAGACGAGACTGGTCAAAAAGTGACCACGAATTTTTCAGAACCCGCCAAACCCCGCCAATGGCCGCCAACTTGAGGAGATCGTGCGGGCCTATTGAGACTGAAGGCGACCCGCGTTCTGGCCGAACGCGGCGATGGCGAAGGCAGCTGCTGGCGAAGATGGCGAGGCGGTGGGCTGGAATTCGAACGGTGAGGTTGGAATCGTGACCGAGCGCGGGAACTTTTCCGCTCATCCCCTTGCTTTCGGCGGGTCCAGCCGATAAATTGTTCCCCAACCGAATGAAGGGATGGGTTTTACACCAAAGGCAGGAGTTGTCATTTCGACGGAGGCAAAGAGGGGCGCGATGGCGAGCACGAAGGAACGCAATTCCGAGATCACGCAGAAGTTCCGACGCAAGGAATCCGACACGGGATCGCCCGAGGTCCAGATTGCCCTCATGACGGAACGGATCAACCAACTGACCGAACACATGCGCATCCACAAGAAGGACCACGCCAGTCGCCGCGGGCTGCTGGGCTTGGTCAGCAAGCGCAACGGCATGCTGAACTATTTGCGCATCAACGACCGCAATAAGTATGTGGCGGTCATCGGCAAGCTTGGACTGCGAAAGTAAGTTCCGACGGGCTCCGCTCCTTTTCGATCTGGTCCGTGGACCGGGGCGGAGTTCAGGCTTTTCCGAGACTCGTCGTCGTCCCCGCACTTCGGTCTGGCGACTCCTGCCGGAAGCGAGAGGACGTTTTAAGTGCAAGCTACTCGAGTTGAATTGCCGCTAGGCGATCGCGTTCTTAGTCTGGAAACCGGAAAACTAGCCAAACAAGCTCATGGAGCCGTCTTAGTCCGGCTCGGCGATACGGTGGTCCTTGTGGCCGCTGTGGAAGGGCCGCCGATTCCCGGCCGGGACTTTTTCCCGCTCACCGTCGATTACCGCGAACGGACCTATGCCGCGGGCAAGTTCCCCGGCGGATTCATCAAACGTGAAGGCCGGCCGACCACCAAGGAAATTCTGACAGCCCGCCTCTGCGACCGCCCCATCCGCCCGCTTTTCCCCAGTCATTACATCAATGAAGTTCAGGTCATGGCGACGGTCATGTCCGCGGATCCCGAGATTGATCCCGATGTGCTGTCGATCATCGGTTCGAGCGCGTCGCTGCACGTCTCGCACATCCCGTTCCTGCACCCGACCGGCGCCATTCGCATCGGCCGAGTGAATGGTCAATTCATCGTCATGCCGACGCAATCTCAGCTCGAGGAGAGCGAGCTGGACCTGATCGTCGCCGGCACGCGCACCGCCGTCACCATGATCGAAGGGTTCGCCCGCGAAATGCGCGAAGAAGAAATGGGCGACGCGATCATGTTCGGCCATCAACAGATCGTCAAGGTGATCGGCCTGATCGAACAACTTCGCACCGCGGCGGGCCTGACGGCCAAGGAGCCACCGGCGCCCGCCGAGGAGAATCCGCTCAAGGCGATCTTCTTCAAGCGCTTCGCCGACGAATTCCGCGTCCGCAAGACGACCTCCGGCAAGCACGAGCGCGCCGCCAAGATCGACGAGATGAAGGCGCGCATCACGGCCGAATTCGTGCCCGAGGAAGGTGAATCGAAATACACGCCGGAACAAGTCAACCAGGCGTTCTCGGCGCTCGAAGAGCGCGTCGTTCGCGATCTGATCCTCGAAGGTCAGCGCATCGACGGGCGCACGCCCAAGCAGCTGCGCGCGATTTCGTGCGAGGTCGGCGTGCTGCCGCGGACGCACGGCTCGGCGCTGTTCCAACGCGGCGAGACGCAAGCGCTCGTGACCACGACGCTCGGCACGGTTTCCGACGAGCAGCGTGTCGAGGGCTTGGTCGACGAATACAGCAAGAAATTCATGCTCGATTACAACTTCCCGCCGTTCAGCGTCGGCGAGTGTCGCCCGATTCGGGGGCCGGGCCGGCGCGAGATCGGCCACGGCATGTTGGCGGAGCGGTCGTTGAAAGCCATCCTGCCAGGGCCGCCCAAGTTCCCGTACACCATCCGGCTCGTTTCGGAAATTCTTGAATCGAACGGCTCGTCGAGCATGGCTTCGGTTTGCGGCGGCACCATGGCGCTCATGGACGCCGGCGTACCGATCACCAATCCTGTCGCCGGCATCTCGATCGGCCTGGTCAAGGAGCCCGGCCGATTCATCCTGCTCACCGACATCATGGGCGACGAAGACCACTTCGGCGACATGGACTTCAAGGTGGCCGGCACGCAGCGCGGAGTCACCGGCATTCAGCTCGACCTGAAGATCGATGGGATTTCCGAAGAGATCATCCGCGGCGCGCTCATGCAATCGCGCGAGGCGCGGCTCGAGATCATGCGGACGATGCTCAAGACATTGCTGCAACCGCGGTCCGACATCAGCAGCATGGCCCCGCGCCTGCTCACGCTCAAGATCAACCCCGAGAAGATCGGCTTGTTGATCGGTCCGGGCGGCAAGACCATCCGCGCGATCCAGGAGGAAACCGGCGCCAAGCTCGACGTAGAAGACGACGGCACCGTGTTCGTCGCCCACCACGAAGCGGCCGGCGCCGAGGCGGCGCGAGCGCGGATCGAAGCGCTGACCGAGGAAGTCAAAGTCGGCAAGGTTTACACCGGCAAGGTCACCTCGATCAAGGATTTCGGCGCGTTCATCGAGATTTTGCCCGGTCGCGACGGCCTGTGCCACATCAGCGAATTGGACGACAAATACATCGGCCGCGTCGATGAGGTCTGCAAGGTCGGCGACATTATGCAGGTCAAGGTGATCTCAATCGACGATCAGGATCGCGTCAAGCTGTCGCGCAAGGCCCTGATTCGCGAGCAAGCCGGCAAACCGCCGGAAACCTCTTACGGCCCGCCGCCGCGGCGCGATGACCGAGGCGGTGATCGCGGTGATCGCGGCGGCGACCGCGGCGGTCGCGACGGTGGGCCGCGCCACGAACGCGATCGTGGCGGCGACCGCGGTGGCGATCGCGGCCGAGTCGAAGGCCCGCGGCGCGAAGGATGACAGTTTCGGGTTCTTACTTTGGAGTGCGGTAATTCATTACCGCGCTCCAAAAAGCTCTCCATGCAAGCCGCCACTCCAGAGCGTCCGGACTTCGCCGCCATTCGCGCGGCTCAAGACCGCATCCGTCCCTTCATTCATCGCACGCCCGTATTGACGTCGTCGGCAATTAACGAGATGACGGGGGCAAATGTCTTTTTCAAGTGCGAGAACCTTCAAAAAGTCGGAGCGTTCAAGTTTCGTGGGGCGTGCAACGCCGTGTTTTCGCTCGGCGATGAAGAAGCGGCTCGTGGAGTCGTAACTCACTCGTCCGGCAATCACGCCGCCGCGCTGGCTCTTGCCGCTAAAAAGCGCGGCATTCCCGCGTATATCGTCATGCCGCGAACTGCGCCCGCGATCAAGCAGATCGCGGTCGAAGGGTACGGTGGTCGCGTGACTCTCTGCGAGCCGACTCAGGCGGCGCGCGAGGCGGCTGCGGCTGAGTTAGTGCAATCGACCGGAGCGAACCTCGTCCATCCTTATGACGACGTGCGCGTGATCGCCGGACAAGGCACGGCCGCCTTGGAGTTTTTGGATGAAGTGCCTGATCTCGACGCGATCCTGACGCCGGTCGGCGGCGGCGGGCTGCTCAGCGGTACGGCGATCGCTGCCAAGGCGCTTCGGCCGGCGATTCGCGTCATCGGCTGCGAGCCCGCCTTGGCCGACGATGCCGCCCAGAGCCTTCGCGAAGGGCGAATCGTGCCCGCGCGTCCGCCCGTGACCATCGCGGATGGATTGCTGACCAGCCTCGGCAAAATTACCTTCCCCATCGTGCGCGATCTTGTCGATACAATCGCGCTTGCTGAGGAAACCGAAATCGTGTCGGCCTTGCGAATCATCCTCGAGCGCATGAAAATCGTGATCGAGCCGTCATCGGCGGTGCCGCTGGCCGTGTTGCTGAGCCGGCCGCTCGGTTTGACCGGCCGCCAGGTTGGCATCATTCTGACGGGCGGCAATCTCGATGTTTCCAAAATCGTGCCGATGCCGCCGTCGAACCAGGCAACGCGATAAACGTCATGGCGAACAATCCTCAAGAGCCGGTCGCCGGCGACGCACCGGCTGCTCTGCCCCCCACAGATCACGCCGCTGAATTGGCGGAACTTGCCGGCGGCTTCATTCACGAGATCAAGAACCATATCAGCACGCTGGGGCTGAATATCCAGCTTCTGGCCGAGGACTTCGAGCAAGCAAAAACGCCACAGGAGCGCAAGGCCTACGATCGTATCCTGCGCCTTCAGAACGAATGCCAGCGCCTGTCGGAGCTTTCCAACGACTTCCTGCGCTTCGCCCGATTGCGCGGGATCGACCGCCAGTCCACCTCGCTACTGGAGGTCGTCGGCGACATCGTTGAGTTCTTTTCACCGACCGCGCGGGCTGCGGGTATCGAGATCAAGACGTTTCTGCCCACGAATCTACCCTTGGTGGCGATGGACGTCGATCTCTTCAAGCAAGCCCTGCTCAACTTGATGCTCAACGCCGAACAAGCGATGGTCGAGGGCGGCGAACTCATCGTGCAGGCGCGGGCTGAGCCCGGCTGGGTGCGGCTGGACGTGATCGACAATGGGATCGGAATGACTCCGGAGACAATGGCCAAGTGCTTCAAGGCTTTTCACACGACCAAGGCGGGCGGCAATGGTCTCGGCCTGCCCACGACTCGCCGCATCGTCGAAATGCACGGCGGCACGATCGAAGTCCAGAGCGAACCCGGAAAGGGCACGCAATTCACGATCCGGCTGCCGATCGAACTCAAGGGCTGACCGGCCATTCGTCGGAGCGGCCTTTTTGCGCCGTTCGGAACCGGATAAACTACCCGTATCCGATCCCGCTGGAGGATGTCATGCTGGGCGTCACGCTTGGCGCACGAGCTTTCATGGAACGGGCTGGGCAGGAGCTTCTTCGTCTCGACACGGCGGAGCTCGAGGCGCTCGCCGACGCCATCCATGATTGCTACCTGCGCCGCCGAACGGTCTACCTCATCGGGAACGGCGGCAGCGGTTCGAATGCCTCGCATTTTTGCGAAGATCTCGGCAAAGGCACGTTGCGGCGCCGCGATTTCGACGACGACGCCAAGCGGCGCATCCGCGTCTTGAGCCTGACGGACAACACGGCGTATATCCTGGCCTGGGGTAATGACGAGGGCTTCGACCGAGTGTTCGTCGAACAATTGAAGAATCTGGCCGAGCCCGGCGACCTGCTCGTCGCCATCAGCGGATCGGGCAATAGCAAAAACATCCTCAAAGCAGTGGAATGGGCCAACCGCAATAGCATGACCACATTCGGCTGCACTGGATTTGATGGCGGACAACTGCGGTCGCTCGCTCAGAAGGGACTTCACGTACCTCTGGACGATATGGGATTGGTCGAATCGATTCACCTGGTCGCATTCCATTGGGTGTTGGACGATTTGCACCGCCGCATCGCCCTGGGCTGAAAGGGCGATGGCGATTGACCCGAGTGTACCGACGGACGGCCGCCGAGGGGAATTGGCTGAGATTGGTTGGGAGTGTGGCTATGCGCCGCGACGGGCTGATGATCGGACTACTGACGTTGGCCTTGTCCGCTTGTTCGCGCCATTCGCCCACTGCGACGGAGAATGGTTCCGGTTCATCCGTCGGCAACGCTGGTCTATCGGCGCCGTCCGCGGCGCGGCGCGGGAATGGGAATCGCCTTGGCAATCCGACAGGGGACGAGCGCTCCAGGCCCGTCGCACCCGCCGATCTCTTTCCAAACACCAGCGCCAGCGATTTGCGACGGCAGCAATTCAGGATCGCGACATTCCGTACGGGATTGGAGATGCTGGCCGCTCATCGATTCGAGGAGGCCTTGATCACGTTCGGGGCAATCGATCACGTTGATCCCATCGTCCAGTCCTTGATGTCAAGAAGCAAGCGCCAATGGGAACGGGAGGCGATCGCTGCGGCAATTACGAACGACATCCAAGGCGTACTCGATGCTGGGAAGCCGGACGAGGCCGCGAAGCTCGCTGTTCAGACGCTCCGGCAATTCGGCGCGACCGGAGCTGCGAGCCGATTGCTGACATTGAAACGACAGGCCGACGCCCTGATCGCGGCGGCCGAACCTAGTCCCCTGGAGGCAGGGGGACCGCGGCCCGCGGACGCCATACGAGACGAACGGCTCAACCGCCTTCGCCACGAAGCCGAACAGGAACAAGACAAACGAATCGCTTTGCTGGACCTCGAGCAGGCCATTCGGCTCGGCGGCAAAGAAGAAATCAGGTCCCTGTATCTCAAGGCATGTCAAGAATTGCGCCGTTACGACCAGGCCCGCGCCGCCGCCGCCCAGTTGCAAAAGACCCCCGTTCATTTCGAGGAGGCGATCGCCGCGCTCGGAGAAGCCAAGAAGATTTGGGACAACAAGGAGATTCGCGAAGAAATCGAAGTGTTGCGATGGCGGTCGCTGGTTCGCCGCGACCGGCTCGCCGTCGTCGACTTTGACGTATTGGGCGACGTCGGAATCGCGGGGGCGGGCGCGCTGATCGCCGACGAGTTACAACCGGCCTTCCTCCAGCAGTTTGACATTCAGGATCGAAGGGAATTAACCGAGGCGATCGCCAGCTTGAACTTGCGAAGCACGCTGGCAGCCAGCGACATTGCCCTGCGCGAAGTTGGCAGTCTCGTCCGTGCGCGCTATCTCGTGACCGGCAGTATCGCGCCCGTCGCGGGGCTTACGATCCAAGCTCAGATGGTGGATACTCGGTCCGGGATGATCGTCCATACGGCGAGAATGGTGGTCCAAAGCGCCGACGAATTGATTCGACAACTGCCGCAGTTGGCGGCCGATCTGCTGCTCAACGACGAGGATCGGGAGGCGCTCGATCGGCGCCGAGTGGATGCCGCCGTCGACGTTTCTCCCAGCGACCCCCTGGAATCTCCATTACCGTTGTCGGAACTGGATCCCAAGCTTCAGCCCGCTCCGATCATTCCCGCCTGGCCCAAATCGCCCCATTTCGGCGGCCTCACGCCGCAGCAACTCGACACCCTGCCCCCGCCTCCTCCGCTGGGCCAGGTGATTGCCCTCCCCGTGATCCCAATAGATCGAGATCAAGTATTGCGCGGGCGGGCGGTGGCGGCCGCATTTGAATTGGGTGACAACCTCTACCATCGCAAGATGTTCCGCGAGGCCCTCGCCCGGTACGAATACGCGATGAGCCTGGCGCCCGAGCGAGCGGACGTGCGCCGGCGCGTCGATCAATGCCGCGCGCGCGTTCCGCCCACCGCGAACGCGAACCCAAATGCGGACGGCCGCATGCGCCTGGCTGTGTTCGATTTCATCGCGCCCGAGAATCCGAAATTCGTGCCGATGAATCTCCATGCGTGGTTGCCGGAATCGCTGGCTCCATATTTTGCCGCCGAGTATCGCATCGCCGATCGAGCCGAAGTGTTTTGGTGGATGAACCGGCTTGGGATCTCGATCCCCGAAGCGCTGAACGACTTCCTGGCGCGACAGTATTTGAGCCGAGCGCTGGATGTTCGCTTCTTCCTGGTTGGCAGCGTCGTGATTACCGACGGCGTTGATGTGACTACTTACCTCGTCGACGCCGAACGCGGCTTCGTGACTGGGAGCGGCCGAACGCTCATCCATGAGCCCCAGCAAACGAAGCTGCGTCTCAGTTCGCTCCGGATGCATCTCAAGGAATTGGCGGAACGGACGATGATGTCTCCCGAGCAGCGGCGGACCGCCGAGAGCCAGGATTGCGAGCGGGACCTGCTGATCAATGACGCGCTCCGGGAGATGGCCAGATCTAGCGGTTTGCCGTCCGCGATCGAGCAATGTCGCAAATGGCTCAAGATCCAGCCGGACAACGTCCAGCTCCATCTCATCCTCAGCGAAGCCGAACGCCGGCTTGAAATCGAGGATGTTTTCGGTTCCATGGAGCCGGACGGCAAAATCTCCTCCGAACGTCTCGACGAAACGCAACGGCATTACCTATCGCTTGCCGACGACGCGCGGCGACTCCGACTCGAAGCCGATCGCGGCACGGCCGCGTTCGCTGAAGCCGATCGGCAGCGCCTCTATACCCGACGACGGATCGCGGCAGCTCAAATCCTCGGTCTCGCCGAATCGCTCCTTGATTCCCGGTGTGCCTCCGCCGCCATGACTAACTGCGATGCGGCCATTCGCCTTTCGACCGACCAAGCGGTCATCGACAAGATGACGAACCTGTGCATCAAGCTGCTGCCGGAAACGCGGGCTGAGGAACTCGCTTGGGAATCACAGCGCGAAGCCGAAGCCCGACGTCAACGCGGCAGCGAAATCCAATCGGCGTTCCATCGGCTCGCGGCGGGCCGGCTGGAGCGCGACACCGTGCAGGCTGCGCGGCGAAAAACCGGCGACGATCGGGACCGTCGTGAATCCAACCAGCTGCTGGTATTGGCACGGCAACTCAACAAGACTCGGCAATTCGACGAAGCCTTGGCCGCAATGCAAATCGTTCTCCTGCTCGATCCGTCCGCGCAAAACAAAGAGTTTGCCAACGACGTGTTGCTGAACTTGATACGGGCCAACGCCGAACTTCGCGGCGCGAAAGCCAAAGCTGATATCGAGCGCGACTTGGCGGCAGAGCAAGCCGTCCGCGTGACGGCGGAAGCCGACGCCGAGAACAACCGCAAGTTGTTCGACCAGCTCGCGGCCGAGGGGCGGCTTTCGCTGAGCGAAGGGAAACTCGACGACGCAGTCGCGAAGTTCCGGAAGGCGGCGGAGATCTACCAAACGGACGCGGTTCTCGCGGAACTGCAACAAGTGAAGGCCGCCAGGGCCCGAGCCGAGACGATCGCGAAAAGCGCGCGCGACGCGGAAGCCGAGCGGCAACGGCGGGCTGACGCTTTGAGCACGAAGCTGACGGAGGCGCGGGCCGCGATGGCAGGGCAAAGGTTCGAGCAGGCGATCGCGCGATGGCGCGAGGCGTGGACGATCGAGCCATCCAATGCGGAGGCGGCCGTCGGCTTGCTCAGGGCGCAGTCGGGCCAAGATCTCGCCCTGACCCGTTCCTGGCAGGAGCGTGCGGAAAATGATCGGCGCCGAACGTTTCAAGCATTGTTGGATGGGGGCCGACGGGACTTGGCCAAGAGCAAGTTGGTCGCCGCCGGGGCCTTCGGCGCGATCGTGCGTATGTACCCGGAGAGTCAGGAAGCAGCCACGGTGCTCGCCGAGGCCCAGCGGCTATTCGGGAGCGAGAGCGTGCTGACAGTTAACGACAACGGCGTGGCGGAACAATTCACGAATGCCGTCCGCGATGGCTGCTGGTTCCGCGTCGCGGGACTCTACGAGCGCGCGGCGGAGATGTTTCGCGTCGCGTGCAGCGTGCTTTTGGACGAATACGCCGCCAATGAATTCGAGCTCGAGGCTGAGAAGCTCGTCAACGGCATCAATGAAGCACGCAATGCGACGATCTTGGCGAAGATTCGTGAAGTCGACAAGGCCGACCAGTTGAGTCAAGTCATCGAGCGATTCCACTCCGACCTGGCCGCCGGCGATTCGAACGAAGCGGAACAGGAATTCCTGGAGGCGATCCGGCTCAATCGGGATGATCCAAGCGTCGTCCAGGCCCAAGCCTCCTTCCAGCAACTACGGGCCGCCGAAGCCGCCGTCGCCGCGAGAGATGCGCAGCGACGACAACAGTTCGACGAACGAATGAAGCGAGCACGCGTCGCGATGCAAGCCCGGAGCTACGCGGAGGCGGCGAAAGCGTTTGCATCGGCCTTGGTACTGTTCTCCCAAGACGTCGATGCGAGGCGCGAACTGGTCGAGGCTGAGAAAATGCTTGCCACGCCGCAATAGCCAGCTCGTCTCCGCGCGATTGTTCTGCCTTCCGTCCGCCGTACTTGCGGCCGTCGCGATTTCACACTATCCGAATAGCATGTATATCGGCATCGAAATCGGCGGGACAAAGCTCCAGCTCGGCTTGGGGCTGGGCGACGGCGCGATGGTTCGATTGTGGCGCGGCGCCGTGAATCCGGCTGCGGGCGGATCGGGGATTCGCCGCCAAATCACTGCCGCAGTGCCCGAAGTGCTGAGCGGCCAGGGACTGAGTTTGCAGCAGGTGCGCGGCATCGGCATCGGCTTCGGCGGGCCGGTCGACGATGCCACGCAGTCGATTGTCCGGTCACATCAGATCGACGGCTGGGAAGACTTTCCAATCTCGCGCTGGTTAACGGAATCCTTGGGCCTGCCGGCGGCACTTGGTAACGACGCCGATGTCGCCGGCTTGGCGGAAGCGACTTTCGGCGCGGGCAAAGGCGTGTCACCGATCTTCTACGTCACGGTCGGCTCCGGGATCGGCGGCGGCTTCATCGTGGATGGGCGCATCTACCGTGGCGTCGGCCGCGGCGCCGCGGAAATCGGCCATCTTCGCGTCATTTCTTCCGAAGGCGAGCACGTTCCGCTGGAGCATGTCGCGTCGGGCTGGGGCATGGAGACGCGCGCCCGGGGCCACGGCCAAAGTTGGACTGCTCGGCAGATCGCCGATGAATCGCCGCGCGATCCGCTCGCCCGCTCGATCCTGGACGACGCCATCGCGGCCTTGGCCGAGGCGATCTGCCACGTGGTTACGCTTCTCTGCCCGCGCCGCATTGTCATCGGCGGCGGGGTTTCCCTGATGGGCGAGGAGCGGTTCTTCGCCCCGCTGCGAAAAGCGGTCGCCGCGCGGGAGTTCGCTCCATTCGCCGGCCTGACCGACATCGTGCCCGCCGCGCTGGGTGAAGAGGTCGTGGTCCACGGAGCGCTGGCGCTCGCCCGCCAGCGCTTCGGCAACGCGTCACACTAACCCGAAGCGTCAGCGAGGCAGCATTATGCCATATTTGGCATATATCTCTCAGGACACTAGCCCGAAGCGCTAGCGAGGCAAGATGGCGAAGTCTTCGGTATCGCGCCTCACTGACGCTTCGGGCTAGTGTGGCTGTCGCGGCCGTACTGACTCAGCCCGCGTCAGCCTCAACGCCCGCGAGCAATTCGACCGCCGCGCGCAGGCTTTTCTGACTCTCGAAAAAGCGCTGGCTCAGCCCATCCATCACCGTCAAGAACTTAACCAGATCGTTGATCCGTCGCGAATGTTCCTTGACGGCGTCCACCTCGGCACCGGTTCCCAATTCCTCCGGCGACAACCGCTCCTTGCAACGGCGCAGAGCGTTGAGCATCGGGTCGATCTCGCGGCGTTTGCGCTGGGCTGCGACAGTCGCGAACATCTCCCAGACATCACGGATCGACTCGTAATAGTCGCGGCGATCGCCCGGTTTGTGGACACGCCGCACCAAGCCCCACTCGAGCAGCTTGGCGAGATTCATGCTGACGTTGCCGCGCGAAATCGTCAGCCGCTCCATGATGTCGTCGCTGGTCATCTGCCGGCTGGTGATGAAGAGCAGGCCGTGAATGCGCGCCATCGTCGGATTGACACCCCAGAGCGAACTCATCGAGCCCCAGAGTTCGACGAAATCGGCTTCGACGGCTTCGAGTGCATCGGCGGTTTGCCCCTTGATGGTCGCCATGATCGCGTTCCTTCTTCGAAGATGCTGGCATTTTAGCCGCACCCGAACGCGACCGCAACCAAACCGCCGCCAGTCCTCTTGTTAGCCCGACGCGCGAGCGAGGAACGCCACCTCCATTCGCAACGAAGCTGCCGTCAGTCTCAATAAGGCCAACCGCCCAAGCTTAATTGTCGGCCTTTGTCGGCCTTTGTCGGCTTCCGGAAGAATTCGTGGTCATTTCTTGCCCACTTCAGTCTCAATAAGCACCCAATTCTTCATGACATCAGTGAGACGAATTGAGTGCTTCTGGTGCGCTCATCGACTCAGGTAAGCCAATTGTGGATCCCAGTCACCCCACGCTGTCCGCAAATGTCCGGAATTGTCCGCGCCCCGAGAGATTCTGCCCGCCGCCCGCCACC
>Ga0206945_1105_pt1 | contig 18696 bp, 20 predicted proteins | sample Alteio_BWOrgHeat_5_FD_152982 | JGI IMG/M metagenome (GOLD analysis project Ga0206945, IMG submission 152982) | Enriched cells from forest soil in Barre Woods Harvard Forest LTER site, Petersham, Massachusetts, United States -... | ecosystem: Environmental > Terrestrial > Soil > Temperate forest > O... | reverse complement strand
TCCCCAGCGTCCCGGACCTCAACACATCTATGCCGGGAAGCAGATCAAGGACTTGGTCGAGCGTTTTAGCGCCGGACTCTTTGATCTGTTTTTCGCTCAGCACCGATATGTTGGTCGGAAGCTGGTCCATGGGAACGGCGTCGCGGGTCAACGTCACGAACGCGCCTTCTTGGTCGGCGTCATCTTTGGCGTGAGATAGGCATGGGAAAAGAAACGGCAAGGCAAGCATCAAGACAGAGACTTTTTTCATTTTTTTCTCCTGTATTTTTAAGTTGCAGGAAAAAAAGGGCATAAAAATACCCCAGACTCCCGCAGGAGTCTGAGGAAAAATATCGCCTCTTCACTTATTTACCCTCGAATAAGCAAACGCTCCCTTCCTAGGCAGGTCTCCTGGCTCGCGAATCGTCCGGCCTACCGTCTTCCCATCCAGTAACGGATAGTGACTTGTGGTAAGGCCGTCCTCGCTTACAGTGGCGGGGACCGCTCCCGAATTGACGGGATTCCCTATTCTCCCGAACGGCGTGTTTTGCCGGACAGGCACCTAAGAACGGGCAGATATGTATCAAACGATCAGAAGAGTTTCAATTTAAATCTGAACATGAAATCGAACCGCATAAATATCGACCGGTCCCCGGTCGCCGTTATAGCCGGGATTCCAAACACGCTGAAAGTCTCCGGTAACGGCGCAAGCCTTATAAATATTGATGCGGTAATACGATTCGATGATGTCCTCGGTTTTGTAATTCAGTTGTCCATCCCCGATAATGAACCCGAGGCCGCCGGCGGCCAGATAATCCCGGTGGTCTTTGGACAGCCCGTTGACCAATCCCGCTATTCCGAAATTGTCGTCCGGCCGATGCCAGCGCGTTCCCTTCACGCTCAAGCCCACGTTTGCGGTCCGGTCAATTTCAGTAAAAGCGAATGTCTCGGTATGCCCATCGTTCCAGCCCAATCGCATGAACGCCCCCATGTTCGTGGTGATGGATTGGTTCATATTTAACCCAAACCCATATTTGACCCGCCCCGGCTGTCGGGTTGTGGTCACGTCCGGAGCCGATGGCTGAAGATCCAGCGCATTCCGATAGCTTCCCATATCGGCATGGTTCAGATAACTCAAGAACCGAACGGTCCCATCGTGGCCGCTCAGCACATATCGATTCTCGAATTCGATGACCTCGCCATGCGCTTTGCGGATATGTTCGTCCATCACGGGGCCGTTGGCGATTTCCGGCATCAGGAAGGAACCAGCCCTGACGGACCAAATACCCCACCGGTAATCGACGGCCACCCCCGAGGTGTAACCCCGCGTATCGGCCGGATAGTCCCACGCGCCATTGGCCATGAGCGCCCAGTTCATAAATTCCGAGCGCGGATCGCCGGCATAGGGATTGTTGTCGAAGATATCGAGGATGCTGATTTTTCCCAATGTGACGGTTAATCGATGGGGGCTTCTTGTTCCGGCAATTTGGTTCAGATCGTCTGCGACTTCTTCACTCTCTCCGCCGAAATTAAACGTCTGTCGAATAAACAGGCGCGCCCAATATTCTTTGACTTCCCTGGTTCCCACCCGCGTTATTTCGCCATTTGGAAACCCCGCCATCCCGGAAGCGGCGCTGACACCCTCGCCGCCCGATGCTTCCGGATCGGCATACAGTTCGCCCCCCTTCCAAAGATGCATTCCCAAAAACAGGGTCGCGGTTTTCGAGGCCTTGTTTTGATGTTCGGAGACCAAGCTGTTCGGCCCCGTATAAGGCGCCGGGAACCGCCCATATCCTTGGGGGATATAGGTCGCCTGCGCATGAAGCGTCCACCAAGCCGAAGCGAACTCTTGCGCTTGGACAAGAGAAGGCCCGAACGCCATTAAGCCGATGCCGAAGAATTTGAGAAGACGAGGCACTTGCGGCTTTTCAATCGTGAGAAGTTATTTGACCTTGGTCTTATTTTCCGACAACGAGCACGACGAAGGTCCCCGGAATGATCGTCGGGCGCGGGTGTGGTTGTTCCGCGGTTGGTTCCGGCTTGGGACCAAATTGAGCCGTTACGAGAAAGAGCCGGTGGGTTGTGGAGTCGAGGGCGACCGTGCGGGCCCCGATTTGGGTCGTCGCATTTTCGAGCACATGAAACTTGTCGGGAGAATCTTCCTGAATGACGGTCAAGGTTCCATCGCCGTTGGAACTGAACGCGAGTCCCAACTCGGCGTCAAAAGCGGCGCCGTCAACGCGATCGCCAATGGGCAACGTGGCGATCATCTTTCCGCTGTCGGAATCCACCACCGTCATTACTTTGTTTCCGCCGCAGGTAGAAAAGACCCGATGATGGACCACATCCAAGGCAAGACCCGAGGGTTCTTCGCATCCGGGCAAAGGCCATGTCGACTCCACTTTTAAACTATGGGAGTCGATTTTTATCAAGCTATTTTTATCTTCGAGATTCACATAAATATGTCCGCTCCCATCCGCCACGGCGAATTCCGGTTTTCCGTCCAGCGCAACCGTGCCCACGGCCTTGCCTTGTTTGGCGTCGATGACAGTGGCGCTTTGACTGCGGCCGTTGAACGCCAGCACTTGGGACGTCGCAGGGTCGAAAATAATGATGTCGGGGTTTTTCTCCGTTTTGACTTCACCCGTTTTCTGGAATGTATTGAGATCAAAAATAGCGACGGAGTCGGCTTTCCCCTGGCTTATGAACCCGAGATTGAGAGATGGGACAACGGCCACGCCGTGAACGCCGGGCGTATCCGGGATGGTCCCGATGACTTTATCGGTTTTGATATCAAGGACATCCACCTTGGTTCCATGGGCGATGTAAAGCCGCTGAGCTTCGGAGTCGACGGTCAGGCAGTCCCATCCGTCTTTTCCTTCTACGCTGATTTTTTTTAAGACCTTGAATTGATTTTCCGCGAAGCAGGCCGAGGTCAAAAGTCCCGATAGAATTGATAAGTGAATCCAGCGCATAATTCTCATGACGTTCTCCTTTTGTTGGTCGATAGTTTATTAGTGGATCTTTTTCGCCGCTTTTTGCCGAAAAGTCAAAATGCAAGTGATCATAAACAAAAACAGCACGGCCGATGCCGAATAGCGGCTCAGCGCGAGTCCCCCATGATCGCGGGGTTTGTCGAGGAGGTCGCCCACGACCGCGCCCAGGGGTCGCGTCAGGATGAAAGCCGACCAGAACAGCAGGCTGCGAGAAAGGGTTGTCCAGTAATAGGCCGCGAGGACAACTCCCAGAAGAATACAAAACACCAGCACGCCTCCGAGATACCCTAAGCCGGCGGTATCGGCGGTCCAATCCCCCAGAGCCGTGCCCAGCGTTTGGGAAAACATGATCGTCACCCAATAAAACATTTCGGCCTTTGGGGAGCTGATGGAATCGACGGACACCGACCCGAGCGAGCGGTACCAGACAAACAGCGACAGCATCAGCAGTCCAAACAGGATGGCCGTTCCCCCCGCATAGCCGATTCCCAGGGAGCGGTCCGCGAAATCAGCCAATGTCGTGCCCACGGTCGTTGTCGCAACGATGGTGGTCCAATACAAGAAAGGATGAAATCGCTTCGCCGAGATCTGGGCGGTGACGGCGGCGATAAAGATGACCGCGAAAATCGCGGTGCCGACCAGATAGCCCAGGTTCATCGACATCGTCACCGCGTCGCCGCCGGTTTCCCCCAGCGTGGTGGCGGCGATTTTGATGATCCAGAACAACAGGGTTACTTCAGGAACTTTGATCAAGCTTTCTTCTTTGTCGCTCATTTCGTTCTCCCGGGAAATCCCACTGAGTCTATTTTGTTTTTATCGTTGGCGCTTCCGATTCGGGCGGATAGGTCCACTGCAGGCCCAGATAGGAGATGAATCGATTGGGGCCATTGGTATCACGTCCCGCTGAAAAAAGTAGATGGTATATGTCACTGAGATTGAATTGGGTGCCGATGTTGAACCCATCGGCCGCCGATTCATCCTCGGTCGCCGCCGTCCGGTGATAAATTTCGGTCCCCAGCATGAGTTGCTTCGATAAATCTCTTTGCAATTCCCAACCGAGATAAACCCAGTTCCTGTTTCCGGCGCCGGGGTTGACCCAATAACCGCCGCCTCCATAGGAGGTCCATGAACTCCAACTTTTTTGGATCCAAACCGGGAGAAAGAATTGGGTATGTCCGCTTCCCAAACCCTTGTGCTCGTTTCCTGTTGGGATTTCCAGCGCCGGGTAAATGGCCGCCTGAGGCCGGTTGTCTGTTTCTTGAAGAAAGCGAATCTTGGCCCCGACCTCGGTGTCGCCGTAGCCATATTGATGGGGTCCCTGATCCGGCCGGATGTAATTCATCGGAGTGGCCACGTGGAGATGGATGTCGTGAAATGCGCCATAGTTCGCGTCAATGAACGGGAGCGTTCCCGACCAGCCGTCGCGGGTTTCTGCATGCTGTGATGCCAGATAAATTTCCCAGTGATGAAACGGAACAGGTTCCGGATCATCCGTGATAAAAGGCGGGCCGGCCCAAAGACAGCAGGGAACCGCGTAGACGAGCGCGCCAAGCAATCCACATGTGCTCAATTTCATGGCTGTCCCCATTAGACGGTTTTGCATGGAAATAGGTGTCGAGCCAATTGCTTAGAGCAATGGCGCCAACAGACAAGCCACGGTTTCCAATCGGGATCGCAGAATTCCCGAGATGGGCGGGCCGTCCGCGCTGTCCTTAAGAGTCTCTTCAAACCAGGCAGTCATGCGGTCAATTTCAGCGGCGCCGGTGAAAAAGAGCGAAATTTCATAGTCCAAGAACAGACTCCGCATATCGAAATTGGCGGACCCCACCGCCGCCACGGCATTGTCTTCGAGAACGACTTTGGCGTGCAGCATGCGCGGCACGCGCCGAACCTTCACGCCGGCATCGGCCAGTTCGCGCAGATAGGGAGCGCTGGCGAGGTCCGCCAACAGGTGGTTGGAGCGGACCGGCAAGACGATGCGGACATCGACGCCGCGGCGCGCCGCAACCGCCAAGGCCCGGACCAGCGGATCGTCGGGAACAAAGTAAGGGGTGGCAACCCAGAAACGGCGTTGCGCCCGAAAAATCATGGAGAGCATCTCGTCATAGATTGGATCGCTGTCGGAGTCGGGACCGCTTGGAACAGTCCGGATCGGCACTTGTCCGGGAGCCTGGATCGGATCCAGCGCTGCGAGAGCCACTCCTGAGGCAAACTTCCAATCCGCGCGAAAGATGGAATCAAGAACGGTCACACAGGGGCCATTTATCAGGATCGATAAATCTCTCCAGCGGTCCGCGCGCGGCGCGGGGCCCATGTATTCCTGGGCCAGGTTCATTCCCCCCACGATCGCGCGCTCTCCGTCGAATATCGCGATCTTGCGATGATTTCGAAGGTTCGCTTGTCCGCGGAAAGGAAAATGCAAAAGCGGCATGAATCGTTCGATTTTTCCGCCCGCCTTTCGGAGGCGCGCGAGCGCATGGTGCGGAGCTTTAAAACAGAACAAATCGTCGAGTAGAAGCAGAACCTCCACGCCTTCTTGCGCGCGGCGCGTCAGCGCCTCGAGAAGAGAACGGCCGGTCGTATCGCTTCCGATAATGAAAGTAACAATCCGAATGGACCGTTTGGCATGACGGATTTCATTTAGGAACGTCTCGTAAGCGCGAACGCCGTCATCGAGCCATTCGACGCGTTCGGCGCTGTCCAGATGGCCGTTTTCCCCCGAGGGCAGAAGGTGGGGTTTGGACTTTGCCTGGAGCTGAAACTTCCTGCCGCCGAGAAACAAGTAAAGAGGAATGCCGAGATACGGCACAAAGAGAATGACCAAAATCCAAGCGAATGCGCTTCCAGTCGGGCGCCGCGTCCGAAGAACCGATGCCGCGAACCAGAACACGAGCAAGTCCATGACGACCGACCAGACGTGATGTTCAAGAGCCCATTGGAGAGGAGTCAATTATTCCCTCATGACAACCACCAACGCCTTACTGCAACGAGGGACCAGATGGCTTCCACCAATCCGAACGGCCAAGCTCCTTGAAGGAACCCGTAGATCGAACCCAACACGCATGCCCCGGCAAACGCCAAAATAAACCAACGGCTGCGCGACTCCAGCGCATAAAATAGCAACATCGCCGAAACTGCGAATAGACCGAAGATTGTCAGTGAACTCATATTATTTTTTCATTAGAAGGCACGGCTCATATTCAGCTTATAAAGTTCCGACGCCACGAGTTGGTTGCCGTTGACATTGGTGTAAATGGGGAAAGCGACGTCCGCGTAGATTCTCCAGCCGGCCGCATCGAATTCAAGGCCGGGCGAAAGAAAAACTCGTTTATAACCGCTGTCGGGATGGTTCGAGTCGTTTCCTGTGTCGCTCCAGCGAATGGAGCCGAGAACTTGACCCAACGGAGCCATTTTGACATTCCCCACTTTCCAGCCGTTGTAATAGGCTCCCGTGACCGCGTTCAATTCGGTTCCGGGCCGGTAGTCGGGGGTGATAAGGACCGACTGGTCCAACTCACTGTTCGCGAACCAATTCCAGTTCTTGGCTGCAAACTGGCCAACATGAAAAGCGCCAAGCAGAATATTGGTACTGCCGGTGCCTATGGAGGTGTCTCGGTCAAAATGTCGAAACTTGTCATCACCGGTCGGCAGCTTAAGGCCGAAGGTAAGACCGGTCGACATGTCGGGGGAGAAGCCGGAAAAGATTCCTTGAATGCGAACGTCGCCCAGGGCCGAGTGATTGAATTTAGCAATATTGCCATCATCATACGTCGTAATAAAATTCCGGTTCCAAAACGGGACCTCCGCTTTCATTCCCCACCTTCGATTGAACATATATTGGGCCCCAGCCGTCATGAAGTGGGTTTTGATTCTTTTGTCACTATTATCATCAGGGGATGCCTTCGATGTGCCGCTCCAATTCTGGTCTTGATCCATGAAATCGTATTCGAGAAACGCCATCCCTCCTGGATGCGTGGGCAGCATGGCGCTCGTCCCCACATCAAAAATTCCGCATCCGCAGGCGCAAGCCCGAAGTGAAGCCGGCACAGCAATAATGATCGAAACCAAAAATAACAAAAAGGAACGAAACTTTTTACTTCCGTTAAAAAACATGGGTATTCTCCTAAGGCTAAAAAAGGGCCAAACAAATAAATTGAATTTTCCCTCAATGAGAGAAATTACGAGTGTATTCTTAGATTTGTTGCTATGCGCCGAGGCGAGGAGGCGGGGTTTGAATCTTTGCGATGGGAGAAAGCGGCCTAAGCAATTCTTCCTCCAAAACTTTCTCATGCCGTAAATTTACGAAATGAAGCGCATCCGGGATGATACGCGGGTCCTGCGCGGGCCGCGTAGCTGTATCATTAAGATTCACGGCTGCCCGCCCATCTTTACGAGATATTTTACAGGTCGATAAATCGTTGGCGCAGGACCTCATTCCTTTTAATTTCAAGGCGCACATTTCGGGGCAACAACATACATGACCGCAGATCGGACAATCCGCGGGAGGTTTATGGACGAAACCATTGATCGGACCCGCAGGAACAAGCAGCGCGAAAATAAAAAATAGTCTTAACCCGGTTTTCATTGGATGGTAATTCAAGCATTTTGTCCGGTGAATTTCACTTTAGGATTTCGCTACCAGCAGTTCCTCTGAATTGTTTGGCGGGCGAAGGCCATCTGTCCTGTCCGCGAAGTAGCGTTCGGCAAGAGTGGCTGCCGACACATGCTGGACTTCTCTAAAGCCGGCTTCGCGGGCCAGTGTCAGCATCTCCGTCGGCGTGAAGAAGCTGATGAAAGGCGTCCCGCTGGCTCGCGCGCCCTTCTCCGCTCGCTGAAGCCCCAGGCGCGCCTCGGGATCGGCGAGCTCCAGCGGCAATAGGAACGTCATGGCGAGCGTGGATCCCGCGGCGAGCGCGGCGATCTGGCGCAACGTGGCCAAGGTCGCCTCCTTGGTGAGGTACATACTGACGCCGGTGGAGGCCACCACCGCCGGTTGCCCTGCGTCAAAGCCGACGGTCTTGAGCCGCTCCCACAATGAACTGCCCGCTTCGAAATCGACCGGCGCAAACCGCAACCACTCCGGGATGCCGAAGCCGAGCTCGATCAAACGCCGGCGTTTCCAAGCCTGGGGACCCGGCTGATCAACCTCGAACACTTTTAATCTCGAGGCGATCTCCGGCCGGCGCTGGGCGAAGGTGTCCAGGCCGGCGCCGAGGATGACGTATTGGCTGACGCCGCGGCCGGCCTGTTCCACTACAAGATCCTCGATGAAGCGGGCACGGGCCACGATGGAGGCGCGGAAGAGGCTTGTGCCCTGTGGGTCCATGTCCGGGCGTCCTCGCCAGCCATCCTCCGGGGCCGCCAGCTTGAGGCCAATCTCGTCTTCGAGTATATGCGGCGGCGGATCGACTTGGACGTGAATGGCCCGCCACAAGGCGACCCGCACCGCCGTGCTCTCTGGCGCAGAGGATTGCTTGTCATGCATGCAGAGTTCTTACTTCTTTTGGTCCGAGCGGAGCAAACCCAGCGTCAGGACGGCCATCATTAGCGAAATGAATGCGCAACTCATCGACGTCATCCTCAGTGCGTGGCCGAAGGCCCTGTGCGCGTTGTTGAGCAGAGCGGCGCCGGCCGCATCTGGCAATTCCCGGGCCACAGAAAGCGCGCCGCCAAGTGTGGCCCGCGCCGCTTCCGCGGCAGCCGCCGGAAGATCGAGCGGCAGAGCGGCGGAGATTTCACGCCGATAAAGCGCGGTTCCGATGCTGCCGAGGATGGCCATGCCGAGCGCTCCCCCGAATTCGGTGCTTGTTTCCGATAGCGATGCTGCCGCTCCCGCTTTTTCGGGCGGCGCCGAACCCACAATCAAATCGGTTGAAAGAGTGAAGATCGGAGAAATGCCCAGTGAATAGATCGAGAGCGCGGCGACGAGCAGGCCGAGGTTGGCGCTTCGGTCCACCATCGCCAAGAGGATGAAACCGAAAGCGGCGATCACGAGCCCGCCGGCGATGATCGCGGCCGGCCGGAGTCGCCGCACCAATTGCGGCGTCCACATCGATCCCGCGATAAAAGCCGCGGATGACGGCGTCGACCAAAGCCCCGCTTTCAGAGGTGAGAGGCCCAGCACAAGCTGCAGATATTGTCCCGTGAAGAAGAACGCGCCGAACGCGATAAAGCAACCGAACATGTTCAAGCACAGGGCCGCAGTGAATGCGCGGGTGCCAAAGAGTCTTAAGTCGATGAGCGGATCGTCCAATTTCTTTTGGCGGCGCACAAAAAGCGTTCCGACGGCGAAACCGAAAACAATGGAGAAAACCGGAAGAGAGCGCAGCCCATGTTCGGCGATCGCTTTGAGTCCGTAGATGACAAAAAGGACGGCTGTTAGAGACATCCCGGCGCTGAGCAGATCGAGCCGTCCGGCGTTCGGATCTCGAAACTCCGGCAGAAGCGACGGGCCCAACAGGAGAAGAAGAATCATCACGGGCACGTTCAGCAGAAATACCGAGCCCCACCAGAAATGTTCGAGCAGAATTCCCCCCAGCAGAGGGCCGATCGCCGCGCCCACCGAGAAACAGGTTACCCATATTCCGATCGCGACGGTTCGTTCGTGCGCGTCGTGAAACATGTTGCGGATCAAAGAGAGCGTGGAAGGGGCCAGCGTCGCTCCGGCGACGCCGAGCAAGGCGCGCGCGGCGATGAGAATGGCCGCGCTTTTCGAGAATGCGGCGAACATCGAAGCCGTGCCGAACGCGGCGGCGCCGATCATCAGCAGTTTCCGCCGCCCGATCCTGTCGCCGAGCGTGCCCATCGTGATCAAAGAGCCTGCGATGAAAAAACCGTAAATGTCCATGATCCACAGCAGCTGGGACGCGCTCGGTTTTAATTCCGCGCTGAGGCGCGGAACGGCGAGGTTAAGGACGGTGAGATCCATTGTGGCAAGAATGCACGGCAACGCGAGCACCGCGAGCCCGATCCATTCGCGCCGGGTCGCTTTATCGTGGTCGAGCAAAGCAGGCGAGGGTTTTCATGGTTAAACTCTTAGCGAGCCGCGGAACGCCCGAGCGGCATAGTAAGATTCCGCACCATTGTGATACACGAAAACAGTGTCGTAGCGGCGATCACAAAAGAAGGCGCCGCCGAGTTTTCTGATCGCGGAAGGCGTTTTCACCCAGCTCGACGTTTTCGTATCGAAATTTCCAAGTTTCTGCAACTCTCGATATTGTTCTTCCATTAAAAGCTCGATGCCCATGGCAGCCGCCATATCAATAGCGTTGTCTTCTGGTTTATGTTCTTTCCTTGACTCCAGCGCTTCACGATCGTAACAAACGCTTCTGCGGCCTTGAGGACTTTCTGGCGAACAATCATAAAAAATGTATTCGCCCGTCTTTTTATCATGACCGACAACATCCGGCTCACCCCCCGTTCTTTCCATTTCATTGAGTGACCGCAGTTTTTCAGCCTTGGCTTCTAACTTTGCTTGTACCTCAGTCCATTCCAGACCTTTATGACGGTTCATGTTTTTCTCAAAACGGGCTTTCAACCCTCTAAGGAGTTCTTCACGTTGTCCTGACGACAACGCCTTTTTATTGCTGTTGTTCATGCTTTTATATTGCCTCTGTTGAATAATTGCAGTGTCGAAATGGTGCCCTTTACTCTGACTGTGTCCAAAAAGTGGCCAGCGAATATACCTGTTAGTGGTTTCTTACTTTTCGAATTGCTCGAAGCGGTAGGCCAATTCGGGACTTCCATTTCCCTCGTAGGCCAATTGACCGACGAGCAACCCGAAGGGCTCGGTGTAACGGGCAATCTTCAAAGGGCCGGCATCAATCGGATCGAAACCCACATCGCCGATGAGTTGGGCGGCAACCTTTTTGCTGCGCGTATCGTCGCCACAAAAAACGAGGCTGGGTTTCGTGGTTTTGCGACGGTTTTCGAAAACATTAAAAAGCACTTCGCTCGGAACGGTATTAAACGCGCAGACGACACGCGCCTTCGGAATCATCTTGGCAAGTTCTTCCGCACCAGACGAGGTGAGGCCCACGATAAGTTCAGTGTTGTCATCGTTCATTGGGAGAGAACACGTTAAAATCACTTTATCTGACAAATCGCCCGCCTGCTTCAACACATCGCTCATTCGGGACCAGTTTACGGCCAAGAGAAGAGCATCGGCGTCCTGCGCCGCTTCCCGTGGTGTGCCCGCGCGAGCATTCCCTTTTGCATCCTTCGCGAGCTTTTTCAGCTTTTCATTGCTGCGCGCATAGCTGAACACCACCTCGTGCCCGGCACGCGCAAATATCGTACCGAGCTTTCCTCCCATCAACCCCGAACCAAGAATGCCGATGCGCACGTTATCGTCCTGTCATTGCTTCCAATTTTTCAGTGTAGCGGGCTCCTTGCATGGGGATCTTTGAAGCGGCGTCATTAATTTCACGCAGATCAACGGGTGTCAATTCGACTGAGACCGCCCCGATATTTTCCTCTAAGCGATTCAGCTTCGTCGTACCTGGTATCGGAACGATCCACGGTTTCTGAGCAAGCAGCCATGCGAGCGCAATCTGAGCAGGCGTCGTTTTCTTTCGCTGCGCGATGCTCTTCAACAAATCCACCAAAGCAAGATTCGCTTTCCGATTCTCCGGCGTAAAACGCGGCACGGTGTTTCGGAAGTCCGAGCTGTCGAATTTCGTGTTCTCGTCTATCTTGCCCGTGAGAAAGCCCTTGCCCAGCGGGCTGAACGGAACAAAACCGATTCCAAGTTCTTCCAGTGCCGGCAATAGATCGGTTTCAGGCGCTCTCCAGAACAGCGAGTATTCGCTCTGTACCGCTGTGAGCGGCTGTACCGCATGCGCGCGGCGGATTGTTTGCGTGCCTGCTTCCGAAAGCCCGAAGTGCTTGACCTTGCCTTCCTTGATGAGGTCCTTCACCGTTTTCGCCACATCTTCAATCGGCACGTTCGGGTCGACGCGATGCTGATAGAGCAAGTCAATGGTTTCTATTTTAAGACGCTTGAGCGAGGCTTCAACAACCTGTTTGATGTGTTCCGGCCGGCTGTTCAACCCCTCGTCCCGCTTTCCCGTTTCGAGATCAATTTCGAAGCCGAATTTGGTCGCGATGAACACTTTGCCTTTGAGTGGTGAGAGGGCTTCGCCAACAAGTTCTTCGTTTGTGAAGGGGCCGTAGGCTTCGGCCGTATCAAAGAGCGTGATGCCTCGCTCCACGGCGGACCGGATAAGTGAGATCATCTCCTGCTTGTCTGCCGGCGGCCCGTAGGCAAAGCTCATACCCATGCAACCAAGCCCAAGAGCAGAGATTTCCAAATTGCTTTTCCCAAGTTTGCGCTTTTTCATATTTACCTCGGCCTTACCGGTTCTCATTTTTGATTATCTATAAACCATGCAGATCTTCTAATCAGATAATCGTACAAATCATCATATCTATTGATGACGCCGCGCTTATCAAAATCTATTACTTCCGGCTCTTTTTTGGGATTGCTGGACGACGCGCAGAATGCCAAAAGCTGCGGATCGGAGGTCGATTGGCCAAATATCACGAGATCCCTGACATTAATGTTCTCTTCGTCCTCTACGAGAGACGCCCATTCTTCGAGTTTCCATTCCGCATCCAACTCCGCGTGAGATAAAAGATATTCGGCTGAAAAAAGCGAAACATCGACCCAGTCGAAATTCTTAATGCCGTTATATATTTTGAGTAAGTCAATATAGGAATCGGGTATCTTTCTCTCACGCGCCCTCAATTTCTGCTCATATCCTTTGGCCATGGGCCCGCCTGGAACAGCCAAGTCATCCTCGAGATTTTCCGCAACTCTCATCGCATTACCGGTTGCGATTATTTTATCAGCCAATCTTTTCATTTCATTTGGCGTCATATGATCAATCTCTTCAGAGACGTCATAGCAGAAGGCGGCTAGAATTCGTACCGGTAATTCTTGTCCAAGAGAACGTCTCTTTGAAAAAAAAGAGTCCGATAACGGCCATGAGAGCCGCTCCTCCCGCCAAGACCATGGGCACAGCAGAAAGCGGACCGCCCTTTTGAAAGAGCAAGAAAAAGAAGATTGTGCCGACGCCCACACAGATGCCGGTCAAAACGGAATAAAAAACACCATTTCCGTTGGCCGCCTGGTTCCATTGTCCAAAACAACGAAGATAAAGAAGATAGACCGCTATCGTTGCGGCTGCAGTGGCTTCAACCAGGAAACCTCCCAGGCCGTCGCCGATGTGAGGCGAAGCGAGCTTTGTAAAAACTTGGTGCAAACCATAAAGAATCGCCGCGCCAACCGCATACCAGAACCATTCGCTCATTATTTTTTTTCTCCCTACTACAGGTTGAGTTTGCGCAGACGGAGGGCGTTTCCAATGACAGACACCGAACTGAATGTCATCGCTGCTGCGGCGATCATTGGACTGAGCAGCAACCCAAACAGTGGGTAGAGCGTACCCGCTGCAATAGGGACGCCGATTACGTTGTAGATGAAAGCGAAGAAAAGATTTTGGCGGATGTTTCGCATGGTTCCCTTGCTGAGTCGATAGGCCCGGGCGATTCCTCTTAAATCACCTTTGACCAATGTGATTCCGGCGCTCTCGATTGCGACGTCAGTTCCTGACCCCATAGCGATTCCGACGTTGGCTTGAGCCAAAGCGGGGGCGTCGTTGATACCATCGCCGGCCATCGCCACGATCCGTCCTTCGGCTTGCAGACGTTTAATCACGTTCCTTTTTTCTTCTGGTGGAATACCGGCCTCAACTTCGTCAATTCCCAGGTTTTTGGCGACCGCTTCGGCGGTTGTGCGGTTGTCACCTGTTAGCATCACGATTCGTATGCCCTCGGCGTGCAACATTTTTAAGGCTTCCGGCGTCGAATCTTTGATGCGGTCTGCTACACCCAAAAGTCCCGCAATTTGGCCGTCAACGCCCACAGCCATCACGGTTTGTCCTTCTCGGCGAAAGCTCTCTGTTTTCTCAAGTGTGACGGCTTCCTTGATGTGAGCCAAAGCAGCACCGCCAACGTGAACTTGCCTTCCATCAATTTTTCCGAAAACGGCTTTTCCCGTAACGGATTTGAAGTCTTGAACAGGAGATAATTTAATTCCTTTTTCTTTTGCTGCTTGGACAATCGCGCTCGCCAAGGGATGTTCGCTGCCTTGTTCCAAACTCGCCGCAAGACGAAGTAATTCCATTTCGTTCATGGATGACAAGGGAGTAATAGACACCAAATGCGGTTTGCCCTCGGTCAGCGTCCCCGTTTTATCCACGACGAGCGTATCGACTTTTTCGAGTATCTCCAACGCCTCTGCATTTTTAATGAGCACACCGACCTGGGCTCCGCGTCCTGTGCCCACCATAATTGAAATCGGTGTGGCCAGGCCCAACGCGCATGGGCAAGCGATGATCAAAACGGCCACGGCATTTACGAGCGCATGAGCAAATCGCGGTTCGGGACCCGCGAGCGCCCAAATGAGCGCGGTCACGACAGCCACGCCGACCACAATTGGCACAAAATAAGCCGAAATATGATCGGCCAGACGTTGAATCGGCGCTTTGGATCGCTGCGCTTCTCCAACGATCTTTACGATTTGCGCGAGCAGCGTGTCACTTCCCACTCGTTCGGCGCGCATAAGAAATGAACCGGTTTGATTAATGGTGGCTCCTGTCGCGTGGTCGCCCGGTTTCTTCTCCACAGGAATAGGCTCTCCTGTGACCATTGATTCATCGACAAAACTATTTCCCTCGAGAATAACTCCATCCACGGGGATTTTTTCTCCGGGCCGAACGCGCAGACGATCGCCCACATGGATTTGGTCAAGCGGAACATCTTCTTCTTGCCCATCGGTTCGAACAAGGCGAGCGGATTTGGGCGCAAGATTCAGCAAAGCTTTGATGGCGCTGCTCGTCCGGCTGCGCGCCCGCAATTCCAAGACTTGTCCCAACAAGACCAATGTCGTAATGACCGCGGCCGCTTCAAAATAAACCGGCACTCGGCCATGCACGCGCAGAGAGTCTGGAAAGCCATGCGGAAATAATATGGCCGCGACACTAAAACAAAACGCGGTGCCGATACCCAGCGCAATCAACGTGAACATGTTTAGATTTCGGTTCTTGATTGAAGCCCATCCGCGTTGGAAAAATGGCCAGCCGCCCCAGAGAACCACTGGCGCTGTCAAAAGCACCTGAATAACTTCAAGGCCCATTTGCGCCATGGCGATAAAGAGGACTGGAACAGACAAAACGAAACTTGCCCAAAACCGTCGCTGCATGGAATGATATTCCGGGTCTTCTCGATCGTCAGCGGTGATTTCCAGTGGTTCCAGCGCCATGCCGCATATCGAGCAATTGCCGGGCCCAACTTGACGGATTTCCGGATGCATCGGGCATGTATAGATAATGTCTTTATTCACTCTATCCACTCGGGTAATTCAATTTTGGATTCGGGAATTAACAATTATAGTCATGCTGGAATAATTCTTTTTTCAAACCGAGCAATTCTCGTACAGAAAATAATTGAGAGAATTCTGTTCGTTGGACTTATTGAAATCAATCGAAATCGTTTCTCACTATTGGTTGAGTGTTTAATATCTTCATGAAGAATCGCTTGCGTTGAAAATATGCGCTCTGCGGCTTCAATGAATGGAACGCCGTGTACAAGCTTATTGTAAAGATATTTGTAGCCGTTGCACGTGATCAGCATGTTTTCGCTTTATTTCAGTCTATAGACTCATAATAATGTTCGAGTCTCTTAAACGTTACGTCGAGATTTGACGGTACATGGCACTCTTTAGCTAGTGCCAGGAATGGTTTTTCCCATTCATTCGGCGGTGGGGCCAATTTCTTTGGAATTGCGTGGGTTCTCTTTTTTTGGAGGTTGCCTCAATCGCCTTTCGAGTTTTCACTTTATTCATTTTTCCTGAATCGATAAGAAGGATCATATCGACAAGATCTCTGACGCGAGAGTTTGTCGTTTGGCATGGTTGGGTATATGCATGGATTTTTTCGGCGAAATGCTGCTCCTTGGGAATAGCTCTCACTTTTGCCGGTGGAATCCCAGCGAATTCTAGCCAGTCCCTACCCTTCGTTTCTTCATATGGTTCTATGACGACATCGCCAATTCCCATATCCACATGAAACGTCACGAACAAGCGACCATCGATACGAGCTTCGACGGGAAATCGGGCCCCTCCGTAGGGCGCTGCTTCGATTCCTTCATCAGGTTGTCCTACAAGAAAAACAAAAAAATCTCGGAGATCTTCGGCCGCCGCCTCTTGTAATTCGGCTAAGATCATTTGATTGGGCGATCCCTTTCCCTTCGGAAATACTTCCTTCCAGGCTAAATCGATATCTTTTGTTGCTCGGGCTTCTCTCATTCGAAGCTCCATCGCATACCCACCTTTCAAAACCCAAGGAGCATCCTTCCTAAGGAATAGTCTCGCTAGAAAACGGTCAAAGGCCACTTCTCGCCGAAGCCGTTGTAGATCGGTATTTTCTTTTTGCGCCAACGTTTGAAGACGGGTTTCTAGCGCCGAGCGGAACGCGGTTGCATTTGGATAGCTTTTTGCTTTCTTCATTGTTTGAGTTCGCTAATAAATTGGTCGAACTTCTCCTTCGCTGTTGGTGATAGCCCCGTTACTTTTTTGATTTCACCTTGTGTGATGAGTCCACGTCGAAGGCCGTCTTTGATTGCTTGTCTCACAAATTCATCTGAGAGCGTGCCGGCTTGGATAACATCTGTAACAGCACGAATGACTCTTGTGGCTTTAAATCCTGACATAGCTGTGACATCACTCGGAGAAAGATTAAGTGAATGAAGAATTAGAACTTTGGGAATTTCTCCACTTCTTCGGAAATCCGGTGGCACGATCATATGGAGCTTAGTAGGCATAACATCCGAAAGCTCATGAAGGCTGAGGGCAGTTTCATGCGAATAAATACCCTCAGGTTTCCCTTCTCGATTCCTAGACCAGAGATACCATCGAACAAGATCTGGATGCTCTGTGACAGGAAAGTGCGCTAGTCGATAAATCCCTCGAAACTCTCGAACCCAATTTTTAGATTGAACATGATAGGTGTGTGTATTGTCTGGATATCCAGCTTCAATAGCTTGTTGGGTAGTGAAATAGCCCTGTTGAGCTTCTGCTATCTTAAAAAGCCTATTAGATGAATTTATTCTCTTATTCATACACATATCCTCATGTTTATTGAGGAAGTATGTATTAAATACGATATTAAGTCAATATCTCGCTATTCGTAAAGTAAAAGTAAAGTGATTGGTAAAGCAACCATGACGGCAGCATCCAAGATCGCAAAATGCGATCTTGGATTATCTTAATTCGCGGAAAAATCCATCATTCCGCTATTTGGAGAGTGTCGAGGCTTCCTCAGCCACCTCTAGCAGATTTGTCCTCACCCTGTCTCCCACTTGCGCGCTCTTGAGTGTCTCCAGAAATTTCTTAGTGAAGTCCTGCTGCAAATGGAAATCCTGTGCGGCTTTCGAACTGTAGATCTCATAGAAGACAAACATGTTGGGATCGTCCTGACGCGCGTTCAGGTAAAAGGCTTCAACCCCCGTCTCCGCCCGCACCTGAGGCAAGTATTGGCGGGCGGCCTCAATAAGCTCTGTACGGCGCTGCGGTTGAATTTTCGCTTCGATCAGCATGACGACTTTTTCATTTTGCATGATGGACTGCTCCTTTTGGCTCTCCGCCCCTATGACGTTCAGCGCCCATCCGCTTGCGACGATCAATAGGGTTATTGTCAAGATTCGGGTCGTTTTCATTCGTGATTCCTTGATGCCTTTTGCAACGCAGCCTTGTTTCATATGGTTCCCGAATACCCCCAGAGGATAAATTTTTTAATTCGCCGAGAAATCCATTTCGAACTTCATACGTTCGCTTTTCTTTTTGGTTTCCGTCAGATTTGGCATGTTCACCGCAATCTTCTTATGGTTCGGCGCCAGGTGCGCGTAGCGTTGGGTCATTTTATGTCGGAAGGATTTGGATAATGGCAACGGGAGGGCTGCCTTAAGTTTTTGTCTATAGACTATGGTCTATAGACCATAATTTTTGCGTTGCAAAAATTATTTCGGAGCGGTGGGAATTGAACCCACGACCTCACCCACCCCAAGGGTGCGCGCTACCACTACGCTACGCTCCGGAAATACCGATCATCAAGACTCGAAGAGTTCGGCGGGGATTTTATCTTGATTCTTGCCCAACGCAACTTTTATGTGCATGCGGCGAGTGGCAGTGTACGATTCTCTGACGACTGATTCCAGTTGAAACAGCGTGTTGCATCGTGGTGTCCCCCCAAGATCGGCGCGAGGGGTGCTATTAACGAAGGTGGTTCGTTATCGAACTTCCTCTTTAAGTTCCATCTCCAACGCCTGCAGCAGCGAATCGAAATCCGGAGGCGCATCGTAGCGCACCCCATTGATATAGAAGGTGGGCGTCCCGTTGACGCCGCTGCGGATGCCGCTTTGACGATCCTCCTTGATGCGCTTGGCGACCACGCTGCTCTGAACGTCGTGGCCGAACGTTTTCAAGTCCAATCCGATTTTTTTGGCCCAGGACGGGATGATGTCCGGTTCGAGATTTCTTTGCTGTTCATAGATCAAATCGTGCATCTCCCAAAATTTTCCTTGAAGCGCGGCCGCCTCGGCGGCTTCGGCAGCGACGAGCGCGTACGGATGCGCCTGGGTCAATGGAAAGTTCCGGAACACA
>Ga0206945_1051_pt2 | contig 18806 bp, 22 predicted proteins | sample Alteio_BWOrgHeat_5_FD_152982 | JGI IMG/M metagenome (GOLD analysis project Ga0206945, IMG submission 152982) | Enriched cells from forest soil in Barre Woods Harvard Forest LTER site, Petersham, Massachusetts, United States -... | ecosystem: Environmental > Terrestrial > Soil > Temperate forest > O... | reverse complement strand
TATTTCCGTTTCCTTCCGCTGCCAACTCAGCCTCCTATTGCCGCGTGCGCTTGGCGTTTTTCTTCCTCGGAAACCGGCGCGACCGCGAAGGCACGAACTACGGCGATGAACACGTAACGACCCACTTTGCGAAAGGCAATCTGATCACCGACGCCACAGCTCAACGCCTCGCGGACTTCCTTCGGCACCGAAACAACGTAACCATGACCCCACTTGCGGACAGGTTTCGTTGCGAGAAGTTTCGGGGTTTCGCTCATTTGCCCACCCTACCGGGGAACGACCGGATCATGCAGACAACGCACTTCCCCGGCCAGCTCGCCGGGACCATGCGCGGGCAATTCGGGCATTTGACGTGTGGGGAGTTGGCCGCGTCTTTCATCGCGGCAGAGGATAAACCCGTTCTACACGGTGAGCCGCCGGCGAGATTACTTCAGAGGCACTAAGCGGGGTTAACTAAGCAGGAAACGTAACAATACTATACATTATGGGCGATAAAGAGAGGCGTCAAGGTAAAAGGAGAGGCGAAAAGGGGTTATAGGGTTAGGCTGTGGAAAACGGAGCTGGATGCGCTCTAGGCCATCCTTATCCTTTCATTCTTTCGCATCTTTTGTATGAGGCGAAAGGCACTGGCGTCACGCTGACCGCCACCGATTCGTCTTTTGTTCGAGGCAGAACGTCCATGGGCGAGAAATCTGGGCAGGTTGGTGTCGCGCTTGATGCGGATTTGCGTGAACTGTTCCTGAGTACTGCGTAATAACCATTTATTGTCTTCTGAAGTATGATTGACAGGCACGGCTCCCATCATGCATAGAAATTGTTCACACCTTATGTGTCGGAACGCATCGAAAAGATTGGCCGTCCGGAGGTTGACCTCCATACCAGCCCATCCATTCTTCCGTCGGCGGAAATCGACTTGAATTCCATAAGCGTCTCATGGTTGGTAACTTTTCGACCCGTGCCGATGACGGTTGGGCTTGCGCCGAGTTCTTGGCAGTCGCTGCCTTGGTTCGTGAATTTGTAAATCGCAAGCCCCTTCATCCCGTGTTGGTCAGCGGCGAGCAGTAGATGCAGCCAGCGCGCCCATCACTCCGCCGATGGCAAACCATTTTGCCCCACTACGCAATCGTGACCAGAATCCTCCGCCACGGGAAGCTTTGACGGCGGTGTCGCGTTCGATCGTGAGCGCGGACACTTTTGCTTGCTCGTCCTTAAGGTCCTGTTGGGCCGCGGCGAATTGGTCCTGGCAGGCGCGGCAGTCCTGGAGTCGATCGAGCAGGGGTTTAAGATCAGCCTGGGGCACGGTGATGACCGCAGGAGGGGCAGGTTCGTCTTGAGTGTTTGCCGGGAGATTGACGGAGAATGACTGAGGCAAGGGAGCCAGTGCCTCGGGCAGCCGCGCAGCGGCTTCCGCGGGAGTCTTCACGGCCCGCTTAGCTTTCGCGGTTGTACGAAGCTCCTGGGCGAGAATGGCGTGGCGCGATTGCTCGCGTTTTTCGGCATGAACAAGAATAGGTTCCTCAGTGCTGAAGGTTGCGCGCATCTGCATGGTCGCCTGGTGCGAAGCGTTGCGCGCACGCACAACGATCATGGCAAGAGAAAAAACGATAAAGGCAGCGATCGCGGCGGCCACGGCAATTGTGCGACTCAGCAGGGGATTGGCGGGTGGCATGGCAGTTCCCTTTCCGGTTTTTCCGTAATCCCGCAAGAGGTTTTTTTCCGGTGAGTCTGCGATAACACGGTGTCCATCAGAAATCCTCGACCATGCCAAGTGCCTCCGCCGCGGCGCGGCCGGTGAGATAGAGCGTCTCGAGCGATCCGCCGCGCAGCGGATATTCCCTTGCGCGAAGCCGTTTCGCACAGTCAAGGCACACGGATCGGCCGGCTTTTTCGAGCACCGCAGAACGCGCACAGAGATTCGCGAAAAAGCACGGCACGGAGATGTTCGCTTGCCCTGCGCCTAATTCCCTCTGCATCGTGTAGACGCTCCTTCGAGAATTGTTTTGACCGGAGGAAACCCGTCTGCGCAGAACAGATGGCATTGGAGAAACCGCCGATTTTGGCAGCCTTGGTTAGAGATAGCGCGCAGCGCGAGCGAGCACGGAGGCGGGGTAGTCCTGATTCCCTGCCCCATTCCAGAGGAGCAGCGCGTGCGTGGCATTGCCTTCGGCGGCAGCGAGTTTCGCGGCGAAGACGCGGCAGCCAATCTCGAGGCCTACGGCAGGGTCGCAGAGAGAGGCGAGAGAAACGGCGGTAAAGCCATGTTCGCGCGCGACCTGGCCCATCACCTGCATCAATCCCCACGAAAAGGCGCGAGCGCGAGACTCCGTAATGTCCACGATGGCTCCCCGCGCGACCTGCGGCACGATGTACTTTTCATAGAATGCCGGTTCATACCGCAGCGCCCAGGGATCCCAGGCGGATTCCTGTTCGACGATTGCGCAGACCAATTCCGGCCATAGCCCGTGCGCTTGTGCAGCGCTGCGTGCGAGTGCAACCAGCTCCGGCGATGTCGAAGTTACGCTCATGACAGCGGCAGACAGCAAGCTCGTGTGCGGTTACCGTTGATCAGGTTTCCGGTCGGCACTAAGCTCGAAGAAGTTCACGGGTGGAGGATCATCGATCTCCACGCCGTGATGCGCGGCGATGAGCCGCAGTGCATGGTAGATGTGCGGCAAATGATGGGTGGCTACGTCGTGAACGAAGGCGCGTTCCATGGCGGCATCGCGCAGGCGGCGATGTAGCCAGCGCAAAAAGACAAAGAACTGTGTTGCGAGTGTGAATCCTACGATCAGCCAGTATGGGTTCATGGTGCGATGAAGAGCTGTCGCTACGAGCCTGTGACCCAGACTAATCCAAGCAACGATAAAGAGATTTCGATGACAGGAGATCAGTTCAGAAATGATGTTTGCCGGGTTGTCCGTCAGGCGAAGAATGTGTTAGCGTTCGCGTCATCTGCACCGTTGCTTCGCTCAGCGAGGCAAGAACATGTTTATCCTACCGAGCCCGAGCCCGGCAATTCCCCCTCCGAGTGTGCCGCCAAGCGCCTGTGCAAAAGATGTACCGAAGCCGGGAGCATTCGCAAGCGCCGTACGCGTGTTCAAGAGTTGGCCCGGAATGCCCAGCGTGCGGCCGAGCAGCGATGAGTTGACACCGTAGAGTCCCGAGAGTCCCTGCAAGGCGGAGAGTTGGTCCTGCTTGGATTGATTCGCAAACGCGAGCTGATTCTGCTGCACCAGCGAAGAGGTCTGGCGGCCCTGTTCGCGCGCGAGTTCATCCATCGTATCGCCATAGCCGGCGGAATTATTCGTGCGCGCTACTCGATTGGCTGCGCTCTGGGCCAGCGCGCCGAAGGCGCTCGAAAGCGCGCCCATGGATTGATTATTGATGGCGTTCTGCTGCGCAGGCGTGTAACTGGGATTGGCCAGCAGGTATTGATAGCCGCCCGCGGCCGTGTTGGAAAGCGACTGGCCCTGATTAGAGAGAGCCTGATTCATGGCGTTCTGACTGGAAAGCTGCTGGTCGGTCATCTGCATGGTTTGCGTTTGCGCACCACGTCCCATGGGTTACCTCCGAGAGGTCAAAGTTGGAACTCGAGAGTCGAAAGTTCAGAGTCGCTAGCTGGCGGCCGGCAACTTTCTTTTGCGGCGGCCTTTGCAAGTGGTAGAATCCGGGCCTTCAAACGATCATGATGCGCGCTCAGTTGGCCATCACCTATATCGTGCAAAAGGGCAAGGAAGCCGGCGTCTTGCTCGTGCCGCATCGTTTCCGCGACGGCAGCTTTCTAGCCAGCGAGTGCAAGCGGGGCCCACATTTTCGCGTGCATACCACCGAGGAGCTGGTCACTCACATGGTGAGCGGCCATTCCATTCACATGAGCAATCCCGAAAGCCGCAGTCACCGCGCGCCGCGCTTGATCCGTCCAGAATCCATCCGGGTTGACTGGATCTCCTAAAGCTGACGAGTGAAGCAGGTCCAGGGATCGCGGCGCCAGCCAAGCGATCCCAGGCGACGTCCAAACGCGCGTGCCACGGGCGGCGGCAAAAACGCCTGCGCGTCGGCCAGGCCGCGCGAAGCAGCCTCGTGCCGCATAGCTTCATGCAACCCCAGAAGCCAGCGCCAGCGCTGGCGCGGCGAGCCTTCGCGCGGATCGGCAAGCAGATACGCCTCGGCAGTGAGGCGCAGGAGCGCCGCCATGCGCGGGCGGCCGTCCTCTTCCACAACGGTGCGAACCAGAAATAGTGGATCGGCAAGATCCGGAAACGGGTAGCGGAATCCTTGCGCCGCGTGCATCGCGCGCAGGGATTCGAGATCGGCGTCGGCGTAGGCGCGAACGTTCATCGGGAATGCACAAATTCCCAGCACGAAACCGTGCCCTCGATTAGACGGTCGTAGCGTTCGTAGTCAGCGTGAGTACGGTGCCGAATCCGCTGCCGCCTTGCTGCGCGGTGGCGGTGCCGCTTCCGGCAGAAGGCTGCAAGGTCGGACCAGCGGAGCCGCCGCCGGCTACAGCCGTGGGCGGCGAGCCAAAAGCTACCGGCGCCGACGGAGTGGAGCCGATGTATTGGCTATAGCCGCGCCAGTAAAGCGTGAGGCTGCCAAGCGCCACGCGCAGGTTGCGTGAACAACCCATGAAGTAGACCCGCGGCGCGGTAAAGTTTTGCGACGTGTCGGACTCGGCAAAATAAAAAATGCCGCGATGCACCGCGGAATTATCGGTGATGGCGATGTCGAATATGCCGCCGGCCGCGACCACGGAGATGCTTCCGATATTTGCGGGCTGGGCGATGGAGCCGGAGGGATCGACGCCGGTAGCGCGTCCCAGCGAATTGATGGCGCTGACAATCTGGCTCAGCGATTCGTAGACATACGGATCGCGCGCCTTCACTTGCGCGAGTTGCGGAATATTCAGCATTTAATTCCCGCCGCGAACGGGCGACCAGGGATCGGGAGCGAGCGAAGCCACCATCCGTGAGAGCCGGAACCACGATCCAGCCTGGTTCGTGCCCACCTGAAACGCGGCGCGTTCGGCGAGCACGTTGATGGGCAGTTCGAGATCCCTGGCTCCAGGCGAACTGAGCGCCAGCGAGGGCAGGAGCGTCGGGAATCCTTCATTCGCCGCGAACGAAGTGAGGTTCAAGTTCCCTGCCCCTTCGGCATAGCACGTCAAATAAGCGAAGAGCTTGCGATGCGAGCCCGTGCCAAGAGATTCCTCCTGGTCGACGGCAGGAAAGAAATAGGTCGTGTAGTAACCAAGGATGGCCGCGCCATCGTCGGAAAGCTGGGTATCGCTGAGCTGATAGATTTTTCCGTTGACTGCTCCGTTCCCGAGAAAAAACTGCGCCGTGCCATCGCTCCGCTCGATGAGCGCAGCTGAATTTGCGGTGATGTTCCAGGGCGCCCACTTGCGCGCGCGGCTCATGGAGATCAGCCGGCCCGTCATGGAACTCGTGTGTACCGAAGCGTAGGTGGCGATATCGGAGGCTGTGGAGAGGCCGCGATAGTCGAGGGCGAGCACGCGATTCGGCTGCGTTGCGGGAGCCATCGGCGCGCCGACGAGAATCCGCTTGGCGCGCGTATCGACGCGAACCCACAAGGTGTGCCCGTACTGCCAGTTGATCGAGTCCCACAGGGGCTGAATTTCCTGCGATATTTTTACCGGCTCGCCGCCGTCGAAGATGTACAGCCCCGAACGGTCGGCAATCACCGCCCAATCCTCGCCGGTGTCCACGCCGTCCACCGAAGGCGTCCCGACGCGGCTGGAAACTTCGCTGAGCGTCCAATCCGCCGGTTCGTTGACTCCATCGTCACGCGTCGAGTAGATGGAATGCTCCTTGACGAAATAGAGCTGATCACGCAAGACGAATCCCGCCCGCACCGCCTGCCCATTATTTTCCGCAACCGATAGCAGCCCGCTGATGCCGTCATAGCTTTCCGGATCATCGGCCAGGCTGGCCCGCACCAGGCTCGCGTTGTAGGGCTGCGCCGTCGGGTAGACCTCGATGTTGTCCACGATGATGCCGCCCGAGAGCGTCAGGCCATCGGCATAAACGCGCAGCAGCAAATCGGCTGGCATCGAGGGAGAGACTCCCGCAGTGAGCACGCCGATGAACTCCTGAAAAGAGTTGGTAAGGCCGGAGACACTCACATCGATGCCGGTATCGATGGATTGGGAAGCGCTGTAAAGATGCACGTGCAGGGTGCCCGCCGTTGCGGGCGAGATCGGATCTCTCATCGCGCGCACGCGCACCGAATACGGCACATTGGGCTGTAGGATCGGCACGCCACTGGAATCGAGATAGGCGCTTTGCGTGATCATGCCTTTGTCGGCCCCCACGCCGTCCCCCACGATCTCCCAGGCGCCGCCGCAAAGAGCGCTGAAAGCGCTGCCTGCCGCGCCGCCGTTGACGACGTCGGAAAGCCAACCTAGCGGCGGCCGCACGCCAACTCCGGAGCTCACGAATCCGCCGTCGAAAGTGAGGTTCTCAAAATTGTCCACTTTGTTGCGCTCACCCCACCAGAAAAGCCGCGACGCATAACCAATCACACCGGCGCATTCACCAAGCTCGACCAGCCGAAACAGCGGGTCAGCCAGGGTTCCGGCCAGCAAGGCGGTGTCGGAGAAATCCAGCGTCACCGTGGTTGTACTGACATCCGAAATGATCATCTGCGGCGTGTTGTTCAATCCGCTGGTGTAGTAGAAAGAGCCGCCGCCCGCCGGCGTGAAAACCAAAACTCGCGCGACCACATTGCCGTCGGTGATCGGCAGCGGGATGCCCGTCAACTGCACGCGGCGTCCGCCGGATGCGGTCCACGACACCGGCGGCGAAGGCGGCGTGAGATAGCCCTGGCGAGTCTGGAAGAAAACACTGACTTGATGTGTGCCCGCGGAGAGTTGGGGCGCAAGCGTCGCCGTCGCACTTCCGGCGCTGCCGCCTGAATTGCTGCCAGGACCCATCTGCTGATACGTAAGCGTAGTGGGCGAAGGGACCGACTGCACAACGAAAGTGCCATTGAACGAAGTGTCCACGACGCCTGCGATCTGAACCGAAAGCCCGGGCCTCAAGTTGTGCGCGGTCGTCGTCGTAATGGTGACTGCGTTATTGTTGCGCACCGCGCCCGTCGGCGAGTTCCCTACCGTGTATACGGGCTCGGCCGGTGCGTCGAACGCCGTCACCGGGCCCGCCCCTGGGCCCACCTGGCTCACCCGATCGAAATGCGTGCCGTCATACTGCCGCGGAATATCAATGCCAAATTTGCCGTCGCTGAAGGCAACGTATTCGCGCCCGAAGAGCGTCGTTGATTTCGCGCGGCACCCGGGGGCGATGAAGAGACCGCCCGGGCCGGCATTGATCTGCGTTAGCGTGCCCGGAGTGATCTCGCCCCACAGCTTGCCGCTGGAATCGAGCGCAAGCAGGATTTCCGTCAGGTTCGGCTGGATATAGGTCTTCAGATAATTGATGGTGGGGTTGCCGGAGATGGCGGAAAAGACGGAGAGCAGCCCCGGCCGCGTCTTCACCGCGCCCGGCAGAAAAGCCACGTCTGCGCAATCGGGCGAAGCTCCCGCCGGCAGGTCTGGCGGAGACACATCGGTGACGAGCCCGCCAAAGATATCCAGCGGAGCATCGCTTGTGCCGAGAACACTCATGCTATTCCCCTGAATGCGCGTTACCGGTCGTTATTCCGGGCAGAGCTGGAAACGCGGTTTTCGATCGGCGAATTTCAACTACCGAAAAGCAGCCGGGCTAAATCATCTTGTTGAAGACGGCTTCTAGCTGAATGTTGGTGTCGCCCGTGATGCGGGCAGGGTAGGCGCCTGACGCAAGCTCGGTGGCGGAAGCGGTGCTGATCTTTATCTTTCCGTTGGCAAGCGCCGGTGAACCGGCACGAATGAACGCATAGGCATCGCCTGTCGATCCGGCCACCCATACTTGCACGGGCGCCTGGCTGGCCCCCAGCTGATTGGCCACGGTGGTGAAATCCAGTGTGTCGCCGCCTGTGCTGTAGTTCCCCGATGGCGTCACCGTGGCGAAAACGTACAGATTGCCCTCTCCGGAGTCGATATCGACGATGTTGATCGCAAGAGCCATTTCAGTTCCCTCCCTCGGTCGCTAAATCACAGTCGCACATCGTGTTGAGAAACATTGCCGCGAAGCCTCCCACGAAAACTTCCGGAATTGGGCCGGGCCCGCGTCGCGAAGGTCAGCAGTTCTAAACGATAGGGCCGTAGCCCTGTCGCGAGGTATAAGGGCGGCGGCGCCGTCCGCTGTACTGTTCGCGCTGCGTGGCGCGCAGCAGCAAATCTTCAAGCCCATCGGACCCGGCGCCGTCCCAGCGCGCCGCCTGCGGCGCTCCGCGAGCTGCGGCGGCCATGGCCGCGGTGAAATAGGCGATCGTCTCCACTGCGTCGCGAACGAGCACCGCGCTGGTGGCGTCGGCAAGAGCGGGGTAGGCTTTTTCGTAGCGCAGCCGGATCTGCGTGTCCTGGGTTGCGCCAATGAAGTAGAGTCCGTCTGCGCGCCATTCCCAATACTCCAGGGCAAGCCCCTGCGGCTGTGAAGGCAGGCCGCCGTGATCGGTCAGGTCGGTCATCTCTATAAAATCATCGGAAGAGCCGCTGGCGCGTTCCCACAGCTTTAGTGGCACGAGAAGATCGATCGGCAATTGATTGGGCGGCGCGGTGGCATCGGTGATGGATACCTGCAGCGAAGGGTCCGTGCCCGCGACGGCGGGGACCATTAGCAGCACGTTATCGCTCAGGAACGAACCCGACTGGATATTCGCCAGCGCCCGCTGCACCTTGCGATAGGCCGCATTGGCATAAGGCAACAGCACGCTGTCGGTAAAAAGATTACCCTCGGCATCGTTGAGCAGCGAACGCACCAACGAAGTGACTTGCCCTGCCGCTCCTCTCACGTGCATTGGGATTGTTCGCGAACTCCGGGAAACCGCGTGCCCTTAATTGGCGCGGAACGAGTACGAGAATGGACTTATCGGGACTGGTTATTGCCGGGTAGGGGTGACTGTTTCAGATAGGCCGCCACGCCGATCAAGCCGCTCATCAGCGCGCTGACGCCGGCGATGGCCAGCGTATGCGTGAGACCCGCCTGCAGATTGAAGTGTGCGGGATCAATACCTTCGGCGGCAAATCCGGTCATCACACCGTTGGCGACGCCGGCGATCGCGGCAGCCAAAAGGCCTTTGCTCCATACTTCGAGACTACGCATTCAGGTTTTAGGAATGCACGCACATAGTCGACGTTTCCTGCAAGTCCATCGTCGATTCCCGCCACTGCCAACTCTTGGCATCTAAAAAGCTCCGCAGTTCACGAGGAGCTTATCGCTTGCGGTCCAGGCGCTTGCCGCCGTGAGCGTGACCGTAGTTGTCGTAAAAGCCGTTTCACGCGTAACGATATTCGTATTCATGTCTACTGCCGTGCAGGACCAGCCATTCGTTGCCGCAGGCAAGCCGATCACGCCGCTCGTCGCGCTCCCGCCAGTTCCTACGTTGACCTCGAAAGCCGCCGACCCGTTCTGCTGTGCGATGCTGGGGGAACTACCGAAGCCAGAGGAAATACTTGGAGCGAATAAGCCGCCGATGCTTGCTGTCGCCATGCCAGAGATGGAGTTTGGTCCCAGGCTTTGCACCGGAGTGCTGGTCTGGTTAATGATTCCGTAAAGAGTTGTAGGGCTCATCTGATCGTCATAGATCGAATTGCCAACAATCGAGGTAAAACTCGTGTCCGTACCGTTTAGCTCAATTCCCTCTCGGTTGTTGCTGCCCTTCGCCGTGCCGCCTTGGCCGCAATCGCTGATCGCATTACCGACGACCGCAGTTCCAGCCAGAAGCGGGCTGGCGCCGCTGCTATTCAGCGCAACGCAATCGCCCCCGGTCAGCGTCACGACATTTCCGGTAATCGTGTTATGGAGGACCGCTTCGCCGCTGCCGTTCTGAAAGAGGACGATTCCGTATCCTTCGGCCTTACTAATGACGTTGCCCGTGATCGTATTGTTTGACGAGTTGGCGAAGTTCAGAGAATCCGCCGTACCGAGGTAGGCGAGCTGATTCGTTTGCGTCCCGGCGCTGGAGGAAAGCGTAAGTGACGTGCTGGAACCAACGGCGGAGATCAGATACTCCGTGCCACCGATGCAGATGTACATCCCCGGAGAAATGTTGGTAAAGGTCGCGCCTGAGACCCAAGTTACCGCCGTGCCTGCCGTCGTGACGTTGGATGCCTGACCGTAGCCGGTGATCTTGTTGCGCGAGACCGTGTTGCCATCTGAGAATGAGAAAACGAGATTCGCTATCCCGGTCATCGTGTTATCGGTGAACGTGCCGTTGGTCGCTACTGTCGAGCCGGTGAAGCCGCCTTGCACCGATCCCGCTGGGCAGTTCGAGAATTGATTGTTGGTGATCGTCGGCGTCGTACCCGTTCCGGTGTAGACACAGATGCCGCTCGAATTGCGGATGCGGGTGCCCTTCAAGGTCACATTGGTTGAGCCCGAAAGACTGATCAGCGACACCCCACCGAAATTGTCCGTGTTGCCGCTGCGGTTTCCGTCAATCGTGCAGTTCTCGACATAGCCGTTATCCACTCCAAAGTGGACGATAAAGTTGGCAAGGTTGGCTCCGTTCGCCTGCGTCAGAATCGCCCCATCGGCGCAAAGGATTCGGGTATTCGTGCGATTATTCACAGCGGCGGTTAGCGTGTATGTGCCTGTCGGCAGGTAGACAACCCCCGTCCCCGGACCTCCCGGCAGCGCATTGATAGCGGCAGTAATTCCGGTGCTGTTTTTCGGGTACGTCACCCCATCCACGAAGATGATGTTGTTGAGTTGTGAGAATGCGCAACTACTGGCCAGCACGCACGCCAGCACGACCGGCTTCATTGTGGTGGCGGCGCCGAGCCCGTAGATCTGTACCTGGTAGGTGCCCGGAGGCGCCCAGAATCCATAATTTCCCAAGCCATCCGTGGTGAGGGGATTCGGCGCCGTCGTAGTCAATGTGGCGTCCGTGTAGATGCTCGCGAGGGGCGAGCACGGCGTCGTGCCGGTCCCGATCGTGGCGGTCGCATTGCATACGGCAATGTTCACGCCGCCCAGCGGCTGACCGGCGGAATTGAGCACCACGTCGTCTTTGCGAGCCCCCTGTGCGCGCGCTTGGGGCACAAACGCTCCCACGACGAGAAGTGTCAAACCCAAGGCTCGAAATTCTCGCATCCAATGTTTCATTCGCGATTCCCCCGTGGTTCCATTCCCCGGCACAAGAGCTCAGTTTTGCGCAGCTGCGGCTGCAGGTGTCTCCAGATTCGGCGACGCCAGGCCCAGGCTCACCGCTTTTTCGCGATCCAGAATAGCCCCGCACACCCTGCAAACGGCGACGCCGGGCTTGATCTTTTCGCCGCAGCCGGGGCACTCCACCGTCTCGCGAGGATGATAGAACCACTCTTTCTCAAGACCCAGATGGCGGGCCGCGCGGCGCTCCACGTCATTGATGAAGAGGTAGGAATGAGAACGCTCCCATTCGCGGTCCGCGCCGGCCACCAGACGCCGGTAGAATGATGCCAGCCGCTCGCGGCCTTGCCGCAGCTCCTCATCACTAGGCATTTCGCCGGCGGCCACGAAGACTCCAAAAAAGCTCTCCTCGCCGCCATCGGAATTGATCTCGCGGCAGAGGTCCTGCGCGACTTCGGACGCGGAGATCGGAACATCAAGCGTACGTTTGTCGCCCAGATCCATCACTGCCGAGCGCGCCTCGACCCTGGTAAGGGCGTAGGGCTCGCCACTTTCGCAGCCACGCACCTGGTAAGTGCCGTAACTGCGGTGCAGCATCCAGCTCTCTTCCGTGAGATTGACGATTACCGCCGTTGTTTGCGTTCCCATTCTCACCCCTTTGTCGTCACGCGCCTTCTGGTGCTAACAAGAATCACTCTATGCGCAGGTTACAAACGACAGTCCGTGGAACGCTGGACAGCCGCTGTCGAGCACGTCCCAGGCCCAGTCGTCGTACTCGCGATCGTTGCGCCGTTCCCGTTCATCGATGGCCTCGCGCCGCTCCGCCGCGCTCACGCCGCGGCCAGTTTCGATGGCGCGTGCGATATATTCCGCTACGGTCGAAGTGAGCTGCACAAATTCGCCGTGTGGGCCTTGCAGCGTGAAGCTGTGTTCGTATTCGCCGCGTTCCGGATAAGGCCCAAGCGCGGGTGTGCTCACCCCGTCCACGCGTTCAATGGTGTGCGCGTACCAGTCGCGCGGCGAGCCGTAGGATTCCGGCGGCAGCCACCGTTCGATATGCCAGCGGTCGTACGGCGCGTATTTAGGGACGCGCCGCAGCTCCACGCATTCGCGCAGCAATTCGCCGGCTGCGTTGCGATCTTCCCACTTGCCTCCCACCCACGCCAACCGCGACCAACCCCACACCGCGCGATAGTTCGCCTCGCCAAACCGATTTCGGCCACCGGCAATTTCCAGTCGCCGCGCCACCGCTGACGGCGCCTCGTGCTGCTCCCTAATGACCCGGATCATCGATTTTCGAGTGCGACCGCGTCCCGGCAAGGGCAGCTTCGCGGCGCCTGGAAAGAGTCATGCGAATCATTGTGTATTGTTGCGTGGTGACCGGCTTGTCCGAGCTAATTACTTGTGCCAGGTCTTCCAAGTGCGGCGCGCATTCCTGGCCATATTCGTGTTCGCTTTCGCCTTGTGGGCGCAAGCGGTGCCGCAGAATGCTGCCTAGAGGAAAATCCCTTGCAAGATGGCGGAAAATGCCGCGTCCTGCTATTGGCCCGTGGTCGAATTACGATTGGCAACGGAACCCCGGCGTACCGTCTCTGGAAGGTCGGGATGAATCGTAGTTGCCGTTGACGATGGGCATGTTGCGACCCCTTCATTCGAGGGGCGGCGAAAAAACGTACTTCGGTTGCAGGCGCCGCAAAGTTGCCGGCAAGGCGACCTTGCGGCGCTGAAAGAAGTTGTCAACCGCGAAAAGGCCCCAATGTGCCGGGGCGCTTTTCGCGGTTCAACAAGGCTAGTAGCCGATGGGGCGTGCCAGCCCGTCAATGAAGGCGCCGCTGCGGGGTGAATCGGAAAACACCTGGAAGCCCGTGTCGAAATAGAAGATGAATGCCGCGGCCAGCCCTCCCGAAGCTCCATAGATCGGGAACACGGTCTGGTCTCCCACCTCGAAGTAGTCGATATCCTTCATCACTGCGCGGCCCCAGTGTGAGAGGTCCAGAAAATCGACGCGGGTCTGATCGGCATTGATCGAAGACTTGATGGGTACGCCCGACATAGTTTTGCGTCCGGAAAACAGCAGATCCAGATCGTTGGCGCTGCCAGCCGCATTTTCCTTGATCACCTGGCTGATGGTGATGCCCAGGTTTTCCCAGGCATGCTCCTGCTCGACCGATGTGTAGGCGATCAGCTTGCCGAGCTGGCCGATGCCCAGGGCCTTGCGGACCTTATTGATGGCCAGGCGCACATACCCGGGCACGAGCGCCGAATTCGCGGCATTGACGCGCGGCGTCTGTAATTGTTGCGGATAGGTCGCGCGGTTCAGGTTGAGCCAGGTACCCGTCACGGCGTTATTCTGGTGATACTTCACGCCAAAAAGTGAGACGGGGCTGGCCCCCGAAAGTCCGTCGTGTACGATCACGTCGTTTGCCGAAGTGCCGCCCGGCACCGCGTCCACGGTAATCGTCTGCGAACTGGAGATCGGATCAGCGGCGGTAACGTTGCAGGAGCCGCGGTTGGTGGTGAGCGTCGGGTCGTACACCTGAATCGTCTGCCCGACGTATACGAGCGCGGCGCCCGGCGGCGTGCTCATGGTGAAGGTGGTGCTGGCGATCGAACCGATCGTTCCGAGCACTCCATTTCCGCCGGTTTGGATCAACTTGTCGAGAAACGCGCGAAACTGCTTCATGCCGTTGGCCACCTCGCGCTTGGCCGCGCTTTCGATGGCCTTCTCGCGCGCATTGGTGGCGTATTCGACGAGCTTGGAAATCTCCACCGCGAACCTGAAAAAGATCGGCGAGACTTGCGCCACGTCGTAGCTGGTGCCCGAACCGCGCCCCAGGTCCCCGCCGTCGGCGTTGTAGGAGCCGGCCTTGCCGCCGGGATTCACCTGCAACGGCAAGCGCATGTTCCTGGAGCTGACTTTTTCGATATCTCCGCGCTGCTGGATCATGGTCAGCAGGACGTCGTCGCGTTCGTACAGCAGCGGCACTTTGTCCCGCACCTTTTCCAGTTGCAGCGCAATGGTCTGCGTATTCTGCATTTGGGCCATTGTGTTTTCTCCTTTTTTGGCTTGTGCCGCTCACTGTGGGCGTACTGCCGCCAGCGTTTGCGGTGTAATGCGAATAATCTCTGTGTAGTTCCGCGTTGCCCGGAACAGCACGTGAGTCGAGGGGACGAGCCCTCCGCCTGAAGAGAAAGAGCTACAGGTCGAGGATCTGCTCGTCGCTCAAGCGGCCGTAATCGAGATTCTTCGGGCGCAGCGCGCCCGTGGGCACCGGTTCCGGCAAGCGGCCGCCGGTGATATCGCGACGCGACGCTGCGGCATCCACGCGCGCCACTCGGGCACGATCGGAAGCGAGCACGGACGAAGTCCATTCCGCAACGACGCGTCGCGCGACCTCCGGCATCACCGATCTGGCACGGCCCGAGATCAGCGACGCGACCTGCTGCCTGGTCGCGCCGTCGAACTGCCAGCCTCGCAGCATTTCGCCGACTTGCCGGTTGAGCTCGCGGTCAGCGGAAAGGGTGGCGTGCAGTTCCTGGAAGATGTCGTCGCCGATGCGGCGTCGCGCGCCTGCAGCGATACCTTCGGGCAAAGCTGTACTAAGGGTTCGGTCGATGGCGTCGCGCGTGGTTCGGGCGACGTCTTGATTCGTCGCGGATTCAAATGCACGAAAGGCTCCGGCGGGAAATCCGGTGCCGCCGCGATTTTCGCCGTTCGTCGCGTTTTGCGCCGCGCTTGCTTCGGGCGAGCGCGCTGCCTGCGTCAGGGACTTTGCGGGCGCATTCTGAGCCGGTTCGCTCATGCCCAGCTGTCGGGCCAACTCCGCGAGCGCCTGCGGATCCCGCGAAGCCAGCATGCGCGCACTTTCCGCGAGCATGTCGCGGAAAGCGCCGGGGTTGCTATCGTAGAGTTTCGTGGCCAGAGTTGAGCGTGCCCCTGGATCGCCACTGAAGTAAGCGGCATCCAGCGCTGCTACGTCTTTTGCCGCTTCGCGCCATTGCCGCGCCTGGGCCGCATCGTCTGGTTGCGTCTCGAGCTGCTTGAGCCACGCTGGCTCATCTTGGGCCCCCGGCGACACCGACTGTTCCTGGGAATTGTTGCCAGACCGGCTGTTGTTTGTATCCTGGGAAGTTCCGACACCCGATTTTTGCGCTGGAGAACCTAAAGTTTCCCAGACGTCTCCCGCATCGCACGAACCGGCCTCAGAAGCGGCTGAACCCTGGACTCCAACACCGGCGTTCGCGGTTTGAACCGGTTCGGCTTCGAGATCGAGAATCTGTTCGTCCGTCATTCCTGCCGTGCGCGTGGCAAGGCCCGCACTACTTCCCTGCTGCATGTTTCCTCCGTAATGATCCGGGTGGTCGGGCGTTGAAAGTCGACGCCTCGAGTTTTCAGCGCTTAGATCAGTCAGCGTTGCGTTTGTGGTTTAGGGAGGATGCTGTCGGCGAGCAGCGCTGTTTGAGCCTGTTGCCGTGCAAGCACGGCGGCGTGTTCGGCGGCATGCGCGCGCACGTTTGCGAACCCGATTGGGTTCTGCACGCGTGCAATCTGGCCGGCATCAGAGCTGGCCCAGCGCCGGCACTCCTCGAATTCCGTGGCGTGATCGTCGAGCAGTTCGTCTACCGGAACGGTCGATCGTATCTGTGGAGCTGCCGTAGTGGGTAGGTTGTCAGGCGCACGAACATGCCCGGCAAGCGCAGCCTCGGGTGCAAAAGAAGTCAAGAGCTGCTGAATCTCACGCAACTGCTTGCTGCGCGCGTCGTCGCCCGGCACCACCAACTCGCTAAGTCCTATCAGTGATTTGATGAATCCGAGATTCGCGGGCTCACGCAGGGCGGCTTGAATGGCCGGATCGGGGTTGGTCATGAGCTGCTGCAGCACCGCTCGCTGCTGCGATTTCAGCCGCGGGAAGGTTTCGTCGGATTCCGGATGCGCTTGGATATTCCCTTTTAGATTCGCCAGGCGGATGAATCGCGCCTCAAACTGCCCGCCCGGACCGAGAAACGGAATCTCCACGTCGCTGGGCCGGTTCTTGCGGAAGCAATCGACGGACAGCAGCATCAAGTCGCCATAAAACTGTTTGAGCCGCCGCCAGACCAGCCCAAGGCGTCCGAGGGCCTGATCGCGCGCCATGGCATAGCCGCTGGCGGTCTTTACGTTTTCCATCTCTCCGCCGAAGACGGCCGGGAAAAGCCCGGTCAGAAATTGTGCGATCGGTCCGATCAAGTCCTGCTGATGCCGCAGCATGTCCGGCGGCACCTGCGCCGGAGCCGGCTGGAAAAAACCGTCGGCCAGAGACATGCCCGGACGGGCTCGTGCGGGATAGTGCGCGGCGGGCTCCGCAGTTTGATTGGCGAGCGCGTCGAAATCGAGAACCTGCGGATCCGCATATATCGGCGGGATACCGTACTCGTAAGTTTCCGCCTGAATGTTGGAGAGGGTGTTGTAGCGCTCCTGCACTTCGACCAATGAATCACCTACGCTGGGGCGGTTCTGGCCGTCGCCGGGAAGCGCGTGCATGATACGCCAGCAATCGTCCATCGATTCGTTGCGCGCCTCGCAGTACGTTTCACCGGCAAAAGCGACGTAGCAGCCCTCGGCAAACAGGCGCAGAAGCTGATCGCGCACGGCGGTGTCCTCGATGGAATAAAACGCCCACGGACGTATCCACGTGCGCGAGAACGTGACCAGATTAAAAAGCGCGTCGCCGGGATGAGTGGTGGGCATTCCCTGTGACACGGCGATGCGCGTGGCGCGCGCGTAAATATCGTCGGCGCCTTGCGGCCCACCCATCTGAATCTTGTCTGCCGCGTGGGGGAAGGCAGCCTTCAGCTTTGCCCGATGTACTTCCATCTGCCATTGCAGATAGGGGAATTCGTGCTGCTCATTGGCCCACACCGGGGTATTCAGCTCGAGGCCGCCGACGATGGAGATCACTTCCTGCCCATTGGCCACACGTCGCGTGGCCACGGTTTGGGGAACCGGGACCAAGGGCGCCGGCCGAAAATCGGCGGAGCCGAGAGTCGCGCCGCAGTGCGGGCAGAGCGTGCCGCTCAGGAAATCCGAAGACTGCGGCCGTCGGTCATACGCGCCTGCATCCTCGTCGCCGATTTCAGTTTCGGACCCGCACTTCGCGCATGCATAGGCGTCGCTGCCCAGGCGCTTCCAGCGCTCCTCGAGCACCAGCTCATCGCGCCAGCCAAAGCGCTGTCCATCGGCCACGTAGCGAACGTACCCGCCGATTTTACCGTCTGTCCACAGATAGAATCCGACGCCCGTCAGCAACTGCTGCACGCGATTATTCTGCTCGACCAGTTCCGCGACCTGTGAAGCGGCCTTGGCCGTTTCGATATCGGCGTCGTTCATCGTGGACTGCGGATAAAAGCGCGTCGCCGGCACGTCCTGGCTGATTACCGAAACGAACGACAAGCCGAACGCCTGGTAGAGATTGGTGACGAACTGATAGCGCGGCATCTCCTCGAGCGCTGAGTCGTCGTAGATCTTGGCTTCCCACGGCAGGTGCCAGTTCATGTCTTGCGGATTCCACCAGGCGTACTGAAGGCCCTGCCAGAAAAGTCGCGCCTGGCGAATACGCCGGATTTCGTGACGCCGCGCGACGATCCCTTCCTGGCGGAACTGCACCACGAGTTCCCGCAGCGCGTTTACCAGCCGCGGCGCCACCTGCTCCAGGCGTTCGTTATTAGGGCCGAGCGCTTGAGCCTGCGGATCGTTCTGGGAATCGAGCGCCAGCGAAATGCCTGCGCCAAGCTGCACGGATTGCGTCGGCGCATTGCCGTCCGCTTCAACGGTCGCGCCGCGCTGCGTATCGTTCAGGATCGCGTTTTCAGATGTGTCCATCTGCCCTCATCATTTCCTGGTGCCTCACTCGCTGTGATGGCTTGGTTCTCGTGCGGATTTGCAGCGCGTTGACAAAAGTCGCGGCTCTTTGGGTCACCGCTAACTGTTTCGCGGCGGATGCGCCGATTGGTCGCGTGTGTAGGACTGCCGTGCCGCTTCTGCTTCGCGCGTCGCAGCGATCTGCGACCAGCTACGCCGTCGTATCGGCGCAATCTGCGCCGGATGCGCCGGCGGCGCCTCGATCGGCGGCACTCCGGCCGTGCCCAGTAGCGAATTGAGCAGCGCGCGGATCTCCTGCCGCAGCCGGTCGATTTCGGAGCGCTCGCGCGTAATTTCGGATTCCAGCATCCGCGCGTAGCGGCTCCGCAGCGCTTGCCGCAATCGTGCGAGCCAATCCATGATGTGAAAGTTCATGTGTCTTTGTCAGGAACGGTCGCGGCGACGGCCACGCTCGGAGGAAAGCTACGCACAATCGTCAAGGGCGATGCCACCGGTGCGGCAGCACCGCAGGCCGCGACGCGCGTCGTTCGTCGGCCAGAAATTTCTGCATCCAGATCGCCCGCGCAGTCGTGTCGGCCGTGGTGATGCGCTCGGCGGCGCGCTGTTCGATGGGCGCGCGGCGGGGCGAGAGGCGCGATTTCAGTCCGTAACGTGCGCTATCCGCCGGATCGTCGCCGGCCATTTTCAGTACGTCTTCCACATTCGCCGGATGCCTT
>Ga0206945_1104_pt1 | contig 18830 bp, 13 predicted proteins | sample Alteio_BWOrgHeat_5_FD_152982 | JGI IMG/M metagenome (GOLD analysis project Ga0206945, IMG submission 152982) | Enriched cells from forest soil in Barre Woods Harvard Forest LTER site, Petersham, Massachusetts, United States -... | ecosystem: Environmental > Terrestrial > Soil > Temperate forest > O... | reverse complement strand
CACATCCGGATTGTCCGTGATGTAGTCCGGGTCGTCGCAGTTGATGTATTCAAAACCCGCCGACGGCACATACAGCGTGAACGTCGCCACGATGAGCAGCAGGCCGATGAACAACACGCGCGGCGGGACGGGCGGGGATGGTTTTGCAGCCGTCATGGGGATGGTTTCGCCCCTTCCAGTTCTTTCAGTTTTTTGCCGGCGTCGGGGTGGTTTGGATCCAGCCGCAGGGTTTCCTTCAGTTGCGCCACGGCTTCATCCCGCTGGTTCAATTTCAACAAGGCGCAGCCCAGGTTGTAATGGGCAGGCGGGTAGTTGCTGTTCAAGGCCAGGCATTGTTGATATTGCGCCACCGCCTCGCCAAACCGCCCCAGGCCCGCGAGCGCATAGCCCTGGTTGTTGTGCGCCTCGGCATAGTCCGGCTTCAACCGCAGCGCCATTTGATATTCCGGCAGCGAGTCTGCGAATTGCTGGCGCAGAAAGGGCAGATGGACGAGGCAATGAAGCAATTCCGCACGGCGATCTACTACCAGCCCGGCAACGCCAGCGCGCACAACAGTCTCGGCAACATTTACACCCTGCGCCAGCGCAATTCCCAGGTTGTTGTGTGCTTCGGCAAAATCCGGGCGGGTTTTCAGCGCCAGTTCGTATTGTTGGACGGCCTCGTCCAGCTTGCCCGCATCCGAAAGCAGGTTGCCCAGGTTGCTGTGCGCGTCGGCGTTGTCCGGCCGGTATTGCAGCGCCCTTTCGTAGCACGCCGCGGCATCGGCCGCCTGCCCCTTGTTCGCGAAGGCAAACCCGAGGTTGTTCCACACCCCGGAGTCGCCGGGGGCGATCAGCGCGGCCTGGCGGAAATTGGCCAGCGCCCCGTCCACATCGCCGCGCGAGGACATCAAGTAATAGCCCAGATTGTTGTACGCCACAAAATTGTCCGGCGTCACCGCCAGCGCATGCTCGAAAAGCGTCTGTGGATTGCGCCAGTTATGTATCTGGTTCTGCGTCTGCAGACCGCAGGCAACCAAAACCGCCGCGGCTCCCGCGATCGTCAAATAATTCGGCGCGCGGAGCCAGGCCAGCAACGCGGCCAACCCCCAGACCAGCGCGATGAAGACGCCGATCAACGGCAGATAAGTGAACCGGTCCGCCCGCGCATAGTCGCCCACTTGAACGGCCACCCCGCTCACCAGCGCGAGCATCACCAGAAACCAGAGCCAGCCTACCGCCAGATACGGCTTGCGCCGCCAGCCCCACAAGGCCAGCCCCGAAATTGCCACCAGCACCAGGACCGCCGCCACCAGTTCAACGATGACGATGCCCTTGGGATACGGATAAAACACCGCCAAGTTCACCGGCCAAAACGTTTGCTCCAAGTAATGCAGCCCGGAGACTGCCGCGTTGGCCGCGCGCATCAAAAACGGGAAGTGGTTCGCGGTCGCGACCGCGCCCAGCTTGCGCTCTGCATGAATGGTGACCAATCCCACCGCCACGGACATGGCAAGGAATGGAATTTTCTCCACCAGCAACCGCATACCTGACACCTGACACTTGGCACCTGACACTCTTTGCAAGGGCCAATGATCCAACAGCAGCAACACCAGCGGCAAAGTGACTATCATCGGTTTGCTCATCAGGGCGCACGCGAAAAGGCCCAAAGTCAGCGCATAATATTTTTTTGCCGCCGGATTATTGGCCTTGGACTCCGCGGCGTAGCCCGCGTAGGCCCAGAGCGTCAGCAGGCCAAAAAATGCACTCAACACTTCCTTGCGCTCCGCCACAAACGCCACGGCCTCGACGTGCAGTGGATGCAGCGCGAACAGCGCCGCCACCAGCGCGCTGCGCCACACCGCGCCGGTCATCTTGCGCAACGCCAAAAACAATATCACCGTGTTGGCCGAGTGCAGCAGCAGGTTGGTCAGGTGATGTCCCCACGCCTGCAGTCCGTACAACGAACAGTCCAGCATGTGCGAGAGCCACGTCAACGGATGCCAAAAGCCCAGAGACAAGGTTGAAAACGCCCAGTCCGCCTGGTCCCAGCCCAACCCGCGCAGCACATGCCAGTTCCCGGTCACATAAGGCACGTCGTCATAACCCACAAAATCGCACTGCAACACCGGCCAATAAACCCCAAACGTCACCAGCACCAGAAGCGCGGCTATGAAGGCGGGATGATTCACCCCTCGGGCGGAGACCGGTGCGGTTGGCTTGGACACAGCCGGCGGCGGGACCGACGGGATGTTTTTCTTTTGCCGGGCCTTGCTCATGCTTAGGCAAACCGCGACAAACAATCTTTTCGGGAAATCATTTTCCTACACCTACCGGTAAAACCCCCGCAAAGACAAGCCTGCGATACGAATAATCACGGAACCTACGGTGACTTGGGGGCGCTTTGAAAATCCATGCATTTTGCGCCGGATTGAGTATATTGATGCCCACGTCATGACCAGCAACGGGAAAAAACAGCCCCGCCACGCCCTTGTTTTAGCCTGCTGGCTGGGGTTGATGTTCGGCCACTGCCCCGGCAGCCGGGCGGGCACCCTCCCTGCGGATATCCTCTCCGAATTGAGCGGCTACAATGTGACGTGGACCACCCCCAGCACCAACGGATCGCCGGGCTCCCTGCCCATCGGCAATGGCGACATCACCGCCAATGTCTGGGTGGAAAACGGCGGCGACCTTCTGCTCTACATCGGCAAGTCAGACACCTGGAGCGAAGGTACGCGGCTGCTAAAGGTGGGCCGGGTGCGGACGCATTTTTCTCCCAATCCCTTCACGGCCGGCGCGCCGTTCACGCAGACCCTGGATTTTTATCACGGGGAGATTGATATCGCCGCCGGCCAGCCCGGTTCGCAGGTCAACGTCCGCGTCTGGATCGACGCCAACCAGCCGGTGATCCGCATCGAGGCCGCCGGCCAGCAAAATTTCACCATGTCCTGCTCCAATGAAATCTGGCGCAGCACCAATTACACCCTGCCGTCCGCCGGCGACCCGGCCGCGGGCAGTTTCCGCGGTGTGACGGGCGGTTCGCCGCTGCCGTCGGAAAGCGCGGATGTGGCCGTGCCGCTGTCTGACCGGTTGCTCTGGTATCACCGGAACAGCAGTTCGTGGTTCAACACCATTTTTAACGGCGAGAATTTGGCCGGGTTCTATACCAATTACACCGACCTGTATAGCAACCGCACTTTCGGCGCGACCATCGTGGCAACCAATTTCACCGTGGTGAACAGCCAGCAACTGCAATCTCCCGCCGGCACCAATTTTGTGGCGTCCATCTTTCCTTACACCGCCCAGACCAGCACCCTGACGGCTTGGCAGAACCAGATGAGCAATGTGGTCGCGCAAGTGGAAGCGACGGACCTTGGGACCACCCGGACCAATCATTACGCCTGGTGGGATGCTTTCTGGAACCGGAGTTGGATCTTTGTAAGCGGCGATGCCAACGCCACCAATGTGACGCGCGGTTATCTGGAACACCGTTTCATGGAGGCTTGCCAGGGCCGCGGACAATACCCCATCAAGTTCAACGGCGGCACCTTCACCTTTGATTACAACGGACAAAATGGCGACTACCGGGCTTGGGGGCCGGATTACTGGAACCAGAACACGCGGCTCCTGTACTGGCCCATGCTGGCCTCCGGTGATTACGACATGATGCTCCCCTTCTTCAACAACTACACCAACATGCTGCCATTGCAGACGGCGGCGACGAGCCATTATTACGGGCACGGCGGCGCGTTTTTCCCGGAAACATACAATCCCTTCGGCTTGTATGATCTGGACGATTGGGGCTGGGGCCGCACCACCGCCACCAACATCAGCAACACCTTCATCAAATATCACTACCAGGGCGGGCTGGAAACGCTGGCCATGATGCTCGCCTACTACAATTACACGCAGGACAATTCCTTTGCCACCAACTACCTGGTGCCCATGGCCGCCCAGACCATCCGCTTCTTTGAGCTGCACTGGCCGCAGGTGAATGGCCGGCTCTTCTTTTATCCCGCCAACGCCTGCGAAACCTATTGGAGCTGCACCAACCCGGCGGATTACATCTCCGGGCTGCGGTCCGACATCCCGCAGTTGCTGGCGCTGCCCGCCAACCTGACCACCCCGGCGTTGACCACGGAATGGAGCAATTGTTTCGTAGTTCTGCCGCCGCTGCCGATGGATCCCACCGGTTCCTACGTGAAGCCGGCGCAGGCCTATGGCGCGACCATGAACGGCGAGAACCCGGAATGCTACTGCCTTTTCCCCTACCGGCTTTACGGGATCGGGCTGCCGAACTTCAACATCGCGCTGGCCACCTTCAATAACCGCACGTTCAGCTACAAATACGACTGGAGCCAGGATGTCATCGAGGAACCGTTGGTGGGGTTGACCGCCGCCGCGCAAGCCGACGTGATCGCCGACTTCACGGACACCGATCCCACCGCGCGGTTCCAGGCGTTCTGGACCTCGCGGAACGATTATCTGCCATGCGAGGATACCGGCGGCACCGCCATGTCCGGCTTGCAATACATGCTGATGCAATGCGTCGGCAGCCAGATCCAACTGCTCCCCGCCTGGCCCACCGGATGGAACGTGGACTTCAAACTCAACGCCCCCGGCAACACCGCCGTCCGGCTGGTGCTGCAAAATGGAAACGTCTCGCAGTTGAACGTCACGCCATCCTCGCGCACAAATAATCTCGTTCAATCACCGCCACCGGTGCCCGCCGGCTTGACCGTCAGCGGTGGCAACGGGCAGGCCGCCCTGCTCTGGAACCCGTCCACCGGCGCCAGCAGTTACAACATCCTGCGGGCCACCGCCAGTAACGGACCGTACACGACTAATGCCGTCGGCGTGACTAACCTAAGCTATTTCGACACCGGCCTGACCAATGGCGCGACTTATTATTATACCGTCTCGGCTTCTGGTCTGTGGGGCGCGAGCAGCAATTCCGCCGCGGTCGCTGTCACGCCCGGCCCCAATTACGCGGTCCACATCGCGGGCGATTTGATCATCAACGTTCAGTCCCAGGATTTGAGCGCCAGCGCCAAGGTCTGGACCAACCGCACCACCAATCCGCGCGGCGTTGGCAACTTCACCACGATCAACGGCAACAATCTGAACATGGTCACCCTCGCTTGGAACGGTCAGCCGGTCAAAACGCTGTTGGTCAATTCCACCGGGGCCAACTCGGTGCAGTCGGCCCTGCCCAGCCCGGTCGAGATCAACTCAAACAGCCCCGTTTCCGTCGAAGCCTGGCTCTATCCCGTGGATGTGAACCAGACCAGTTGCTATTTGAACTACGGCTATCAAGGCGGCGGCAGCGCGCCGATGGAGGAACGGGAGTTTGATTATGACAATGGCGGCCATGGGGTCATCACCGGCAACTACGGCAGCCTGGATACCGGCTGGAACACCACGCCCACGGCCGGCGTCTGGCATTACGTGGCGGTCACCTATGACGGCACCAATTTGCTGGCCTACATGGACGGCAGCTTGAACGTCAACCGGGTCATCGGCGTTCCCATCGCCACCGTGCAGACGCTCATGCAAGTCGGTTCCGGCATCTCCGGCAACGGCGTCAATGGCGGCAACGACCCCTTCCACGGTTACATCGCCTGCGCCCGCGTGGAGAGCGGCATTTTAAAATCCGCCGACGTGATTGCGAACTATGCCATGGGGCCGCTGGGAACTGCCGCCGCTGCCACGCCGACCGGACTGACTGCCGTCGCCGGGGACGGCCAAGTGGCCTTGTCTTGGAATCCGTCCGTCAATGCCACCAACTATAATGTCAAAAGTTCCACCAATAACGGGGGGCCATACACTGTCATTGCGCCAAACTTGGGCACCTTGAGTTATACCAACACCGGGTTGGTTGACGGCACCATTTATTATTACGTCGTCTCAGCCACCAATGCAGCTGGTGAAGGCGTCAATTCCGCGTCGGTCGCCGCGCAACCGGTGTCCCTGGTCCCGCCGCGGATTAACTTTGGCACCGCAAGCCATTCGGTGCAACTCGGCTGGCCGCAAAACCATCTCGGCTGGCAGTTGCAAATGCAGACCAACGCCCCGGCAGCCGGGCTGGGAACGAACTGGGTGAGCTTGCCCGGGTCGAACACCACCAACCAGCTGAGCTTTCTGGTTGATCCCACGGAAGGCAGCGTCTTTTTCCGGTTGTTCCATCCTTAGAACATTCCCTTCAATGCTCCATCACTGTTGGGAAGACCGAAGGAAGAATACCTATCTAAATAATGCCATCTACCCGCTTTGCCGCTGTTCAAAGCGGGTAGATGATTTTACATAACGAACAATAACTTGGCAACTTGGCAATTTAATGGGAATCAACGGGAACGGGAAGGCTGCCGATTTGGCCGCAGATGCTACAAGATTTGTTAAAATACTGTAAAATGAAATTCCGGCCGGCGGTGGATTGAAGATTGTTTTTAACCCAGCCGCGCCTTGAACTGGCGGCACGCCGCGGCGATGTCCGGCGCGTTGAGGATGGCCGAGACCACGCAGATGCGCGTCGCGCCCGCGCCTAGCACCGCGTCCAACGTCTGCAAATTGACGCCGCCGATGGCGAACCACGGGACGGTCACGTTCGCCGCCGCCCAGCGGACGTATTCGAGCGTCACCGGCCGGGCCGTGGGCTTGGTGCCCGTGGCGTAGACCGGCCCGATGGCGATGTAATCCGGCCCCGCCGCCAGCGCCCGCTGCGCCTGCTCCGGCGCGTGGGTGGACAGACCAATGCGGAATGCGGAGTGTGGGCCGGAGTCCGGCTTCCCATTGCGGAGTTCAGAAACGTAGCTGTGCCCCGCGTCGAAAAAATCTTCCTGTCCCAGATGGCAAAATTCCGCGCCCACTTCGCGGGCGATGTCCAGGTGGTCGTTGATGACCAGCGGCACCCCGGCAGCCCGCGTGACCGGCAGGATTTTTTCCGCCATGCCCCGGACTTCGCCGGGCGGGGAATTTTTGGCGCGGAGCTGGACGATGTCCGCGCCACCGTCGCAAAGTTGCTGCGCGACCAGTTCCGGCGCGCGGCCGTGCAGGTAAGCGGTGTCCACAAAGGCGTATAGCCGGCAATCGGCGAGCGGTTTCATCGGGTTTTTTCGAACATCATTTTCCAAAAGCCGTCCCGGCGCAACAGGAACGCGCCCGCCGGGGTGCGCATCACGGGCGAAAACATCAGCGCCTGCAACCACCGCGCCCAGCCCAGCCGCCGCGCAAAACTCCCGTCGCAAGCCCGCGCGACCGTCTGCTGCGCCTGCGCCCAGGTCATCCCGCCGCAACTGTACGCCGCCAGCGGCCCCGCGGCGAGACCCGCCGATTCAAACGCCAGCGACATCCCGTTGCCCGTCACCGGCGGGATCATCGTCAGCGCGTCGCCGATGCGGACCTCCGATGTTTCCAAAGCCCGCTGCGGACGCAACCACAAACCCGCGACCGAGCAGAACGAATCTTCCAGAAATTCCGCGCCCGCCAGCTTTTCGTGCAGCGAAGTCCCCGCCGTCCCGCGCAGCCAACCGGCCGACGGCGCGCCGGCTGCATCGCCATGCCGCCGCCGGAACAGACCGCAGATGTTCACCTCACCGCCGCCCAACCGGCACAGGCCCACGTAACCGTTGGCCAAAAGATGCATCTCCAAGTCCGCCTCCAGCGGAACATTTCGCGCATGAACCTTCAGCCCGAACCATTGTCGGCCCTTTTTCCCTGACTGTAACACCGACTGTGACACCGGCTGTAACCGCCGCCCCGTGGCGCAAACCACGCCTTCCGCAAAATCTTCGCGCCAGCGTTGCGGCTGAATTTCCCCGCCCGTCCCGGCGAACTTGTCCGCGAGCATCTTGTCCATCACGAACCGTGACAGGCACAGCGCGGGCTCGGGCAATTCGCGCACGGGCGACTGCGCCCGGCCCGCAAAGAAAATTGTCGTCCGCGCCTCAATCGCGCCCGCCTTCAAAAACAATCCGCGCAGGCCGAGTTCTTCCAAGACCTGACTGCCTCGACCGCTGATGAATTCGCCGCAGACGCGGTGGCGTGGATATTTTCCCGCCTCAAAGACCGTCACCGGAACTCCGCGCCCGCGAAGCGCGATGCCCAGCGTCAATCCGGCCAGCCCGCCGCCAACGATGCTAAGCGGCCTAGTGATTAGCGCCTTGGTCATCCCTGCCCTTTCCGTTCCGCGATAAACAGGTGGCTGAACTGCCCGGCGGCGCGTTCCGACAGATTCCACTTCTCCGGCTCGGGCCAGAGCGCGGAAAGTTCCTGATCGCGAAATCCTGCGCGCACGCTGACGACCGCGTCGTGCCGCGTCACGATATTGCAGCCGATCAATCCCAGCAGGCGGCTGCAAAACAGCGGCCACGCCGCGCGACGTGGCTCAACCGCGATGAACCGGCGCGTACGACCGGCGATGCCTCGCAACAGCCGCTCCAAATGCGGGCCCTCAAAATGATGCACGAACAAGTTGGCCACCATCACGTCGCAGTCCCGCGCACCATCCCCGAGAAAATCAAACACGTCCGCCGTTACTGTTTGGATGCTCCAGTTGGCAGCGGCAAAGGCGTGCCGTGTTTGGTCCGTCACCAAGTCCTGACGGTCCAACAGCGTGGCCTCAAACTTTTGGCCGCGCCCGAGCCGTTGCGCCACCTGCAACAACCCATGGCCGTCGCCCGCACCAAGTTCTACGATTTTTAGTGGCGGATTTTGTGGCGGAAGTTTTTCCAATTCGCGGGCGAGGAGGCCCGCGTTGGCCATCAGGAAATTGACGCGGCGCAAATCCTGTCGCGAGCGGCGGGCATGCGGGTCATCCGCCGGCAGTTCATCGAGCAGTTCCGGTTCTACGATCCGTTTCATTCCACTTCCAGCAGCGCCCCGTGGCAGCTAAAGCCCGCGCCGAATGATGACATCCACCAAAGGCCGCCCGGCGCGGAATGTTTCAGCGCGCGCTCCAGCACGAACAGGACGGTCGGGCTGCTGACGTTGCCGTACTCGCGCAGCACCGCCGCGCTGTGCTGCACATCGGTCTCGGTCAGGTTCAAGGCCTCGCGTAACGCCACGAGCACATCGCGCCCGCCCGCGTGCATGACCCAGCCCTTGATACGCGCACGGTCCGCGCCGGAGTCATCGAGCAATTGTTTGGCGGCGGCGGCGGCCAGCGGCGGGACTTGCGGCGACAGGATATTGCGCAACATGCCGTTCTTGTGTTCAAAGCGCAGCAGGTGGCGGTCGTCCGGCGCAAGGTGCGTCCAGCCGGATTTCCATTCCACCCGGCGTCGCGCCAGCGGCTTTTCGCTCGAAAGCACCGCCGCGCCCGCGCCATCGCCGAAAAGACACGCGCTGATGAGCACGCCGGGATCATCATCGAGAAAGAACGCCGCGCTGCAAACTTCCACGCACACGGACAGGACGCGTTTGGCGCGCCCGGCGGCCAGCAGCGCCTCGGCCGTGCGCAGGTTGGGCAACGCCGCACCGCAGCCCTGCCCTACGAGGTCCAGACAGACCGCGTCCGGCCGCAAGCCGAGGCGTTCACTGACGTAACTGGTGAGGCCGGGGCAAAGATAACCGGTGCAGGTGCTGATGAGCACGGCGTCCATGTCCGTGGCGGCGCAACCGGCATCGGCCAGCGCGCGTTTGGCGGCCTCGGTAGCCAGCGACGGGGCGTGATGGGCGAAGCGCGCTTGCAGGACATCGGGAGTCAGTTCAAACACCTCGGTCAGCGGGGAAAGCGCGAGATGGCGGGTGGCGATGCCGTTCTCGCCGCAAAGAACCTTCTGGAGGACGACGCGCGAACGTGAGGAAAGCTTGGTGAAGGGCGCAGATTGCTGCAATGCCTCCCAACATTCGCGTTGTGAATAGACCTCCGCCGGCGTCGCCGTCCCTAGTCCGGTGATGAACATGATTCAAGGTAACGCGAAGCCGCACCCCACGCCACATGAATAGGACGGTCTGGAGCCGGATTTGTTCCGGGATTTCCGCGCAGGAAAACAGATTTGTGAAATCTGCGGGCGACTTACTTCTGCAGGAGGTCGGCGACGAGCGACTTCTCTTCCTTCAGCTCGGTCTCGGTGGCGGCGATCTTGGCCTTGCTGAATTCGTTCAGCGGTACGCCTTGGACGACCTCGAACTTTTTGCCGTCACTGCGCGTGGGATGACTGAAGATAAGGCCCTTCTCGATGCCATACGCGCCCTCGGAATGGGTGGCCACACTGAACCAATCGCCGGGCTTGGTGGGCGTGGTCAGATTCCTGACGGTGTCCACCACGGCGTTGGCGGCGCTGGCCGCGCTGCTCAGGCCGCGGGCCTTGATGATGGCCGCGCCGCGCTGCTGGATGACGGAGATGAACTCGCCCTTGAGCCATGCCTCGTCCTTGATGACTTCGGGCACGGGTTGGCCGGAGATCTTCGTGTTGAAGAAATCGGGATACATGGTGGCGCTGTGGTTGCCCCAGATGGCGAGGTTGCTGATGGCGGTGACATCCACGGCCGCCTTTTTTGGCCAGCTGCGTTGCGGCGCGGTTCTGGTCCAGCATCGTCATGGCAAAGAAACGGTCCTTGGGTACGCCGGGGGCGTTGTTGGCGGCGATGAGCGAATTGGTGTTGCAGGGGTTGCCGACGACAAGCACGCGGATGTCCGGCGCGGCGTTTTTGGCGATGGCCTGGCCCTGACCGGTGAAGATCTTGCCATTGATGCCCAGCAGGTCCTTGCGCTCCATGCCCTGCTTGCGCGGCACCGCGCCGACCAGCAGCGCCCAGTTCACGCCGCGGAATCCCTCGTCGAGATTCGCGGTGGGCACCACGCCCTTGAGCAGCGGGAAGGCGCAGTCCTCGAGTTCCATCACCACGCCGCCGAGGGCGGCGAGGGCCTTCTCGTCGGGGATCTCGATGAGGTGCAGGATGACGGGCTGGTTGGGGCCGAACATCGCGCCGGAGGCGATGCGGAACAGGAGCGAATAGCCGATCTGGCCGGCGGCCCCGGTGATGGCGACACGGATGGGTTGTGCATTCATAAAATGATTTCTAAAAGCGGGGCGTATTATGTGGAAAGCAGCGGCGGACGCAAGTTCAACCCCGGGCTGGTTGGAGGGAACGGGTCTCGCGCAGGACGATCTGCCGCCGGGGCACGACGGCCGGGCTCCACATGCCGCCGTTCAGACTCACCCCGAATCCCAGCAGCCCGACAAACACCGCCATGTCGGTGTACAAAGAACCGAAAACAAACACGAAGAAAATGACCTTGGCGATGAACAATGCCAAAAGGAAGGCGTTGATCTGTTTTAATTCCAGCGGGCCGTGTTTCCAATTCTTCCAGAGCACCCGGGTGCCGGCGGCCAAAAGCCACACAAACCCCAGCACGCCCCAGATGCCCAGCGGGATGATGGTCGAAAGCGGGCCGCTGTGGTAATCGCCCGCCAGCATGGCCACCTCGGAACTGTCCACCAGACCGCGCTGCTCGCCGGTCTGGGCCAGTTCCAGATCTTGGGCGTTGATGCCATACCCCTTGCCCAGGAACAGATAATGCGGGATCTCCGGCCAGACGATCCGCCAGATCCGGACCCGCCATTCGGTGGAGGCCTGGGCGTCCGCCGCGGCAACGGGATCCACTTCCACCGGCAGAAAACACAACGCCCGCTGGACCGGCAACGGCATGTGCCGGGTGAACGGCACCGTGGCGGCCAGGCAAAGAATCCCGCCGGCCAAAAACAAAAACAAAAACCGCGTGCGCATCAGGCCTTCAAACCAGAACAGCAGGCAAAAAATCAATACCATCAACAAGACCACCGAGCGAAACCCCCCAAACAACCCGGCGATCACCGCCAGGATCAAGATTCCCAGCCGCCACCAATTGCGCGCCTTGAGCAACGAACGGATGCCATGCCGCGCCAGCAGAAAACAAAATATCGCCTGCCCCGCCAAGGCCAGGCCGCTGAGCCGCACCAAGTCGTCGGCAAAAGGCGTGTTGGGCTGGCTGGCATATGCCTGCAGCATGTAAGGATCCGCCGGGAAAATCAGGTAGATGAAATAAAATGCGCTGTTGATCAGGGGGAAACAACTCGTGATCAAGGCCACCAACCCCGGCAGGAAATATAACCCAAGGTAAAGGTTCGCCTTGGCCGGCGGGATGGCGCGGCTGCAGAACGCAAAGAAACCGAGCGTCGGCCCCAGCAAAACAATATACCGCTTGCCGCCATAGGTGTCGCTGTTCATCACCCGCAACCCCATCCCTCCGGTGAACCAGGCGGTCACCAGAACCACCACCGCGAGAAACAACAGCGGCGCGATCAACGACCGGACCGCGATAAATTTCAGCTGGCGGTTCAGGGTGCGTTGCACCAGGGCGATGACCAGGCTGATCACGGCCATCAACAGCCACAATTGCGGCTGGCCCTTCACAAAGAACACCACGGCGCCCAGATTCCAGCTGAACACCAGCAGCGGATGATGCCAGCGCAGCAACAAAGGCAGGACCAACGCCACCAGAACCAGCCCCACGGCCACCCATGTGCCCAAGTCCAGCGGCGACGCCAGCAAATAACCCAGGTACATCGCCAACGGCACGCAGGTGCCATAGATCAGCAATGCCCTTAAAAATGCCAGTGGATTTGACATATGTCGGGCGTTATCCGCCCTCATCCTGGCCGGTCACCTGGTCGGGACCGGCCACGCCCCCGTTCAACGCCACCCCGAATCCAACCAGCCCGGCAAATTCAAACATCTCGTTGTAAATCGATCCGAAGATGAACAGAAAAAACACGACCTTGGCCGCATACAACGCGTATACGAACGCATTGATGCGCTTCAAGTCCGGCGAACCATAGCGGTAGTTCCGGTGCATGACCCAGGTTCCGGCGGCGAAAAACCAACCGAAACCAACCGCTCCCCAAAGTCCAAAGGGAATGATGATGGACAGCGGCCCGTTGTGATAGTCACCCACGGAAGCCGCCAGATCCGCCGATGACATATAACCCCGCCTCACCGATTCGTTCATCATGTAGATGTCCTGCGGGTCCAGGGAATAGCCTTTGCCTTTCAACAGATACTGCGGTATCTCCGGCAGCAGTTTTTTCCACATCTCAATCCGCCAAGTGGTCGAATCCTGCGCGTCGTGTTCCGCCATGGCATCCACCTTGACCGGCAGGAAACTCACGGACCGCTGCATGGACAGCGGCAAGTCCTCGGAAAACAGGGCCAGCCCGATTCCCAGCCCGAACAAACCCGCCACGATATATAACAGTACCCGCGTGCGCCAAAGCTTCTCCAGGCAAAACAGCATGACAAACGTCAGGATGAACAAAGCCAGGGCGGAACGAAATCCGCCATACATCCCTCCCGTGATCGCCGCCCCCAGCAACAGCAAACGCCATGGTTTGCGAAGTTCAAACATTCCCTCCAACCCGCAGACCGCCAGCAAAAAACACCAGAGCGCCTGCGACGCCACGGGCGCGCCGGAAATCCGCACCAGCTCGGTATTGGGCGTATAATCCGCCGCCATCTGATACATCACCCCTTCCGGCGGAAACAATTCATATAAAAACCAGAATCCCGGCCCCGCGATATAGGTCAGATTGCTGATCACCGAAGTGACCCCCGACAGAAAGAAAAACGCCGTGTACAAAACCACGTGGTTCCGCGGGATTGCCTGGCTGGTGAAGGCAAAATAACCGACCACCGCCGTCAAAATCAGCACGTATCCCTTCCCCCCATAGGTGGTCGAGCCAAAGGTGTTCAGACCTACGCCACCGCGAAGGATGGCCGTCGCCATCACCACGACCGCCACCAACAACAATGACTTGGTCAGACACGGCGCCGAAAGAAACCGGTTGTTTGAACCCGTGGCCCGGGACAGCAACGCAAAAAAACAACTGATGATCGCCATCAGCATCCACACATAAGGCCGCCCGGGGAAAAAATAGGGGTTGATACTGGCATTCCAGCTCAAGAGCAGCAGGGGGTAATGCCAACGCAGCAGCAGCGGAATGCTCAAGACTGTCAAGACCAGGACCACCACCGCCATGCTCACTGAATCCAGCGGTTCGGCCAGAAAATACCCCACCACCACGGCCAGCGGCAGGCATATGCCCAAAATCAATTGGTTTCTCGGGACGACAAAAGTGCTCACATTACAGACTATTTGATTATACCAAGCTTGACCTTAATTCAAGCGGAACCTCCCGCCCCGCCGGCCAGTCCTTGGTATATCTCCAAGAAACCCTTCCCCATCCGCCGGGGCGATAGATAGTCCCGCGCCTGTTCCAACGCAGCCGGTTCCACCAGTCCCGCCCGGAACCGCGGGTCGCTGCACGCCCGGCGGATGGCCGCGATGAATTCATCCAGATTTTCCGACGGAAACAGAAAACCATTCCGCCCCGGCCAGATGTAATCCACAATCCCGCCCACCGCGCTGGCCACCACCGGCACCCCGGCCACCGCCGCCTCCTTCACCGAATTCGGGCTGGTGTCCGCGCGCGTGGGAAAGAGCATCATCGTCGCCGCCATCAATTCCTCCGCGATCTGCGCCGGGGCCAGGTCCTGCTTGAACTGGATCCGCCGCCATAATCCTTCCGAAAGTTCGCGCCTGATCCGTTCCATTTCTTCCCCCTCCGGCTTGCCCACCACCACCAATTCGAACGGCAGTTCGTCCTTCAACCGGTCCAGCGCCCGCAGCAACAAGTCGCTGCCCTTGATCCGCGAAATGGATCCCACATATAAAAAGCGCAGCGGACCGGCCTGCGGCTTGCGTTCCAGCCGGTGAAAGATCCAGTCCGGGGCGTGTTCCACCTGCCGCACATTGGCGCGCGGCCAGCGCTGCCGGATGTAGTCCACCGCAAACGTGGATTCGGTCGTCACCACCGGCGCGCACGGCAGGCTCCATTTTTCCAGCCGCATCGCAAACCGCTGGTAATGGTTTAGCTCCACCAGTTCGGCGTACCACGTCAATAATCCCTGAACCGTCACCACGTACGGATACTTCAGCCGCCGGGCCACCAGTCCCGCGCCCTGCTCCGTGCCCCAGGCATGCACCACGTCCGGTTTGATCTCCGCCAGCTTGCGGCGGATCAACCAGGTATCCAGCCAGAACAACGTCGGCCCGCGCAGCCCGCCGATGGTTTTGATCAGATGAAACGTCACGCCGTTCCGCACAAAGGTCAGGTTCCGGGCGAATTGTTTGCGCAGCACCACCACATGCAATTTCACCGCCGGATTATTTTCCAGCTCCTCCAGCAAAACCCGCTGCCATGAGGCCGGGTGCAACCGTGGCAGCCGGCGCACCTCCTCGGGCGCACCGGGCAGCCATTCGACCGGAAAATAAGAAAACCAGGCGACGGTTAACGGCGGGGTTGGCATCGTGTTATCCCTCATCTTAAAAATCGCGCCGGCAAACTAAAGCCTAAACTAAAACCCCAAGCCGTTTCAAATAGCGTTCCAAATAAGCTTTTCGGCCCTGCCGCTTTCGGGTAATCAATCGCTCATGCCAGACCAAAGTTGGGCGGAAAAGCTCGGCCAGCTGCTCTACCGGCGCCGCAAATGGATGTCCGGGCTTTGGGCGCTGGAAGCGCGGCTCAAGGGCGCCCGGATCGGCCGGGAGGTGTTGTTCTTCGGCCGCCCGGTCATCAGCATCCTTGGCCGCTCAAGCCTTCAGATCGGCGATGGCGTGCGGATCGACAGCACCCTGCGCACCAACCCGCTGGGCTGCTTCCAACCCTCCATCCTGCGGACGCTTTGCCCCGGGGCCGAAATAACGCTGGGCGAACATGTCGGCATCAGCGGAACGGTCATCTGCGCCGCCAAGAGCATCCGCATCGGCGAAGGCACCATCATCGGCTCCGGCGCGATGATCATTGACACCGATTTTCACGAACCGGCCGCCGGCTGGCGCTGGAACAATGACATGGCCAAAAGCGCCAAGCCCGTCACCATCGGCCGCGGCGCCTTCATCGGAGCACGCGCCATTGTCCTCAAAGGGGTGACTATTGGCGACCGGGCGGTGGTCGGCGCGGGCGCCGTCGTGGCCAAGGATGTTCCCGCCGGGCACATCGCCATCGGCAATCCCGCGCGGGTCATGCCGTGGTCGGGAACACCCGCCAGCGAATAAGCCTGATTTTTCCATGCCGGCAGAACATGTCGATGTGGGGAAAAACAATCAGCGCCGGGCCGCGAACCGAGACACTAACCGCAGCAGGTTTGGGCCGCATACTTTGGCTGCCAGTTGGAACAATGCGTAACGGAAATGCGGCGGGGTGCTGTGGGTGAAGAGCCACCAATTATACGCCAGCATCCGCCGGGTGACATTTCCGGCATAAGGCACCAGGAAGCGCGTGGGCATGGGGCTTTTACGCAGCAGCTTGGTCCGGTCGAACTTGACGGGCGGATTGCCTTTCTGCCGCCAGGTAGCCAGGTTGCGTTTGCGCTGCACGTTATCCAGCGCCCATTTCCACCCTTTGCGGATCACCACGGAAGTGCCGCGATCCACCCCGTCGTGGCCGCGCACCACGGCCAGTTCCCGGGCGGATTGCGCGCCGCCATCTTCCAATGTCAGGCGAAACCACATGTCCCAATCCCCGGTGAAAAGGGAATTGGCCCGAAAACCGCCCACCGCCCGGGCGGCGTCGATGTGGAATAATTGACCGGCAAAAAACAGGAAGTTCTCGTCCATCAATTTCGTCAAATCAATATCCTGCCACCCGGCAGGCCAATCAACCGCCGGGGCCGGATGCATTTTGCCGTCGGTTTCCAAAATGGATTGCCGGCCAAAATAAAGCGCGCGGTCCGGCGCCCGCCGGGCCATTTCAATGACCGTCTCAACAAATTGCGGCTGCAATTTGTCATCGTCATGAAGGATCGAGAGCCAGGGGGTCCGGCTGTATTCCATGCAAGCATGCCAATTATCGAATATGCCGCGATTTTTGGCGTTGCGGTAATAAGTGATCCGGCTGCCAAATTGAGCCAGGATGAAATCCCGCAGGCCGGGATCCGGGCCGCAATCCTCCACGACAATCACTTTGACCGGGACAGTCTGTTCCAGCGCGCTCCGGATGGCCTCGCAGACATAATCGCGCCGGCTATACACCGTGACGGCGATGGTGATGTCTTCAGCGCGCAATTCCATGGAATGATTTCAGGCCCCTTCAACCTGGGGAAAGGCGCGCCGCAAAACCGGCCGCGTCCAATCCGGCGCGCGCGCCAGGATTTCGGTTTGCAGCGCCGCTGGCAAACCCATCCGCAAAAAAAGAAACCCGCCCACCGTCAGGCCGGCAAAACCATTGAGCAAAAACCTCGGCCACACCGGCAATGCGCCGCCCGCCCACCAGACCACCAGCGCCACCGGCGCGAACACGGCCAGCATCTTCGCCGCCGGCGCCTGCCACTTCAGCGCCACCGTCCGCCAGTCCAGTTCAAAATACCGGCAGATCCGGTAGAGCCCGTAGATGAAACTGAAACAAAAACTGCACCCCACCGAACAGGCGATGATCGCCGGCAAGCCGCCCCACCGGGACGTCACGCTGGCCGCCAGTAGAAACACCATTCCCTCCACAAAATAGATGTATCGCGCAAAGCCCACCTGCTTGGTCAGCGTGATGAAGGTGCCGTGCAGCCGGATCAAACCCACCAGCACCAGCCACAACGCCAGCAACACGTCATTCCCGGCCGGCCAGTAAAACTTGCCGTTGAACCAGATGGTCACGAACAGGCTGTTGCACAGCACATAACCCACCGCGATCCAGACGGCCAGCGACGCCGTCAAAGTCGTGAAGGTCTCATACCGCTGCCGCAAACGCTCCTTTTCTCCGCGCACGATCATCTCCGAAAAGATCGGGCTGGCAAAATCCCCCGGCCGCCAGACAAGTGCATAGACCATCGTAAAAACTTTCGTCCCCACCGACCACAGCGCCACCGCCTCCAGGCCCAGCGTCATCGTGTTGCGCGAGATGATCAGCGTCTGGCTGCCCAGGATGAATTGAAAGCCCACGGCCACGAGGAACAGGTCCTTGCCGAAATGAAAGACCTCCTTGAATTGTATCCATTCGATCCGTCCCCACGCGCCGCGGTCGGGAAGAAACCGCATGCGCACGCTTTGCACCCAGAACACCGCGGTGCTGAACACCAGCATCGCCGCATTGGCCCATAACAAACTGTAAACGCCCGCCGATTCCTCGAAGGCCGCCCACAAGACCGCCAGGCTCACCACCAGTTGCGCCGCCTGGGTGTAATTGGCGATGTCCGGGCGCTGGTTGGCGTAGAATATCTGGCCAAAAAAACGGACCCCGAAACTCGCCGCCACGATCACGCTCTGCCAGCGCAGCAATCTCACAAATTCGGGCGCCAGCGCCGAGTCGATCTTCAGCAGATGGGTGCAGACCGGCGCGAGGAAAAAACCCGCCACGAGTAAAATCGCCCCTTGCACCATCGATACCGCGATGCTGGTCTTGATCAGCCCGCCGTAAGCCCCGCCGTTGCGGTCGTCCTTGTGGTCGATCAACAGCCGCGCCACCGAGGTATAGAGCCCCATGTCGATCAGGGCGAAATAGCCCATCACCTGGCTGAGCAGCGCCCACAGGGCAAACTTCTTGACCCCCATCTCCTCCCGCGAAAAAAAATGCATCGCCAGCGGGAAGCTGATCAGCACATACACGGCCGTCGCCACCAATGTGATGTAGCCCGAAACCACGCTGTGCAAGACGCGTTTGAATCGTGACATATTCGCGAAAGGCGGACTTTATATCAGGCCGCCGCTTTTGACCATCACAACCCGGGTGTTTCTCCCGTTTTGCGTTCCGGATGAACCGCCGCGCCGCCGAAGGACTCCAGGATTTTTCCCGCGACCTTTTCCGCGTGCAGCCGCGCGCACC
>Ga0206945_1102_pt1 | contig 19278 bp, 22 predicted proteins | sample Alteio_BWOrgHeat_5_FD_152982 | JGI IMG/M metagenome (GOLD analysis project Ga0206945, IMG submission 152982) | Enriched cells from forest soil in Barre Woods Harvard Forest LTER site, Petersham, Massachusetts, United States -... | ecosystem: Environmental > Terrestrial > Soil > Temperate forest > O... | reverse complement strand
GCCGACGGCAATTGGCGTACAGCGCTGGATTTGCTGTCTTACCCTGATATTGGCTTTGAGAGGCTTAAAGAAATATGGCCAGAACTTCAGAGCATCTCGTCGGAAATAGCTGAGCAATTGGAAATCGATGGCAAATATTCAGGTTATATGGAAAGGCAGGATATCGATATCCGCGCCTTCCGTAAGGACGAAAATTTGCTCCTTCCGCCAAATTTGGATGTGAACGCTATCGGTAGTCTATCAGCCGAAATTCGCCAGAAACTTCAACACATTAAGCCAGAAACCCTTGGTGCTGCGGCGCGCATTCCTGGCATGACTCCAGCGGCCTTGGTTGCACTTCTACGCTTCGTTAAACGCAAATCACTGGCGGCATAATTCCACATGAAACAAGCAAAGCACGACGAGTTTCTAAAACATTTTCCGATTTCACGTGAAACATTTCAGGCTCTTGAGCTCTATGAGGCAATGCTTCGTGAATGGAACCAGAAATTCAACCTCATTGGCAATAGCACGCTGCCCGAGATCTGGACGCGTCATTTTCTCGATAGTGCGCAGATCATGTCCTATATTCCGGAAGAAACCCAAAGCCTGGCTGATATGGGATCCGGGGCAGGGTTTCCGGGTATTGTTCTGAGTATTTTGGGCGTACCTGAAGTTCATCTCATCGAAAGTGTAGGAAAAAAGGCCGTTTTCCTCTATGAAATCGTCAAGGCGCTGGATCTGAATGTTGCGGTACATCAAGGCCGTGTTGAGGATATGCATAATTTCAAGGCCGATATCATCACGGCTCGTGCGCTTAAGCCTCTGCCTGAATTGATAAAATTAGCGAATCCATTGATGCATAAAGGCTCTTTCGGTATATTTCTGAAAGGCAAGAACGTATTGGAAGAATTGACAGAATCGGCCCAATCATGGACATTCGATTTCGCAAAATCCCCGAGTATCAGCGATCCTTCCGGAAGCGTTTTAATTATAAAAAATCTGCGGTCCAAACATGCCGGTAAGCCAAAGCCCAAACGCAAAAAATAATTCCGGCTCCTGCCGTGTGTTGGCGGTTGTCAATCAAAAGGGCGGCGTTGGCAAAACAACCACCGCGATTAATTTGGCAACCGCGATGGCCGCCGTCGACAAGCGTGTGTTAATCGTCGATGCCGATCCCCAGGGCAATGCGTCAACCGGTCTTGGCATTCCGCGCGCCTCCCGCGGCGCGGGTTGTTATGAATTGATGTTCGACGGTTTGTCGGTTGAGGATGTCGCGCAACCGACACTCATTCCCAATCTGTCGATTATCACGTCGTCGGCGGATTTGGCGGGGGCGGAAATTCAGCTCGTCACCACCGAGCGCCGCGAGTTCCGCATGAAAGATGCGCTTGATCGCAGCACGAATAATTATGATCTGATGCTGATCGATTGCCCGCCATCTTTGAATCTCATCACGCTCAACGCACTGATCGCCGCCAATGCGTTGCTGGTGCCGTTGCAGGTTGAATTTTATGCGCTCGAAGGCATGACGAGTTTGTTGCAAACCATCGATGCTGTGCGGGCGCGCTTTAATCCCGATCTCGATATCGAAGGCGTGGTGCTGACGATGTATGACAAACGCAATAGCCTGTCGACGGCGGTTGAACGCGATGTACGCGCTTATTTCGGCGAGAAGGTTTTTGAGACCGTCATTCCGCGCAATGTGCGCGTGTCCGAAGCGCCATCTCATGGCAAGCCCGTGTTGCTGTATGACCTGAAATGCTCGGGCTCACAGGCCTATATGCATCTCGCGAGTGAGTTATTGAAACGTGACGCCGCGTTTCGTGAAGACATGCGGGATTTCCCGGAAGTTGCAAGTGCATAATTTAGACTGATTCTAAACTGGAGAAAGACATATGAACCAGCCTGTCAAACCCTCACCGCTCGGCCGCGGATTGTCGGCACTATTCGGTGACACGGACGCATCCTATCAGGCGCCGGCGAAACCGATTATACGCCCGGCCGCCATCGAACCGAATGTTGCAAAAACCGGTGTCGTCACATTACCTCTGGCCTGGCTGCAGCCCGGAACATTCCAGCCGCGCCGCATGTTCGATGAAGAAGCATTGAAAGGCCTGGCCGATTCCATTCGTGAGCGCGGCATTCTCGAACCGCTTCTGGTTCGTACTGTCAAGAACCATGCCGACCTGTATGAAATCGTCGCCGGTGAGCGCCGCTGGCGCGCCGCCCAACTGGCCGGGTTGCATGAAGTTCCGGTCATGATCCGCGAATTGAGTGACCGCGAAGCTCTGGAATTCGGCCTGATCGAAAATATCCAGCGGCAAAATTTGTCACCGCTTGAAGAGGCCGAAGGTTACCAGCGCTTGCTGGGTGAATTCGATCATTCACCCGAAGCCCTGTCGAAAATCGTCGGTAAAAGCCGCCCACATATCGCCAATATGTTGCGCCTTTTAAGCTTACCCGCGCCCGTGAAACAGATGATCGACAAAGGCGATCTGACCATGGGTCATGCGCGGGCGATTATCACGACGCCGGATCCGCTTGCATTGGCGAAAGAAATCGTCAAAAAAGGCCTCAATGTGCGGCAGGCGGAAGCGCTCGCCAAACGCGGCTCTGGCAAACCGGGCCACTCAAAGAACAAGGATGCTCAACAACCAACACAGAATGCCGATACGCTGGCGCTTGAGAAAGAGATCGAACGCCTGATCGGCCTGCGCGTTAAAATCCACACTTATGGAAAAGCCGGATCGATCACCATTTTGTACGACAATCTCGACCAATTGGATGGGATTATCAAAAAGCTGAAAGGATAAAGAAGAAAATGTTTTCGCTGACAAGTAAGGAATTCCGTCTCAAGACCGGTCTCGCCGAAATGCTCAAGGGCGGCGTGATCATGGACGTCACCAATGCTGAACAAGCGAAGATCGCCGAAGACGCGGGCGCCTGCGCCGTGATGGCGCTCGAACGCGTACCGTCCGATATCCGCAAGGAAGGCGGCGTCGCACGCATGGCAAATATCGGCGTTATCGAAGAGATCATGAAAGTTGCCTCTATCCCAGTTATGGCTAAAGCACGCATTGGACATTTCACCGAAGCGCGGATTCTGGAATCCCTCGGTGTCGATTACATCGATGAAAGCGAAGTGCTGACCCCAGCTGATGAAGAGCACCATGTCGACAAGGCCGATTTTACTGTGCCTTTCGTTTGTGGCGCACGTAATCTGGGCGAAGCCCTGCGACGTATCGCCGAAGGTGCGGCGATGATCCGCACCAAAGGCGAAGCCGGTTCTGGCAACATTGTCGAAGCCGTGCGCCACATGCGCACCATCGTAAGAGAAATGAAGCAGCTAACTGTGCTCGGCAAGGAAGAGCTGGTGAAGGCGTCAAAGGAACTTCAGGCGCCGCTGGAGCTGGTAGAATGGATATCGGAAAACGGCAAATTGCCGGTGCCAAATTTCTCAGCGGGCGGTATCGCCACGCCGGCTGATGCTGCCCTTGTGATGCAGCTCGGCGCCGAAGCGGTGTTTGTGGGTTCCGGTATTTTCAAATCCACCGATCCGGCCGCGCGCGCCAAGGCCATCGTCATGGCGGCAAAAAACTACAACGATCCGGAAAAACTTCTGGAATGCAGCCGCGCTCTTGGCGACGCTATGCCCGGCCTCGACATCGCCAAGCTACCGGAAGCGGAATTGATGCAAATGCGCGGATGGTAGTGAAGAAGATCGGCGTATTAGCCTTACAGGGCGATTTTGCCGCGCATGAAAAAGCGCTGGCGCGCCTGGGAGTGGCCTCCGTAGAAATTCGTGAAACCAAACAGTTCAACGACATCGACGGGCTGATCATTCCCGGCGGCGAAAGTACGGTGATGCTGAAACTTCTGCGTGCTGATCAGCTGATGGAACCTCTGCGCGCCTTCATCAAAGTAAAGCCGGTTTTCGGCACCTGCGCAGGCGCCATTCTGTTGGCGAAAACCGTCACCGGTCCGGCACAGGAAAGCCTCGGCGTGATGGATATGGATGTGGAGCGCAACGCCTACGGGCGTCAGCGCGAAAGCCAAATTACCGAAATCGATCTGGAGCCCGTATCAGCATCACATACCGGGGCTAACAAAATGGAAGCCGTTTTCATCCGCGCGCCGATTATCCGGACTATCGGCCCCGGCGTAAAAGTTCTGGCGCGTTATCAGGGCAATCCCGTGCTGGTTCAACAGGGCCATCATATGGCCGCGACATTTCATCCTGAACTGACGAATGATCTGCGCGTGCATAAAAGTTTTATTGAGATGTTATAGAGGGCGTCATTCTGGCACATGCTAGGACGACGTTTAGAACCTAAAAACTTTCAGCCGGTAACGATCAAAATGCTCGATACCTTCGAGGGATTTAAGCTTGTGCACGGCAATCGTCGTCAAAGGCAGAGCGACAATCTCATAAATCACCTTCGCCAGCCAGCCGTCGAACATTAACAGCAGAAGATTCGGTGTCGACATGGTGCCGGCGAAAGCGAGTGTAAAAAAGACGATCGAGTCCACAAAATGCGCCCCGGCAGTCGAGGCCACGGCCCGCAACGGAAAATTCGCAGCCGCATGACTCAGTTTCATGCGTGAGATGATAAAGGAATTTGTAAACTCACAGCACAGATAGGCGAGATAGGACGCGCAGACGATGCGTGGTAATGCGCCGTTCACCGCGGCAAAAGCGCTCTGTCCCGAATAATCCGGCGCCGGCGGTAGGGCAATAGACAGCTGCGTAAAAAAGACAAAAACCAGACCGCAGATGAACCCCATCCAGATTAAACGCCGTGTGCGATTGAAACCGTAAATCTCCGTCAGGATGTCACCGAAGATATGATTGAGCGGATAGATGAACAACGTCGCGTTAAAGATCAACGGCCCGATATGGAACATCTTGGACGCGCAAACCCAGGTGAGGATGAGGGCACAAATATAAAGACAGGCCAGAGCATCAATGTATTTCGGCTGCCATTCATGATCAGCGCCGGTTTCTTTTAAATTCATGTCCCGATGCAACATAACGCCCTCCTTAAAAATATTTCCTGCACAACAGGATAGGAGTGAAGGGCGAAAGCAAAAAGCGCCAAATTTTCAATTATAGTTTTAATAACTATTTTTATGCTATATTAAGCATAATGATTGCTCTTTCTCAGATTAAAGCGGCGCGTCTTTTGCTCGACTGGACGCAAAACGATCTGGCGCGGATCAGTGGCATGTCGCTGGCGGCCGTGGCGAAGCTTGAGCAAGGGAAGGGGCGGCCGCGGGCTGCGACCGTCGCCACGATCCGCGGCGCGTTCGAGAAATTTGGCATCGAATTTATCGAAGATCACGGTGTCGATCTGCGCCCAGAAAAATTTGGCGTTCGCATTATGCACGGCGATCAGGGCATGTTCGATCTGTGGGAGGATCAAGAAAAAACCCTGGCGGCATTCGGCGGCGGTGAGATTCTACTGGCCAATCTCGATCATGAACTGATGTATGAGCGGTTTAAGGACAAGCTGGTCGCGATGATCACACAACGGCCGCCGTTGAACCTTCATTTGCGCGCATTGGTTAAGGAAGGCGATCTGGTGCGCATTTGGCCGAATGAAGATTTTCGCGCCATTCCAGGGAAAATTTTTTCAGGCATAACGCCGATGTATTTGTATCGCGACAAAACAGCGATTCTCAATTTTCAGGATTCGTTGCGTATTGTACTCATCGATAACAAATCCATCACCGATGCCTTTCGCCAACAATTTGAATATTTCTGGAAAATCGGCAAGCCCGTGACGCGACCGATGTTCATGGAAAAGAAATAAAAAGAAAAAGCGCCACTCTTGGGTAAGTGGCACTCTCTCCTCTGGCTACAGATCCTAAAGGTTCTAACCTTTCATGGCATCCATCAGGTTCTGCTTGTATTGGTCGCAAGCTTGCTGGGCGGCGATCTTCTGCTGCATGCAGGCAAGAACAGCATCCACACCGGCTTCGGCGATCTTGTCGAGCTTCTTGCCGATTTTGGCTTCGAAGATTTTCTTCATCTTCTCTTTCAGCAGATCATGCTTGGCGCTTTTGGCGAGACAAAGAAGATCTTCGGCGAAGGTACAGGCATCGCTTTGCGTGCTTTCGTGGCAGGTGTTTCCCGTTTCACAGGTATTATCGTGGCATTCACTCATAGCTTTCTCCTCGGGTTTAAAAATCATGGATCGACGACCCATGTCACGATCATTTATGAAGTAACTTTACTTTTGACAAGTAGATACTATTTTGTTATGTAGTATCCTTAAGTAAACTAAAGAGAATATATGGAGAAAAAATGCAAAAACCGGACTCGCAAATCAACGATCCTTGCATCAAAAATTACGGCGATTGCCCGATCGGTCGCGCCATCGCGCTGCTTGGCGGCAAATGGAAATTGCCGCTGCTTTACAATCTGCGCGAACACACGCTGCGTTTCAACGAGTTGAAAAAGGCGCTCCCGGGCGTGACGCAAAAAATGCTTACGCAGCAATTGCGTGAGATAGAAAGTGACGGATTGATTTCGCGCAAGGTCTACGCCGAAGTGCCGCCGAAAGTCGAATACAGCATCACACCGATCGCGAAAAAGCTTGAACCGATCCTTGACCTGTTATGCGGATGGGGAATGGAGTACGACGAGATACGCTCCAACGGCAAAACCAAATGCACCAAAGCGGCCTGATATAATCAGGCGGCTGCTTGCGTGATGCCGGAGTCAGCGAAGAAAGCAACTGCGCTCTCAACCCACGCGCTGCAATCGCTGCCGTCGGCCGTAAGCAGGTAGCCGTAAGTCATTTGCGTTTCGTCGGAAATACCGGCACCGACAGCTTCAAGTTCTTCATGCGCCTCAACCGGCGCGGCAAGAACATGATCCTGTAATGCGCTCGACAGGGCCAAAAGACTGACACCTTCGCCAATAGCCGCAATTGGCTTTTCGGCCGCGATGAAATGGTTGACGATGCGGCGCGTATGAGGATTTGTTTTCAGACGCACCACGCTGCGCATGCCGCCCGGCAGAATCAGCATATCAAAATCAGAGCCCAGCGCCTCGCCGATCGGCGTATTGACAGGAAAATGATGGCCCCAGCCCTCACCCTGCCAACCATTAACGACACCCTGTTCTGGCGAAATTGTGCGGATATCCGCTTTCGCCTTCATTAATGCCCGCTGGACTTCCGCCATTTGGTTTTCATCGAAGCCATTAGCGACGAGGATGGCGATTTTCTTTCCAGCAAGTGTCAGGGTCATAATGTTCTCTCCAAATAGTCAGACAGGTTTCAGGCGCCCGGAAGACCGGACGTTTCAGGCCGTTTTTGTTTTTGGCCGGTTTTATTGGGAAACGGAAAGTTTCCAGTGGCGCAACGCCGCGATGGGCGCAACATGGCACACAATATGGCGATTTGGAAATAACAGATTTGGTTTCGTAAAACACTGATAAAGCGGTGTTGCGGAAAAGCCGCATAGCTCTTGATCGAATGCAAGAGCGACATTATATAAGCTTAGAACCCCGACGATAGGAGATTCTCATGGGCGCAGCCACAAAACCCGTCACTGATAGCAGCTTCGAATCCGATGTGCTGAAAGCTTCCGAACCGGTTCTGGTGGATTTCTGGGCCGAGTGGTGTGGTCCTTGCCGCATGGTCGGTCCCGTGCTCGAGGAGTTGGCCACCGAAATGCAGGGCAAGGTGACGATTGCCAAAATGAATGTCGATGAAAACCCGATGGCGCCGTCGAAATACGGCATCCGCAGCATCCCGACGCTGATCCTGTTCAAGAATGGTCAGCCGGCCGCGACGAAAATCGGCGCGCTTCCTAAAGCGGCGCTTGAGGCGTGGATCAAAGAGCAGATTGCCTGATTCCTGCACAGGCGGTAAGACTATAGGCGATGCGTCTCTATCGTTTTCTTGGTCAAAATCTGTTTGCACCGCCTTACCGCCTGCTGCCGCTGGCGGTGTTTGTTTATATCGCGTTGTCTTTTTTCTATCACCCGCAAAGCCCGTTTCATACTTTCCGGCTGAGCGATCCCGACGACTATATGCATCTGAACGAGGTCATCAACTGGCTGCAGAGACAGAATTGGTATGACCTTTCGCAACCGCGGCTCAGCCCTGGTGCGCATATTATCCTGCACTGGTCGCGTCTCGTCGATCTGCCGATCGCGCTGATCGCCGGGCCATTGTTCAAGGCCTTCGGCGCGATGGGCGCGGCGATGACGGCGGCGCTGGTTGTGCCGATCATCCTTCTGGTGCTGCTGCTGACGCTGCTTCCGGCTTTGGCGGAACCTCTGGTCGGCGAAGAACGTGCCAACCTTGCCGCCCTGCTGGCGCTGTTCGCACCGATGATGCTGTTCAATTTCACGCCGGGCCGTGTCGATCATCATAACTGGGAAATCCTCATCGCCGGCTTCGGGTTGTTCGGACTTGAACGCATGGCCTATGACAAAAACGGCTGGCGTTTCTGCGTGCTCACCGCCTTTACTTCTGCCTGCGGGTTATGGATCGGCACCGAGGCTTTGCCCTGGCTGATCCTTCTCATCGCCTGCCTTGCAATCGCCGGCGCCTGGTATGGCGGATATATCTTGCGGCATGCCGCCCTTTTCGGCGCGGCATTGGCGTTCACGACGGCCTGTTTTCTCCCGATCGCCCTGCCTTACAATGAATGGCATCGCCTTGCGATGTCATGGTTCTCGCTGGCGGATGTAATCTTCACGGCATTGGCGGGCGGGATGCTTGTCCTAGGATGGGCACTCGGGCAATTGACAAAAAAGAGATGGTTGCGTCTTGGTCTCATGGCCGCGCTGAGCTTGTTTGCCGTAACACTTTTTCTGCATTTTGTGCCGCAAGCACTCAACGGTCCCTTTACCGATTACGATGATTTCAACTCGACGACGGCCCTCGACAACATTGCCGAAGCGACACCGCTCTCCGCCGCTTTCCATTTCAACCCCTACAATCATCTGACCTATACGCGCGCGCTGATGGTATTCATCCGCTTCCTGTTTCTGCCGCTGATTGCGTTGACAATCATCGGCTGGCAGTTGCGTCATGCGCGGGTGAAAGAACGTATGGTTTGGAGTTTTCACGGCGCGTTTCTACTGACAGCGATACTGCTGTCCGTTTTCTGGCAAGTGCGCATCGCCTGGTTTATGCAGATGTTCGCCATAGCGCCGCTGGTTTGGCTGTTGTTTGCATGGTGGAAAAAAATCAGCCACGAGATTAAGGGCCGCACGCGTTTCTGGGCCGAGATCGGTGTCTTTCTTGTGCTGGGCCCTTTGCCGGTTCTGCTTGTGCCTGCCGTAACCAGCGGGATGAATCTTTACCCTGATTTTCTGCTTTTCCCGGCGGCGCATGGAGTGGATGACGCCTGCAACCTGACGCGAGCTGCCGAATTTATCGGCAGCCCGCGCCATCGTTATGTCTATTTCCCAATCACCATTCTTGCCGGCGCAAATGAAGGGCCGGAACTGTTGTTCCGCACACCCGCCAATGTCATCGCCGCGAATTTTGACGTACCGGCCAATCGCGATGTGTTCGATTTTTTCAACGCGCGAGACGACAAAGCTGCTATTGCGGTCTTACGAAAATGGCACGCCGATCTGGTGCTGACCTGCCGCAATGTGCCACCTTTCTATGCCGGGCTTGATCATCCCGAGGCCGGCAAAAACGTTTTTCTGCGTCAGGGCGCCGATGGAAAACTGCATCTGACCAGCAGTCTCGACCATCCCACGCTGATTGAAAAACTAGTTAACAACCAGATTCCGCAATGGCTCAAGCCGGTTGAGATTCCGGAGGCAAAAGACTACCTTTTGTTTGAAGTGAAATTACCCCCGGCAAAAACGAAGCCATGACACGTAAACTTTTCGGAACCGATGGCATCCGCGGCCGCGCCAACGCCGAACCCATGACGGCCGAAACGGCCTTGCGTCTTGCTATGGCGACGGCCGGGTTGTTTCGCCGCGGCGCACATCGGCATCGCGTCGTTATTGGCAAGGATACAAGGCTTTCCGGCTATCTATTCGAACCTGCGCTGACGGCCGGTTTTATTGCCAAGGGCATGGATGTCATTTTGCTTGGTCCATTGCCAACACCCGCCGTTGCCATGCTGACGCGCAGTTTGCGCGCCGATCTGGGCGTGATGATTTCTGCTTCACATAACCCCTATCAGGATAACGGCATCAAACTGTTCGGTCCCGACGGATTCAAATTGTCGGATGAGCTTGAGGCGCAGATCGAAGCACGGATGGAAAGCAACCCAACCGATGATCATGCTGGCGCCGCGCAGCTTGGCCGCGCTAGCCGTATGGACGATGCCGTGGGCCGTTACGTTGAATATGTGAAAGGAACTTATCCCAACGGAAACCTCGAAGGGCTCAAGATCGTGGTCGATTGCGCCAATGGCGCGGCATACAAAGTCGCGCCCGCCGTGCTGTGGGAACTGGGCGCTGAAGTAATCCCTGTCGCTGTGCAACCAGACGGATTGAACATCAACGACAAATGTGGAGCGACACATCCGCGCTTGTTATGCGATTCCGTTCTGATGCATCAGGCGGATGTCGGTCTGGCGCTGGATGGTGATGCGGATCGCCTGATTATGGCCGATGAAAAAGGTCAGGTAATCGATGGCGATCAGCTGATGGCCCTGATCGCACAGAACTGGTCAAACAGCGGCCGCCTGAAAGGCGGCAGCGTCATCGGCACGGTCATGGCCAATCTCGGCCTCGAGCGCTTTCTGGCCGAACGCAAAATCAGCCTGCATCGAACACCGGTCGGCGACCGTTATGTCGTCGAGGCCATGCGCGAAAAGAATTGTAATGTCGGCGGCGAACAATCGGGCCATATCGTGCTTAGCGACTATTGTCCGACCGGTGACGGCCTGATCGCGGCCCTGCAAGTCCTTGCCGCTATCCGTACGCAGAATAAACCGGCAAGCCAAGTCTGCCGTTTGTTTACGCCCCTGCCGCAAATCCTGGTGAACGTAAAGGCGTCGGGAGATGTTTTAGAAAAACCCGCCATCAAGGCCGCGATCAGCAAGGCCGAGAAAACCCTCAATGGCGACGGGCGTCTGGTGGTCCGCAAATCCGGTACCGAGCCTTTGATCCGTGTCATGGCGGAAGGCGATGACGAAAAACTGGTGCGCAGCCTTGTCGATGAGCTTGCAGGAGCGATCGGTAAAGAGGCGGCTTAATCGCTTAATGTGGGCCGATTGACTATTGACTTCGCCGCATACTAGCGTGTTCCTGGGCCGTGGCTCCCCAACGAGCTGCTTTAAGTAAAGGCATTTTTTATGTCCAAGTCCGTTTTTGTGCCAAGCAAACCCTCGTCACGCCCCACTTGCCCCAATTTCTCCTGCGGACCCGCCGCCAAACATCCCGGATGGGCCATCGCACATTTAAAAAGCGCGTTGGTGGGTCGTTCGCACCGCGCTAAGGAAAGCAAAGAAAGGCTCAAACGTATCGTTGATGAGACGAAGGCCTTACTCGAATTACCACCCAATTATCACGTCGGGATTATCGCCGCTTCCGATACCGGCGCGGTCGAGGCGGCCTTGTGGTCATTGCTGGGCCCGCGCCCAGTTGATGTCTTCGCCTGGGAGAGTTTCGGCAAGGATTGGGTGACGGATTGCGTCAAGCAGTTGAAGCTTTTAGAGGTGCGCAGCTTCGTCGCCGATTTTGGCAAATTGCCGGATCTTTCGCAGGCCAATCCCAATCATGATATCGTCTTCACATGGAACGGCACGTCCAGCGGCGTCATCGTACCGAACGCCGACTGGATCAAGGATGACCGCAAGGGCCTGACGATCTGCGATGCAACCTCGGCGATTTTCGCCGTACCTCTGCCCTGGCCCAAACTCGATGTCATTACATATAGCTGGCAAAAAGTGCTGGGTGGTGAAGCCGCGCATGGCATTCTCATCCTCTCCCCGCGCGCGGTGGAAAGGCTCGAAAACCATAAGCCTGCGTGGCCGGTGCCGAAAATTTTCCGCCTAACGAAAGAGGGCAAGCTCAACAAGGCTCTGTTCGAAGGCGAATTTATCAACACGCCGTCTATGCTGTGCATCGAAGACGCGCTTGACGCCATGGCCTGGGCACGCAGCGCCGGCGGCTGGAAAGGTCTAATGGCGCGTACGCAGGCCAATTATAAAACACTGTGCGCATGGATCGAAAAAACCGACTGGATCGATTTTCTCCCGGACGACCCGAATGTGCGTTCGCCAACCTCGGTCTGCATGAAGCTGGCCGACCCCGATCTCATCAAACTGAATGTCGATGAACAGAACTCTTTCTGCAAAAAACTCATTGGACTGCTCGATAAGGAAGGCGTCGCTTATGACATCAACGCCTATCGCGATGCACCGCCGGGTCTGCGCATCTGGTGCGGCGCGACGATCGAGGTGCACGACATCAAAGCTCTAACCCAATGGCTCGATTGGGCTTATGCGAGCTGCAAGGCGGAGCTGTAATCATGAAACCAAAAATTCTTATTAGTGATGCACTCTCCCCGCGCGCCGTGGAAATCTTCAAAGAACGTGGGCTGGATGTCGAACAGAAAATCGGCCTCAATCCCGATGAGCTAAAAATCATCATCGGCAATTATCATGGGCTTGCTATACGCTCATCGACCAAAGTCATGCCAGATATTCTGTCGGCCGCAGTCAATTTGAAAGTCATCGGTCGCGCCGGAATCGGTGTGGACAATGTCGATGTGCCCGCCGCCACCGCACGTGGCATCGTGGTGATGAACACACCTTTCGGTAATTCCATCACCACTGCCGAACATGCCATCGCGCTCATATTCGCGTTGGCGCGGCAATTGCCGGGCGCCAACGCCTCGACCCATGCCGGTAAATGGGAAAAATCAAAATTCATGGGTGTGGAGCTGACCGGCAAAACACTCGGTATTGTTGGTTGCGGTAATATCGGCGCGATTGTTGCTGATCGCGCGCGCGGTTTGCGGATGAAAGTAATCGCCTATGATCCCTTCCTGACGTCGGAACGCGCGCAGGAACTCGGCGTCGAGAAGTTGGAGCTGGATCAGCTTCTGCCGCGCGCCGATTTCATCACTTTGCATACACCGTTGACCGACCAGACGCGGGGTGTAATCGATGCGAAAGCGCTGGCCAAATGCAAGAAAGGTGTGCGCATCATCAATTGTGCACGCGGTGGACTGGTAGTCGAGGACGATCTCAAGGCCGCGCTCGACAGTGGCCATGTCGCCGGCGCGGCGCTGGACGTGTTCGCCGAGGAACCGGCGAAGCAGCATCCTTTGTTCGGTTATGAGAACGTCATCTGCACACCACATCTTGGCGCCTCGACGACCGAAGCGCAGGAAAACGTGGCGTTGCAAATCGCCGAGCAGATGAGCGATTTTCTTCTGACGGGCGCCGTCACCAACGCACTGAACATGCCGTCGGTCTCCGCCGAAGATGCCCCCAAGCTACGCCCCTATATGAAGCTAGCGGAACAACTTGGCGCCTTTGCCGGCCAAACCATCCAGAGCGGCATCACGTCCGTTGACATAACCTATGAAGGTCATGCCGCTTCGCTCAACACGCGCCCTTTAACCCATATCGTCCTAATGGCGCTGTTGCGGCCTCTGCTTGACACCGTCAACATGGTCAACGCGCCGCTCGTAGCCAAGGAGCGCGGCATCAAGCTGAGTGAAACGCGGCGGGAGGATGAAGGCGATTACCACACCCTAATCCAGCTGACCGTCACGAGCGCTGAGGGTGTTTTTCAACTTGCGGGAACTCTGTTCAGCGGTAAACCGCGCCTGATCGGCATCGACGATGTTCGGCTGGAGGCCGAATTGACGCCCTGCATGCTTTTTGTCCGCAACGAAGACAAGCCTGGTTTTGTTGGCCGTCTCGGAAGTCATCTGGGCACAAGCAAAATCAATATTGCTAATTTCAATCTGGGACGCAGCCGTCCGGGCGCCAATGCCGTGTGTCTGGTGGCTGTTGATGGCGCGATTTCATCATCGCTGCTGCAGGAAATTCGTAGCCTGCCCGGCGTTGTTGGAGTCAATGCGTTGCAGTTTGATGCTGTTTAAGAGAAGCGGCGAGCCTTACAGAAACCCGGTACCGAAAGTCTTGTCCATAATTTCAAGGAAGTTGAAAATATTCAAGGCTACCGTGCCGCCGAGAACATGGGTAATGCCCTGCGCCAGAGTTGACTGTCCCGAACCCTCGGCGGCGTTCTTCAAAATCATCCAGCCACGAATAAACGCAATGAGGCCAATCAGCTGAAAGAAATTCAGGGCGGCGCCAATCGCCGTCGTGAATTGAGAATTTTGCAAGCCAAGCTGGTTTACAAATTGCCAACCGTTAACAACCGAAGACCCCTCCAGGCCAGCTTGGTTCAGGCCGCCAAAAACAGTGCTCAGCATCATGTCGAGGCTCTGGCCGACAACCACCAGCAGCGCCCCGATCGACAAATTAGCCACGATATGAACCATCGAATGCGCGCGCGGATCCGTATTGTATTTCGATGCCTTCATCAACCCGCGTATGATCATGAAAAGACCAATAATGACCGCCAAAGCGGACAAGGCAGACGTCATCGGGCTATTGATGTTATTGATAAGATTAGTGATCAAAACATCGAGGCCAACACCGCCACTTGCTGCCTTCACCGCTCCTGGACTGCATGACGCGATGCCGCCAGATGCCGGGGTCTGATAGAAAGTTCCGATGAGTATTGACGCAACATTGGGTGCCGCCATCAGCGCACCGCCGGCCGATAACCGCAGGATAGGATGGTGAATGGGGCGCTCGCGTGGATTGTCATGATGACGCACAAGCTCGAAAAGTCCGTTGCCGATCATGAAGCAACCGGCAATATAGGCGATGGCGCTGAAAAGATCAGGTATGGGGCCCATGCCGTGAGATTTCAGACTGCACAGCAATTGGCCGAGATTTATTACACCTCCCGCCGCGAAGGCCTGATCAATGCAGGCAAAGCTTGCCAAAAATGCAAAGGCAAAAGCGATCGGGACGTCGCGCCTAAGGGCGCGAGATATACGTGAAAATGAGAATGAAGAATATTCTTTCATGCACCCTCAGTTTACTGCCACACAAATGTTGCCGTGGCATGACGAAAATAAATTCAAAGTTGTTTCAATTTAATTTCAACAGCCCGATTGTGCCAAGAAAATTATTAATAAGCCTTTAATTGGCTGGTTTTTGAGTTAAATCGTCAAAACCTAGCTTCATGAAATCAAAGGGATGCGTCTTACTTTATTAAGGATTGGTTATCCAATCCAGGCGTAGACTTACGACTATGCGTAAGCCGGATTTCGAGGGAGAAACGCCCATGTTCGACAGGCAAGAGCACCCGAAGAAGGATCTCTCCACGAATGATCTGGGACGCGTCGGACTTGAAGACATCGCTTACGTAAAGACCGTCACTCTGAACGGCCAAAAATTCCATGCAATCCATGCCGCCGACGGAACACCTCTGACGGTCGTCAATGAGCGCGATTTGGCCTTCGCCACCGTGCGACAGCACAACATGTCGCCGGCAAGCGTGCACTAGCCCATAACGGCTTATTCGTTGTAGCTCACCAGACTCGTCACCGGCATATCGAGTTTTTTGCGCCCGTTGAGAAAAGACAGCTCGATAATAAAAACCGCGTGAATGATATCGACTCCAGCGCGACGCACCAATGTGGCCGTAGCAGCAGCCGTCCCGCCTGTGGCAAGTAAATCGTCACAAAGAATGGCACGCTGTCCGGAATGCAGTATACCTTCCTGCATTTCAACCGTATCCGTGCCATATTCCAGGTCATAACTATACGCCAGTGTCCGCCCCGGCAGTTTGCCTTTCTTGCGCATCATGACAAAGCCGGTTCCGAGCATGGCCGCCAGGGGCGCAGCCACAAGAAACCCTCGCGATTCAATGCCAATCAGAACATCAGGCTTTAAAGGCCGCACCAGCTCGGCCAGACGGGCCACCGTCTCGCGCCAAGCAGGGCCATGCGCCAACAATGTACCGATATCATAAAATGTAATCCCTGGTTTTGGAAAATCAGGAAGACTGCGGATGTGCTGTTTCAGATCGATCATCCGTGCTCCGTTCGACAGTGGTTCAGGGTTTGGGCGTCAGCGTCGGCGGCGCATGCATCATGTCGGGCGGAGTACCTGTATCCGGTACGTCGTCGCATGAAAGTTCGCGCAACATTTTGAGTGCATGCTGCAATTCGGTTTTTTCCTTTTCACGATCCGAAAAGCTCATCCCCTCATCCGCACCATGCCAGGTCAGGAGATCAATGCGGCGCTTGATGTCCTGCGCCGAAGCGTGGGTCGTGCTGATCCTGCCTGGTACCTTGAATTCAGCCTCTTTTTTGCCATCGACACAGACGGTCTTGCCATCGAAACGGCCCTGCACATCGCCGGAGGCCCAGGACGGGAGTGGCGCAAGTGTGATAAATGTCATGAAGGCCAGTGTCAAAGCCGTGTTCAAAAAATTCTGTCTCATGATCGTTCCTCACGTTGCGGGATAATACCGCACCATACGCGATTTACAATCGTGCGACCGTGACTGGGTCAAAAGTCTTGCCAGACGGCCAAAAATATCGTCCCCTGCAACAATTCTCTTTCCATCGGGGTTTAACCCATGAACGCCCGCGTCTTTTCTCTTTATTGGGATAATGTCGATCCGTCGATTGTCGCAGGACAAAAAGCGGTTTTTGATCATTTCGGCATTCCGGTTAATCAGCACCGGATCGACGGTCTGGACCATGGCGAATGGATCGACTGGATTATGGCGCGCATGGATGACGTGGATGTTTTTTTGTTCATCGATATCGATTGTATTCCTTTATCGAAACACAAATTGTCTGAGGGCGTACAGAAGGCCACACAAGGTGTTTTGTATGGTGCAGAAGGCGCTCCCAATCATATCCAGCCCTTTCGTTCCTATGCCGCCGCGTGGTACGTCTTTATCAGCCGCCAACATTGGCGAGCCGCGCGCCGTCCGTCAGCACGCGCCATGCCTTATGTGGATACATGTCAGCAGTGGACGGATATGTGGCATATCCACAATTTCCCTGTCGAATTGGTCGCCCCTACTGTTTGTATTGAAGCCAAATGGGATCTACCCGGCCGGCCGCGGAGCTTGGGTATTGGCACGACTTATGGTGAAGATTGTTTTCACCTATTCGAGGCACGGCAAAGCAACCGGCAATATTTTCTAGAGAAGTGCGGCATGATAACGGGGAAAGTTGTTTGAGCGTATAAACAGTAAAAAACTTCCCGCTGCTATTCACCACAACAGGCGACACCCCGATTTCGGGCTTCAGCAAAATTAAAACTCAACTGGATGAAATTTCAGGCGTTATGAATTGGCGCATTCACGATCTTCGTCGCACAGCAGCCACAGAGATAGCGCGGCTACAAATATCGCCACACGTTATCGAGAAAGTCTTGAACCATAAAAGGGGAGAGATCCGAAGGTCGCCGCTGTCTATAACCGTCATACTTACGCAGAAGAATACCGGGATGCGCTGGAGAAGCGGGCAGCTTTTCTCAGAAATTTAGCGAGCTAATAATCAACTCTTAACTACACCTGTATATTAACACCACCGGCCTTCGTTGATATCGCGCCGAGTGCTGAGGCAACTGGAGAAGTTGCCTGCGGCGGAGTACCGTCGCCATTTTTTCCCGCAAGACTTGTTGCTCCCGATTTAACCCTCTCTGTAAGAGGATTATTGCCGTCAGATGTGGCCTTGGGTTGAATCAAAGAAAGCGCAGAACTGAGAGACTTGAGGGTATCAAGGGCCGCAATACTCATGTCAAATCTCTTCCGCTTCTGGTGCTCAAAGTTTAAACGTGAACGTTAACTAACGAAACGGCATCAGAAGCTGGAGGTTCTGCGGTAGGAACAGCACCGGGCTTATGGCGGAGATGATGCGGGCCATACGTCCCATCAGCATTACGTGTGCTCCGCAAGAGAGGGTTGGAGGCTGTGGATTGCGAGGAGTCAGCTGTGGCCGCCGCCGTTTGGGCGGGCGCAGCAGATGCCTTCGGAGGAGCGGGGGGAGGAACTTGAGTGAGCGCCGAAGAGATTGAGCTTGAGATTGCTGACATGAAGATAACTCCTGTGAAGGTTCATAAGGCCATCAGACTTTATGGCTCAGGGGATTAAAAATGAGATAACATTTGCTGGCACACAAAATATTCTGGACATATTTTGTCTTGTCATAAGAAAAACAAAACTCTTCCTAAGCTTCACCTAAGTTTGACCTAATAATTTGGCTTTTGCAGATTGAAAATTCACTTGTCGGGAATCACATGCGCCTCCTTTTAATTGAAGATGATCAGATGATTTCAGAAAGCCTCTGCACAGCTTTGCGTCAGAGTGGCTATGCCGTTGATGTGGCTACCAACTACCAGACCGGTAAGATGAGTTTGGTGAACGAAAAATATGATCTTGTTCTCCTAGACCTTGGCTTGCCAGATGGCTCCGGCCTTGAAATTCTAAAAGACCTCCGGGCGCGCCGTGAACAAGTTCCTGTTCTGATCGTAACAGCGCGCGACACTCTCAAAGATGTTATCACTGGTCTCGATCATGGAGCCGATGATTACATGATAAAACCATTTGCGCTGGAAGAATTGGAGGCCCGCATTCGTGTGCTGTTGCGGCGAAATGAAGGCCGGGCATCGCCTGTTATCATATGGGGCCATATCCGGCTTGATCCTGCTTCGCACGGCCTTAGTATTAAGGGGCAATCCATCATTCTTTCGGGCAAGGAATTCTCCATTTTACACGCTCTTATGGAAAAACCCGGCACGGTTCTTTCCCGACAGCAACTGGAAGAAAAAATCTATGGCTGGAACGAAGAAGTGGAGAGCAACACAATCGAGTATCACATTTCTCAATTGCGCAAGAAAATCGGCCGCGACATCATTCGCAATATTCGAGGCGTGGGCTACACGTTGGAGAAAAAGGCATGACCTCCATCCGTCACCGTTTATTGCTTTCATTACTGGTTGGGCTGATGTCCTGCACGGTTATTATGGTCGGTGTTGCTTATTTTAACACCACTCAAGAACTGCACGAACTTTTCGCCGACAATCTACGCCGTATGGCAATCGTCATTCAAGGTCAGGCTTTTCCTCAGACCCACTACAAAAACGACACACCTGAAATAGAATTAGAAGAAAGTTACATCATTCAGACTTGGAATAAAGACGGCGCTCTAAACCATACATCGACGCCGGAGGTTAACTTGCCATTACAACCCAGCGAAGGATTAAGCACACTTAAAATTGATGGTAGAAAATGGGAAA
>Ga0206945_1101_pt1 | contig 19329 bp, 14 predicted proteins | sample Alteio_BWOrgHeat_5_FD_152982 | JGI IMG/M metagenome (GOLD analysis project Ga0206945, IMG submission 152982) | Enriched cells from forest soil in Barre Woods Harvard Forest LTER site, Petersham, Massachusetts, United States -... | ecosystem: Environmental > Terrestrial > Soil > Temperate forest > O... | reverse complement strand
AATGGCCCGAGCGCCGGTCCTGTCCGATGCCTTCGTAAGAAACGGTGCCGCGTGCCGTTGGTCGGAGTTGCTGGCCGAGCTAATAAAAACACCCAGCATTTTTGGACAGGAGGAGGAAATTCTGGCATTTGTAGGGCAACGGCTGGTTCAGCTCGGTTTGCGGACGGATCGAGTGAATTTTGATGGGGAAAAACTGAGATGTCTGGCTGGCGCCCAACCTCCGTTCAGCGCGAAGCCTGGACGGCATAATCTGGTTGCGCGGATTCCCGGTCATGGCGGCGGACGCTCCCTAGTGCTAAACTGTCATTTGGATGTGGTTCCCTCCGGACCGGAAGAGGCCTGGAGCCATCCGCCATTTTCCGGTTACATCGACAAGGAAAGTAACATCATTTACGGTCGTGGCGCTACGGACGACAAAGCGGGCGTCGCCATCGCTCTGGCGCTTTTGGAAATCGTAGCGACGGGAACCTACGACCTGGCCGGCGATTTGATCGTCCAGTTTGTACTTGAGGATGAAACCACCGGTAATGGAACCCTGCTGTGTCTCGAGGCGGGCCACGGCGGGACCGCCGCCGTCATCCTGGATGGCACTCGGGGGGAAAAGGCCATAACCCAACATGCCGGCAACCTGCAGTTTTCCATCCAATTGGCCGGCAAACCGGCATCGGTCAGCGTGTCTCATATCGGAGTCAACGCGGCCGAGATGATGAGTGAATTGCTGCTCGGCCTTCGTCATGACATCTTTGCCCTCAATGTGGGCAGACCGGTGCCTTGGGACCGTTTCCCTTCCCCCAATCAATTTGTGACCCAATCAATCTGCTCGGTAGGCCGGCCACTTACCGTTCCCGATACGGCCGAAGCCCTCTGTTACCTGACCTTTACCCCTCCTGCTACCGTCGCCGGCATGCGCCGTAGGATCGAGGAATTCGTTCGGAGCTTCGCCTTAAGTCGAAATATTTCTGTGCCAATCCTTCGATGGGATGGCTGGTTCGCTGTTGACCCCGTAGCATCCACCACCGGTCCGCTGGAGGGCGTCATGCAGGAAGCGGCCAAAGTTATGGGGAGATCCGCCATCGATTTTGGTCCATCGACCGGAACTTCAGATCTGCGACATTTTGTTTCTTATGGCATACCTTGCGTACTTTTTGGGCCCGGACCCGGCTTTAATCCCCATCGGGAAGACGAGCACTTTCATCTGGAAGGATTGGCGGAAATGGTGGCGGTCATGCTGGAAATCATCCGCCGATGGACTGGCTAAGTCCAATTTCCGGCATGGCTTCTCAACGACTCTCGCCTCATGATGGCCGTCGAAACGAATCCTCAAAGGGAATTATCAAAACGTGAAGAGTAAGATAAAGGCGACGCCCTATTATTATTCAAAACAGCAGCAGGGCATCGACCGACGCACCAAGGATCTAGTGATCCGGAGATGTGCGCCTTTCTTGCGCGGCCCGGCGGTGTTGGATCTGGGCTTTGTCGAGGGTGGCTGGACAGATCATGTCGTTGGGCAGGGCTGGAGGTGTGAGGTGGTTGAAGGCGCGAAACGCCATGTCGAATTTGCGCGCCGGCGGTACGCGCGCCAAAAGAATGTTATCATCCGTCATTCGCTCTTCGAGAATTTTCAGGCCAGTCGCCGTTACGATTGTATCATCGCCGGCGACATCTTGCGTTATATCCCGGACCCTGTCGCGTTCCTCAGCCGACTCCGCGGCTGGCTGGCGCGCAAGGGACGGCTAATAGTCACCGTGCCGAACTCGCGCTCATTGCATCGGCGCATCGGAACGCTGTTGGACCTGGAGGGGCACCCGGAACAAGCGAACGCACGGGACCGGGAGGTTGGCAATCTTCGGGGTTATGATCGTTATCAGCTGCGTCGCGAATTGGAGGCGGCAAAGTTGCGGGTCATAGAGCTAAGGGGCTGCTTCCTGAAGCCTCTGTCGAGCAGACAAATGAGCGGCTGGAGCGATGATCTTTTGGAAGCGTTTTTGAAGATAGGCGACGAGCTGGAGGATTACGCGTGGTTCCTGTATGCCGTTTGCGAACATTAGCCTGGGCGGGGAGCGTCTGGCAGCAGTGCTTGATCGCCTGGGGGTCGAAGAAGGTGCCGTCGTCTTTCTCCACACCTCTTATAGCCGGTCTCTGGAGTTTGCCGAATCGCCCCAGAAATTGATCGATGGTCTGCTACTGCGGCTGGGCCCAGCTGGCACCCTCGCGATGCCGCGCTATGCCTGGCATCTCGATTCGACGGTCCGTCCCTGGAAGGGGTATGCCGACTATCTGCTGAGGCTTCCGACGATGAACTTGAATTCGACGCCGGCCAACATTGGCATTGTGCCTGAAACCTTTCGCGGGATGGAAGGCGTCGAATGTTCCATTAGTCATTTCTGGCCGCTCTCGGCTCGGGGAAGATTCGCGGCTGAGATTTTGCAAGGACAGGAAGGGATCACCCATGCTTTTGGTCCAGATTCATCTTTTGCCCGACTGCTAAAAATGGACGCCAAAGTGCTCGGGTTGGGCGTTACGCTCAATACCAGCAGTCTTGCACCCGTTACTGACTGGTGCCTCGGAGTGGAAAGGCCTCATGACATCTTTACGTCGTCGCCGATAACCGGCTTGGTTGTTGGCCGGGATGGCCGAGAATATCGGCCCAGCGTGACGACGATGCGGGCCGAGTCGGTTCGCGACATCAAACCTTCGCGAATCCTACAGGGAAGCTTGCGGCCTGGCGTCGATTTTCCATTCGTGGAACAGAACGGCAATTTTTTCTTCTGCTATCGGTCCAGTTTGTATCACGAAGCAGCCATGCATGAAGGACTGGCAGCCCTCGACCGAGGCGGACACGTGCCGTGGATGGCCCAGCCCGCCGTTGAGGAATGAAAATAGAGAAAGCGATTCAGATCCGTTTATCGCGGGTGCGCTGCGGCGAGCCCCCCGTCGCGGTGGAACGCAGGCTCACGACGACGAATCGATCGTGTTGACTGCGGGCGGCTGGTAAACTTCCACTTCCATGCCTAGGTCGCTTTTGATCACATCGTGGACGTGCTCCCCGGTCTTCTTGAGGACCTTCAGCCACCCATGCTGCCAGTCGCGAACGCCAGCCAGCCACGCGGAGCAGCCGCGGCACGGAAAAGCCTGCGCGCCGTTGCCGCTCATATGCAGGCGCCGATACCAGGTGAAGGTCTCGCCCTGCCAGATGTCGCGGAGGGAAACATCATTGGCATTGGGAAAAAGCGGCGCGGTGCGGAATGAAATGTCCTGGCCGCAGAGGGCGATACGGCCGAGCGTATCGACGTTGAGGCGCTCGAAGGGCCAGACACACGGCTCTTTCTTGTCGTTGGGCAGTCCGGCGTAAAGGTGCCGGTCGAGCGACTTCCCAAGGTCGATGCGGGTGTTGTCATCCCAGGATAGAAACTTACGCGTGATTACTTCATCGACTCCGACCTCGTTGGTCCAGAATGCCACCGCATCGTTCAGCGTCGCTTCCACCGCCTGTTGGCGGATGATGGAGACTACGATGCGGGTGGTTTTTTGCAGGCGTTTGCGCAGCTCAATCGCGGCGCGGACGTTGGCCACTTGGTCGGCCCAGCGCTTGGCCGGATCGGCCACGGAATCGGCTCCGGCCTGCGGAGGGCGCACGACCGCGTAGGTGGCGGCATCGCCCGCATCCATGGAAAATTCGATCAGGTCGATGCCCGCCGCGATGACCCGCTCGAGTTTGCGGCGGCCGGTGGCGCCTGGGCCGAACATGGTGCCGTTTGTATTCAGCCAGACGCGAGCGCCCAGGGCCTTCGCAAACTCGATCATTTCCGTCATGCGCGGATGGAGCATCGGCTCGCCGCCACCGGTGCAGCGCAGCCACGCCGCATAGGGCCCGGCTTCGGTCGCGATCTTCTGCCAGAGTTTTTCCGGCATCAAATCCCCCTTGCGATCGTGATAAAATTTCCGGATCTCGGAGTTGCCGTCAGTGTACGGGCAGTTGGGGCAGCCAAGATTGCACGGATAAACGATCGACAACACGACCATGAGCGGAAATTCCTCAGCTCCAGGCCGCAGGCCGTAGGGAGAAGATTGGGTCTGAACGGCGGCTACGGTGGTCATGAGAAAAGCAGTTTAGGATCGCAGCCCTCATGGGCAAGCGTATCGGCGCCGATTAAAATGCCCGATAAACGACCAAACGGCAGTCGCCGGTTCGACGAGCAGGGCGGATTCGCTGTTCAAATCCGATTGTTCGACGACGAGGGCTTTGATCACGGGCGTGGCGTGGAAAGGAGTTTTACGGCTGCGGCCACGATGTCCTTCGGCTGGGGCAGGACGGCGTCTTCCAGCGCTCGGGAGGTCGGGATGATGCCATCCTTCGCCGCGACCCGGGCGGAGGCAAAGTGAAAATCGGCCCGCTCCATCAGGCAGGCAACGACCTCCGCTCCCCATCCGGCGGTGAGCGTGCCCTCTTCGGCAACGACCAGGCGCCGGCTGCGACCCAGCGCGGCGAGCAGTTCGCCGGCGGGCAGCGGACTCAGCTGGCTGGGAGCGACGATTTCGGCGAAAAGCTCATGCTCCATCGCCAACGTGAGCGCCCCTTCCATCGCCACCGGCAGCATGCCACCGTAGGTGACAAGCGTAAGATCGGGGGAGGCGAAGTCGTTAAGCGAAAGGGTAAGCGTCGGATAGCGGCCTTCCATCGTGCGGACGGCAAACTCGGCGATACGCCCAGTGCGCGGTGGCTCGTGCGGTTGGCCGTACATCAGCTTGTTTTCGATAAATAGCACAGGATCTTCCGTCTCCAGCACCGCCCGACGGAGCATCTCGCCGAGCTCGTGATGCCGGCTGGGGGCAACGACCGTCAGGCCGGGTATGCCGAGGAAGAGTTTTTCCAACGATTGGCTGTGTGTCGGCCCGTAGCCCCGGCGCCCGCCCATCGGCGTGCGTATGACGACGGGGCAGGAGACCTGGCCATTGTAGATAGCGCGAAACTTGGACAGATGGTTGACGATCTGGTCGCAGGCCAGCGCCGTGAAATCTCCGAACATGATCTCGACGATCGGCCGCAGACCCCGCAGCGCCATCCCGCCCGCGACGCCGACGATGGCCGCCTCGCTGATCGGCGTCGTCAGCACCCGGTCGGGCCATTTTGTCGACAGCCCCGCCGACACCTTGAAAGCCCCTCCGTACGGATCGAGCAGATCCTCGCCGATCAAGACGACATCGGGCCGTTCGGCAAAAAGCCGGTGCACGGCACCATTGAGAACTTGCGAACAGCGTTCCATCAGGGAGTAGGCGTTTTTACTTTGTCATTCCGAGCGCAGCGAGGAATCTCGCCGGCCGCAGCGACAGGCGAGTCCTTAGCCCATTGCACTGCTTCCTCGATCCGCTGATGAACCCGCCTCTCGATTTCCGCCACGATCGTCTCCGATAGCTTGGCCCGAGCCCGAGGCAACGGATCGCGGGCGCGAGCCCGTTCGAGTTCGGTGTCTGACCGGTGATCGTCTCCCTTGCTGTGCGGACCGAGTCGATAAGTATGCAGCACCAGCCACACCGGCCGGCTCTCCTTCCGCACCGCCGTCACCGCCTCGCGGGCCAGCGCGACCACGGCTTCAAGATCGTTGCCGTCCCCCTCCACCGCGCGCACCCCAAAAGCCTCCGCCCGCTGGGTGAAACTTCCCGCGAGCTGCAGCGCGGTGGGCGTGGATTGGGCGAAGCCATTGGCTTCGACGACGAAGAGCAGCGGCAGGCTCCACAGCGACGCGAGGTTGAGTGTCTCATAGACCACGCCTTCACCCAAGGTGCCGTCGCCGAGAAAAACCACGGCGATGTTGCCCGACTTTTTGAAATTTTCTGCCCAAGCCATGCCTGCGGCGCACGGCACGATGCCGCCCTGCACGCCGTTGGTGTAAAAATTCTCGCGGTGCAGATGCTGGCTCCCGCCGATGCCGCCGCATAGGCCGGTGGCCCGGCCCATCAGTTCGGCCATCAGGCGGTCCGGCTCGTTGAAAAGCGCCAGATAATGCCCGTGGCAGCGGTGATTGCTGAAAACGGCATCCTGGCGCGTCACCTGGGATAGCACGCCGACAGCGATGGCTTCCTGCCCCAGGCTGGTGTGGGTGGTGCCAAAAATCTCCCCTTGGGCAAAGAGCACCAAAACCGCCTCCTCGAAGGCACGGATGAGGAGCATCCGTTCGTAGAGCTCGGGAGTGGGCATTTGCACCTACCCACTAAGGAGTTGCACCGCGGGAATCGATGCAAAATGCCGGGCCTCGCTTACGGCGCCGGGCTCGTCGGACTGACATGGAATCCCAGAGGGCGGCGCCCATACCTCTCCAGATTCCCCTCGTAGACCGCATGGGACTGGCCAGAGGTGGTGAAGGCGTAAAAGGCAGTCTCGGATATGCCCCACGGGTTGTCCAGGATCGGTCCGAAAATGATCAAGAGGTTTCCGACGCCGCATGCGAGGATCGCGGCGCCGATTCCCAGTCGGAGCCTCGGCGTGAGGGGGGGAAGTGCTTGAAACCACCGAGCCGCAAAAAGGATGAGCGCGGGAAAGACCGGCTGATAGAGCCGCGCGTACGGCTCCCCGCGCAGGACCCACGGTGCAGCGTAGGGCGGGGCTAGGTTATTAAACAGGAATATGGCCGCGCCGGCCCCCAGCAGGCAAAGCTCCACCGGATGAAAGGAAATTCGCGAGGTTAGGGCGTTGAACAGGAGCAAAAGCACGAACAGCGTCGGCAGAAACAGGAAATTCGCCCCGAAGAAGACATTGAAGCCGATGGCGGGAGCGGTCTTTGCCACTTCCCACCACAGGGCGTAATCGTGCACGTGAAGGTACGAGGTCAATACCGCGCCAAAAGCCTCGGAATTCGAATTCGTCAGCGGCTGATGGAAGCGGTGGCTCAGGATCGTCGCCCAGCAGAATAATGGCAGCGCCTGGAGGACGGGGGAAAGAAGGGCACCGACGGGGCGGCGGCGCCAACAAAGCAGCACGACGCTGGCGGGCAGGAAAAAGGCGAACAAATCGTAGCCCAGATATAGGACGCCCATCCCGACGGAAATGAGAGCCAATTGCCATTGATCATCGCTTCCATCCAGCGCCAGCAGCGCCGCCGTCAACAGGAGGCTGGCGGGAAAAATGATCGCATAGATGTAGGGAAGCCCTGCCCAGTAGGCGGCGCCAGGGTAGAGGGCGAGCAGCCAACCCGCGAAGACAGCTCCCTTCTCTCCGACGGTGCTCCGCAGGAAGATCACGAAGCAGAGGAATCCGGCGACACTGAAGACAAGACTGGCGATCGTTCCTCCGATCTCGAACCCCCAAATCTTCATGAAAGGGTAGGCCAAGGCAGGAAAAAGAATGCGCCGCAGCAGGATCGCGCCATTCCAGACCGAGCGAGGCTCCCCGTCGAGGAACTGGAACAGCACCTTGAAGTGTGGGTGGTCCACGTTGTAAAGGTAGTCGTTGTGGGGTTCCTGATGGGTCAGGTTGTAGATGGCGTACGGCGCCAGAGTACCGGTCGAGCAATAAAGCCCCAGCAGCAGCAGCAGCGCCGACCCGAGTATATGCCATCGGAAGGATCCCAAACGATACGGGAAAGTTTTCCGAGGGTAGGGCCGGGCGGCCGCGCCCGGCCGCTCGCTTCGCCCATCGTGACGCCCTGTCACAAAATAAAGGGCCCCCACCGCCGCAAAAAACACGAATGTCGCGACATACCCAATCGTCCGCCCATAAAAAATAGGATAATAGGCGTCGTAATCATGTCCATTCGTGCGGGGATCCGTGCCGTCCAGCGACGAGAAGATCAGGCGGCCGTCCTGATGGGCGAACAGGCCCTGGCCAAGGGAGCGGATAACGGGCAATTCCGTATGATTAGTCAGCGGGCGGCCATCCTCGAAAAGAGTGAGCCTGCTGCGAACGTCATAATAAGAATCCCCGGCGCTGAATTCGAACGGAACGACGTAGGCATACGTCGGCGCGGCGGGCGTCTCGGGTTGCATGGCGGAGGTCGGAAGCAACCAATGGGCGTCGGGCCACAGCGAAAACACAAAATTGTGCAGCATGACCAACAGCGCGATAACACAGACCGCGACGAGGATCCGGGGTAATGCGGCGTGAGGGCGGGGCGCCCGAACGTTATGGGTTCCGGGTGGCAAACAGATCGGCGTGCTTGAGACCGGTGAGTTTGTGGGTCAGCGCGGCTAACGCCGCCCCATCGAGTGTTCGAGAGCCGCCCGCCTCGCGAAATTGAAAACCGAGCTCGCGCAAACAGCCTAAAACTTGATCGGCCGAACTTCCCGCGCGCTGATACCCTTCCGGCCAAAATTCGAAATAGAGGTCGGTGTGCGGACTACCGGCCAGTATCTGGCGCATGCCTTTTAGCACCTCCAGCTCCCAGCCTTGGACGTCGATTTTAACCAAATCGGGTTTGAGACCGGGTTCAATTTCATCCAAGGGAACGACTTCGATTTGGACGCTGCGGCGAAGAATGCGGCTGCCGCCGTCGCCGAGGTGATTGTCGCCGGAATTGAGAGCCGTGGTATGCAGCAGAAGCTGCTCACGTTTGCTTCCGAGCGCGAGATTGTAGGCAGTTATATTGGTGCAGTCATTGAGGGAGCAATTCCGCTGCAGCAGGGCGAAGAGGCCAGGATCGGGTTCAAAGGACAGAACCCGGCCCTTCGGACCAACCAAACGAGAAAGCAATATGGTATAGATGCCAAGGTTGCTTCCCACGTCGACCACCGTCATGCCCGGACGCACATAATGTTGTAGGGTGGCGCGTTCATTGGCACCCATGCGGCCGAGACGATGGAGACGCAGATAGAGCCAGCGATCAAAGGTAGCCGAGACCAGACGTTGATCCCAGACGCGACATTCGCTTTGCCACCAAGGGGCCCGGCAGAAAGCCTCGATGGAATCTTCGATGAAATTCGGCACAGCCATCACGCCCGGGCGACGTGGGGATGAAGCAGGGCATTGATGCCGCTGATCGGCACAACCAACCGTCGCAGTGCGGCTGGGTCGCTGGGAATTGGCCGTCCAGTGTTGGCATCGGTGAACTTATAGCCGAGATCGGCAAGAAAATTCACAAGCTGGTTGAATTCGGTTTCATTGCCCCCGTCGTAATGGTAAGGAGCGAATTCGATGAGAATAGTGGGCCGGAAACGCTCAAGACCGAGGCGAAATCCCCGCAGCACGGAGTGTTCGTTTCCATCCACGTCGATTTTGATGAAATCCAGCCGCTCAAGACCTTGCGCCACGCAGAAATCGTCGGCTGTGACAGCGACCGCGGCCGTGGTCGGCTGAAAACGGCCCACCGCACCTACCCGCGGATCGACAGGCACTTCTCCGACTGGCCAGCTTGAGGGCACCGCGGCGGGAGAGGGTGTGGCACGATCGGGCACCAGGAAGTTTTGATGCGTCGTTACGCCCGCGGTGATTTGGGAATTTAACGCCAGGTTGCGGCGAAGCTTGGCGATCGCGTAATCAGTTGGTTCGATGGCCAAAACCCTTCCGGTCGGTCCCGCGAGCCGGGCAAAATGCAAAGTATGGGCGCCGATATTGGCACCGATATCGAGGACCGTCGCACCGGGAGCTATTAGCGGCGTGTAGGCGCGAAGGACACGGGGTTCAAAAGCGCCGAGCAAATAAATGGAGAGATCGATGCCCTCATTTAGATCGAGTGCCCAGGAGATGCCATTCCTGCGGCATTGCACTTGCATATCTCGTCCTGTCGCGGCGCGGGCGAAGCGAATCGACCGGTTTAGGCTGCGAGCGAGAAACATCTTCTGTGGGACGGAAAGCATAAGGCGATTTGCCTTAATTCCTGATGGGCAACGGTTGAAGATCAAACCGATTCACCGGCCGGCCGATACATTTCTTGGTTTCCAGACTGCCACCATTTCACCAGTGAGCGGATTGCGCAATGCTGGTCCGCAGCGCTCATATGCCTCCGGAAAGGCGAGCCCGGCGCGCCGCAGATCGTAATCAAAACCCTGCAGATCGCCATTTTGGAGGATGAAGGCATGGCTGAGGCGTTCAGGGGCGACTGCGCGCAAATGTCCGTAATCGACCACGAACGAATAGGCACCGCCGGCGAAATACCACGGATATCCCGGCGAAACCCCTCCCAGCGCAAAGACCAGCCCTGGCAAATTGAAAAAGGCGAAGATATCGTCCCCTGGCTTGAAGCCGTGCCTTTCAAGTTGGACGCGTGCTGCCTCCACAAAATCATGCGAAGCGGGATCCAGCCGCAAAGTCGTGGTGGGATAGCCAATTTCCGTCGGGACGATCTGCGCCAAACGGCCTCCCGGCACCCGATAGGGGCTGAAGACGTAGCCATGGAAAAATTGGCTGAAGGTTACGGTTGATGCAAAAATCAAGCCGGCTGCCGGCAGCCATCGGGCCTGCCAGCTATGCGCCAGCCACGCGCTGAGCAGCGCGATGAGTGCCAGCCAAGGCGGCAGTTGAAAGATCGCATTGTCATTGATATCATTGCTTGTCCCAAAAGCTCCGACCCAAGGCAGCAACATGAGGATCACCATGGCCGGCAACACGCGCCAAGAACCTTTGGGCAGCAACGGTCGCGGGCCAGGTGCGCGGACGACCCAGGTCAAGGCGCCCGCCAGCGCCAGCGCGCAGATCATCCCCAAATGAAAACGTATGCCGATGCGCCCGGAGTTTAGGGCTAAATCCGGAGGCGCTGCTCGGAATCCAATATAACCGGCAAGCGCAAGGCCTGGCAACGCGATCCGCCGCTGCGCCGACGGCCATCGGCGAAGGGCAAGGAGCGCCGCTCCGGTGCAAAACAAAGCCGTAAAAACGGACTCATAGGTCCACAGGGTTTCGATGACCTGGTTTCGAAGTTCCTCCTCATACCGCACGATCTCGCTTTGGAGATAGCCTTGGCGGAGAAGGGCTGCTACGGTGCCCCCGATCCCGTCACGCCAGGCGGCGAGGCTCCCCACCGAAAAAATGTATCCGCCGGCCGCCAGCAATCCGAGCGACATAATCGCAAGGATCAGCGGCGCCTTCTTCCGTATCGACATTCGGTTCGTCAAGAAAAAGAAAGGCATCAATAGGCCGGCTAGGGTCACGCTGGTGCTGAACTTGATGAAGAAATCAGCCACGAGAAGAATTCCAGCGGCGCCAAGCATCACCCGGGCTGATCGGGGGGAAGGATTCCCTTGTCGGTCCGGCGAGCCCGCTGCCTGCAAGAGCAGCCCGGAAATCGCCAACAGACAGATAGCGTTAAGCAGGTTATAGGATGGTGCAACCGGGGAAGTGGAAAAGGCCAGTGCGCTGCCAGTTAGCGCGGCGGCGGCGAGCCAACCGCCGCTGTCGAAGGCGGGGGCGAAGCTGGCGAGAAAGCGTCGCAGTCCGCGGACAAAGAGCGAGGTGGCGGCCAAGAGCAGGCTCGCTACGAGCACGCGAGTGACGATGATATTATGACCCGAGAGCGCAAAGAGCGCGCGGCCGAACAGAAAATAGGTTGTTTGCCGGTCTGCCACCTCCTCCGGACGAGCGGCGCTGAGGTAATAGTTGCCCTCATCGGTAAAATCGAAGCTGCGCCCGGCTCCCCACAGTACGACCAGCCAGATGGCCGTGGCACAAAAAAAGGCAAAAGCGTTTGCTCCTCTTGTCTGGAGCCAAACCGAGGATACGCCAAAAAAGCCCGGTCGATTCGGGGATGATTGGAAAGTCGGGGACAACGGTGGTGAAATAAGCCTCTCCTTCGAAGAAGCACAGAAACCGGCTCAAGGCTTGGGTGCGGAAAAAAATCGATCAGCGAGCGCTTCGACTAGCCGCTGATGGCATCAGACAAACTTCAGCTTGCGGGCGGCGAAAGTCACCATCCGCAGCAGCAGCCATCCGTGGCGCCAGCGTTGGATATTGGTGGTGCCGTAGGTGCGTTCGCGGTAGCGGATGGGAACGTCGGCAATCTTTAGGTTGAGCTTGGCCGCTCCAAAGAGAAGGTCGAAGTCGCCGAAGGGATCGAATTCTCCGAAATACGCGCGATTGGCGACGATCTGTTCGTAGTGCCGACGACCCAGGACCTTGGTGCCGCATAGCGTGTCCTTGACGGGTTGCCCCAATAGCCAACTAAAAATCAGTCCGAAAGCCTTGTTGGCGCAAAGATTCAGAAACTGCATCGCCTTTTCATCCATCGGATAAACCAGGCGAACTCCATTGGCGAATTCCGCGCGGCCAGAAGCGATCACGTTATAAAATTTCGGCAACTCTTCGGGGGGCATGGTAAGATCAGCGTCGAGAATCATCAGTATGTCGCCGGTGGCTGCGGAAAAGCCGGCGCGAACCGCGTCCCCTTTGCCCCGCCCCGGCTGCTGGAGAATCTTGATGCCCGGGTGGTCATGGGCCACTTGCTGGATTTTATTCCAGGTATCATCGCGCGACTGACCCTCGACAAAGATAATTTCCGTACGGGCGCCCATCTGGGGGATGCGCCGGACGGCGTCCGTGATATTGCCGGCTTCGTTTCGCGCCGGGATCACGACAGAAACGCTGAGGGTCCCCGTGATTGCGGGCCGCCGCGCGGAACGGGCCACTAAAAACACCGTGAGGCAAAACCATGACAGCATGGGCGCAACCCAACGGTTTAAGAGCCGCTCGACCCCGCATAATCGCATCGGGCAAAGCAAGCGGTGTTCGATTCGGACCGGAGTCCAGTCCGCCAAGGCGAGCAAATTTTGTACATCGGCCGTGGCTAACCAACTGCTTTGTGGCGCCGGCTTGGCGAACCTTAGCGCGCGACCGAGGGCCAGCAGCGGACGCCAAACATTCGATTGAAAATTGAGAATGAGACGGGTGTCCGGCGTCGAAACGGCATGGAGCTGACCGAGGAGGGCCTGAACATCGGCAGCGTAATTGAGCGTGTCGGAAACGATGATGACATCAAAGCATCCCTCGAGCTTCAACATCTCCCCGGCTTGGACAAAAAATTTACCGCGGGGCACGCGAACCCGCGCATGGTCGATCTGCATCGGAGAAAGATCGACCCCGGTGACATCCACGGCTCGGAGGCGGGCGAGCAACTCGCCGCGGCCGCAACCAAGTTCCAGAACCCGGGAATTGTCTGGAATCAGCAGATTGTAATAATGCGCCAGCAGCTCCCGGTAGTCGAGGGCCGCTCGGGTAGGTGCCGAAGTCCGATCGAAAAAATCCCGAATCGCGGCGAGATGATGCTGAATAAGATGGGAGTTGGCGACCGACGTCGTTGTAGATTTAACCGCCATGGTACGAAAAGTTCGTATCTCAGAGATCGGGTAAGAGCCGACGTCGGGATAGAAGGCGCAGGCGGAGGAGCGTGTACATCCAAGTGATCGGATCCCGCAGGAAGCGGACCTTCTTGCCTTCAGCGAACGACCGGGAACGGTAGTTGACGGGGATCTCGACCGGCCGGTACCCGCGCCTGATCAGGAGGATCAACAACTCCCAATCGAAATCGAAGCGGTTGCAGCGGAAGCGGAGTCCTGAAGCGCAATCGCGGCGGAATACCTTGAACATCGTAAAGGGGTCCCTGAGCCGGACCAAAAAACAAACATTAATCATCGAGGTAAAACCCCAATGGGCAAGGTTCATCACGATGCTGACGCCCCGGGCACCGTGAAATTGGCGCATTTTCCAAAATCCTCCGCCATGGCGCGCACCAAGGACGAAAGCATGACGCCCGCTGAGGATAGGTTCAAGCAAGGCGTCATAGTCGTCGAGATCGTATTCGAGGTCCGCGTCCTGGATGACGACAATATCGCCGCGTGCCGTTGCCAACCCGCGTCGCACGGCGGCGCCTTTCCCGCGCGGCTTGTCTTCAAGGATGACGGTGTAGCCGGCACGACCTTCGTAGGTGCGAACCACTTCCCGAGTGCCGTCGGTTGAATTGCTCTCGACGATGATGACTTCCCGGTCAGCACCGTGAAGCTCCTTGCGATCGAGCAACGCCAACAGCTCAGTCACGGTGGATTTCTCGTTAAAGACAGGCACGACGATCGAAACAAGCGGGCGAACCCGAGGCTCGTTTTTTCGCGCAATCGAGACCATGCCGCTCCCGGCCAGCCGCAAGGTCTTCTGCCGCCAAGGGCGGGGCAGCCATTTCCCGACGAGCTTGACCAATGGAGTCCAAAAAGAGACAGGAAACCGTTCGAAGTGCACCGCGATGTAGTCGAAGGAAACCCACTTGCTGCCGTTGACGGTGCCGATCAGCCCGAATTGGGTTTGCCAGAGCAGGGCCTCCATCGTCTGACGATTAAAATAGGACAAATGTTCGATCTTATATTCCAACCAGTTACGACGCATGACGCGAGCGCTCCAAGAATCCCGGGTGGGTGTGGCGACAAGCACCAGTCCGCCTGGACGCAACTTGCGCCACACCGTTTCGAGCAAGGCGCGCGGATCCCGCACATGTTCGATTACGTCCGCCAGCACACAGATGTCGAACGCCTCATCCGCTAGGTCCAATCCGGTCAGGTCGCCTACCAGCACCCGGCCACGTTCCAGCTTGGTTCGAGCGCGGGCAGCGGCGTGGGCCGAATACTCTACTCCGACGACCTCGAAGCCACGCATTTCCGCCAGCCGCAGCAGGTCGCCGTCGCCGCAGCCGACTTCGAGCAGCGTTTGCGGTCCGCTTCGGTCCAAACATGCCGCAATCATGTCCAGGTATTCTCCGGACGTCGCCGCTTTCAGCTCGGTGGCATGGGCCGATATGCGCAGATCATAGGACGCGAAGGAATAATTTTCGCCATAAATCTTAGCTAGCCGTCCTTCGGCGGGTTGCGGGTTTAAAAATATGAAGTTGCATTCATGGCACCGCACCGCGCGCGCTTCCTCCAGGGCAAAAGCATAATAGATCCGGCGGCTGCGGCAGACTGGGCAACAGGAAAGGGGCGGACAAAAGTCTAGATTGGGTTGCGATGGCATGAAAAATCGGTCACACGAACCTTAGCTGGGAAATCCGGAGCCTGATTGGCGGAGCACACGGCTGGGGGATTAACCGCCGTAATAACCCCGATACCAGTCGATGAATCGACGGATGCCTACTTCGATGGGGGTGCCGGGCGAAAAACCGACATCGCGTGCCAGATCTTCGACATCGGCAAATGACATCGGCACATCGCCGGCCTGAAGCGGAAGCAGCCGCTTGAGCGCCTTCCGGCCCAGGCATTCTTCGATGATTTCGATAAAACGGGAAAGCGCCACGGGAGCGTGGTTGCCGATATTATAAAGCCGATAGGGCGCCCGGCTGGTGGCGGCATCAGGGCGCTCGGGCCGCCACTCGGGATTGGGCGCGGCCGGACGAATGATCAGCCGCACCACTCCTTCGACAATGTCGTCTATATACGTGAAGTCGCGCTTCATTCTGCCTTCATTGTATACGTCGATCGGTTTGCCCTCCAAGATTGCCTTGGTGAAGAGAAACAAGGCCATATCCGGGCGGCCCCACGGGCCATAGACGGTGAAGAAACGGAGCCCCGTCGTGGGCAGGCCGTAGAGGTGGCTATAGCTATGGGCCATGAGCTCATTGGCTTTTTTGGTCGCGGCATAAAGGCTGACTGGATGGTCAACATTGTCGTGCACCGAAAAAGGCATTGTGGTGTTCAGGCCATATACCGAGCTGGACGAGGCGAAGACCAAATGCTTCACCTGATGATGCCGGCAGCCTTCGAGAATGTGGAGAAAGCCGGTGATGTTGCTGTCGATATAGGCCCGCGGATTAATCAGGGAATACCGCACTCCGGCTTGGGCCGCCAGGTTCACGACATATTCCGGCTTATGCTGGGCGAAAATGGCGGCAATGGCCTCCTGGTTGGTCAGATCGGTCTGGTGGAAAGTGAAGCCGGGTTTTTCGCGCAGGAGGCGCAACCGAGCCTGCTTCAGGCTGACATCGTAATAGTCGCTGAGATTATCGAGGCCGTGCACGACGTGGCCGTCGCGCAGCAGGCGCAACGAGACGTGAAAACCGACAAAGCCGGCGGCGCCGGTGACGAGGATCATGGACGAAGTTGAGGCAGAAAGATGGCCTAGAGACGCCAATAAGCGAGGGGAAGGGGGAAATCTGCCGGAGACAGGGCGGATTTTACGTCCACAAAAACGCCGTGGGGTTTTAGTTGGGCGCACAAACTAGCCGGACCGGCGGCGAGATATTCGCGATGGGGCACCGCCAAAATGAGGCCGTCGAGCGATCGGAAATCGCCCAGTTTAGTGAGGGCGATCCGATATTCGTGCATCGCCTCGGCGGCATCGCCCAGGGGATCATGCACTTGGACTTCGATCCCAAAGCTCTGCAGCTCACGAATGATATCGGGAATACGGCTGTTGCGCAGATCGGGCACATTCTCCTTGAAGGTCAGGCCGAGGACTCCGACACGGGCGCCTTTGATCGGCAGGTCTCGCTCGACGAGCAGCTTGATCGTCTTTTGGGCGATGAAGGCGCCCATGCTGTCGTTGATCCGGCGCCCGGCGAGAATGACTTCGGGATGAAGACCCAACTGCTCGGCCTTGGCGGTGAGGTAGTAAGGATCAACTCCGATGCAATGTCCGCCGACCAAACCAGGGGCGAAGGGCAGGAAGTTCCATTTGGTCGCGGCGGCTTGCAAAACATCCTTGGTCGCGATGCCCAATCGGTCGCAAATGAGGGCGAGTTCGTTCATCAGCGCGATATTCACATCTCGCTGGGTGTTTTCGATCACTTTGGCCGCTTCGGCGACTTTGATGTTCGGGGCACGGTGGATGCCGGCGGCCACCACGGCGCCGTATGCCGCGGCCACCCGTGCCAGGGTGGCGGGGCTGTCGCCCGAAACCACCTTCATGATGCGGGCGAAGGTATGTTCGCGGTCGCCCGGGTTGATGCGCTCCGGGGAATAGCCGAGGAAGAAATCGACGCCTGCTTTTAAGCCTGAGATCTTTTCAATAACGGGAGCACAGACTTCCTCGGTGACTCCCGGATAGACAGTTGATTCATACACGACTACCGCCCCGCGGGCAATATTCCGGGCAACCGTTCCGGAGGCCGATACCAGCGGCCGCAGGTCGGGACGTTTATGTTCGTCGATAGGAGTGGGGACAGTGACGATGAAAAACGTGCGATCGCCCAGAGCCGTAGGATCTTCCGTAAATCTAATTTTTGAGCCATGCAGCTCCGAGGCGCTAAATTGGGCGGTGCGATCGCGGCCGGCGCGGAAGTCGGAGATTTTTCCGCCATCGATGTCGAAGCCGATCACATCGCCGAATTTATCGGCGAATGCCATGGCGACGGGAAGGCCCACATAGCCCAAACCGATGATCGCATACTTTTCAGTCATGAAGGCCGCAAGACTGGCGGGATAGGCCATAGAAGCTCAAGATAACTCTGCGCCGTCTTCAGCCAGGAAAACTCCGCTTCCACGCGCTTTCGGCCGGCGCAACCAAGAGCTTGCCCCCAGGAGCGATCGGCCGCGAATCGGGTTAAGGCGGTTCCGAGTTGGTCCGGCCGATCGAGGCTAAAGAGCGTCCCGGTTACGCCGGACGCGACGACGGCGCGGTTGCCCGGAACATCGCTGGCCAATATCGGCAGGCCGCTGGCCATCGCCTCCAGGACTACATTCGGCATTCCCTCATAGTGGGAAGGATTTACCAAGGCATCGGCGGAGCGATAGAGGGCGGGGACAGCCTCCTTGGGCTGCCATCCGAGCCAACGGGTCTGGGCGGAAAGGCCCAGCCGATCGGCGAGCGCTTGCAGTTCGGGACGCTGCGCCCCGTCTCCGGCAATCTGCAGCTCAAAACGCTCGCGCGTGGCGGGCGGCAACCGGGCGAGTTGCTGCAACACGATGCCGAGATTTTTCTCCTGATGGACGCGGCCGACGAAGAGCAGCCTCAACCGTTGATCGGGGCGGCGGGCATCGGCGTTGGTCGCGGGATGAAATAGGGTGCAATCTACCCCATTGGGAATAACCCGCACGGATATCGGGTCGGCCGCTCGGCTCGTGGCGGCCAATCCTTCGGAATTGGCCACCACCGAGGCCGCATGCCGCAAGACACGGCGCCGCAGTGGGCGCGTTAGAATGTGCTTTAGCCCGAGACCGGGCACATGGCCGGGGACATCACCCCCTCGGAGCGAAACGAGATAGGGTGTGCGGGCGAGGCGGTTCAGCCGCAGAACCGCCGGACCAGAGGGGATGGTAAAGAATGCGATGGCGCCATCGAAACGGTACTGCTGGTGCAGCGGCAAAACCATCTGGCAGCTTTGCCGGAGGAAAGCGGCCATTTCCCATTGCGTGGCGCGGTCCACTTGCCGTCGATCGACGGGAAGCCGATGCACGCGTATGCCGATCTCGTCCTCCATTCCCGCGGCGCCCCGCAGGCCCGAGGTTAGCACCACAACCCGATGTCCGAGTTGGTCAAAGACGCGGGCCAGAGCCTGGGTGGCGTTGGCTGCGCCACCGCCCACCGGCGGGTATTCGTAATTTACCAGCAGAAGATTCACCGCGCGACGCCGCCGAATTTCCAGGAATTGCCATTGCGAAAAATAACGTAGGTCGTCCCGGGCGAGACCCGGGGATTCTCGCGCAGCCATTGCTCGACGGTGGCCCGATCGAGATAAACCGTCTGGGGAGTAACCAGCTGGTCGAAGGCGACATGCCGGAAGAAGGAGAATTCCCGAGCGGCAATCCACTGGCTATATTCGTAAAGGGGCAGCCGTCGCAGGCAGCTGGTGCCAGAAAGGCGGCGCAGCGTTTTGGCATAAAAATAGTAGGGTACGGCCAGGGGCGTCGCCACCAGGTACTTCGTGAACCACCAGGGGAGGTGGGAGACGATTCGCCGGATAGGGTCGACCAGCCAAATGATGACGCCATTGCCCTCGCGGGCGTAGACCCAGCAATGAAAGCGGCCGCCTGCTTTGGTATTGGCAACTACCGATTCAAATCCGACACCGGGGCTTTGCAAATGGTGCAGCACGCCAATGCTGTAAACGAGATCGCGGGGCTCGCCCCGATAGGTGATGAGATCGCCCTGGTTTACGCTCCAACAGGGATTGGCTTGGGCGCTGAGATTGCGGCGCGCGGATAGGACCGAGGCGCCGAGGTCGATGCCTTCGAGATCAGCCGGCTCCCAGGCCGCCATGTGGAAGAGCAGACTGCCGTTCCCGCAGCCGAGTTCGAGCACGGAACGCCCCTTGACGTCGGCCTGCGTCAGAGGGCTTAGCCAATCTTCAAACTGGGCGCGAGTGTAGACGGAGCCCGGCGGCAGGTTGTTCCACGAAGAGGCAAAGGCGGCGGCGGTCTTGGTGTCTTCGGACATAGGGAAATCAAGCTGCGGGTCGAGCCGCCCAGGACTGCAAGAGCCACGCATTCCACAAAAAC
>Ga0206945_1100_pt1 | contig 19630 bp, 15 predicted proteins | sample Alteio_BWOrgHeat_5_FD_152982 | JGI IMG/M metagenome (GOLD analysis project Ga0206945, IMG submission 152982) | Enriched cells from forest soil in Barre Woods Harvard Forest LTER site, Petersham, Massachusetts, United States -... | ecosystem: Environmental > Terrestrial > Soil > Temperate forest > O... | reverse complement strand
CGATGACGCTGTTCATCGTCATGTCGATGTTGCCGAGGATGTTCTTGACCTGGATTTTTTTCTGATCGGTCCCCTGCTTCCAGGTCACGGTGACGGTCAAGGCCTTCATTCCCGTGTCGGGGACGTTTCCCAAATAGGTCAATACGCCGCTGTTTTGATCGACGACTTCAACGTAGGTATAGCGCGTGAAATATTTTCCGCCTTCGAGCAGTGTTTCCGGGGGATAATATCCCGAATCATAGGGGATATTGGGGGACCAAGCGGTCAAAAAGACCGGCGCGGTGGTGATCAAGACGCGGCTGTAGGACTGCTGCTTAAGAATCTGCATTTTTTCCTGGGCGAGATTGGAAGCCAGCGTCCGGTCCTTCGAAAATTGCACCGCCTTCCCGATATTGCCGAACACGCCCACGAGGCCCAGGCTGATGATGCCGATGATCGCGACAGCCACCATCAGTTCGATCAACGTCGTTCCCCTGATTAATTTATGCCCCGCCAAATCTCCCATGGATCCAATATAATTAACATATCCAGCGCTTGCCAGCTCGATTGATTTTCAGGGCCTGTGATAAAAAACACCAAAAAGCCATGGCAATTTCGCTGGAAACAAAATAGATTGATAGCCTGTATGGAGGGTCCGTCACCATGTTGAAGGAAAAAGCGTTTTCCAATGTGATCCAGTCCAGCAAAACACACCGGCTTTTCGGCCAATACGTGATCAAGCATGGATTTCAATTCAAATCAGCGGCCATCGTCTTCGCGGTCATCGGGGCTTCTCTTTTCATCATTTGGCTGGAAGGACACATGATCGTCAGCCGCGTCTTGGAGAGCAATGCCATTTCCAATCCCGAAGTGGTGTCGGAATTGAGCCTGTTGACGGAGATCACCGCAAAAACGGCCATTTTGTTGAGCGCAATCTCCATCGGCCTGGTTTTATTCTTGTCTCATTTCGTCGCGGGTCCCATTTACCGATTCGAGAAGACCCTGGAAGAAATTCGCGACGGAAATTTAACGGTGCAAGTGCGCTTGCGCGACCACGATGAATTTAAAGATACCGCGGACATATTCAATCAAACCCTGGCCGGCCTGCGAAGCAAGCTAAAAAAAGACCGGGCCACGCTTGATGCTTTTCTTGAAAAATCCAAAGAGCTATCCGAAAATTTAAAGAAAGCCGGGCATTCGGCCGAAGCCATCCGACTCGACCATTTGATCACGGAATTCAAAAACACCCCGCCGAACGTCAAAATCGGTTAAGGCGCTTCCCCAAATCCCAAAACCCTGCCAATTCCCAACCTGCTTGCTGTGAGCGGGTAGTTACCTGTCCATGGTGGTCTGTATCTAAATATCCATGTTGGATGCAGTCAATGCCCCTCCAAGAATAAAAGGATTTAAAATTTCGGGAGACGGCGGTTTAACTCTTATAGAAATCGTCATTGGAATAACCATATTGACGATCGGTGTCATGGCCGCGGTGGGGTCCATGGCCAACATATCAAAGGCGCTACATGTGTCAAAATCATCCGCCCTCGCCGCCAATCTTGCTCAAGAGAAAATCGAATTTCTTAAAAATCTCTCTTATTACCGCCTGTTGGTGACAACCAACACCGCCGCCGCCGCCGAACCTGGCCTCGGCGGTTTCTTGTACGATACCGGCAATTATGCCCCTGAACCGCTGACCGTCGGCCAAATTAAATTTGAGCGCCGTGTTTTGATTCAAAAATTGGGGGAGAGCGGGGGAAATCTCTCGACATTGAATTGGTGGGATGATGACACAGGCCTTAAGCAAATCACTTCTTACGTCATCTGGAATGATAACCGGGTATGGAAAAAATACGTCGTTACCAATCTTCGGGACAACCCCAACCGGAAAAAATTAAGTTCCACCTTCTCCATCACGGTGAAATCCGGGGGAATCGGTTTGTCCAACATCACCGTCTTCGCGCTTGAAGATCCGCTGCTGAACGGGGTGACGGACGGAAGCGGCAGCACCAGCATTAAAGTGGCTTCGGGCACCTATACGCTTCGCGCCAATTCGCGCGCCTATTTCTCGATGGATATATCCTCATCGGTGGCGGATGCGGCGGTCCAGCCGGTCGTTTTCAATTTAACCGCGAAAGGCTCGGGATTCGTCGCGGGAACCGCCTACCTGGACACCCATCTTGTGATTTCCGAAGTTTGCGCCGCGGCATCGGCCTCGGACGATAATTTGGAATACATTGAAATTTATAACCCTACCAGCGTGAATGGAATTTCGGTTACGAATTATTTGATCAATTATACGAGAACATCGGATGGCGCCACGAACGTTATCAATCCACCGGCCACGACGCGCTATGTCAACTCCACCATCCCATCTCGAGGTTATTTTCTGATCGCCAGTTCCCCGGTGGTGAATGGGATTACCGCCGACGCCTATTACAGCGACAGCGGCCGCATCAAGTCCATCCCAGCCAACCGACTTCCCATCAATGAATCGGGGGGGGCCGCCTTGGTGGCCCAGGCCGGCGCTTTCGAGACCGCGCAATCGACGGTGGATGCGATTGGATGGGGCAAAAGCAGCGGGAGTCCTTACGGCCCCTCCAATGCGCGCGAGGGGGCCGGGCTTCGACTGAACGCGTCATCCTCGGATGGATTGCAGAATCAACAAACCATTCAGAGAATGGTCTATTCAACATCGACTGCGGTCACGATGTCTCTCCCCGGCGGATCCCATGCGTTTTTGGGAACCGGCTATGATTCCAACAACAACCAAAATGATTGGGTCTATCACAACGACCTCGTCAACGATTTTCCGCGAAACACAGCGATTCTACAGAGTCCTCAAACCGGCACCCCGGCCAGCGGAGCCAACGTGTTTATGGACGACAAGCTTTCGGGCTCCGTGCTGGCGCAGGGGGGCGCGTCTCCCGGCATTTTTTCAGTGCCCAGCGTTGCAACGGGAACCTGGTCGCTGCTCGTCTCCAGCAAGGGCTGGGTTCACTCACGGGATAGCACGGTGGTCGTCACCAACGCAGCGACAACCTATTTGGATTTGGTGCTTATCAGCTCTCCCGCCAGCGGCGGGTACGTCTCGGGCCGCGTGGCGGACAACTCCAATATGCCGATCATCGGTATTACCGTCGTCGCCCCCGGTGGTTCCGATGTCACCGACTCAAATGGCTACTATCGATTCCTTTTGTCCGCCGATACCTACACCGTCGTCGCCAACGGCCCAGATCCCGCCACCCATCTCATCAAATACACCGAAGGTGACTCCACGTCGGTGGCGGTTAATCTGGGCCTTGAAACCGCCGTCCCGGATCTTGTTCTATTTCAGGGAGGAGTCCTCAGCGGCTGGATCACGCCGAATGGGACCGATCCGTTGCCCGGCATTCCCGTCACCGCAACGAGCACCGCCACAGGCCTCGAGGTTGGAACCGCCGTATCGAATTCATTGGGAAAGTTTTCCTTTCCTGATCTGCCCGTGGGAAGCTATTCCATCACCCCTCAACTGGAGCCCGGTGAATCGTCCAACCCTGCCTCACGCACGGGAACCGTGGTTTCCGCCGGCACGGTCTTCGTCGGGACGTTCACTGTTTCGAATGCTTTTGGGACCATCGGCGGCAACCTCAAAAGCAACAGCGCGGCCATCACCACTGGGGTCCTCGTCGCCGCGGTGGCCCAACCGGCCACCATCACATCCATCCCGCCATTGATCAACGCAGCACTGAGAACCGGGCCGACCGCCTACTATATGAGCTCCAGCGACGCGCAAGGAAATTATTCCATTGCCGCCCGCGGGGGAACCACCTACAACATCTATGCTTGGTACACCACGTATAACGGGACCACGCCCAGCATCCATCCCCAAAATTCGACGGCGGCGCTTGCCGCCGGCGGATCAGCCACGGTCAATTTTTCATGGTGATCATGTGATGAAAAGAAAGACAGTCGGTTTTACTTTGATTGAAGTCACGGTAGCGGTGGCCATTATGTCGGTCGTCATGATGACTGGCCCAAGCATCCTGACGAGTGTCACCCGTTTTACCCGTTTGAGCACCGCGCGTTTGGAAACCCAGCGCAGCGCGCAAAACTCCCTGGACCGAATCAACCGTGATCTCCGTCAAGCGGTCTCGAACAGCATCGTGATCACGCAGGAAACCGGCCAACCCTATTATTCCTCGATCGCGTTCTCCACGGTTGATAACCGGAGCCTGAAGTATTACCAAAGCGGACAGAACCTATATTGCGTTGCAAACGGCAGCACAGGCACCGTCGCGGAGGGCTTGACCTATGTCGCTTTCGCTTACCCCCGAACGGATGATCCCGGCATCATTTCCGTTTCTTTGACGTTTCAGAAAAGTACTTATCAGGGTGGAAGCAAAGCGCTGCAAATGGCGATCGAAAATGTGCGGGTCATGAATTGAAGAAACCAGAGCGCGGATACTTTCTTGTGCTTGCGGTCTTCATCCTCCTCATCATAGGGATATTGATTCCGAGTTTCATTAAATTGATGCAGCAAAACTCCGTTCAAACGCAGGACGCCTCAAAAAAAAACAAGTCGTTTCAATTGGCGGAAGCGGGGCAGGACCGCGCATCTTGGAAACTTCGCGAATCCGACTCCACCTGGAACATCGTTGCGGGGACCGGCACCCTTATCAATTACAACAACGATTACGTCTATACCGATGTCGCCGGGGGTTCTTATAAAATCAAGATATCTTCCGGTCCATCCATCGGTAAAGTCACGGTGATTTCAAAAGGGATGGCCAAGGGGAGCACCGCTGTTCGCGCGATAAAAGGGATTTACTCAAAAGCCAGCAGCGTGACTGGAGCGATGCTGGTCGCGGGAGGCGTCACGTTCAAACCGAACCTCGACGTCGAATGGGGACCCATCGTCGGCTATAACTCCATGACGTCCCCTTCCAACACCTACCCCCGAAAATATTGTGCCGGTCAGATTCAAGGCCGCTGCACCGTCTCCGGGGCTTGCAATGGAGCGCTTCCGGCCGGTAATTGGGTCAACTACGACTACGCCGCTTTTCAAAATCTTGGCAATGCTCCCACGATCGATTTGACCAATTACCGAAATCTGGCCAAATCCTCCTGCGTTCCTCTGCTCAGCGGCGTGGCTCCCAATCCAGGGCCGGGGGGTTGCAATTCCGGCTATTACAACGGGGCGGCCGACATTCCCAACGGTTATGATTTTCGATGTTCCACCTGCGTTATTTTTATTGAAGGGGCCACAAGCTTGAATAACAACTCCTTCATCGACGTCGGTGCGCTGTGCGCCACCGGCGACGTCGACTTCAAGGCCAAGAACGTTAACTATGTTTCTACCATCCCCGCCACGGCGCAATTGGAATACCAATATGCGGGGGGAGGGTATGGCTCATCTGCCGTGGCGTATTGGAACACCACCTTCGCGCCGGGCTATCCGCATTACACCATCAACGGCTGCGGGATGCACGGATTCCTGTACTGCGGCGGCAATATCTCGACCGCGGCCGGGAACGGACAGATGTGCGGCGCGGTGTATATCGCCGGCACGATCAGCATCAACACCTTCACGGTCTATTATGATTCCGTCGTCGGAAACAATATCGCTCTGCAGGGCGCGACCGTTACGCGCGCCTCGTGGGACGAAATCCTGACCAGCTGGTAAATTTCCAGCGCGGCCTTTTGGTACCATTTCTGCATGGGCAGGAAAGGTTTTTTCATCACTTTTGAAGGCACCGACGGCGTCGGTAAATCCACGCAGCTCCGGCTGGCCGCCGATTGGCTCTCCGCGCAAAAAATCCCCGTCGTCACGACCCGCGAACCGGGAGGAGGGCCGGTTTCCGAGCGGATCCGCCAATTGCTGCTGGACCCTTCTCTTGAAATGGAAAACCTGACCGAACTTCTGCTCTACCAGGCGGCCCGCGTCGAACATGTCCATAAAGTCATCCTGCCCGCTCTGGCCGAAAATAAAGTCGTCATTTGCGATCGCTTCACCGACGCGACATTGGCCTATCAAGGCCACGCGCGCGGCCTAAAAACCGCGGCCCCGCTTCTCAACAAGCTGGCGGCCGGTCGTCTCACGCCCCGGCTGACGGTCCTGCTGAACCTGCCTCCGCGGCAAGGACTCGAACGGGCCCGCAACGCGAAGGCCAACGGCGACCGGCTTGAGAACGAGGGACTGGCTTTTCAAAAAGCCGTTCAAAAAGGATATTTGCTTCTGGCAAAAAAGGAACCGCGCCGCATCAAAGTCGTCGACGTCCAAGCCACCGTGGATGGAACGCAAGCGATTGTTCGCGAACTCATTAAGAGGAGTCTCCATGGACATTCTTGGTCAACCCCAAGTCCTTCATTATCTCGCGGAAGGTCTTAAGCGGGAAATCATTTCTCCAAGCCTTCTGTTCGCCGGCCCCGAAGGGGTCGGAAAAAAGCTTTGCGCGTTGGAAGTCGCCAAATGTTTCGCCTGTGAGAAACCGGACGGAGGGCCCGGCGCGCTGCCGCGCTGCGGTCGCTGCCGCGCTTGCGTTCAGGTCGCGGGCAACAATCACGCCGACGTGCTGCTGCTCGACCGGACATTGCAGGCGACGCTGTTGAAAGAAAAGCCGGAAAGCCAGAACGCGATTAAAATCGATTCGATCCGATACCTGGATAAATTTCTCAGCCTCAAACCGCTGGACAGCCGCCGGCGCGTGGCGCTGATCGATGATGCCCACAAGTTGACGACCGATGCCGCGAATTCGCTCTTAAAATTACTGGAAGAACCGCCGAACAAAGCTCAGATCATCCTGATCGCAACCGACGAACATTCACTGCCTCCCACGGTCGTCTCCCGCTGCGCCGTGCTGCGGTTTCGGCCGATCCCGGTCAAGATCATCGCGGATTGGCTCGACCGGGAGCATGCCGTCTCGGAGAGCAAGGCCATGGACGTCGCGGACCGCGCGGGCGGCTCATTCCAAAAGGCCTTGTCCCTGAAAGACGAAGACCGCGCCACGACGGAGTTGTCGGATTACACATTGGACGAATTCTTTGCCATGCTGGCCGGGACCAACTGGAGAAAGGAAGGCCGCAAACAAGCCGAATCGGCGGTCACCAATCTGATCGAATCCTCGCAGCGCAAACTCGAAGGCGGCGATTTGAACCAGGCCGGCCGGCTCACGGCCCTCTTGGCGGCGCGCAAGCAGATCGACCGCAACGTGCCCGTCAAATTGGTCTTGGAAGCCCTCTACGTCAAACTGGAAGGAACGAAATGAAACCGTTTTATTTGACCACGCCTCTTTACTATGTGAACGACGTGCCCCATATCGGCCACGCCTATACGACCATCGCCGCCGATATCCTGGCCCGCTGGAAACGGATGAACGGCGAACCGGTGTTTTTCCTGACCGGCACGGATGAACACGGAGCCAAAATCGCCGCCGCGGCCGAAAAAACGGGCGAGAGCCCGCAAGTCTTTGTGGACCGGATTGCCTCCGAATACCGCTCGGTGTGGAAAATCCTGAATATCTCTTATGACGACTTCATCCAAACGTCGCAATCCCGGCACAAGCAGGTGGTCCAAGACGTCTTTGAGAAATTGAAATCGCTCGGCGATATATACAAAGGGACCTATGAGGACTGGTACTGCGTGCATGACGAATCGTACTTTTCCGAGGGGGAACTCGTCGACAAAAAATGTCCCAGCTGCGGCAGGGACGTTCAGAAATTAAAAGAAGAAAGTTATTTTTTCAAACTTTCAAAATACGCGCCGGCGCTGCTCGCTCATTACGAAAAAAATCCCGAATTCCTTTCGCCGAAGCATCGGGCCAGCGAGATCATCAATTTCGTCCGCGGCGGCCTCAATGATCTGTCCGTCTCGCGCACGCGCGTCTCTTGGGGAATTCCGATCACCTCCGACCCGTCCCACACCGTCTATGTCTGGTTCGACGCGCTGCTCAATTATGTTTCGGCCCCGCCGAAAGAGGACTGGCCGGCCGATATTCACCTGGTGGGAAAGGAAATTTTCCGCTTCCATACCGTGATTTGGCCGGCCATGTTAATGGCCTTGGGCCTGCCGCTTCCGAAGAGGATTTTCGCGCATGGATGGTGGACGGTGGAAGGAACGAAAATGTCGAAGTCGCTCGGGAACGTGGTCAACCCGGTCCAAATGGCGGAGGAATACGGGGTCGACGCGTTTCGTTACTTCCTGTTCCGGGAGGTCCCGTTCGGGGCCGACGGCGATTTTTCAGAAAAATCGCTCTTGGCCCGATACAACGCGGAGCTGGCCAACAACCTCGGCAACCTGCTCCAGCGGACCCTCACTCTTCTGACCAAAAATTTCGATGGGGTCATTCCCGAGCGGAAAGAACAGCCGGTCCTGCTCTCGGACCTTCCGGCGTTGTCGAAGACCCTTCGAGCGCAATATGACAACCTGGCTTTTGGCGACGTCCTCGAGACCTTGTTCGGACTCATGATGCGCACGAACAAATACATCGATGAGCAAGCTCCGTGGAAACTCGGCGCGGAACAAAAAGAACGTCTGGCCGCCGTGCTGTTGGAATGCCTTTCGGTCATCAAGGCGCTGGCCGTGTTTTTGCATCCGTTCATGCCGTTGAAAACCCAGGATATCTGGGAGAGGATCGGGGAACCGGGGACCTTGAGCGAACAAGCGGCGCCGCTGCTGCGATCCTTCGCCGCAGGCCAACTTCCGGCCATAAATCCGGGCCAAAAAATCCTGAAGGGAGACCCGCTGTTCATGCGGAAAGGGGGGCGTTGGAAGTAAAATTTTTTGGGTGTTGAAATCCTTCTCGGCGCAGGTTACAGATATACCATGGAAAAGAAAGCGGTTATCTTGATTGTCGATGATGAGGAAGGCGTGACCGAGGCCATGCAAGACATGCTCGAGATCAAAGGCTACTCGGTCTTGACCGCCGGCAACGGCGTGGCCGGATTAAAAATTTTAGCGGAAACCCAAATCGACTTGGTGATTCTCGACCTGAACATGCCCCGGATGGACGGTTACATGTTCATGGAACACGCGCGGGAACGCTGGAGAAATGACGGAAAGCGCTTCTCCTTCCCAAAAATTTTGGTGATGACGGCGGTCGATAAAAAAACCGACCTGGGACTCGCGAACAATCTCGGGGCCAATGAGTTCATGAACAAACCCTTTAAGGCCGAAGAATTTATCGCCGCCGTCAATTCCCTTCTTACTTCGGTCTAATTCTTCTTATTGACCGCCTCGATATCGATCAAGAGCTCCACATCGTCTCCCAGCATGAGCCCGCCCTTGTCCATGGCCATATTGAAAACCATGCCGTAGTCTTTTCGGTTTAAAGTCCCCGTAGCGCTAAAGCCGGCATGCGAATTGCCCTTCTGGTCATTGGCGGCTCCCAGGGCCTCCGCGTGCAGCGTCACCGGCTTCGTCACGCCGAGCAGCGTCAGGTCTCCGGTGATCTCCAGTTTTCCGTTTCCGGCGGATTTCACGCCCGTCGTTTTGAACGTCATCTCGGGAAACTTCTGGGCATTAAAAAAGTCGGGGCTGCGCAGATGCTCGTCTCTTTTGGCGATCGCGGTGTTGACGCTGGCGGTCTTGATCGTCACCGAAGCGGTGAGCGCCTCGGGATTCTTCTCGTCATAATCGATCTTTCCCGCAAAATCGTCGAAATGACCGTTGACATGTGAAACGATGTGTCGGATCCTGAAACCCACCTGGGAATGAACCGGATCGATTTCATACGTTTCCGCCCTTAGAAAACCTGCCAGTCCCAAGACGACAACCAGCAACAACATCTCTCTTTTCAACTTTCGCATGGATACATCCTCCTTGATTGGTGAAAACTGAGGCCCAATTTACTCTTTTTCGCCACTGAACCGTCATGGTTCTGTCACAAAAATATCGCGGCTTTCCTGGTATTTTTAAGCCATGGAAAGACGAAAACATCACAGGTTCTCCGCCACGGCCTTCCTGAACCGCCCCGTGACGCTCACGCCGATACCGCCCTTTATCGGCAAACCCGTCAAAGGCCGTTTGATCGATTTATCTGCGGGGGGACTGGCCTTGCTGATCGGCCAGATCATCCCGCAAGAAACAAAGTTAAAGTTGACGCTCACATTTCCCGACCATTCCCGTTTGGAAGCCGTCACCGAGGTCAAACACATGGTCCCCCGGGAACGGCATTACCTGATCGGGCTCGAATTTCTCACGATCGATCCGGCCTGGGTCGCGCGCATCGACAAAATGTCGGCCGACTACATCGACTGCGAACAACGGATCAACGGCAATTCCATGAGCCCTTGTATCGGCGCCGATTGCGCATTCTTTACGATGTGCAGCAAACCAGAGCGGACCAACCTCCTCGTGAACCTGGACGAAGGACTTCTGCTCGACTTCGAACTTCTCGAATCCTCCCGTAAAGCTTGATTCTTTTTTTCCAACCCGGAATTTCCTAACGTTGACCCGGCTTAAATTTATTCCTATCTGGAGGTCCCATGATCAAACTGCTTTTACCCGCTCTTTTTTTATTGACGCCGCAACTCATTATGGCTGAACCCGAAAATTCGACCGAAGTTCCAAAGGAGACAAGCACAGTGCAAAAGACGAAAATGGAAACAATCAAGACCGACTCGGGCCTGCAATACATCGACACCGTTGTCGGCACCGGCGATATGCCAAAAACAGGACAACAAGTCACGGTCCATTACACGGGGACCCTGAAGGATGGGACGAAATTCGACAGCTCTGTTGATCGCGGACAACCGTTCACGTTCGTCATCGGGGTCGGACAAGTCATCAAAGGCTGGGACGAAGGGGTTTCCACCATGAAAGTGGGCGGGAAACGGACCTTGATCATTCCGCCCGCTCTTGGTTACGGCGAACGCGGCGCCGGGAACGTCATCCCTCCGAACGCAGAACTTCATTTTGACGTGGAGCTCCTCGGAGTCAAATAGCCGTCTCAATGTGGTTTGAGACCCACGCCCACCTCAGCGATCCGAAGTTTGACGCGGACCGCTTTGAGGTCGTTGAACGGGCCTTTGCCGCCGGGTTGTCGGCGATTGTTGAAATCGCCGATGGCCCGGCGGAGTGGTCTAAAGCAAAAACGCTGGCGGAACGTTTCCCCGGAAAAATGTGGTGGGCCGCCGGACTCCATCCTTATTTCGCCGATCTCTCCGCTCCGGAATTATGGGGGGAATTAAAAGAGCATTCCACGCACCGGCAATTCGTCGCGATCGGAGAAATCGGCCTCGACTATGCCAAATGCCCCATTGCGCCATTGGACCAACAGCGGGCCTTTGAGCACGGGATCAATCTTTCGCTCGAAACGGGAAAACCCATGATCGTCCACTGCCGGGACGCCTATCAGGACCTCATGCCAATGCTCCGCCGCCACTTCCAATCCAGTGAAAAGTGCCCCGGCGTCATCCATTGTTTCTCAGGAAACCGTGAGAACGCGGAGGAATTGATTGGGATGGGGTTTTACCTCGGCGTGGACGGTCCGATCACCTATCCAAACGCGAAGGGATTGCGCGAAGCCCTCGCCTCCATTCCGGCCGAACGGCTGGTATTGGAAACCGACAGCCCCTATCTCCCGCCCCAAACACACCGCGGCCAGAGAAACGAACCCTCCTATCTTCCCCTGATCGGCCACCATCTCGCCGCGCTTCTTAAAATCGGCGAAGCGCGATTGGCCGAAATTACCGTTCGGAACAGCGCGCGCCTTTTCCTCTTAAATCCAGCCGAATAATCAATCCGTCTTTACTCTTTCTTATTGGATTAAGACCTTGAAACGAATCTCAAGTCCTCTTACGTTTTAGGCATATGCGAGCGCGCGCCCTCATCGGATATTTATTGCCCCTTGCCTTCGCCGCCATTTGCTCCCTTCCCTGCGCGGCCGATCCCGTTTCCGAGACCTTCCAGAATGGTCCAACGACCCCCGGTCGAATTGAAGGCGTCACGCGTCAAGTGGATGTTTTTAAAGCGGGCTCCAATGGCTGGAAAAAAGCGGCCCGCAGAGCGGCACTCTCGCCCGCGGACAAAATTCGCACCGGCCGCCGGTCCGTGGCCCGCGTCAAATTGGCCGACGGGACCAAAATCCTTTTGCTGCAAAATTCTCAAGCCGAAATCGAAAACCTCTCCTCCGTTCAAAAAACCATCCGGTTGCTGCGCGGGCGCGTGCGGGCCATCGTGGCGAAGATCAAGGGGGGAAACCATTTCAAAATCAACACGCCGGTCGGGGTCGCCAGCGTGCGCGGAACGGATTTTGAGGTGGAAGTTCTCGGAGATGAAAAAGACCAAGGCGGCGTCCAAATGGAAGTTCGAGTCAGGGACGGCCAGGTCGCGGTCGGCCAGGAGAAATTGGGCGAATTGGCGCATGAGATCCTGCTGAACCCAGGGGAAAAAATAAGGTTTGGGGCCGAAGGCGAAATGGGAAATCCGATCCGGATGGGCGCCCTTCCCATGGAACAAGAAAATATCCGCGCGGAAGTGATCAACACGCGGGTCAAGGACAGCGTGGTCGCGATGGCCGCGGAGGAATCCCGCAACGCCGACTACCAGACCGGAAAATCCTTGATCGATGTGGACGGGCAGCGCGTGCGGGTCGAGTCCTACATCATGCGCCCGCGCTCGGACCAATTCAAACTGGTGGTCTTGAACGAGCGGCCCACCCGGTTCGACTACTTCACCTACAAGGGGACCTTCAATACCAATCTTCCCGACGATCTCTCGGTCGCGCTTCGCCAAGTGGGCGGAAAATTGGGATTGACCGCGCCCGATTACTATTTGACGGCCTATGAAACGCTCGCGTCAAACACGATCGACTCCGTCACCGACAGCGCCACCGGCGGCCATCTGGTCAAAATTTCATTCGATGGGACCAATTACACCTTAACGGACAATGCCGACGCGACGAACACGCGGACCATCGCGGCGGCGGCCGTTCAATCCGACGGTTCCTACAAAATCTACAACCCCGTCCACGATTCCTTCTCGCTGGTCTCCGCCCCGGACCTGGCCGACGCGCTGAAAATCAGCGTGTTGGACGCCGTTTCCGGCGCCTACCACAATCTCTCCTCGGGCGACACCTATTGGAAAACCCGTTTCAACGACTACGCGCTGTTTGTGGATGCGACCGGCAAAACCGCCTATTCAAAAAAATCGACCGTGACAAACACGCTGGCCGTCGATCTGGACGCCAATTTCTCCCAAGCCCCCATCACGACGATTTCGGAATTCCCCGACGGCGCCGGCCAACTTCACAACAAATTAAGCCTGATTTACTCCGACGGCTCTCAATTGGTCTATGACAATTACATCATGGGCGACGACGGCACGGTCGCTCCGGCAAGCACTTTCAGCGGCTTCTCGACCAGCGCGGACTACAAGACCGAATTGGAAAAATGGAATTACCAACAGAACATCACGGCCACGGAATTCGGCTCCCGCTCGATCCGGCTGGCGATCGATTCGCGGATCGCGACAAAATCGGGATTGATTCAATAATGAATGAGTTTTTTGAAAATCTGCTCGGCGGTTTTCCTGGGCTTCTTTCTGACGGCCGCGGGCCGGCTTTGGGCCGAACCGAAATATATTCCGGTCGCCAACGGACTTTTTTCGACGGGACAGTGGTATTTCGACGGGACGAAAAGCGAAGTGGGGGGCAACGCCGCGATGACGTTTGTTCCGGCGGTCCAATTCTCAAACAATTTCAGCCTGATCCCCACTCTGCAGACGAATTACCACGGGACGCGGACGGCGGAAGAATTGGCCGGCGGCAACACGCTTTTCCATGACACGTGGGACAACGGGGTGAGCCTCAAAGCCGTGAACGGCTTGGGCTCGGATTGGTTCATCAAGGAGAATGTCGGTTACCGCTTCAAATGGTTTCGCGAAACGGTCGACGAATCTTGGAACCACGGCCTTTATGATTATCAGATCTACGACGGCGGGACGGAATTGGAACACCGCTGGGGAAAACACATCAGTCTCGCCGCCGGTTACGATTTCTCTTACCTGCGGTTTCCGAATTACGTCTCGCTTGAATCCGGCCAAAGCTCCGATGATGCCCGGGAATTCAGCGGGGCCCATGTGCTGGATGAGAGGATCCATTTGTTCTCGCTGCGGTTTCAAACTCCGCTCTTCTGGAAAATGGACGGTTCTCTCTCGACGTTTTACTCTCCGCGGGAATACACGAACCAAACCGTCGTCGTGCTCACCGGATTGCTGACGCCGTCTTCGAGAAGGGACGTCTATTTTGGAAATACGGCGACGCTGAACCGCGTTTTTCCAATCAAAAAAACCAGGCTCATTTCATCGGTTTCCTACAGTTACGCGAGCATGGACTCCAATCAAAATCATTATGACGCGAGCCAAACGCAATTCGTCGCCAATTATTATGCTTACGATCAAAGCGCCGTCGGTATGAATTTCACCCTTGCTTTCGGAAACAAGCTCGAGAGCCCGATGCTCATCGACCTGGGGTACAACTACTCCAACCGGAACTATCGTTCCCGCATCATCCAAATGGCGGATGCCAGCTACCAACAGGAAAAACTCTCCATGATTGAACAGGCGTTGAATCTGGGGTTCAGTTATCCTCTCTCAAAAAATTTCCGGGTGAGGACCACCTCCGCCTTCGGCTGGAGCAAATCCAACAATCGCTACGAGTCATCCTATAGTTATAACTACCGCAATGCCGAATATCAGTTCGGGTTTACCTATGATTATTAAGAAACTCGGTTCAACCGGTTTAATCATTCTCTCGCTCTCGGCGGCGCGCTGCGCCCTTGCCATTCCGAACGCGGTCACAAACTTAACGGCCCTCACGGGAACGACGGAAGGAACCGTGGGACTGTCTTGGACCGCGCCGTCAGACGGCGTGAACAACGCCGCCTCCTACGAGATCCGAATCCGTCCGGGCGTCGCGATCAACACGAGCGCGGATTGGGATCTGGCCGATACGTTTTCTTCTCCACCGGCCCCGACGGCGCCCGGCACGCTGCAAACCGTGCTGATTCCGAACCTGCAGCCGGGGAGCGTGTTTGGCTTTGCCATTGAGGGCAAAGATTCATCGGGAAATTTCGCGCCCCTCTCAAATAACAATGTGATCGCCACCGCCAAAGATCGCTGCGTTCAGGGGCTCTACGACGGAGAAGGCACGGTGACCATCGCTCCCTCCTCGATCAAAGCGGGACAACCCCAAAACGTCGACATGACCTTCACGACCGGGTCTCATTCCATTCAAACGGGCGGCTTCATCGATGTGGGAATCCCGAATTCCTGGTATCCCCCTCAAAACACTCTCCCAGCAACGAGCGGCTACGTGAACGCCAGCACGGGGACCGGCGTCACCGCCGTACTGCAGTTGAGCATTACCAACCAAATCGTCAGGATCGCGGTCATGAGTGGGACCTTATCGAGCGGGCAGACCATCGACATCAATTACATCGCCCAAACTTGCGATGTGGGGACGAATGGAAAGATCCACGTCTACACTCAGGTCACCGCCTGCGGACAAGAAACAGAATTGTCCGCTTCGCCTTTCATAGTGACCGTCCAGGAAGGCGATCCTCAATATGTCTCGTTCAGCGCATTTGAACTGCCCGTGCTGGTCGCCAATATCACGCCCATCCGGTTGTCCGTAAGAAATACTTGCGGCAATGAGGTGGCCGCGTCGACTCAAGTGGCGCTCACGATCCAGGCGGCCCTGCGCGATGCCAACTGGAATTTTTCGGATGACTCTTTGGCGAACCTCTCATTGGCCCCCGACTTGTCGGCGCCGTTCAAGCAGTCCAACATCAATATTCCCGCCGCCGCTTCCAACATGATCGTTTACTACCGGATCGACTCGACGGCCAATAATTCCTTCGATGACATCAAAATTCAATACAACCAGCTCCTTCCTCCGAACAACAGCGTGAGCTATCTCGCGAGCGTCACGCCGGTCAACACCGGGATCACCAACGCTTCCATTGATACCGGGACTCAAGGGACTCTCACCTCGGTCAATTTTTCGCCGGACGGCGATAACGTCAATGACAGCGTGAACATCCACGCCTCATTGCCCGCGAAAACAAATTGGCAAGTTTTTATGTCGAGCGACAATTTTATAACCATCGCCCGAAGTTTCTCCGGATATGACGACAAAATAAACCTGACTTGGGATGGAACCACCGACTGGAAACCCAACACGTTTCCGGGGATCGCCGCGCCCGGGACGTACAACATCAGAATCAGCGTCGCCGGGACCATTGTCGACAATTCTCTTTCTGCCGTATTGGTCGACGACGGCGTCACGGGACAACTGCTCAACAACGCCGACAGCTCCGCGATCACGGGCGCGGACGTGTCGGTCTGGGGCCCGAGCAGCCGAAACACGCAGACGGATGCCAACGGGAATTTCTCCGTCTACGGGTTGAAAGACGGCGATTACCGCATCGACTTTCACAAAAATGGATTTTCAGCGCTGAGCCTCAACAAAACTCTCTCGGGCAGCGTTTTAAATTTGGGGGTCTCCAAAGTAAACAAACTCTCCGTCCTCCGGGTGGAGGCCCAACGGCCGAATTCCGGCCAATTAAATGAGATTTGGGGCAACATCAACGCCTTCACGCCCGATTGGAGCGACAACAATTCCGCCACGGTTCATTTTTCGCAAGGCCGAACGTCGCAGGACGCCGGAGATTTGTGGAACGTGACGCCCACCACTTTCACCGATCTCGGCTTTGTCCCGGGAAAAGCCTTCACGCTCCACTTTAACCTGCCGGGACTCGGCATCGATGATCAAGCGATTACCGCGCTGAATGTGGGGGAGATAAGACCATTCGCAATCAACCTCAATCGCGAACCGATCATTGCCGGAAAAATATCTTTGCCAGCAGCCACGCCCGGCCCGCTGTGGATCTCCGTTGAAGCGCAAGACACATCGACCAAAAATCGGATCTATGGCGGCGTCAACATCCAGCAGGGAGACAACAACGGCACCTTTGTCATCCCCGGCGCCTGGAACGGGACATTCCTATTGAAAACGACCGTGAGCGGCTTTGTGGCATCCACGTTGACCGTGACCGTGGCCAATTTGCAGGACTTTCTCGGGGCCGACATGACGCTTTCTCAGGGCGGAAAGTTGGCCGGGAACGTAACGGTCATCGGAGACGATAGCCTTATCGGATTTGGCGGATTTGCCTCCGCCTACCTCAGCGCCCAACCAACCAACGGCGGCACCGGGTCCAATACGACGGTTCTGTTGGCCACCTCGACCACCCAAGCCGCCAGCGCCTATATATTGAGAGGACTCGCCGATGGGACGTACTCGGTCTATGTCTCCATGGGGGGCGATTTTGAAGTTTCCCCGCCCGGCCCCAAAAACGTCACCGTCACCAATGGAGTCGGGAACATCGATATCACCATCCAGCAGCATACGGGCATCCTTCAAGGAAATCTCTCGCTTCCATCGGGATTGAGCGATTACGGCCACGTCAAAATGGACCTGCTCCCGTTCAGCGATGGATTCAGCGCGCAAGCAGCCGCGGCGGGAACGCTACCGCGCGCTCCCACCATCGACGCCAGCGGAAATTACACTTTCACCCACCTCGGGACCGGTTTTTATTCGCTTCGCGCTTTTCATACCACCACGGGAAATTTTGCGGAAACCAGTGTTTCCGTCATTGATGGACAAACAAAAACGCTCCCCATCACCCTCAACGGGCAAACTTTCAAAATCAGCGGCGTCGTCACCACGAATGCGGGGGCCCCCTTTTAACTCGATGTCGTATTACATCAACAGCTCCACGCCGATCGTCTACCATTCCGTTTCCGGGCCGCTTCCGGTGCCGGCGGCCCACATCATCGCCGAAAAAGTTCAAGACCGGAATTATTATGGAAACGGAGATCCATTCTATCTGGACCCCACGAGCAAATTCATCGGACTCGTCAACGCGAGCGGCGCCTATGAAATCGACAATCTGCCGCCCGGCGACTACACCGTTTATAACAACGGCGAATTGGACAACAATATTGCCGATGGACGAGAAGTGGCGGTCCTGCCGCAGAGCATCACCGTCAAAAACGCCGACGTTCCCAACATCAATTTCATAATTGAGGACGGAGTATCCATCAGCGGAACACTGCAAATAAAATCCGGCGATTCGGAAACGGCCGGCCGGCAGATCGAAATCGATCTTCAATCTTCGACTGGAAATAATCTTCTTCAAAAAACCTATTTCCTCACCGGCAATTCGCTGAATTTTTCGCTGGATCATCTCCCGCCCAATGACACTTACAGCCTTAGCGCGAGGGACATGGGGTTTCCCGCCAAATATTGGATCAAAGGAACAACCGTCAAAGTGGAGACGTCCAGCCTGTCAAACATCCTGCTGAGCCTTCTGTCCACCGCGAAAATACAATTGCAATTGCTGGTCAAAGACTCCGGGGATCTGATCACCCAGCAGAATTTCACACAGATACTTCCGGCCGGATTCATGCTCAACGCCAATCCCAACCCCTCTATTCCAAACGGGTATGCCTCGGCGTTTTCGCCGGATGGAAACAACATGTTCACGCTTTTTGTCGGTCCGGGAACGTACGACATTCAATCGCAGGTCCAAAACTTCGGCGGCCAAAGCGCGCTGGCCCAAGGCCAAAAGTCTTTTGTCCCCGTGATGATCAGCGGGGTCGCGACCACGGAAGGACAGACCACGAACCTGGGGATCGTTAATTTGCAAGTCGGGAAACAGCTCACCGGATCATTGAAAGACAATCAGGGGAATGCGCTCCCCAATGTTCTCGTCCGGGCCATCCCGAATGGGTCGAACAACAACAATGGCAACATCGACACATTCACGGACAATCTCGGCAATTACGCTCTGGCGGGTTTGGACGATAAAACCCTGCTCACCGTCGTCGCCTCTCCCTATCCGGACCCATTCGATTCTCGATACGGCTCGGGGTTCTCCGGCGATATTTTTGGAGAGGTCCGCAAAGCCAACGTCGACCTGACCAAAACGTCCTCGCTGAATTTCGTCTTGCAGAAGTTCACGGGGTCCCTTTCGGGAACCGTTCTGACGCCCGATGGCGGCGATCTTATCGTGCCGTTCAACAACAATGGCTCCGCCGCCACCCGCGGCGCCTACATCATCATGAACAAGAAAGGAGACGTCCCGCTCAACAACCCCCTCGGAGACAAGCAGGTCGTGTCCGATTCGGCGGGAAATTTCAGCGCCAAGGGATTGAATGGCGTCTATGACGTTTGGATCCTGGCAAAAGGGTATGGAAGCGTAAAAAGATCCAATGTGGAGATCAAAGACGGTGACGTGAGCTTGGGCGCCATCACGCTTGTCGCCGGGAGCAAACTCACCGGGAAGGTGTTGAACACGAATGGCGATGCGGCGTCCACATCGGACATCGACACGTTGGTCGCCGTGGCGAATGGGTTCTCCGATATCATCGTCGGGAATCTCACCGCCGACAGCAGCATCGGATTTCGTGAGCGTTCCGTCTCCGGAGATGAGACTGACGAGTTTCGCGGGATCGTCCGTGTCGGGAATGCCGTTTCCATCCGCATCGGCGTTCGATTTGTACAGCGCGTCGCTGGTCTCGAACCGGATCTTGATACGGGCGGCTTCTTTGGCAAGGATCGCCAAAACGGTCGGCGGCGCGTCCGCTTGGATTTGCAGGTCTTTTGTTCCA
>Ga0206945_1099_pt1 | contig 19632 bp, 16 predicted proteins | sample Alteio_BWOrgHeat_5_FD_152982 | JGI IMG/M metagenome (GOLD analysis project Ga0206945, IMG submission 152982) | Enriched cells from forest soil in Barre Woods Harvard Forest LTER site, Petersham, Massachusetts, United States -... | ecosystem: Environmental > Terrestrial > Soil > Temperate forest > O... | reverse complement strand
CGTCCGTGCCCGAGAACAGAGCGCCGGTATCGGTGATGGTAATCGTGGTCGCATTCGTTGCCACGAGTTTGAGCTGCTCGCTGGCGGCGGTCATGGTGAGATCGAGCGTCGTTCCCGCGAAGGCGAACGTCGCCGGAGTTGTGCGGTCTTCCAAGTGTTCGATCTTGGGATTGAATCGAATCGGCTTCTTCGCGCCGGATTGGGATGCGGGACCAAAAGCTTTACGCGCCATCGAACGAAGAATGGAAGCCATGGAACGGCGAGACCGATTCATCGTTTATCTCCTGCTTGGATGCCGATTCGATAATTAAGGCAAAGTTACGCCGCGACGCACTGCGAGACCTTTCGCGCCGCTAGAGTAACGAGTTACGGAGAAGTAGGGCCTGGTGGCAAGCGTAAAAATAGAAAATCTGCACAAGTTGACGGGCGCAATTCGGCCGCCGAAGCGGTCGCACCTTGTCAAACGTCGCAATTGTTCCACCTGAATCGACGCCGGAATGTGGATTGATTCCGCGCTTGCGGCGAGTTCTTGTCCCTCAATTCACTCGGCTTATCGACAGAAATGTGGTGCGTTATGGATCGCTTTCCATTCTTCATCGAAGCGGCAGAATCAAGTATGACCAAGACAAGAAAAGAATAGCAACCAGAATTTTGCCATTGGCCGTCTTAGGAAATGCGTCAGGCGGAAAGAATCGAGTTCAATTTCGCGGAGTCATGGCTTCCATCAAGTACGCACACGTGTATTAAGTCGCCAAAATCGCAGTCCGCGTCTTTATCGCCAAATATGAACGAAAAGCTCGCGAAAATGGCGGTTTGCCGTTTTCGCGAGCCTGATGGACGCGGCGGCGGGCCCGCGTCGCGAATGGCGTTCTCCGATCAAATGTAGAAGAACACGGAGCCCGCTTGCGGAGCGATATTCTGCGCCGCGAACGACGACACCAGCGAGCTGAGCGATCCATTCACCTTGACCGCGCCGCTCGTCCCTTCGAAGAACAGACCGAATGAAGCGTAGCCCGTCAGCGTCGCGTTCGTGTTCACCCCCGAAAGCGTCACCGTTCCCAGGTTCCACGCCACCACGTCGCTATTCTGGAACGACGCCGAATCCAGGATGTCGTTGACGTTGTAGGTCGCCGTCGTCGTGAACGAGCCGACCGAAAAGACGCCGTTGAAGCTCGGCACGGCGTTGATCGGATCCAGCTCGGTGCTGGTGGCGCTGTAGGAACCCACGCCGACGATCAGGCCGCTTTGCAGGAACATCCCGGTCTTGAAGCTGGTGACGTTGCCGAAGAAGACGCTGAAGAGCGCTTCCTGCACGGTCCCGGTCGCCGAGAAGGTAGCGATGCCGACGCTCCCACTGACGCTCGCGTTGTTGCCCAGGACGTTGATGACGTTGAAGTTGTTGCCGCTGCTGGAAGGCAGGATCGAACCGGCCAGGTTTTGGGCGGCGTTGCCCTTGACGTTGAACGTCGTGATGTACCAGGTCACGAAGTCCGGTTGACTGTTGTCGGCGTTGATAGCGCCAACGTTGATATTGACGATGCCGGTCTTCACGCCCCCCGAACCGCTGACAAAGCCGGCCTGGACGCTGCTACCGTTGTCGGTGCCGGCGATGGTGAAGTTGGTCAACTGGCCAGCCGCCACCACAGTGTCGCTGTTGAAGTTGCCGGTGGTGGAAATCGTGCCGATGCCGGCCGCGGTGGTCGAAGCCTGGCTGGCGAAGATTTCCGCACTGGAAATGTTGCCCAGCTGGGCGCTGCCGAGGCCGAATTTGTTGGCGGCGATGCCGAGCGCGGACACGGTTCCGATCGAGCCGGCATGGAACAAGTCGGATTGGATCTCACCGGCCGTCACGGTTCCGATGGCACCGGCCGTCCCGACCGGATTGCCGACTCCGCTGCTGCCGCCGAGCCCGATACCGACGCCGACGATACCGGCCGCGCTCTGCGCCGAAGTCGGATTGGCGATGACATCGGAATTCGACAGCGTGCCGCCGACCGACAGCGTGCCGATGCCGCCCAGGCCGACCATGAAGTTGTTGCCGAAGTCCTCCTGCACCGTGAAGCTGCCGATGCTGGGCGTCGCGGCATTATAGCCGTTGGCGATCAAGCGCGTCCGTGTGGCATTCGAGTTCATGGAAAAGCTCGGCGTGCCGTTTTACTGTTTCCACGATCGCGACGTGGCCCCCGAGCGGTCGAATCTCGGCGAGACCAACGCCAATCTCGACCGCGTCGTTCAAATCTTGAAGCAAGAGCAAGAGCGGACCGGCATCGAGCTGCTCTGGGGCACCGCGAACCTCTTCAGCAACAAGCGCTTCGTCCACGGCGCTGCAACCAGCTGCAATGCCGATGTCTTTGCGTATGCCGCCGCGCAGGTCAAGAAGGCCGTCGAAGTTACGCACGAACTGGGCGGCGTCAACTACGTCTTTTGGGGGGGCCGTGAGGGATACTCGAATCTCTTCAACACCGACCTGAAGCGCGAGCTCGACCACCTGGCCCGCTTCTTCCACATGGCGGTCGATTATAAGAAGAAGATCGGATTCACCGGCCAGTTCTTGATCGAGCCCAAGCCGAAAGAACCAACGGTTCATCAATACGACTTCGACTGCGCCGCCGTCGTCGCCTTTCTCAAGTCGAACAGCTTGGCCGGGGACTTTAAGCTCAATGTCGAGACCAACCACGCGACGCTGGCCGGGCATACGATGATGCACGAACTCGCGTATGCGAGCATGCACGGCTTGCTGGGCAGTATCGACGCCAACCGCGGTGATTTGCTGTTGGGTTGGGACACGGACCAATTTCCGACGGACCTATATCTGACGACGCAGTGCATGCTCGTGATCCTGGAGCAGGGCGGTTTGACGCCGGGCGGAGTGAACTTCGACGCCAAGGTGCGCCGCGAGAGCTTCGAGCCGATCGACCTGTTCCACGCGCACATCGGCGGAATGGACGCATTCGCCCAAGGCCTGAAGATCGCGGCGAAGATTCGCTCCGACGGCGTGCTGCGCGATTTCGTCAAGAACCGCTACGCGTCCTGGGACTCTGGAATTGGCTCGCAGATTGAATCCGGTAAGATTGGCTTCGCCGAACTGGAGAAATACATGCTCGCGAAGGGCGATGCCGCAGCCAATGACTCGGGCCGGCAAGAGATGCTCGAAAACATGATCAATCGCTATCTCCGCTAGACGAAGCACGGAAACTGCACTTCACAGAATGAAAGTGCAAATCGCAACGATTGAAGAATCGCGTCATCGGTTTCCGCACCATCCGGAGATTCTTCAATGTGGTGTTTCTTAGTCTTGGAAATCGCAACATTTGTGATGGGCATCGTTGCCTTGGTGAAGGGAAAGATCGCATTCACCAAGAACCTGGTCGTTCGCGGGGCCATGGCGCGAATGATTGGCGTCGTCTTGATGCTACCATTGCCTCTAACCTTTTCCATTACTTTTGCCATCGGCTTTGTCATGGCTGCTAATGGAAGGAGTCAACACGAGATTGCGGTCAGGGCGGCTCGCATAGCGACGATTGTTGAATTCGGAGTTTTTATTGCATGTGCGCTCCTTGCCGTGATCTTAGGCGCGATCGCACCCAAGAGACCGGCGAAGCGCAAACTACCGGAAGATTTCGAAGACGAAAGTTACCCAAGCGATGCCCCTGACGACCGAGGCATCCGCCCGCCGGTGCCCGGTACCGAGGTCGGCATCCAAGCGTCGCCGCCGCCGTTGGGACGGCCGCAGACGAAAACCAATGCCGGAGATTGACTTTCCTGGAGCGAGCGCCGAATGAGCCTCAACGGATCGGAAGCACCTGCGCCGCAAAGCCAGTTTCAAAACCGGCTCAAGATTGTCACGATGAGCGTGCTGTTGGTGGCGCTGGTCATCCATCTGCTTACGCTTTTTGCCGACCTGCTGAAGCCGCTTCTAATCGCCGTGTTCGTCGCCTATGCGATCTTGCCGATCCATCGCTGGCTGGTGCGGCGCGGTCTGCGGTCGTCGCTTGCGTACATCGTTATTCTAGCGCTGTTGCTGGGGGTGTTTGTCGGCGTCGGTCAGGCGATCGACTCCAGCATCGCGTCGCTGACGCCCGAGCGGATCATTGAATACCGCGAGAAGTTGGAGCGCGTCGTCGTTCACGCGGCGAAGGCGTTCGGCGCTTCGTCAACAGAGAGCGCCCAAGAGCAAGTACAGCGCATCCTCAAAGCCGTTTCGATTCCCAATGACGATCTTGTCCGCAGACTGGGCAGCGTGGCCGGCACGTTCGTCGGTTTCTTTACGTTCGCACTGATTGTGTTCGTCTACCTGATCTTCCTGATGGCGGAGAAGCTGACGTTTCCCCGGCGATTGTCGCAGGCATTCGGCGATAGTCGAGCCGGCCAGGTCAAGCAAATCCTCGAGAACATCAACGATGCGATCGTCCGCTACATCGCGCTCAAGACTTCGATCAGCCTCATCACGGCGGTATTGGCGCTCGCCGTCTATATGGCGTTCGGAATCGACTTCGCGTTTCTCTGGAGTGTCTTGATCTTCTTGCTCAATTTCATTCCGTATATCGGCGGTCTAGTCGCGATGGCCCCAGCGGTGGCGCTCGCGTTTTTGCAGCATGAGTCGTTCTTGCCGGGCATCGCGGTCGTTGTCTTGCTCGCCGGGATTCAACTATTCACCGGTCAATTCCTGGAACCGCGCATTGCCGGTCAGCGGCTCAACCTGAGTCCGCTGTTGATCATACTCGCTCTCGGCTTTTGGGGATCGCTGTGGGGGATTGGCGGCATGCTGTTGGCGGTGCCGCTGACTGTCGTGATCAAGATCGTGCTGGATCACATTCCGGAGACGCGGCCGATTGGGACTCTCATGTCGAACATGTAGCCGCGGCGTACTCCGCCAGTTTGCAGAGATTGTTGACGAGCCGCAGGTGTTCGATTTGCCGGCAAGGCGTTTCGAGCAGCTTGGGGCTGGCAACGACGATCGCGAGACATTGGGCGCGCGAGACCGCGACGTTGAGGCGATTGGCGCTGAACAAAAAATCGAGGTTGCGCGGCAGGCATTCGGCGTCGGAGGTCGCCATCGAAATGATAACGGCCGGAGCCTCCTGCCCCTGGAATTTATCGACAGTCCCGACGCGCGCTCCGGCCGGCAGAATCGACGTCAGGTAATTGACCTGCACGTTGTAGGGACTCACGACCAGGATATCGGCAGTCGTCATTACGCGGCGACCGTGCTCATTTTCGAAATGTTGACCTAACAGTTGTACGAAATATCTCTTGATGACTTCGCCCTCCTCCTCGCTCTTCTGCGAACAGCCGCTGTGGGCGACGGGCAGGAAATGGACGCCGTCAGGGCGGATGCCGTCGATCGACTTGTCGAAATCCAACCGCCGCCGCGTGCAAATCGGGTCGGCGGCAAGCCGATTCTCATAGAAGGCATCGGAGATGAAGGTGCAGATCGAGGGATGGAGCCGGCGCGTGCGGTCGAGGAAGATTCCGCGCTCCGCTGCGACGGTGGCTTGGCCGCCGAGAAGGTATTCGAGGATCGACAGGCCGGCTTCGTCGGGGTGGTTGGAGCGCGTGGGCTGACCGAGTTGCATCTGATCGCCGACGAGGACGACGTTTTTGGCAGCGGTCCCCATGGCGACGACGTTGGCGACCGAGATCTGTCCGGCTTCGTCGATGAAAAGGTAATCGAGGCCGCGCTCGAAGCGCTCGTCGGCGAAGAGCCAGGCCGTACCGGCGAGCAGGTCGGCGTCGAGGTCGATGTCCTCATTCCTCTTGCAGCTGCGAATGAATCGGCCGTTGAACTCCGATTCGTCGCCGGACGATTTCTTCACCCCGGCAAAATCCAGCCCGCCCGCAGCGGCCATCTCCTCGATCTTCGTCAAAAGATTGTGAATCGCTTTGTGCGAATTGGCCGCGACGCCGATTTTCTTGCCGCGGCGCATCAATTCCACGATGACATGAGCGCTCGTGTGTGTTTTGCCCGCTCCCGGCGGTCCCTGAATGACTAGGTACGAATCGTCCAGGTCGGCCGCCGCGTCCAAGGTCGCCACGAGCAAGTCGCCGCCGCACACGATCGGCTCGCCCGCCTGGCGAAAACGAAAGCGCGGTAACGACTTCCGCAATATGTCGCGGATGGCCGTGTGCTTTCCCGCGCCGGCGAGCACGTCGTCGGCAAAGCGATAGATCGCTTTTCGAATGCGCTTCGTGTCGAGCGGCGCGCCGGGCCCGATCGTCAGTTGCTCGGGCAATGGTCCTTGGGTGATCGTGCGCTTGATTCGAATGAGCGACTTCTCCTCGTCCAAATCGGCGATCGTGCCAGCCCGATCCAGCGTCGCCACATCCACTACCGAATCCCCCGCCCGCCTCTTCGTTTCCTGGGCTGGGAAGCGATAGGTGTAAACGAGTGATTTCTTCTCGGTCACCGGTGCTCCGACGAGCGTCAGCCCCGCCAGGCATTCGGCGTCGTCCAACCACTCGTCTTCGGTCCGGTCGCGACGGTCGAAATGCTCCCACCAATGCGGCTTGTCCTCGCGGGCGTGGAACTCCAACAGGTGAACAAGACACTTCCGATAATCCTTGTCGCCGTCAGTCGCGGCCGCGATGAGCCGGTCCCGGTAGTTCACGAATTCGCGCTCGCGGTCCAGTCGCGCCGGCGACTTCTCTTCATTGCCGGTCGGCTCAGCCGGTTCGCTCGGACTGGCAAACCACTCGACGCCGGTGGGTCTGAGCGTCAGGAGCCAGTCGCGCAGCTTGGCCGTCGATTCGCAATCGACTCGATTGTAATCCTCGATCTGTTGCAGCAGCTTTGCGTCGCCGACGTCGCGCCAACGGTTGTAGACGACGATACTATCGCCGGCCGACGCGACTTCCCCTTTTCGCTTGCCCATGTAGAAGACTTCGAGATTCTTGAGCGAGTAGGACGGCTCCGAGACGCGAATCGCCTCGCGCACGACCTTGTACAAATCGACGAATTTCAAGCGGCGGAGCAGATCGTCGAGGGCGTGTTCGCACAGGCCGTATCGCCCCGCGAGCCGCTTGAGCGCCTTGGGTTCGTAATGGTTGTAGTGATAGATGTGGGCGTCCGGATGCGAATTCATTTGCTCGACAACGAACGTCATGAACTGGCCGAACGTCTCGCGCTCTTCGTCATGACTGTGGGCCCAGAACGGTCGAAATACGAGCCTGCCGCCCTGCTTGAAGCATACGCCAAAGAGGTACTCGAGCCCGTTCGGGTGCAGCGGATCGCCTTCCATGTCGAAGAACAAGTCGCCCCCGCTCGGCTTGGGTAGGCGCTCGAAGCCCCGTTTCGGCTCGCACGGAAGCAGCTCGACTTTGTTCTTGCCCGTTCGCCGCTTCTGGTCCTGCAACGCCGCCTGAGCTCGCAATCGCTCCAGAGTCAGCGGGTGCAGGTCGGGAATTCGCTTATTCGGCGGCAGCGCGGCCAACTGGGCCACCGTGTTGATCCCCGCTTGTTGCAGGCGCTTCGATTGCGCGCGTGTGATATTGGCGACCCGCGTCAAGTGATCGTCTTTTTCCCATTGGTCCGAGCACGTCGGCCGCCAGCGACAGTGGGCGCAGTGGGCGCACGGCTCGGGATAAGAGTCCGCGGGCGGCGCGGCCGCGAACGCTTCGAGCCGGCGCTGCGCGTGCCGAATGTACGCGTCGAATTCGCGGACGCGAAAATCCTCTTTCTTGTTGCTTCCCAGAATGACCGCCGTCTTGTCCGGCGGCCGGCCCTGATGCTTGCCGAGTAAATCGGAGTAAATTCCAAGTTGGATGAGATGCTTGACTTCCGGATTCTTGGCCAGCTTGGTATCGACGACTTCGTAGCTGTAAGACCCAAGACCGGAGGGCTGGCGGGTTTTCACCAGAAAGTCCGCGTACCCTGCCCAGCCACCATCGCCCAGCGCTGCTTGATAGATGACGTCGGGCCCTGTGCGCAAAGCCTCCCGCGTCAATCGAGTCCGTTCCGCGTCCGATTTTTCCGTCGGAATCTCGACGACCGACTTGCTTTCGCCCCTCAGGCGCTGCAAATATGCCTGCTCATGCTCCAAGCCCTTTCGCCAGATCAGCTCGTCGCCTTTCGACGCCTCGTCGCACTCGATCTCACCGGCCAACTGCCGCAGGTCTAACACGGTGGAGTGGCTGCAACCGAGGAAATTGACCAGATCGGTCGCGTAAAAGCGTCGGCTCCCATCGGTGCGTCGTTGCATGACAGACGTTCGGTGCGATTGCCGGAATCGAACATCAAGGCGCGCCGCCGCGCAGCCAGCGCGTCGCGGCGCGATTCGTCAACGCAGTGCGGCCAGCACGGTCTGCATGAAGGCCGGCAAATCGTCGGGCTTGCGGCTGGTGATGAGATTGCCATCACGGCAAACCTCTTCATCGACATAGGACGCGCCGGCGTTGACCACGTCGTCTTTGATCGCGAAGAAGCAGGTCGCCTTCTTGCCCTTCAGAGCCCTGGTCGAACACAACACCCAGGGACCGTGGCATATCGCGGCGAGGATCTTGCCCTTCTCCGCCATGTCCGCGACCAGCTTGATCATAGCTGGCGCGCGGCGCATGAAGTCGGGAGCGAATCCGCCTGGGATCACGACGACATCAAAATCATCGGCTCGCACTTCCTCGGCTGCCTTATCGCTCTTGACCGGATAGCCGAGTTTGCTCGCATAGGTCTTGCCCGCCTCGGGGCCGACCACCGTCACTTGACAGCCCGCTTCCTTTAGCCGGTAAAGCGGATACCAAACTTCCATTTCCTGATATTGTTGCTCGACAAGGATCGCGGCGCGTTTCCCTTTTGCTTCGCTCATGGTGTAGTCTCCCTGATCTAGTCATACCCCAGTGCTTGCATCAACAAATCGTGCACATCGGTCATGGCGAGGCTGTCGCCAGGAGGCGGACCATCGCCAATGAGTATTGGCCGATCTTGCACATCAGCGACATTCAATCCGTGGCTGCCGCGAACGAGGCGAGCATCGAGCGGGATGACGTCCAATTTCATCCGGAAGCCGAGTTTCTTCTGGATCAGGCGCACGGCGACGCGCAACTTCGGCAGCGGCACCGCCGGGTCCAGGAAAAGCTCACATGGATCGTATCCGGGTTTGTGGTGAATCGCAACAGTCCGGGCGTAATCGGGAGCGACGCGATCGTCGAGCCAGAAAGGATACGCGAACCAGGCGTCCGGCTCGGCCAGCAGCACAAGTTCGCCGGAGCGCGGGTGTCGCAGGCCCACTTCGCCGCGCTCCTCGCCTTGCAGGACGCGCGCGACGCCGGGCGTGGCCGCAAGTATTTCGCGCACGCGCGGCAGATCGGCGCTTTCCGAGACATAGACATGGGCCAGTTGATGATCGCAGACCGCGACTGCACGAGAATTGAAGACATCAAGCTGTTCGCCGAATGGGCCGAGCCTCGCTGCGATAAGTCCCGCTTCGCGGAGCACGCGATTCAAATAGACCGGCCGGCTCACGTCGCAATGGCCATATTCGCTCACGACCCAGACTCGAGCGCCCAGCTTGCGAACTTTGTCGAGCAAGGGGGCGCAAGCATTGTCGAGTTCGCGAACGAGTTTGGGCATGTCGCAGCCGCTGGGGCCATGGCGTTGCGGGTCGTAGTCGAGGTGCGGCAGGTAGGCGAGCGTCAGGTCGGGCTGGTGAGACTGCAGGACGCGAGCGGCGCACCGCGCGATCCATTCGCTGCAGGGCAATCCGGCCATCGGTCCCCAAAACGTGTGGAATGGAAACCGGCCGAGTTCACGCTCGAGATCATCGGTCAGACCTTCCGGCGTACCATGGATGCCGAAGACCTTGTTGCCGTCAATGCCGTAGTGCGGCTTGGGCGTGACGCTGATATCGACGGGGGCCCCCTGATTGAACCACCAGAACAACTTCGCGCAGCGAAATGGCCGATCACGCTTGGCCGCTTCGCGATTGAGCGTTGTGTAAATTGGCTCGGCTTCGATCAGACGATTAGATTGCTGCCAGAAGCGCACCTCGCCCGTTTCGCGGAAAAGCCAGCCGTTGCCGACGATACCATGCTTATCGGGAGTCTGCCCGGTGAGGATGCTGGCCTGGGCAGTACAAGTCACCGCCGGAAGCGCCTCGCGCAACTGCCGCACCCAGCCCCCCGCCGCCAGCGCTTTCAGACGCGGCGCATGGGCCAACAATCGCGACGTCATTCCGACAGCATTGATCAACACCAGCGGCGGCATGCCCAAAAGCTACGGACGGCGACTCCGAACTTCCAGGCACGACGCCGCCCATTCGATTCGAGAGGGCCCGAATTGGCGGAATTTGAGCGAATCCTTGAACGATTTGGCGCATCTAATGAATGCGTGTACAGATGATGCGCAAGTGCGGAGCTTGCTTGCGTAGAATGCTTGAAGAAACAGAGCCGCATCTCATGATGCGATGTGAGCGGAGAAAATAATCATGTTCATGTTCATCGATCCCATGTATTTCCTGTTCGCCCTCCCGGGTGTGCTGTTTGCCATGTGGGCGCAATGGAGGGTCAAAAGCGCCTTCGCCGAGGGAAGCAGGATCGCGCCCGCGAGCGGCGCGTCGGGAGCGCAAGCCGCCGATCAAATCCTGCGATCCGCGGGCATCGACGGAGCGCAGATCGAGCCGACCGATGGCTATTTGACGGACAATTACGATCCGCGCGAAAAGATCCTGCGCCTCAGCCCCGACGTCTACAGCGGACGATCGCTCTCCGCCGTCGGCGTGGCCGCTCACGAATGCGGGCACGCGATTCAAGACTCGGTGCATTACCCGCTCTTGGGATTGCGAAACGCTCTGGTGCCTGTCGCGAGTTTTGGCAGCAACATCGCGATCCCGCTCATGTTGATCGGATTCTTGCTGTCCTACGCGGGCATGTTCTTTGGCGCTTGGCTGATTTATGGCGGCATCGCGCTTTTTGCGGTTGCGACGATATTCCAGATCGTGACCCTGCCGGTGGAATTCGACGCCAGCCGTCGGGCGAGAATCGCGCTGCGTGAAAACGGGCTCGTCACGCAGGTCGAGGACGAAACGGTGGCCAAGGTGCTCCATGCCGCCGCTCTGACCTATGTTGCCGGGGCGCTTTCGTCCATTTTGATTCTGGCCTACTACGTCTTCCGGTCCGGTGCATTGAATCGAGACTAACCTGGTCAGCAGCGGCAAAAGCCGCCGGAGCATAATCCGGCGGCTTTTTTGTTTGCGCTCCGCACTTATTGCGACAATGAGAGTTGACGCACTTCGACGCGGAAGATTTGATGTATCCTCAGACCTCGAATGAGCTTAACCGGAGCGGACCATGCCAAGACTGCCGCGATTCGTCGGGACCGTGTTCGCGAGCTTGTGCTTCGTCGCGCTCGCTCGCGCCGAGGAATGGCAACCGGCGGACACCCATGCCGTTGTCGTCGGCGTCTTGGAATGGAAGAGCAGCCTCACGCCATACTCCAAGGAGAATCGCAAAGACCTTGAACTCCGCGATCTGTTCATCAAGCGCGGAGTCCCCGCCTCGAATATCGAAACACTGCTCGATGAGCAGGCAACACTAGCGAAGATTCGCGATGCCCTCGCGCGAACGATCAAGCGTTGTCCGGCTGGCTCGACATTGATCGTCTATTACGCCGGCCATGGCTGGAACGTCGGCGACGACTATTTTTTCGCGAACTATGACTGCGAACCGTCCAAGAACGGGACTTCATGGAGCCTGAAGGAACTTGGCGAGACGTTGGCAACCGGCTTCAAGGGAAAGCGCGTCTTCCTGTTCGCCGATTGCTGCTATTCGGGCGGACTCGAAATCGTCGTCGATCGGCTGGCCAAGTCGGGCATTTCAGCCTGCAATCTGACCTCCGCAAGCAAAGCGAACGCATCGACGAACAATTGGACTTTCTCCCAATCGATCATCGACGGTTTCCGCGGCGAACCGCTGGTCGATCGCAACGGTGATGGGGAAATCACTCTCGGCGAGCTGGCGACTGAGGTGCGCGAAGCGATGCAAAACATGGAAGGCCAGCTTAATGGCTTCGCATCGAAAGGCATCGCCGCAGACTTCGTAATCGGCAAGGCTACCGGCCCGCGGCCCGCGGGCTCGGCGAAGTTTCCCGCGGGCTGCTACGTCGAGACGCCCGCCGGCAGCCGCGATCGCTTCGGCCGGGTCGTGCGTATCGATAGCGACCAGTGCGTCGTGCAGTTCTACGACTATTGCGTGAAGCGCACCGTGAAATTCCCCGCCAAGAGCCTGACCATTTCGACGCGCGAGCCGGGCAAGGCACTGGAAGCGCTCGACGTCGGCGTCAAGCCGGATTGCGACGTCGAGTGGAAGGGATCATGGTATCCGGCGACGGTCGTGAAAAAGGAGAATGAGCGCTGGTACATCCACTACGTCGGCTACGAAAAATCGTGGGATGAGTGGGTCGGCAAGGACCGGATCAAGTTTCCGGAGAAAAGGTAACCGGTATCAAACCAATTCCTTCATCGCCGATTGATCCACAAGGTGCTGCGGCCGACCGGTGGGGTCGGGGATGAACGTCGTCATCGGATTGAGGCCGAGGTTGTGGTAGATCGTCGCCACGACCTCGCCAAAGTTCACGGGCCGCGATACGGCATATTCGCCAAGGCGATTGGTCGCGCCGATTGCCTGGCCGGTTCGCATGCCGCCGCCGGCCATCAAGGCGCAACTGACCTGCGGCCAGTGGTCGCGGCCGGCATCTTTATTGATCCGCGGCGTGCGGCCAAACTCGCCCCAGGCGACTACCGTGACGTCGTTGAGCATGTCGCGATCTTCCAAATCCTCGATCAACGCGGAGAAACCCTGATCGAGCTTCGCGCCATGATCGCGCACGAGATCGAAATTCTTGCCGTGGCTGTCCCAGCGGCCGTAGCTGAGGGTCACGCAGCGGACGCCAGCTTCAACCAACCGCCGAGCCATCAATAGCTGATCGTTCACCGTCGGCGCGCCGTCGAATTGGAACTGGTACGGTTTGCCGTTGCCGTACCGGTCGCGTACCTTCGGGCATTCTTTAGACAGGTCCAGTGCGTCGAGCAGCTTGCTGCTGGTCAGCACATTCAATGCTTGGACCGTCGCGGAATCCGCGCCCTGGATCGCTCCGCTTGAGTCGATCTCGCGACGCATGTGGTCGAAGCGAGCCATCAGCAGCTTGCGGTCGCCCATCTCTTCGCGATTGATGCCGTTGAGCTTCATGTTGGCGAGGCCTTCGCCATCAGGATGGAAGCATTGGTACGACGGTCCAAGGAAGCCGACGGTACCGGGATCGCTCCAGGGCCGGTGTCCTGTCGCCGCGGCGAGGCCGACGAACGGCGGCACCGACGGATCGACTGCGCCTTGTAACCTCGCCGCGACCGCTCCGATGCTCGGCCGCCCGCCCATCGCTCGCAACGACTCCTGCGGCCAGCCCGAAAAGCACTGAATCGCATCATGCCCGCCACGCGCCCCGACTACCGAGCGAATGAAAACGCACTTGTCCGCCATGCGTGCGATGCGCGGAAATGTCTCGCCGATTTGAATGCCAGGAACCTTGGTCGCGATCGGTTTGAATTCGCCGCGAATCTCCGCCGGTGCATCCGGCTTGAGGTCCCACATGTCTTGATGCGGAGGACCGCCGCCCAGGAAAATATTGATGACGGCCTTGTGCGACGAACTCGCGACGCCGCGCGATTGCTCGGCGCGCGCGATGTCGGCGAGGCTGAGGCGATAAGCTCCGAATGCAAAGGCACCGATCTTGAGGAAGGACCGACGCGAAACGCCGTCGCAAAACCGCTGGGAGCGGCCGAAGACGGTCAACATAAGTAGGACCCTCTGAAACAAGGGCGTGTGCCGGGCGCTGAAGCCCAGCGGCGGGACCGACAAATCATTATCGGCGGTAAGTTTTACCTCTAAACAAACTAATCCGCCCAGCACGGTAAGTCAAGCTGCAACGCGAATGGCTGCCGCGGCAGAGCACGCGAAATCGTCGATTCGCCTTGGCAGGCCAAGCCCATAGACTGTTCCGCAGAACCGCTCAGCCCGCTCCAATGAGGACAGGTCATGCAACTGGGCTTCGTCAGCGCGATTCTCGGCGATTTGGCCTTGGATCAGGTCATGGCCTTCGCCGCGGAAGAGGGATTCGAATGCATCGAGGTCATGTGCTGGCCGCAGGGCCCGGCCGATCGGCGCTATGCCGGCGTTTGCCATCTGGACGTGACGGGATTTGGGACGAAGCAAGCTAAGCAGGTAAAGAGTCTGATTCGGCAGCACGGCGTCGCGATCTCTGGGCTGGGGTATTATCCCAATCCGCTCCATGCCGACGCCGCACATCGGCAAATGGTCGCCGAACATTTGAAGCATGTCGTCAGCGCGGCGGCAACGCTCGGTGTGCCGGTCGTGAATACATTTATTGGCCGCGATCACACAAAGTCGATCGACGGCAATTGGCCTGCGATGCTCGAAGTCTGGCGTCCGCTCGTGAAGCACGCGGAAGGGGCTGGCATTTCGATTGGCCTTGAGAATTGTCCGATGCTCTTCAGCCCCGACGAATGGCCCGGCGGCAAAAACCTGGCGACCTCGCCCGCGCTTTGGCGACGGCTTTTCACCGAACTCGGTAGCGACAAGCTCGGACTCAACATCGATCCGTCGCACTTGATCTGGCAGCAGATCGATTCCGCGCGCTGTATTCGCGAGTTCGGCTCGCGGATCGTCCACGTGCACGCCAAGGACACGCGGATCGACGCCGACAAGCTTTACGACGTCGGCATTCTCGGCCTGGGCTGGCATACGGCGAAGTTGCCCGGACTCGGTGACGTGAACTGGGGCCAATTCTTCAGCGCGCTTTCCGACACTGGCTACCGCGGCCCGGTCTGCATCGAGGTCGAGGACCGTTCCTACGAAGGCTCGCTCGAGGACCGCAAGCGTGCCCTGCGCCAGAGCAAGCGATTTCTGCAGCAGTTCACGGCGTAAGCGTCGCGGCTCAAACCTCGATACACCGGATGCGTGAGTCGATCACTTCTCTCGTGGCGGTTCCAGGAGTGCCGCAACCGCCCCGGCCGGATCTCGAATCACAGCGAGCCGCCCATAGGTACCCAGATTTTTCGGCCCCGTGACGACCGAACCGCCGAGATCGCGGCAGCGCTGGATGCTTTGGTCGAGATCGGCGACGGTGATGTAAATCAGCCATTGAGGCGGCAAGCCCGCGTTGGATCCTCGCGCATGGCAAATACCGGCCACGGGCTTTGGGTCGCCGGGCGGATGCATGCAATAATCGGAATAGTCTCCCATCGCCACATCGCTCGGCGTCCAGCCCGTCACCGCTGAATAGAAGTCGCGTAACGACTTCGCATCCGGAACCGTTAAGTCGATCCACCCAATTGTTCCAACAGGAGTCATGATTCACCGAGTTTGTTCATGCAAAGTGGCTTGGATCGGGTCGAGGGTCGCGTCGATATCTTCGTCGCGGCATGGCCTCCGACTGGTATCTATACAAGTTTTTGGATCGAGGCGCTTCGTCATACCCCGTCAACGAGGGTGGCGCCTGTTTCTGTCAAACTCGGCGAATTCCGCGGCGGACCAATCCGGGCCACGTATACTACTACATCACGGCAGCATTTTTGGTTGCGCCATCAAGCATTGGAATTCACCTTTACTCCCATCAAGTGAACGAGGATCTTTCCATGCGTAGTTTTTCAGCGATGGCCGCTCTGATCTGCGTTCTGGGTGTCACCCTGACCGGAGTGGCGGACGACAAGAAATCGGACAAAAAATGGATCTGTCTCGACCTGCAGCCGAATGCGAATCAAAAGCTGAAAGACGATTTCCATGACAACGCTTTCCCCGGCAATAACCTGGCCAACCTGCCGCAGGGCGAGCAAACCTTGGAAGGAGTCAAATTCAAAATCGGCGAGAAACTGATTCAACTTACGAGCACGCAGCAGTCGGTGGCAGCGAAGCCTGAAAAGGTTGAGGGCATCAAAGTGGATGCCAAAACTGCCAAACTGCACATCCTCCATGCCACGGGCTGGGAAACAGAAGATGGCGCTCGGATCGGCGAATACACGGTGAATTGGGACGACGGCAGCTCGGCGACCATCCCCATTGAATACGGTAAGGACGTACTCGACTGGTGGTGCAACCCGAATAGCGGCGAACCCGCGCGCAGCAAGGTTGCCTGGAAGGGCGATAATGAGGGTGCCAAGTCCCTCAACTGCACGATTCGACTCTACATGACGACCTGGGAAAACCCCAAGCCGGACACGAAGATCAAGAGCATTGATTACTCGACGAACAAGAAGACACCAGCCGCGCCGTTCTGCGTGGCCATCACCGCGGAAGAAAAATGACCGGCTGAACTGGGACCTGTAACTGCCGATTGCGTGGAGGACGGTCATCTGTTCGACAGCAATTCGAATTAGATCGGCGACGCGTCGCTCCGGCTAGAATTCCGTACATGGCCATCCAAAGCGATGGCCATGCCACCCAGACCGATAGCCCAGGGTCGCGAGGCTTTGCGAGCGCACCCTGGGAACGCGAGCGCACCAAGCTCTACGCCATCTTCCCGTTTTCAACACCAACGGTGTTGCATCCGATAGCCCAGGGCCGCGAGGCTTTGCGAGCGCACCCTGGGTACCCGAGCTCGCCCTGAGAACGCGAGCGCACCAAGCTCTACGCCATCTTCCCGTTTTCAACACCAACGGTGTTGCATCTGATAGCCCAGGGTCGCGAGGCTTTGCGAGCGCACCCTGGGTACCCGAGCTCGCCCTGGGAACGCGAGCGCACCAATCTCTACCCCATCTTTCCGTTTTCAACACCAACGGTGTTGCATCTGATAGCCCAGGGCCGCGAGGCTTTGCGAGCGCACCCTGGGTCACCGACGTCCCCCTCTTCTTCAACGCCAACGGCGTTGCATCAATTTCAATCCCAAACGTAGCGCTCATCCCATTCGATCGCGTACTTCGTCAACAACCGCCGATACTCATCTTGAAACGACTCCGTTCGATGATGCTCCTCCTGATTCGCGATGTACTCCTTCAACGTCGCCACATGCCCCGGACTCACGGAAAACGCCCCGTACCCTCGTTGCCAATAAAACGCGCCCAACTCCGCGCTCTTCGTTTTGATCCACTCCGACGATTCCCGTTTCAATTCCCGAACAAGATCGGCAATCGAAACCGTCCGCCCCAAACAACACAAAACATGAACATGATCCTCCACCCCGCCCACCAACAAGACCGGGCATTCGAGCCGATTGCACGTCCCACCAAGAAACCGGTGCATCTCCTCTCGAATCGCCCGATCTTGAAACAACGGCCGCCGATCCCTGGTGGAAAACACAAGCTGTGCAAAAACCTGTGCAAACGATTGCGGCATGACGCGCTCCGTGATGCAACCCCGTTGGGGTAGTCGAGGGGGAGGGCGCACGCATACCCAGGGTGCGCTCCCAAAGCCTCGCGACCATGGGCTATCTTAACAACGCCGTTGGCGTAGAAGAGCGGATACAATTCGCTGGGGGTGGCATGGCCGTCGCTTTGGATGGCCGTGTGTTCGACAGCAATTCGACCGCGAATAGCGAAGCCCACCGTGCCCATCCCGAAGGGATGAAAGACAGTAGCCGGGGCGTCGAGCGCAGCGAAGATCCCCGGTTCGCGATTCCAATTGATTTGCATCCTGGAGGAATGCCAGACGTTTTCGTGATACTCTGGCATCCCTCCAGGATGCCTTTTGGCGCGGGCTCAATTTCCGGGGGTCTCCGCTGCGCTCCGACACCCGGGCTACTCTCTGCCAAGCCTTCGGCTTTGGAATACGATCTACACCAGCGGCCGCTCGTAGTGACACGGTTTTGGACCGCATAACAATAACAATTTGCCGGCGTCCATCATCGGTGCAGAGTTCTGAGCGGCCAACCTGGGAGAAGATCGTGCCCTTCCGCGCGTATCCAATGATTGCGGCCTTGTTGTGCGCTTTGCCGGCGTTCGCGCAGAACTCGCCCAAATTGGAGTTAGTCCCATCAGCGATTGAAACGACGCTGATTAGAGATGGCTATAGCGTCATTCAAATGAGGCGGGATCGCAAGACCCGTCGACTGTTCGTGACGTGCGCCGTGAATGGGCGATTGCTGCAAATGCTGGTGGATACCGGTTCAAACAAGAATTCGCTTTCGACGGACGTCGCCAACGACATGAAACTTGGCCCGACCCAGGAAACCACGGTCGCGGAAGGCAACAAGGTGCTCAAGGTGCAACTCGCCCGAATCAAAGATTTCAAAGTCGGCGACTTGCCGGCCTCGGAAGCCGAATTGTTGCTGACCGACGATTCCGCCGCGCGGGAACTCCTGAAAAAAGAAGGCGCGATCGTCTTTGATGGCCTAATCGGCGCGGAGTGGCTCGCGCGTCACTCGTGCATCATCGATTTCGCAACAAGCCGTCTCTATTGCCTCGATCCGGCCAAGAAGCCGGCGCGACCAGTCGTCCACGGCAACGATTCCTCGATCCGGACGGAATTGACCCGACACGGTTACGATGCCATGAATCTCATCTGCTACAAAGCGATGTCGGAGCTTCTTGCGGACTGCACGGCCAACGGCACCTCGATTCATTTAATGCTCGACACCGGGGCACAATATACTTCGATCGATGACGAAATTGCGAAGCAACTAAGATTAACGACGAAAGACACGCCATTAGCCATGACGACAATGGGCAAGAATACGCCCAAGATCCGCATGGCTCGACTGGACAGCCCCGACGTTCTCGTCATGGATTACTCGGTGCTGTGTCTGCAAGCAAAGGAAAACGGCGGCGTTGTTCTCCACGGCCTCTTGGGAGCGATGTCGCTTTATCTTTGGTCGGCCGTCATCGATTTCAGAGACAATGTCCTTTACTACGCTGAGCCATTGAAGCGGGAACTCGCGTCGTTCTCGGGACGATGGCGAGCAGCTCGGGTCCAATACCTCGGCGTCGCGGAGTCGGCGGACGACACCAAAAAATGGCACCTGGTGATCGAGAACGAAGCTGTCGAATTGCAAAATGGCAAGGAGACAAGGCGCGGCGCCTATGGCATCAACCTCCATTGGCCTTACGGACAATTCGAATTCCGCGTCGACTCTTCGAATGCCGCGGCCAAGACGGCAACTTTGCTTGGTATCTACGAATTCGACGATTCGAGAAACAAGTTGACGCTGTGCCTCTCCCTGGACCCGACGCAAATGGAATATCCGAATGACATGGCGTCAACGAAGGACAACAAACGAGTCCTGATCGAGTTCGAACGAGTTGTATCCGCGCCTCGCTGAATGCCGCGGTGCCGAAAAAGGAACGAGCGCTTACACAATTCGGACAAATTGATTGTCTCGTTGCGAGACCTATCGATTGGCCCCTTTCCCCGCCGCCTCCGTTTCCGCCATCAAATTCTCCTGCGGTACGTTTAGTTTGTTGCGGCGAAGATGCTTTTGCCGGATCACGCCCTTGGCGTCGATCACGTAGACTGTCGGCCAGCCGCGGACGTTCCAGGCGAGGGCTATTGGGTTGCCCGGACCGAGTTCGCCGTTCGAGAAGGAGCGCCAGGGGATATGGTATGAGTCATTCGGCTTCTGGGCGGCTTCCTTTTTCTCGTCGCCATTGATGCCGATCAGCGCGAATGGCCGGCCCTGAACGGCGCGACGAACGTCGTTCACGA
>Ga0206945_1054_pt1 | contig 19954 bp, 13 predicted proteins | sample Alteio_BWOrgHeat_5_FD_152982 | JGI IMG/M metagenome (GOLD analysis project Ga0206945, IMG submission 152982) | Enriched cells from forest soil in Barre Woods Harvard Forest LTER site, Petersham, Massachusetts, United States -... | ecosystem: Environmental > Terrestrial > Soil > Temperate forest > O... | reverse complement strand
CCGGATCCTGAACCGCTTGCAGCTCCGGAAGAGCCAGCAGTTCCAATAGCGCCAGAACCGGCACCGGTGGTGCGGGTGGTGGGTTTACAACCCTTTCTGGCTTGGCTGGCACTGGTGGTAACAGTTCAACTTTTACGGGGGCCACGACAGCGGTTGGTGGGAGTGCGGGTGGGGGTGGAACTGCGAATGGTGTCCACGGAACTGGCGGGGCAGGCGGCAGCTCCGGTGCTACTTTTGCTGGCGGTGCGGGTGGTACATCAACTGCCAGTAATGCATCCGCTGGTGGTGGTGGTGGTGCCGGTTCTGGCGCTATTGGAACTGCTGGCTCTTCCGGAGCTGCAAGCGGTTCAGGATCCGGCGGTGCAGGTGGAATTATCGGGAGCGGTTCCTCAGCTGGTGGTAACGGCGGGGCTGGTGGTCTTTCTGGAACAAGCAATTCTGGTGTGGCTGGAAGCGCCCCGGGTGGTGGCGGTGGCGGTGGTGTAGTGGGTAACGCAGCGGGTGGTGTGGGTGGCGGTGGCGCAGTGATCGTTTCTTGGACTCCAGCAGCTTCGACGTTGCAGGTGGTGTTGCCTGGACAAACTTTGTTAACTAGTACCTTCGGATATGTTTTTGTAACTGGCAGGCCTACCCAACAAACTCCCGGCACACCCTTCAATGTGACTGTCAATGCCGTGGACGGCTCGGGGAATATTGACACCTCTTCTACTGCCTCGGTCACCCTGACTTCCAGTGATACTGCCGCAACCCTGCCGGGAAGCGCGAATTTAAGTTCCGGAACGCATACTTTTAGTGTGACTCTAAACAGCCAGGGCGGCTTTACCGTCACGGCGGCAGCCAGCGGTTTGACCTCTGGTACGAGCGCGCCCGTGGGCGATGGTGTCGCGGCTACAATCGCAACGCTGACCTCTGGTACGAGTTGGACGATTCCTGCGGGCGTGGTGGCGGTTCAGGCGGAATCGTGGGGTGGTGGTGGTGGCGGCGGTGGTGAAGCAACTGGCTCGCACAACACTACCGCTGGCGGCGGTGGCGGTGGTGCTTATAACATCGGCTCTGTGTCCGGGCTGACTCCGGGTGGCACGGTTTCCTATGCGATTGGTGCCGGTGGTTCGGCTGGTGCTAACACTGGCACGAGTGGTGGCGCAGGCGGCAACACAACTTTTGGTTCGCTTCCCCAAGCTACCGGTGGCGGCGGCGGCGGCGGAGTCAGCGTCGCTAACACCGCAGGAGTCGCTGGAGTGGGTGGCGCCGGGGCTTTTGGCGGTGGGAATGGCTTGCCGGGAACTTTCAATACTGGCAATCAAGCCGCTGGCGGTGGTGGCGGTGCCGGTTCGGGCGGCAATGGTGGTGTTGGTACTGCGGGTACTACATCCACTGGGGGTGCTGGCGGTATAATCGGTTCTGGTGGATCTGCCGGCGGTAACGGCGGCGGTGCGATATATACCGGTGCCGGCAGTGTCGGTTCGGTACCGGGCGGTGGCGGCGGTGGTTCTGGTAACGGCGCATTGGCGGGCGGCGCGGGCGGCGCAGGTGAAATTAAACTGGCTTACTATCCCACGGCAACTGCGCTGCAAGTACAGGTGCCCTCATCTGTGACTAGCGGGGCATCCTTTAGTGTCACCGTCAATGCTGTGGACAGCCAGGGCAATATCATCACCGGTGCCACGCCCACAGTTACTCTTGCTAACGGGACGGCGACGGGTTCCTACCCAGCCGCGCACGCGTTGGCCTCGGGCACCTTCACCTTTACGGGAGTGAGTTTGACCGCAGGCGGCACCATTACGGCCACTGCCACCGGTTTGACTGGCACCAGTTCGTCCATAACGGTCAATACCGCGCCTAGCGCTTACACTGTCACTGGCGGCGCTTCGTTGACCGCCGGTGGTTCGGAAACGATCACTGTCACCGCGTTGGATCCTTCGGGCGCGACCTTGAATTATAACGGGAATCTAGCCGTCACTTTCAGTGGGATGCACAGCTCGCCCAGTCCGGCCACCGCGCCTACCATTGGTGGCGTGGCTTTCTCCGGCGGAACCGCCACCAAGACGCTCACCTTTTCGAGCGGCACGGCCAGCGCGTCCCTGCAGGTTTATGATAAGGAAAGCACCACGTTGAGTTGCTCCGATGGCACCGCCTCGAGCACTTCCGGCACCGGCGCAGCCAGCCTGAGTCTGACTGTTTCGCCCACCTCGCTGAACAAGCTGGCGATGGCCACCGAGCCTTCCGGTTCCGTCGCGGCAGGCGCGGTGTTATCCACCCAGCCGGCGGTTAACCTTGAAGATCAATACGGCAATATCGAGACGGGCAACAGTTCCTCTACGGTGACGGCGACCGTCGGGACGGGCACTGGTCCGTTGACGGGCACCACTACGGCAACGGCCGCGTCCGGCGTAGCCACCTTTAGCGGTTTGGCGGCTCCCACCTTGGCCCAACCATCTGGCATCAAGCTGACCTTCACCGACAGCCCGGACAGCTTGACCTCGCTGGCTGACAACACCAGCATCACGGTTACTCCCGCCGCCGCCAGCAAGCTGGCTCTGAGCCAAGGGGCTGGATCGGTACAGACAGATGGGCAGACCTTCACGCCCAGCCCGGTCATCGATGTGGAAGATCAGTACGGCAACGTGGTGACCGGCGACAGCAGCACCGTCAACGCTACTGTGCTCTCGCATAGCGGCACGGGTACATTGGGCGGCACCGTCAATCAGGCGGCTTCCTCAGGCGTGGCCACCTTCAGCGCGTTGAATTATGCCTTGGGCAGTTCGACTACTGCGGAAACCGTGCAGGTGCAATACACGGACTCTGAGAACGGTGGTCTGACCGCGGTCAACAACAGCTCCGTCACAGTCAATCCGAACCTGACCATCAGCTTTAGCGCGGAACCGGCCTCAACCACGGCGGGCGCGACCTTGGCCAGCGTGGTGGTCAATGTGGTGACCACGAGCGGCAGTGTTGCGGTACCGGACGGCACGAGCGTGGCGTTGTCCCTCGTCAGCGGTGGCACTCTTAACGGCACGACGACGCAAACGACCGTCGGTGGCAATGCGACCTTTAGCAACCTGAGCATTAACAAGGACGGCACCTACACGTTGAAGGCGAGCGTCGGCCTGCAATCGGCGAACGAGCCCAATCCCTTTGTCATCAGTTCCGGCACCTACAACCAGTTGCAGGTGTTGCTGCCTGGGGAGACGGCTACTCCTGGTGTTGGTACTGGCAAGACGGGCACGGCATCCAACGCGCATCTGAGCACGGCCTACAGCATCACGGTCAATGCGGTGGACACGTATTACAACGTGGTCAGCGGCGCCCCGGCCAACAGTGTTGCCTTGACGACATCGGACAGCGATAGCGGCACGCCCGCCGCGGCTCCGCTGGCTAGCGGCACGGTGACCTTCAGCTTCCCGCCGGCGTCACTGGCGCCCAGCGGCATCACGGTGACGGCCAATGATGCGACGGCGAGCACGACGGGGACCAGCTCGACCTTCGACGTCTTCTCGCAGAACCCATACTACCGGAGCACGGTGACGGCCAATTGGAGCGTGGCGGCCGACTGGCAGGTTTCGACGGATGACGGGACAACTTGGGCGACTTCGAGCGTGGTTCCGGAATCGACCGGTAATCCGGCCGATCAGGTTCAGATCACCGGCTCGGCACTGACGGTGACGGCCAACACGGCGCTGACGATCAGCAACGTGACGGTGACTGCTGGCAATACGCTTTCGGTCACTGCGGCATTGGCCCTGGGCGGGACGGCCCCGGCGCTGGATGTGCATGGCGTGCTGACGGTCGCCACGGGCGGCTCGATCGCCGATAACGCCGCCTCGTCGGGCACAGGGGCGGGGACGATCTCCGACCTGACCACCCAGAGCGGGACGATTACGACCACTACGGCTTCCAAGACGGTGACCGGGTCGGGCACCTCCTTCACAAGTGCGCTGATTGGTTCGCCCATCTATAGCAGCACTGGCGCGCCTTTGGGCGTAGTGACGGCAGTGGCTGGCGGCACCTCGTTGACCTTGTCTGGCAATGCGGGGGCCAACGTGACGGCCGGAGCTTGGCAGCACTTTGACGGGGCATCGGCTTTGGTGGGCACGGGCACCTCGTTCAGCGGCACGGAGCCGGCGGGCACGATCATCATCACGGCGGGCGGACTGGCCGTGGGCGCAGTGTCCTCGGTGGGCAGCGGTACGGCGGTGACCCTGGCGGGAGCCTCGCAGCTTCCGGTGAGTGGCAGCGGCTGGGGCTATGTGATCCCGACCTCGGGGGCGGGCACCATCACCTCGACGGCCGGTTCCACGGCGGTGACGGGCACGGGCACATCCTTCACGAGCGCGTTGGTTGGATCGACACTTTACACGACGGCCGGGGTTCAGGTCGGCGTTGTGGCTTCGGTTACGGATGGCACTGATTTGACGCTGGCCCTGCCGGCCTTCTCGGGCGTCTCGGGCGCGGCATGGTCGTATTTCCTGCCGCACATCACTGTCGAATCAAACGGTTCCTTCAGCCTGACGACCGTGGGCGGGGCAGTGCCTTTGGCGGCGTGGATCGCCGGCTCGACCTGCACCTATGCGCCGGCCAGCGGTGGTTCGGCATTCCCCACCGGCTTGAGCCAGACCTTCGGTAACTTCGCCTGGAACTGGAGCACTCAGAGCGGCTCGGCCAACTTGGCGGGTGCCCTGGCGCAGGCCCCGGCGGGTATCCAAGGCAACTTCGACATCACCGCCGGCAGCACGTTTGACCTTACCATCAGCGGAGATGACAGCACCTACACCTTCGTCATTGGCGGGACGCTCAAGATTCACGGCGCGTCGGGCAAGCTGGCGGTGGCCGGTGGAGCACCGCAGGGGACCTATACGTTCCAGATCGGCGGGGGCATCGTGTTCGACGGGACGGGCGGAGCCGCGAACATCTCCACCATCGACTGGGGTAACAACACCTCGGGCCACAGCCAGGATATTGTGGAATTCACCGGCAGCAGCGGCATTTGGAACACCAATGCCAGCGTCAGTCCGGTCGGGGAAAATGTCATCAACAACCCGCAGGGGGTGGTGTCCTACACGGTGGAAAACGGAGCGACCCTCACGTTGCAAAGCCCGCTGGAAGTCACCAATGTTAGTGGTGTTTATATAGGGACACTCACCGTGGCCAGCGGCGGTACCTTGAACTGCGGCACGAGCACCAATATCTGGGGTCCGGGCGCCTTCACCGTGGCCAGCGGCGGCACGCTGGAGATTGGCTCGCTGGCGGGCATCACCTCGTCGGGTGCGACGGGTAATATAACTTGTACCGGTACGCGCACCTTCAGCACGGGTGGCAATTACATCTACAACGGCACTTCCTCGCAGGTGCTGGGCAATGGTCTGCCTGCCACTGTCAATAACCTGACGCTGGCCAGCGGCATGACCGATTCCGTGACGGTGGTGCCCCCGGCCTCTCCTGGCGGGACCGCCAGTTCGGACGCGACGGTTTACAACGTGGCTGGCACGCTGACGGCCAACAGCGCCGTCATCGGTTACACGGTGGGCGGCAGCGGCAAGCTGATTCGCGGCACCTATCCGATATTCGACTACGGCACGCTCTCGGGCAGCTTCGGCACGCCGACCAAGGTGGCCGGCACGCAGCAGAACGCGCCCACGGTCACGACCGGCAGCGGCGTGGTGGCCCTGACGGTGGCGAACAATGCGCCCACGGCCACGGCGGTGACCTCGAACGAGATCACGGGTGCTTCCATCAAGATACCGGTGAGTTCCTTGATTGCGGCCGGCACCGACTTTGACGGCGACACTCTGACTATCTCGGCGGTTGACGTGACCACGGCCGATGCCCAGACCATCACCACCAATGCTGCAACGGTCTTTGTACCGGCGACGGCCAACGGTGACACCTTCAACTACGTCCTGAGCGATGGCCAGGGCGGCACAGTGAACAACACGGTGACGATTGATGTTGTGGCCGGAACCGGCCAGCAGGGATCGTTGACTGCGGTCGGCGGGACTGTAACCGGGACCTTCTACGGCGTCCCTGGCCAGCAGTATTACGTCCAGCAGACGTTGAGCCTCTCGCCGGCCTCGTGGACGGATTTGAACGGCGGCTCGGCGTACACGGCGGATTCGAACGGCTTGATTAGCTTTACGGATACGCCCGGCCAGAGCTCGGCCTTCTACCGGCTGTCTACCAACCCGTAGACCGAACGACCAGACAACCTTTAAGAAAACAAGCATATGAAACAGAGCATTAAGAAAATAATGGCGACGGCGGTTGGCTTGGCGGCGGTGACCGGAGCGGCTTCGGCAACGATGATCGGAGCGAGCTATACGGGATCGACCATCGACATCCCGGATGGTAACCCAGTGGGTATCGCCAGCACCCTGGCAGTCGATGATACAAGCGGTGGCTTGAACAACGCGGCCGTGCAGGATGTCAGCGTATCGCTGAACATTTCCGGCGGGTATGACGGGGACTTGTACGGATATCTGGTCTACCAGCCCAGCACCTCAGCCAGCGGGAGCGGAGCGGGCACTTCAATGATCGTGTTGCTTAACCAGATTGGCAGCGCGCCGTTTCATGATTCCACGGCGGGGATGAATATCACCCTGAGTGACAGCGGCACTGCAAACGTCAATACCCAGACTGGAACTGCGCTGACCTCCGGCACGGGGGTGTTCACGCCGGACAGTTCGAGCGGCGCCCATGCCACGTTTAGCTCGGCTTTTAACGGGCAGTCGGCGGATGGTAATTGGACGTTGTTTTTGGCGGACCTTTCAACGGGTGGCGGGACGAGCGAGCTATTGAGCTGGGGTGTCAATATCTCGGTGGTTCCCGAGCCGATCGCTTGGGCTCTCGTGGGTTTTGCCGGGGTGCTCAGCTTGGCGCGTTTTGTCGCCTGGCGCAAGCAGGTCAAGTCTGCCTAAACAGGACAAGTTTCTTTGATTCGCCCGCGGTATCGCAGGATGCCGCGGGCGAACTTGTTTTTATCCTTAATTTGATGATTGGCAACATGCTCTCGCCAAAACTTCATTGACAAATGAGGATTCCCCGGTAGAGTTTCCCTCAAGTACACCTGTTTTTCACCAGCCCAACGGGCGATTATCCTTCCTTCTATGAAAGGATGACAGTCAGGGTTGATTCAGGTCGTCGGTATCGACGGTGGGTTCTGTTAGGCGCATGGCTCCGTGGGATTTGCCGGTGTAATCAAGTGTGGCTACGGAGTGCAGCGGGCCTGTTATCGGATTTACTTAGCGCAAGCAAAAATCAGAGTCTAATATTCAACGTCACACCTGACCTATGAAAAAAAACATCCAACAATGGGCTTTAGCCAGTGCCGGGCTTTTTGCCGCTGCCAATATGGCCCACGCCGCCCTCGTCACCTATGACTCTTCTCCCACTTTGGACGCGTTGATTCCAGACGGGAATCCGGTGGGCGACGCCTTTTCCGCCTCCATTTCCGGCTCATCGGGTGCAGTACAAAACGTGGATGTCACCCTGGACATCTCCGGTGGCTACAATGGCGACTTGTACGGTTATTTGGTTTACCAGCCCACTGGCGGCAGTGCGACGATGGCCGTTTTGTTGAACCGCGTGGGCACCACCTCGTCCAACCCGGTCGGATACTCGAACACCGGCATGGATGTGACTTTGAGCGGCATGGGGGTCAACGATATCCACCTGTACCAGAATTTCAGCCCGACCTTCAACGGTTCCGGTCAGTTGACCGGGCCCGGCACCTTTGCGGCGGACGGCCGTGCGGTGAATCCGTCAACGGTGACCGATGCCAGCCCGCAGACGGCAGGCCTGACCGTTTTCAACGGCCAGAGTACGGCCAACGGGACTTGGACGCTGTTTCTGGCGGATATGTCCGCCGGCGGGCAGAGCACGCTGGTAAGCTGGGATCTGGATATCACCGTGGTTCCTGAACCCGTCACTTGGGCTTTGATCGGGTTTGCAGGGGTTTTGGGCGCTGCCAAATTTCGCTCCGTCCGGATGGTCCGGAAAGTTGCCTGAATTTCAGTTTTTGACATTTAAGCCGCGTGGGATAATAACCGCGCGGCTTTTTTGTTATTTGGCACCGGGGATAGCTTCGTGGTTCCCTTCCAAAATCGCCATGGCCGTGGCGTGGCCCTGGGTGTGGCTCAGGCTGATGAGCAGTTGTTTGGCGCCCCGGGCCACGAACAAGTCCTTCCCCTTGCCGTGCAGGACCACATACGGCTCGCCGGATTCCTTGCGGCGCACCTCCATGTCCTGCCAGCTCAATTGCGCGCCGATCCCCGTGCCGAATGCCTTCGAGATCGCCTCCTTGGCCGCGAACCGCGCCGCCAGGAATGGCGCGGGATTTTTATGCGCCAGGCAATATGCGATCTCATCCGGCAGCAGGATCCGGTTGACGAACCGTTCACCAAATTTTTCAAAGGACGCCGCAATGCGCGCCACTTCGATGAGGTCAATGCCGGTGCCGAGAATCATGAGTTACCTCTGTAACCTTTCATCGCGCCCAGCATGTCTTTGACGGCGGCTGATAGCCCGGTCATCACTGCGCGGCTCACGATGCTGTGGCCGATGTTCAATTCCACCAGGTGCGGCACGGCGAAAAGCGCGGGCAGGTTTTCGTAATTCAACCCGTGCCCGGCGTTCACTTTCAGGCCCAGTCCGTGCGCCAGCTTCGCCCCGGCGATGAGGCGCGATAATTCCGCATTGGGCGCCGCGGGTTCAGCGTTTAAAAATTCCTCGGCAAACCGGCCCGTGTGCAATTCGATGAACTGGCTGCCGACGCGCGCGCTGGCCTCGATCTGTTTTTCATCCGGGGCAATGAACAGGCTCACCTCGATGCCCGCGTCGTTCATTTTCTTGCGCGTTTCCGTCAGGGATTTTTCGGCGGCGATGACATCCAGCCCGCCTTCCGTGGTCACCTCGAGCCGTCGCTCGGGCACCACGCAGACGATTTCCGGCTTCAATTTCAGCGCGATGGCGACGATCTCCGGCGCGTTGGCCATTTCCAGGTTCAGCCGCGTCTTGATGGTTTCGCGTAATTTCCAGATGTCGCGGTCCTGGATGTGCCGCCGGTCCTCGCGGAGGTGCGCGGTGATGCCGTGGCAGCCGGCCGCTTCGCAAAGACGCGCCGCCTCCACCGGATCCGGTTCGCCGCGGCCCAATCCACGGTACCGTGCCTCGCGGAGCGTGGCTATGTGGTCGATATTGACGCCAAGTTTGAGCATGAGCAGGTTGGATTTGCCAAAGAAGCGCCCGTTTTGCAACGGAATAACTTGCGCCGAAAAGGGCAACCCTGTTTTATGCCCTGATGCGTTCTGCGGTTTCATTCGCAATCTACCGGATGCCGGCGCTCCTTTGGATGGGCGTTATTTTCCTTGGATCGTGCGATTCCCATTCGATGCAGCACTCTTCGCGCTTCCTGCGCCCGCTATTGCACTGGTTGTATCCCCATATGCCCGAGGAGAACATCGACCAGGTGGTTTTTATCTGCCGCAAGATTGCCCACCTGACTGAATATGCCGTGCTCGCGCTGCTCGTCTGGTGGGCGGTACGACGGCCGGTGAGGAATGACCCGCGCCCGTGGAGCTGGCCGCAGGCACGGCTGATCGCGCTGATCTGCGTATTCTATGCCGCCACGGATGAATTTCACCAGGTCTTCGTGCCCACGCGCGAGGCCCGCATCCACGACGTCGCGCTGGACAGCTTGGGCGCGCTGGTGGCGCTGTCGTTCATCTGGCGCTTCGGTCGCTGGCGCAAATGTTGGTAGTGTCCGATGAAAAATTGGAGCGTCAAACAACCGCTCCTGCCCGTGGTGATGTTGTTCACGGCGGGAATCTTGCTGGCAGATTTCGTTCCCTTGCCGCTGGTGGAACTGCTGCCGCTCGCAGTGGTTGTCGCGGTGCTGGCCATGTGCTGGCCGCGCGGGCGCCCGGTATTGTTGGCGGCCTTGGTCTTTCTGGCCGGCGCGGCTGATTTCACCCGGCATACCGCCGTCATTTCGCCCCTTGATCTGCGCACCCTGTTCGGCGACCGCACTGAACTGGTGACCGCCCGGGGCAGACTTTGTGAAACCCCGGTGATCCGCCGCTATGAGAGCCGGGGAACGACTTATGAACGCGCCCGGACGGAAGTCGAGATCAGCGCCGTCCGGCCCCTCAACCAGCCCTGGCAGCCGGCCTTCGGTCGCGTGTCCGCCACCGCCCCCGGCGACGTCGCTGGACGGCTGTTCGCCGGCCAGATTGTAGAAGTCACGGGAGTGTTGGGTCCACCGCGACCGCCGCTGGCCGAAGGACTCTTTGACTATCCCGAATACCTGCGGCGGCAGGAGATCTATTTCCAGTTGCAGACCCATTCTACTGACGACTGGAACATCGTTTCTCCGCCCTCCGCGCCGCCGTTGGCCGACCGGTTTCGGCAATGGGGCCGCGGCGCGCTCGGTCTTGGTTTGCCGGACGAAGACGAAGCGTTGCGACTGGAATGGGCGCTTACGTTGGGTTGGAAGACTGCGTTGACCGACAGCGTTTCCGAGCCATTCATCCGCGCCTCTACTTTCCATATCTTCGCCGTGGACGGGCTGCGCATGGCGATCATCTTCGGCATTTTCCTGGCATTGCTCCGCGCCCTGAATGTCCCGCGCCCGGTTTGCGGGCTTTTTCTCATCCCGCTCATCTGGTTTTACACGGCGCTCACCGGCTGGCCGGCCTCGGCCATCCGCGCCACGGTGATGCTGACGATAGTCATCCTCGGCTGGAGCCTGAAACGCCCCGTGGACCTGCTCAATTCCCTGTTTGCCGCCGCGCTGGTCATCCTGCTCTGGCAACCGCAGCAGCTTTTCCAAGCCGGTTTTCAGCTCTCGTTCTTTGTCGTTTTGAGCATCCTGCTCGTCCTGCCGCCGCTGGATGAATTCGCCCGGCGGCTGCTGATGCCCGACCCGCTCCTGCCGGCGCAACTCGTCCCGCGCTGGCGCAGGATCCTGCAAACCCCGCTGCGTTTTGTGACGGATATTTTTCTGGCATCATTAGCGGCGTGGCTGGGTTCGATTCCGCTGGTCGCGTATTATTTCAACATCTTCACTCCTGTCAGCGCACCGGCAAATCTTCTGGCCGTGCCGCTCTGTGCGCTGGTGCTCACCGCCAACATCGTCAGCCTGCTGCTGGCCGGCTGGTTCCCGGCGGGCGCGGCCATCTTCAACCACGCAGGCTGGTTTTTGATGGAATGCATCCGGGAGTCCAGTATCTGGTTCTCGCATTGGCCGTGGGCCTTCTTCTACGTGCGGGCACCGGGTTGGTATGCCATCGGGCTGTATTACATCGTGTTGCTCGCCTTGATGACCGGCTGGCTCTTCAAACCGGCCCGGCGCGCGCTAAAGATTTTTATACTCGCGGCGCTCATTGCAGTTTGGGGCTGGCAATGCTGGCAGCAAGGTTCTACCACGCGCCTGACCATCCTGCCATTGGATGGCGGCAGCGCGGTTTTCTACGACCCACCCGCGAGCAAGGACGCTTTGCTAATCGACTGTGGCCCGGAAGCATTGGCGGACTCCACCGTCACGCCATTTCTGCGGGCGCAGGGCAGGGGACATCTGTCCGGCCTGCTGCTTACGCATGGAGATGCGCGTTTCATCGGCGGGGCGAAAACCATTGTGCAGAATTTTTCCGTGGACCAGATCATCACCAGCCCGCTTCGCTTCCGTTCGCCGGACTACCGGCAGATTTTGGACGAGTCGAAACACCAGGTAAAGATCAGCCGGGGCGATTCACTGGGCGTCTGGACGGTGTTGCATCCGGGAGCCGACGACAATTTTCCCCGGGCGGAAGATGGCGCGATGGTTTTGCGCGGAGACTTTCCCGGTGTCCGGGTGCTATTGCTATCGGACTTGGGCCGGAGCGGGCAGGACGCCTTGCTGGGCCGGAACGACGATGTACGCGCCGATATCGTGGTGGCCGGGATGTCCGGGGATGGCGAGCCGCTGTGCGATGCGCTGCTGGATGCCATCCATCCGCGCGTCATCATCATTGCCGACTCGGAAGTGCCTGCAAACCGCCGTGCAGACCCGATGTTGCAGGAACGGTTGAAACAGCGCGGCGTGCCGGTGATCTATACGCGCGCTTCCGGCGCGGTAACGGTGGCGTTGCACACCGGCCATTGGGAAGTCCGCGCGATGGACGGCACATATTTTGGCGAGTGACGCAGCCGCAGCCCCTTTTTAATTTTATTAGCATTTTGGCTCAACTTATCTACTGAGTTTGCTAATTTCCTCGTATATATTTCGTTCTAAATATTTAAGGCTTTTTACGGTGATAAACCTTGATAGAGATTTTTAAATTGGCTTTCATAATCACATAGTAAATCAGAGTGTTGTAAAAATTAACTATACGCTTATTCCCCAATAACACTGCAATACGGATACTCCTAATGAAACTTGCCATTCATATTACCGCATTGGTCGCGATTTTTGTCGCAGTGCATATTTGTTCCGCGCAGCAATCAGTCACAAATGGTTCTATTCGGGTCACATTTCCGACAGCTGATTGGGCAGTGACGGATCCACCGGCCGAACTTCGTGACACTTATGATAGTACTAGATCACCGCTAAAACTCATCTTCCACTCGATATCCCAGTCGTCCCGTTTGAGATTTTACATAACACAATTTGATTATCCTTCCGACTTTGGTGACCTCACCGCCGGCTTGGCGGGTTATTTGGATGGGGTTCGCAATAGGTGCGTTCGGCAGGCCAGCGGTGATGTCACCGAAGAGGTAGTTAATATTAATAGTTTCCCGGTCCGAATCTTTGATGCAAATGTGTCTGGCGGAATGTTTATTGAGATTGGAACAGTTCTTTGCACTGACCGTGTTTATTCGCTGGAAATCAGCGGCCCAGTAACGTCCCGGCAAGAGGCAAAGCAATGTTTGAATGGCTTTTCACTTGTGGGCGAGGCGCCGCTACAACCTTCCGTTGTGGAGGGTATTTTGAATGCACGAGCTAAAACCGGAGGCGCAATTAGCGCATACGAGAATGGGCGTAGGGCAGGATACGCTTTGGGGTTCGTGCTCACGGCATCGGTAGTTGTAGTGGCTCTCGTGCTGGTTCTTAAGCGAAAGACAAATGCCCAAAATTCAAGCCCGCTGACATCCGCGAAGATAATGGCTCCTCCTATTCCGTCGTCACTAGTTCCGCCGATAATCCAGTCCAAGTCAAAGCCTGATAACCGAGTTGCCTGACAAACGACATAACGGTATGAAAATTAACCGCCTTTGCGGGTGGTGATGACGGACACAAATTGCGCCTGTGGGATGATGAATTTCTTCACCTCAACCGTCACACTGGCCGGTTTGAATTCTGCGAGGATTGTAGAGGCGATGTCTGCGGCGAGTTTTTCGATCAGCTTCCAACTGCGGCCGTCGCCGAACTTCAGGAGCCGCTGGGTGACCGCAAAATAGTCAATCGTATCGGTGATGGCATCGGACTTCGCGGCGGCGGAAAAATTGGCCTCCATCGCCACGGTCAGCAACAGGCGCTGCGGCTTGGCGCGTTCGGCATCGGGCACGCCCACTTGATAAAAAACTTCGAGGTCGCTGATCTTGATGGTGTCCATGACTAGGGTTTCTGCTTTTTTAGCGCGGCTTTTTTTCCAACACGGCTTCCAGCAGGATGCGCGTTGGCGTGTTCAGCGGCAGTTTCAGGGCCTCGGCAGGGGCGACCCAACTGTATTCGTAGGCCTCGTCGTTTAATTTTACGTCCAGCGGGCCGGTTGTCCGGCAGGTATAGTTGAGCAGCACGAAATGGGCGTCGCGATAAAATTCCGGCGAATGGATACAGTCCTGCGCAAGCACAAAGCGGATGTCGGCAATGTCCAGACCGGTTTCCTCCTTGAGTTCACGGCGGAGCGCGTCTTCGGAGGTCTCGCCGCATTTGATCTTGCCGCCGGGGATGCCCCAGAGGTTGGACCATTTATGGGTGTGGATCATCAGCACCTGGCCGGCGTCATTGAAGATGAGCGCGCCGACGGTGGGCGTGGGCAGAAGAGCTGCGGGGCTGGCGTGGTTTAATTCCAGTTTGTCGCGCTCCAAGATTTGTTGCAGTTCGCCGAGGTGTTCGACGATGAGGTCGGGCTTGGCTTCGCGGAGCTGGGCGAGCCGGTTGTAGCCGGTGAGCACGGCGCAGGAATGCAGGCCGCCGTGCCGGGCGGTCTCGATGTCATGCTGCATATCGCCGATGAAAAGCGATTCATCGGCGTTGAGCTGGTTTTCGGCGAGGATGGCGAGAATTTTTTCGCGTTTGTCCGCCACGCCGACGTAGGATTTTTCGATGAAGCTGGCGAAGCCGGTCATGGCCATTTGCCGGGCGAAATGTTCCTCATGTGCGGAACTGAGGATGAAGGTGCGGAGCTTGTGGGCGCGGCAAAATTCGAGGAACCCACGGGCGTGGGGTTGTTCCACCACGGAGTCGTGGACTCCCTTGTAAAACCCGTGAAACCACGTTTCGAGCTGGGGCAGGGGGATATGCGGCGTGTGCCGGTCGTAGAATTTCTTGAACGGCAGGCAGAACTCGGCCCGGAACTCCTCGAGGGTCATGGCGGGCCGTTGCGCCTGGGTCAGCACATGGTTGGTGGCCTTCCAAATGGCGGGCAAATCGTCCACCAGCGTACCCGACCAGTCGAAGACGATATTACGAATCACGCGGGCATTGTAGCCAAACCGCTGGGAGGACGGCAAATCCATAGCGGCAGGCCGGGCGCAAGATGGGCGCTAACCCGCTTGTTTTCAGGGCTTTTTTCTGCTATAATCTGGTGGTGAACGTGCATCGCCTATTGTGGAGAACCGGCTTAGTATTAGCCGGTTTGCTGCTATTGGGGGGAGGCTTCGGTGCTTCGGCCAAGCCCATCCGCTTGCGTAACGGCTTCATTTCCACCACTTCCAACAGTTTGACGGCTGAAATCTCTACGAATACCGCCCCGGTTTCGGGCCTTTATCTCATCCAGTTCACCGGCCCGGTCAAACCGGTATGGCGCAGCCAACTGGCCGCTGACGGGGTGGATTTGATCAAACATGTCCCGGATAACGCCTTCGTGGCGCGGCTGAATAACGTCCCGTTAGCCGGGCTCGGTAAGCTGGCATATGTGCAATGGGTCGGTGAGTACCGCGCCGGGTACAAGTTGCATCCCCAATTGAAGGCCCTGGCGGCGCAGTTCCGCGGCGCATCGGCCCCGCTGGAAGTGAACGTGGTGGTTTCGCCGAAGGCCACGCCGCAGGAGCTGGCCGGGGTGCGCCGGTTGTTCACGAACGTCCGGCAGGATTTTCACCGGCCATCCATCGGCATCCTTCGCGGGCAGACCACCCGGGCACAACTGAACGCGCTGGCGGATTCCAGCGCGGTGCTGTGGATCGAGCCGGTGGTGCCCATGAAACTCTTTGATGAAACGGCGGCGGACGTGGTCGGGGGCGCCGGCGGGCTTCACCAGACCTTCACCCAGTCGCTGGGTTACACCGGCACGAACGTGATCGTGTCCGTGATGGATTCAGGATTGTGCGGCGGCAGCGACGACACGTTGCATCCCGACCTGGCCGGGCATGTGATGGGCTGGCTGTATTACGGTTCTTTGACCAACGCCTCGGATCAATACGGCCACGGCACCCATGTGGCGGGGTTGATCGCCGGCAATGGTGCGACCGGCGAGACGGACACCAATGGGACATTGTACGGTTTGAGCATCGCGCCGTCCGCCACCCTGTTGGTGCAACGGATATTTGATGCCAACGGGGTGGAGCAATCCGTGGATTACGGCGGGCTGACGCAGGATGCCGTGCGGGCGGGGGCCGTGATCGGCTCGGCCAGCTGGGGGAACGACACCGCGCTGGGAGGTTACGATTCGGAAGCCGCGAAATTTGATGCCCTGGTGCGTGATGCGGATTCCGAGGATCCCGGCGACCAGCCCTACATACTTGTTTTTGCGGCGGGCAACACCGGGCCGGGTTCGCAAACCATCGCCAGCCCGGCGACCGCGAAAAATATCATCGCCGTCGGGGCGGCGGAAGGGCCGCGCACAAATTTTTCCAGCTATACCGACGGGCCGGAGGAGATGGCCGACTTTTCGGCGCGCGGCCCTTGTGCGGACGGGCGGATCAAGCCTGATTTGGTGGCACCAGGCACATGGGCGTCGTCCTTGGCCTCGGCGGCGGCGGTGACCAATATCGGCACGGTGATCGATTCGAATTATTTTTACCTCAATGGCACAAGCCAGGCGGCACCGCAAGTTTCCGGCGCCGCCGCAGCGTTCGTCCAATATTACGAACAGATGTTCGACAGGAACGTGCCGTCGCCGGCGCTGGTGAAAGCCGCGCTCGTCAATTCCGCGCACGCGCTGAAGGGGAATGACCTCGAGCCGGTGCCCAACCAGGACGAGGGCTGGGGACGCGTCAACCTGGCGGCATTGCTCGGTCCGGGGCGGGCCTATGATTTCGTGGACCAGACGGTGTTGCTGACCACCGGCCAGAACTACCAGCGTTCCCTGCTCGTGAACAGTTCCACCAAGCCGCTGATCGTCACCATGGCTTACACCGATCCGCCGGGCATCCCCGGAGTGGTGCCCTCGCTGGTCAATGACCTGGATTTGGAGGTGATTTCGCCCTCCGGACAGGTCTATTTCGGCAACCAGTTCGATGGCAACGGCAATTCCGTGCCCAATGCCGGCACGACGGACTCGACGAACAACGTCGAGCAGATTTACCTCCCCTCGCCCGCACCGGGCGAATATGTGGTCGAGGTCATCGGGACGGATGTGGCCGAGGATGCCCGCGATGACACGCCCGCCGTGGACCAGGATTTTGCGCTGGCGATCTCCGGCGACATCCCTCCGGCGGGGCAGGCCACGGCGTTTTTGGACCGGCAATTTTACACCGCTCCGGACCAGATCCAGATCAAGGTCATTGACCCGAACCAGGGGGGCGATGCGTCGGTGACCTGCTTTGTCACCAGCACCACGGAGACCAATCCGGTGGGCGTGACGCTCTCCGCGGCGGACGACAGCGGCACCTTCACCGGGATGGTGGCCACGGCCACCGGGCCGGTGCTCACGAACGGCCTGTTGTACGTGAACAACGCCGATGTGATTTCAATGGCTTATTTCGACGCAGTCATCGGCACAAATGTCTACGCCACGGCCACGGTGGATTTGGTCCCGCCGGCCGTGACGAACGTGACCGTGACCACTTCGTTCGGCCGCACGTTTGTATCGTCGCAATCCAGCGAGCCTGCCACCGTGGTGATCAATTACGGCACGACGACCAACTTGAACCAGTCGGCCACCAACTTGACGTTTTCACCGTCACAGACGGTGCCGTTGCCGGGGCTGGCGCCGGGCGAGACCTATTATTTCCAAGTGGTGGCCACCGACCAGGCGGGAAATGTCGCCACCAACGACAACGGGGGGGCGTTTTACTCGTTTGTCGCCATCACGCCATCAACGGTGCTGCTGGTGGATTCCTATGTCCCGGATTCCCAGTCAGCCAACATTCCCCTGAGCACTTACACCAACGCCCTGAACCAGACCGGCATCAGTTATGACGTGTGGTCCGTGCTCCAGCTCGGCGCGCCTACGCCGGATATTTTGCAACCGTACCAAGTCGTCATCTGGCGGATATCCGACAGTTGGACCGCGCCGATGCCGTATTCGACCCTGACCGGCAGCCAGCAGACGATGATCCAGAATTATCTTAATGGCGGCGGTTCGTTCATGATGGCCTCCATGCAGATATTGAAGTTGATCAACAATACCGCGTTCGCCTCAAATGTGCTGCAAGTGGCCCAGTATAACGCGAACCCGGATTACGAGTTCTCGTATTGCGGGGAGTGTGACGAGGCCTGCACCGTGCCACAGATCCTGGGGAACAACAGCGACCCGGTCACCGCCGGCGTGAACATGACGCTCAATTACTCGGCTTACCCCAGCGACTCGTTTTTGGGCATCGGCCCGGACATCGCCGACACTTTCACGCCGGCAGCCAGCGCGGAGCCGATTATTTTCACCTGTCCCGACCCGTCCGTTGACACCAATTTTGACCGGGTGTGCGGCATGCGATATCCCCGCACCGGACAGCAAAGCGCCGGGCGCGCGGTGTTTTTATCTTTCCCGCTGGACGCCGTGCCGGCTTTCGGGACGTCGCCGAGCGATGCCGGCGATTTTCTCCGCAACCTGCTGGATTTCCTCGCCCCGAACAGCACCATATTGCTGGACGCTCCCGCGTATCCGCAGTCCGGCGCGGCCGCCGTTGAAGTGGACGATGCGGCTGCCGCGGGCCAGGGCACGGTCACAATCACGGCGACGAACCTTACCACCCCCGCCGGTGTGACCTTGGGCTTGCAGGAGACGGTCCGGCCCGGGGTGTTCCAAGGATATGTGTACCTTGAGCCCGTGACCAATCCCCCGGCGGAGGACACGCTGCCGGTTCAAGACAAAGATGTCATCCAGGTGCAGTATTTTGACAACGGGGCGCAAACCCTTTTGACGGCCAATGCCGTTATCATCGCCAATCCGCCGGCCATCTCCAATGTGGTGGCAACGCCCGATTATGAGGATGCCACGATAGGCTGGATCACCTCGGATCCGGCGGACACCGAGGTGCAATACGGCCAGACGGTCTTCTTTGGCGGCACCGCCTACCAGTCGGTGTTGACCACCAACCACCTGGTTGGGCTGGGCAATCTGACTCCGGGTACCACTTATTATTTCCGCGTCATCAGCCATGACGCCGCCGGGAACACTGCGGTGGATGATAACAATGGCGCGCTGTACACCTTCACCACGCCACAGCCGCTGCTGCCGCCGTGGAGCGATAATTTGGAAGGGGAGGTCACCAACTGGCTGGTTCATAGCTCGGCCAATTCACAGTCCACCTGGACGCTGGGAACGCCGGACAACACCCTCGCGACCAGCGCCCATTCGCCGACCAATGCCTGGGGCAGCAACCTGGGCGGCAACCCCGTGAATTTTGCGATCACTTCGCTCATGAGCCCCGCCGTGTTGCTGACCAATGGCAACGTGGCGACGCTTAATTTCTGGCAGGATTACAATTTCAGCGAAAACGCCGGCTCGGTCCTTTCGCAAGGCGGGGCATTGTTCGTCAGCACTAATGCATTCACCGCGCCGGTACCCCTCAAGACTTACCCCGGTGCCTCCGCCGGCTGGCAACCTGACCAGGTGGATTTGACGCCGTTCATCGGCCAGGTGGTTCGCCTGATCTGGCAGTATCAGGTTTCTTCCGTGAACCCCGCGGCACACCCCGGCTGGCTGGTGGATGATGTCTCGATCACAGTCTCCAACCTCACCACCGGGACCATCCAGATCACCAACAACCTCTGGGAATCGATATTCGCGCTGAACGGCCCGGTAAGCCTCAATGGCCTGGGCACCAGCACGGTCATCACCAATGCGCCGCCCGGACAATACGTCATCACCTATGGCGGCGTGCCATTTTACCAAACCCCGCTGCCACAGACCAACACGCTCGCACCCGGGGCCACCCTCACGTTCCAGGGCAGCTATACTTTTGCCGATGCCAACCGCAACGGCATCGCTGACGCGTGGGAGATGTTCTATTTCGGTAACATCTCCTCCAACCGCACCGACCAGACCGACACGCTGGGCAATGGCATGAGCGATTACGCCAAATTCATCGCCGGGCTCAACCCGACCAATCCCGCATCGCTCCTTCAACTGACCCCCACGGTCGTCTCCAACGCCACGGCCATCGAGCTGGATTGGGACACGTTCCCGGCCCACGCCTATCAGATCGTGGGCAGCCCCAGCGTGACTAATGGCAACTGGACACCCCTGACGGGTTGGATCCAGGCTACGTCCGGCGCGGAAAGTTACACGCTGCCATCCACCAACCAGATGCGCTTCTTCCGGGTGCTGGTCGAACCTTGAAGTTGAAACCCGGCGCCCGTCCCGGTTAACCTCCGGCTGTG
>Ga0206945_1096_pt1 | contig 20436 bp, 20 predicted proteins | sample Alteio_BWOrgHeat_5_FD_152982 | JGI IMG/M metagenome (GOLD analysis project Ga0206945, IMG submission 152982) | Enriched cells from forest soil in Barre Woods Harvard Forest LTER site, Petersham, Massachusetts, United States -... | ecosystem: Environmental > Terrestrial > Soil > Temperate forest > O... | reverse complement strand
GAGCGTGTTCATCATGGTGGACTTGCCGGAACCGCTGGCACCCATGAGCGCGACAAATTCACCAGGAAAAATTTGAAGGCTTACGCCGCGCACGGCGAGCACATCCACCTCACCGGTGTGGTAGGTCTTGTGGATGTCCTCCAGTTGGATGACCGGGTTCATGCGACATTAGGCCGGGCTAGAACCGTCGCGGCCCGCTGAAGGGGTTGCTGCCGGCGGCGCCGCTGGCGGCGTTTGAGAACCGGATGCCGGTGATGACCACGTCGCCTTCCTTCAGGCCGTCGGTGACCTCGGTGAAAGCACCATCAGTGATGCCGGTCTTGACGCGCACGGCTTGCGGGGTCGGCTCCTCGCCCGGGGCCGCTGCGACCAGGAGATAGAGAGTGCGGATGGCCGGCGCTTGCGAATTGCCGCCGCTGCCGCCGCCGCCTTTGTCATCGGAACGTTGCAGGACGCCGCTCTGGTAATATTCGCGCAACTTGGCGCGGATCTCCGGCGGAACCGTCTCGCCATTGGCGCGCATCTCGTGGACGCGCCGCTGTAATTCCGCCGGCGGCTCATTGCCGGTGAGCGCCGGTTCGTTGGTGGTGGCGGCGACGGCATTGGTCACGCCTAACATTGCGGCGGGCGCGGGCTTTTTGGGTTCCGCGCCGAAACCGAGTTTCGCCAGCAAGGCGGCGGTGAACGTCTTATTGGTGGACGGCTCCGGTGGCTTGAACCGGAAAGCGGCGTTGGGGACCTTCAACACGTCGCTGCTGCGCGCGGTGATGATGGAGGCATTGGCGGTCATGCCGGGGCGCAGCTTGAGGTCGGAGTTGTTGACGTTGATGACGGCGTCGTAGGTGACGACGTTCTGGACGTTGGTGGGCGAGTTGCGGATCTGCACGATCTTGCCGTGAAAGGTGCGGCCCGAAAAGGCGTCCACGGTGAAATCGACCGACTGGCCTTCCGCGATGGTGCCGATGTCGGCCTCGGAAACGCTGGAATCGATCTGCATCTTGGCGAGGTCATTGGCGATGACGAAGAGGATGGGCGCGCTGAGGCTGGCGGCGACGGTCTGGCCCACGTCCACGTCGCGCGAGATGACCACGCCGTCCACCGGGGAGTAGATCTTGCAGTGTCCGAGGTTGATCTTGGCGTTGTTGAGCGCGGCCTGCTTGATCTCCATCTGGGCTTGGGCCTGGTGCAGGTTGGCGATGGCGGTGTCGTGATCTGATTCGGCGATGAGCTTGCTGGCGAACAGGGCGTCGGCGCGATTGGCCTCGGCCTGCTGCAATTCGAGACTGGCCTTGGCATTGTCCAGGTCACCCGTGGCCTGATCCACGGCGGCCTGGTAAAGGGACGGATCGAGCTCGGCGACGACTTGGTTGGCCTTCACCGGCGTGTTCCAGTCGGCGTACAGTTTGGCGATGTTGCCGGAGACCTGGCTGCCGACGGTGACGTTGGTGATGGGGTTGAGCGTGCCGGTGGCGGTGACGGCCGAAATGAGGTCGCCGCGTGTGACGGCGGCGGTCTGATATTGGACGCCCGGGTCGTGTTTGCGGAACAGGAGCCACGCGCCGGCGGCCAATGCCAGTGCGATCAGGATCCAAAGCCATTTACCGCCAAAAGTCCGGTTTGCTGCCATAAAACGTCCAATTAATAATCAGGTGACTGAAAGTCAGGGATTCTAAGCTTAATTTTAAATCTCCGCCAGTCTCTTTGCGCCTTGAACCGGGCGGGCCGGGCCGTAGGATTTGCGCGTGCTCGCAGAACTGACCGCCCAACTTGCCCGTGCCGAACCGCTGGTCCCCGGCCAGGTGACCGCCGCCGTGGAGGAACTCGTGGCCGACCGCCAGCCGGTGGAGGCCAAGGCCGGGTTCCTGGCCGCGCTCGCCCAAAAGGGCGAGACGGTGGAGGAGATCGCCGCCTTTGCCGGCGCGCTCCGTGAAAAATGCGTCGTGCCGCCGCTGGACGCCGCCACCCGCGCGCGGGAAATTTTGGACGTGGTGGGCACGGGCGGCGACCGGCTCAGCACGTTCAACATCTCGACGACAGTCGCGCTCCTGTGTGCGGGGGCCGGGGTGACCGTGGCCAAGCACGGCAACCGCGCGGTGACATCGCAGGTGGGTAGCGCGGACGTCTTCGAGGAACTGGGAGTACGGCTGGACCTGTCGCCGGAGGACGCCGCCCGCTCGTTGCGCGAGCGTAACTTTGCATTCTTTTTCGCGCCGAGTTACCACCCGGCCTTCAAGAACATCATCCCCGCCCGCCGGCTCTGCGCCGAGCGCGGCCAGCGAACGATTTTTAATATCCTCGGCCCGCTGCTGAACCCCGCGCGGCCGAGTGCGCATCTGGTGGGCGTGCCGGGGCCGGCGCTGTGCGAGCCGATGGCGCGCGTGCTGCAATCGCTCGGCGGTCGTCGTGGCATGGTGGTATCGGGGCAGGTTTTAGGCCCCGAACCCGGGCTGTCGAAATTCCTGGACGAACTCTCTACGCTGGGGTTGAACACCATCGCGGAATTTTACCAGGAACGCGGCTTTGCCGTCTCCACGCTGTCACCGGAGAACTTTCCCGTGCAGCCGGTGCGGCTGGAGGATCTGCGGGGCGGCGACAAGGCGATGAACGCCGAGATCGTGCGGCGCATCCTGCGGGGCGACGAGCGCGGGCCCAAACGCGACGCCGTGTTGTTCAACGCGGCGGCGGCGCTGCTGGTCGCGGGTCGCGCGCGGTCGCTGGTGGAGGGCTGGGAACTGGCGGCGGGCACGATCGACGGCGGCGCGGCGGCGAAGAAGCTGACTGAACTGTGCGGCAATTGACCTTTCCAGTTTGCCGGTTGAGGGCATAATGGATTTGGATTCCATGCGCATTGAATGGAAAAAGAGGTGGCCGGTATTCGCCGTCATGGCAGTGGCAGCGGTTTTATTTTTCGTGAATCCCTCGGAGCACGGGTTTTTCCCGCAATGCCTGTTCCACCGGTTCACCGGCTGGAACTGCCCGGGTTGCGGGGCGACGCGCGCGGCGCATGAACTGTTGCGCGGCCACTGGGCTGCGGCGTTTCATGATAATGCGCTGTTTTTAGTCTTGCTGTGTGTGGTGGCCTGGCTGGGAGTAAGGAAGTGTTTGCAGCCGGAGCGGATAATCATCGTCCAGCCGGGGGCGTTGTGGGTGTTGTTGGCGGTGACGGTGAGCTTCGGCGTGGTGCGGAATTTGCCGGGGTTTGAATGGTTGTCGCCCTGAGCGGTCAAACTGAAGCGATCAATTTTATGTACAAGATCATTGGCGGCGATGGAAGCGAGTACGGCCCGGTCAGCGCCGAAACGTTGCGGCAATGGTATGCCGAAGGCCGCGTGAACGGCCAGACGAAGGTGCGTCGCGATGACGGCGAATGGCTGCCGATGTCCGCGTTCCCAGTATTCGCTTCGCTGCTGGCGCAACCATCCGCCGCAGCAGCGTCGGTCGAGCCAGTCCTGCCGCCCACGCCGCCGCCATTCCCGACGGGTACGGCGGCTGGTGGCCAGACGCCGGTGCCGGAGGGCGACTATGAACTGGATATCGGCCGCTGCGTCACCCGCGGTTGGGAATTGGTGAAGGCCAATTTTGGCATCCTGTTCGGTGGGCTGTGCCTGTATTTCGTGGTCACCATCGGATTGGGCGCGCTGAGCAACATCCCGTTCATCGGCATGGTATTTTCAATCGCCGGCTTTTTCGTCGGCGGCCCGATGCTGGGCGGGCTTTATTATCTGTATCTGAAGGTGGCGCGCGGCAGGCCAGCGGAGGTGGGCGAGGTGTTTGCCGGCCTGCAACGCGCGTTTCTGCAATTGTTCCTCGGCCAGTTTGTGCCGTCGTTGTTCATCGTGTTGTGCATGCTTCCCGCAATCATCACGTTGTTCATCGTGTTCTTGCCGGTCTTGAACCACGGCCAGTTTTTACAGGACTTGATGCACCACCAGTCAACGGATCAGCAACAACTGTGGCAGGAGCTGTCGCAACAGTTGGCGCAGGTGACTTCAACCCAGTGGCTGCTGGTTGGCGGGGTGTGCTTCGCGTGCGCGATCCCGGTCTGTTTCCTGAAAGTCAGCTGGATGTTCGCGCTGCCGCTGATCATCGACAAGGAGATGAACTTTTGGACAGCCATGAAGACGAGCTGGCAGCGGGTGAACCGGCACTGGTGGCTGGTCTTTGGGTTGATCGCGGTGGCGGCGGTGATCGCCATGGTGGGATTTCTCGCATGCTGTGTCGGGGTGATCGTGACCATGCCGATCGAGATTGCCGTGCTGATGTTCGCATATGAAACCATCTTCTCCGGACGAAACGATTAGCCAGGCGAAGGCCAAGAACGTGCTGTTGCTGAATCTGTTCGCAACGCCCGGGCTGGGATCGCTGCTGGTGAAGCGATGGATCGCAGGAACGGGCCAGCTGGTTTTGTTCCTGGCCGGGTTCGGGCTCTTCACGGTCTGGTTCGTGAAGATGATGAAAGATTACTACGGGCTGATCTCCAACGCGCAGGAGGAGCCGAATACGCACGGCTACTTGTGGATGTTGGAGGCCGGTCTGCTCCTGGCCGTCGCGGCATGGCTGTGGTCGCTGGTGACCAGCCTGCAAGTGCTGCGCTCCGTCAAGGCCCCGCCGCCAAAACTTGAAACCAAACCTCCCATCCTGAACCCATGAAAAAACTCACCGCCCCCCAGATCAAATCGGCGCTCAAACGCGCCACCGGCTGGAAAAAAACCGGCAAGGTCATTTCCCGCACCTTTGTCTTCAAGGATTTTCCCGCGGCCATCAAGTTCGTGAACGCCGTCGCCAAGATCGCCGAGGCTGCGTGGCACCACCCGGATATCGACATCCGCTGGAACAAGGTCACGCTCACGCTCACGACCCATGATTCCGGCGGGCTGACGCGCAAGGATTTCGCGCTGGCGCAGAAATTCAGCCGGCTAGGCTGCTGATAACAACCTTCAACGCGGCGGTTGCGCCGGGCGCGAGGGTGATTTTGTTTTGGCCGACGTTGCCGGATTCCACGCAGATCATGCGCTGATATTCCGCCGGGTCGAAATCATCCGGCATCTTTTGCGTGGTCCACGGATTCCAGATCACCGTGGAGGCCGAGCCGGTCTTTTCCACCAGGATTTTACGGCGCAACTGGGCGTCGTGGATCAAGACCTGGCCGGGCGAGTTGAGAAACACACGGTCCACTTGCGAAGAGATCCGGATCTCATCCCCGGCTTCGAGCTTGCGCGCGGCATTATCCACCTTGTCCAAATAATCCATCCCATTGAGGCCCGTGATGGAGACATGGGAGATGTCCCCGACGGCAAAATAGGTGTGCAACAACTCCTCGAAGACAAAATCCTGCTTCGATGAATTGGCGATCTTGAGTTCCATCGTCAACTTCTCGCCGATGGTCACGATAAAATTCACCTTGGCCGCGGGCCAACCGGCCTGGACCAGCGCGGTTTCCGGCAATAGGAAATTCAAGGCGACGCTGCCATCCGGCGTGGTGGCGGTTTGGACCAGTTCCCATGCGGTTTGCCGCGCGAAACCATGGCTGGGCTGGCCCTCGCGCGGGCCGAACCACGGGAAGCAGACGGGTATGCCGCCGCGGATGGACTTGCCGGGCGCGAAATGACTTTTCGAACTCAGGAAGAGCAGGGGCGGCTCGCCATTTTTCTGGAAGGCGGTGACGTGCGCGCCATGCAGGAAGACTTGCGCTGTGCTGGCCCTGGTGGTGACGATAGCCTTGGCCAGGCCGTTGACACTGGTGAAGGCAACGTGACCGGGGATTTCAAATGAGTTCAAGAGATTTGCATTCATAAAAATTCAACCGAACAGATCCATCTGGGGCGGCGGGGCAAGGGACTTTAATTTCTCGCGGTCTTGCTGGCGACGCGCCGTGCGGACGTTGCCCTCGGGGGTGAGTTCGGATTCCTCGAGGTTCGAGAGGATTTGCTTGGCGCGCTCCAGCACTTCCTTGGGCACGCCGGCCAGCCGCGCGACCTGGATGCCGTAACTTTTGTCCGTGCCACCCTCGACGATCTTGCGGAGGAAGACGATGGAGTCGCGCCACTCGCGCACGGCGACGTTGAAATTTTTCAGGCGTGGCAGGCGTCCGGAAAGTTCGGTCAGCTCATGGTAATGCGTGGCGAAAAGGGTTTTTGCGCCGACCTGGTTGTGAAGGTGCTCGACGATGGACCAAGCGAGCGAGAGGCCGTCGAACGTGCTGGTGCCGCGGCCGATCTCATCCAGCACGATGAGGCTGCGGGGCGTGGCGTTGTTAAGAATATTGGCGGTCTCGGTCATCTCGACCATGAAGGTGCTCTGGCCGCGCGCGAGGTCGTCGCTCGCGCCGATGCGCGTGAAGATGCGGTCCACCAAGTCGATGCGCGCCTCGGCGGCGGGCACGAAGCTGCCGGTGTGGGCCAGCAGCGTGAGCAGGGCGACCTGCCGGATGTAGGTGGACTTGCCGGCCATGTTCGGACCGGTGATGAGCGCGATCTGGGCGGCAGGCGCCGCGGGGCCACCATTTACTTGTCCCTGCGAAACACTGCCTGTCAAACCGGTGTCGTTCGGGACGAAGCGCTCCTCGACGAGTTGTTGTTCGAGGACGGGATGCCGGCCGTCGCGGATGGAAATCACGCCTTCATCGCCGACCTGCGGGCAGACGTAGTTGTAGAGCCGCGCGGTCTCGGCGAAGGCGCCGAGGACGTCAAGCTGCGCGAGCGCGGAGGCGGTCTGCTGGATCTGCGGCAGATGGCCGAGCACGGCTTCGCGAACGCGCTGGAACAATTCGTATTCGAGCTTCACGCTGCGTTCCTCCGCGCCGAGGATCTTGCCCTCCATATCCTTGAGCTCGGGCGTGATGAACCGTTCGCCGTTGGCGACGGTCTGCTTGCGGACGTAATGCGGCGGGACCTTGTCGAGATTGGACTTGGTGACCTCGAGGTAGTAACCGAAGACGGAATTAAAGCGCACCTTGAGCGAGGCGATGCCGGTGCGGGTGATCTCATCGGCCTGCAACTTGGCGATCCAATCCTTGCCGCCGCGCTGGGCCTGGCGCAGTTCGTCGAGCGCGGGGTCGAAGCCGTCGCGGATAAGGCCCCCTTCCTTGATGGCGAGGGGTGGTTCGTCCACGATGGCGCGGGCGATCAACCCGGCCAACTCAGGCAGCTCGGTGAGCTGGGAAACAAGGTCGTTGAGCAGCGTGGCGGCGGGGTCGTTTGGTTGGAGTTCAAGCTTTAGCTTGTTCCCCGCCTGACAAGCTGAAGCTTGAACTCCAGCCAAGGTTTGTTTGATGGCCGGGATTTGTTCTAGGGCGAGGCGCAAGGCGGCGAGGTCACGGGCGTTGCCGGAACCGGAGCTGATGCGGCCGATGGTGCGTTCGAGGTCGCGGACGCCGGCGAGCTGCTGGCGGAAACCGTCGAGGCCGTGGGCGTTTTCGATGAACGCGCGCACCGCTTCCTGGCGGCGCTGGATGGGGCCGGTCGTGGCGAGGGGTTGCGAGAGCCACTGGCGCAAAAGCCGCGCGCCCATGGGCGTGGCGGTGCGATGAAGCGCGCCGTAAAGCGAGGAATTGCGCGGGGCGTCGTGATGCAGGGGCTCGAGGATTTCCAGATGGCGCAGGGTGGTGTAATCCAGCGTAAGGAAATCGCCGCGCCGATAAAATGAAATGCGCGTGAGATGCTTGACGTCGCGGCGCAGGCTCTGGGTGAGGTAATGCAGCGCACCGCCGGCGGCGCCGATGGCGGCGGAGCGGTCCTTGAGGCCGAAGCCATCGAGCGTGGCAACCTTGAAATGCTCGCGCACGGTGAAGACGGCGGTCTCGGGCGCGAACGCCCAGTCGTCATAGCCGCTCAAAATGGGGAACGCGCCGTGCAACAATTCGCGCAGGGCGACGGCCTCGACGGGGAAGATGATCTCGGCGGGGCGGAGGCGTTCGAGCTCGGCGAGGAGCGCGGCATCGTTTTCCAATTCGGTCGTAAGGAAATCGCCCGTCGTGAGATCCACCAGGGCGAGGCCGAAGATTTTTCCGGAGGGATAGATGGCGGCGAGGAAATTATTGCGCTCGGCGACGAGCATGCGCTCGTCGAAATGGGTGCCGGGCGAGAGGATCTGGGTGACCTCGCGCTTGACGAGCTTGCCGGGGGTGGCTTCTTCGAGTTGCTCGCAGATGGCCACCTTGCGGCCGTTTTTGAGGATGCGGGAGATGTAGTTGTTGGCGGCGTGAAATGGCAGGCCGCACATGGGGATGCCGTTGCGGGCGGTGAGGGCCAGGTTGAGGATCTGCGCGCCGGCCTGGGCGTCCTCAAAAAACATCTCGTAGAAATCGCCGAGGCGGAAGAGCAGGAGCGCGTCCTTGGGCAGTTCGCCTTTGATGCGGCGATACTGGGCCATCATGGGGGTAAGTTGCGCTTCGGCAGACACGCCGGAAAAGCTAGCAACAACCGGCGGCGGGGCGAAGTTATTTTCGCACGGAGGTGCGAGGGTGGCTATGTCCGAGTTTGGGCGAACTACGGCTAAAGCTTTCCGAGCGAGTCTTTGACATCTACAATCGTCAACCGGTCGCGATCAACGGTCACTTGTACGGCAGGGATGATTAAGATCGAGTTCCAATGCAATCCCGCTCCCGGGGGTGCCGAGACAAACCCCTTCAAAACATAATGTCCGGGCTGCACAAACGCCACAAAGGTCCGGTCTTCAGTAATCGTGATATATTGGATGTCGGGCTGCTGTAATTCTACCGGGACAGCAAAATTACTAATTACGGCCACAGTTGTACCACCTTCGGTCTGGAGGGCTAAATTGACGCTAGACTCGTTGGTGCTGGTCGAAAAGTCGACATGGCCCACGATGCCGGTCAGGTGATGCCATTCAAACCGGGGAAACTCGCGGGCGGAAACGCTCGCCGGCAGCAAGCAGGCGGTGAGCAATCCCAAACCAAGGATGATTTTCTTCGCAAAAAGTTTCATAGGGTTCCCTTTCTAAGCTTTAGAGCCAATGCACTTGTAAGGCTTCAACGATGACCTGTCAAATTACCCATTGTTACGTTTTGCTGACGGCCTGTCATTCTCCCTCAAATCCCTAATCGCTTGCGTAGGCGGGCGGTTTTAAACGACAGTGTCAGGGCAATGGACTGGCTCGCCAAAATTTCGCCGTACTGGCCGCACCTGGTCGCGGGCTTTGAATTGCTGGCCGTGCTGCTGGCCTCCGCCCATGCGCTGCTCAATAAACGCGATTCCCGGGCGGCGGCGCTTTGGCTGGGGCTGATCTGGTTTCTGCCCGTGTTCGGACCACTGCTTTACCTGGCACTGGGCGTGAACCGCATCCGGCGCCGGGCCCTTGAGCTCGGCGTGCATGACACCCTCAAGCGCCCCATCCCGGCCAACCTGGGCGAATCGCAACCGGCCGGCGTGGAACATCTGCAGATGCTCGCGCGCATCGTGGACCGCGTCAGCGCCCAGGCGCTCACGCCCGGCAACCAGATCCAGCCGCTCGTCAATGGCGACGAGGCGTTTCCGGCCATGCTCGCCGCGATCGAATCCGCGCAAAAATCCATCGCGCTGGCCACGTATATCTTCGACAACGACCCGAGCGGCAAACAATTTGTCGACGCGCTTGGCCGGGCCGTCGCGCGTGGGGTGGCCGTGCGCGTGTTGATCGATGCCGCCGGCGTCCGCTATTCATGGCCGCCCATCAGCTACAAGTTGCATCATGCGCGCGTTCCGTTCGCCAAGTTCCTGCCGACATCGCTGTTCACACCGTGGCGTGTGGCGACCATCAACCTGCGGGACCATCGCAAGATCCTCGTGGTGGACGGCCAGACTGCTTTTACTGGTGGCATGAACATCCGGCACGGCAATGTGCTCGCCAACCGGCCCAAGCATGGGGTGCAGGACCTGCATTTTCGTATCGTCGGGCCGGTGGTGACGCAGTTGCAGGAGGCATTTGTCAACGACTGGGCCTTTGTCACCCGCGAAAAATTGACAGGGGATCTTTGGTTTCCGGAACTAAAGGAATGTGGCGACGTCGTGGCCCGGGCCATCACCGACGGGCCGGATGCGGACTACGACAAATTGCGCTGGACGCTGCTGGTCGCGCTGAGCGAAGCGCAGGAATCTGTGCAGATCGTCACGCCGTATTTTTTGCCGGACAGCGCGCTGGTCACCGCGCTGAACCTCGCCGCCCTGCGCGGCGTGCGCATAGACATCATTTTGCCGGCAAAAAACAACCTGCCGTTCGTCCATTGGGCGTCCCGCGCGATGTGGTGGCAGGTGCTCGAGCGCGGTTGCCACATCTGGCTCACTCCGCCGCCGTTTGACCACTCCAAGCTGATGATCATAGACGGCCATTGGGTCTTCCTCGGCTCGGCGAACTGGGATGCCCGCAGCCTCCGGCTCAACTTTGAGCTGAACGTGGAGGCTTACGGGCGCGAATTTGCGGATGCCATGGCCGGGATTGCCGTAAAAAAGATGCAAGGCGCGCACGAAGTGACCCAGGCAGAGGTCGATGCGCGGAGCCATCCCGCAAAGCTGCGGGACGCCATCGCCCGGCTGTTCTCGCCTTATCTTTAATGGCTTTGAGCGGCGGCGGGTATCACGGCCGCCGTAATTTCTCTTATAGGAAGTCAATTTATGATGAGTTTTGTGCATAGATGGGTTTGACCCAGCGGGAGGCGGCACGTAAATTTGGGGCCATGAAAGCCATTCGTTCCTGGAAGCGGGCGTTTTTGTGTTTTGCGATCGTCTGGGGGCTTGGTCTGGCGGTGCCGGCGGCGCAGGCATCGGGAGGCGGGGCAAGGCCGCTCAACGCGCAGTCATTGGAGCAGCGTATTGCGCAACTGGAGCAGGCGGTGAACCCGCCCGGGCCGGTCATCAATAACGGCGACAACGCGTGGATGTTGATGAGCTGCGCGCTGGTATTGCTGATGACGGCGCCGGGGCTGGTCCTGTTCTACGGCGGATTGGTGCGCAGCAAGAACGTGCTGTCCACCATGATGCACAGCATGATTTTGATGGCGGTGATTTCGCTGCTGTGGATGGTCTACGGCTACAGCATGGCGTTCGGCGAGGGTAATCCATTCTTCGGCAATCCCCTGCAATATCTCTTTCTCAACGGCGTGGGCGCCGCCCCCAACCCGGATTATTCGGCCACGGTGCCGCACCAGACCTTCATGTTGTTCCAGATGATGTTCGCCATCATCACGCCGGCGTTGATCAGCGGGGCGATCGCCGAGCGCGTGAAGTTCAAGGCCTACCTGTTGTTCATGGTGCTGTGGGCCACGGTGGTCTATTTCCCGCTGTGCCACATGGTCTGGGGCAAGGGCGGCTATTTCAACTGGGCAATGGGCGGGCGCATCCCCGTGCTGGATTTCGCCGGCGGAACAGTGGTGCATATCAGCTCGGGCGTGTCGGCGCTGGTCTGCGCGATCTACCTGGGCCGGCGCGACGGTTTTCCGCACGAGCCGATGATGCCGCATAACGTGGTGCTCTCGCTCATCGGCACCGGGTTGCTGTGGGTGGGCTGGTTCGGCTTCAACGCCGGCAGCGCGCTCAATGCGGGCAGTCTGGCGACGAGCGCGTTCGCGGCGACCCATTTCTCGGCGGCGGCGGCGGCCTTGAGCTGGACGGCGACGGAATGGTTTTTGAAGGGCAGGCCAAGCGTGCTGGGCACGGCGGCGGGCATGGTTGCGGGGCTGGCGACCATCACACCGGCCGCGGGTTTCGTCACAATCCCCTCGGCAGTTTTGATCGGGCTGGCGGCGGGCGTGATCTGTTACCTGGCGGTGACGAAACTGAAGGCCCATTTCCGCTACGACGATTCGCTGGACGTGTTCGGGGTGCACGGGATGGGCAGTTTTGCGGGGATGCTGATGCTGGGCTGGCTGGCGAGCGGCACGGTGAACCCGGCTATCACCCATACGTTTCAGGCGAACGGCGTGACGGTGTCGCTGGTGGGCGGGGCGCATCAATTTTTGAACCAGCTTGCCGGGGTGGGTTTCACCGTATTGCTGGCGGCGACGGCGACGATCATCCTGCTCAAGGTGGTGGATCTCACCATGGGCCTGCGCGTGGACCGCGAAGACGAGAGCGTGGGATTGGACTTATCGCAGCATGGTGAGCGCGCGTACAACGATTAAGGAAAAAACATGAAAAAAATCGAAGCAATCATCAAGCCGTTCAAACTGAACGAAGTGAAACAGGCGCTTAACGACGTGGGCATCCAGGGCCTGACCGTCTCCGAGGTGAAGGGTTTCGGCCGGCAGAAGGGGCACACGGAAATCTACCGCGGCAGCGAGTACACCGTGGATTTCCTGCCAAAGATCAAGATCGAGACCGTGGTGACCGACGAGCAGGTTGCGCCGGCGGTGGAAGCCATCATCAAGGCGGCCAAGACCGGCAAGATCGGCGACGGCAAGGTGTTCGTCTCGGCCATCGAGGAAGCCTGGCGCATCCGGACCGAAGAGCAGGGCGCGGCGGCCGTCTGAGCTGCGTTCTCTACATCCGGTTTTTCCAGACGGCGGTAGGGTGTGGCACTTCGAAGGTGACTCGTTGTTCCGGGTTGGAAAGGGTGTAGATCGAATAGCGGTCCGGTTTGAGCGAAAAATGTCCGGCCGCCAGCCGGCGCAGCCGGTGGTGCCCGATCCACACGGGCCTGAGCAGCTTCACCCAGCCCGGGCACATCGCGAGCGTTTCGGCTTTTTCCTGGATGGCGATCGGCTTAAGGCTCAAGTTGTCGCCAGTGTCGGCAAAGGCGGAGGTGAAGCGGTTGGACGCCACCATGGATACCCGGTTCTTTAACAAGGCGAGCATCCAGTGCAGGTCGCCGACGCCCCGCCAACGGGGGTCAAAAAAGATGCCCCGCTCATGAATCACCCCGCGCCGCAGGAAAATCGAGCTCGTCAGGGGCGAAAATCGATACCAGATGTGCCACGGATGGGGAACCAGCGCGGGGCGGTGGCAGATGTATCCGCCATTGGCATCGGTGATGATGCTGCCCATGAGCACGACTTCAACCTTGGGGTTTTCGGTGAAAAACTTTTCCACAGCGGCGAGCGCTCCGGGCAGGTATTGCTCGTCGCAATTCAAGTAGGCCAGGATGTCGCCGGTCGCGCGCCGGTAACCACGGTTGACCGCGTCATACATGCCGGCGTCCTTCTCGATGAAGGCCTTCACCCGCCGGTCTTGCGGCAGCCAGAGCTGGGTATCGTCATCGGAACATGAGTCTTGGACGATGTGTTCGACCTCGACCCCCTGCTGGTCGGCGACAGAGGCGATGCACAGCTTGAGCCACGCGGAATTGCGGAAGCTGGGCGTGATGACGGAGAACTTCATGGCGGGGATGTTAAATCCCTGCCGGCTTTTTGGCAAACAGCGTCGCGGCCGGCACGGGTCATTTTACCGCGGGCAGGCCCTGCACTTCGGCGTTCTTATCCGCGACGACGCCGGGGCCGGTGTCCGCGGTGAAATGGCAATCCTTGAACTGCACGGCCCGGGCGTTGGCGATGATGAGCCCCTGTTTGCCGCTGAGCGTCACGTTTTCGAAGACGACGTTGGAGACCACGCTCTCGGGCAGGCCGACCAGCAGACCGGCCTCGATGGTGGAATTGCCGGTGACGTTGGCGATGTGGATGTCGCGGAAGATAGGCGTGGTGTTGGTCATGGGCTGGCCGGGGTCATCCTTGGGATACATGGCGCGGGTGCTGTCCTGGTAGTACGCGACGATGGAGATCGCCGGGTGGCAGTTGGTCATGGTGATGTCGGTGTAGGTGATGTTCTGCACGATGCCGCCCTTGCCGCGGCGGGATTTGATGCGCAGGCCGTTGTCAGTGTTCTCAAAGGTGCAGTTCTTCACGAGCAGGTTGCGGACGCCGCCGACCGTCTCGCTGCCGATGGACATGCCGTGGCCATGCTTGAAGGTGCAGTCAGTCACCGTCAGGTTTTCGCAACCGAACTCGCGGGTCTTGAGTTTCTTGGTGGACTTGATGGCAATGTCGTCGTCGCCGGTGTCAAACAAGCAGTGGGTGATGGTGACGTTTTCGCAATTGCCGGGGTCGATGCCGTCCGTGTTGGCCGCGCGTTCCGGTGCGGTGATGGAGATGTTGCTGATGGTGATGTTCTCGCATTCGTTGGGCACGAAATGGAATTTCATCGAGTTGGCCAGCTTGATGCCCGTCAGCGTGATGTTCTGGCAGCGCTCCAGCCCGATGAGGTTCGGGCGGGGCAGGGTATAGCCGGAGACCTTCTGGCGGGCCTTTTCCGCTTCGTCCCACCAGGCGTAGCCATTGCCGTCGATGGTTCCCTGGCCGGTGAACACGAGGTCCGTGAGCTTCTTGCCGCTGATGAAAGAGTTGAAATCGCTGCTGTTGGTGGTGGCGAGCCAGTTGGTGCCCTTGCCTTCCTTCAGGTAAAGCGCCTGGTTGGTGGAGGCCCATAAAGTCGCGCCGGTGTCCAGAAGCACGGTGGTCTTGCTGGACAGCGTCAACGGGCCGCTCCAGTAATTGCCGGCCGGGAACTCCACCGTGCCGCCGGTACCGCCGCACTTGTCGAGGGCTTTCTGGATGGCGGCGGTGTCGTCGGTGGTGCCGTCGCCCTTGGCGCCGAGGTCGCGGACATTAAAAACGTTGGAAACGGGCGCGGGGGCAGGCGCGGCCGCCGGTGGCGCGGGTGGTGCATCAGCCCGGCAAACGGTGGTCAAGGGGAGCAACAGGCCGAGGACGGAGGAGGCAAGCAACAGTTTTTTCATAAGGTAATCCGGTATTACTTGGACGTCGCCCGGTGCTAAATATTCACCGGACGGCGAAAGGCGTTGAAGGCAGAACATAACCCACATTAGTCTCCGGTAAAGGAAGAATTACGGTGTAAGCCCCGGAAATGAAAAAGCGGCTGACGCTTGTGCCCAGCCGCTTGTAGGAAAGTCGGGAATTATTTCTTTTTCTTCGCCGGTTTTTTGGCCGGGGCGGCGTCGCTGACGCCGGGGAAGGCCATGTAATTTTTCGCGTTGGCGTAGCAGATGTTGCGGATCATGGGGCCGACGATCTTTTCATCGTTGGGCACCAGTCCGTCCTCGATGTCGCGACCCATCAGATTGCAGAGGGTGCGGCGGAAATATTCGTGGCGCGGATAGCTCATGAACGACCGCGAGTCGGTGATCATGCCGATGAAGCGCGAGAGCAGGCCGAGGTTGGAGAGGGCGTTCATCTGCCACTCCATGCCTTCCTTCTGGTCGAGGAACCACCAACCGGAGCCGTACTGGATCTTGCCGGGGATGGTGCCGTCCTGGAAGTTGCCGATCATCGTCGCGAAGGCGCAGTTGTCGGCGGGATTCAGATTGTAGATGACGGTCTTGGGCAGTAGGTTGTCGGAATCCAGCTTGTTGAGGTACGCGGCCAACGTCTGCGTCTGCGGAAAATCGCCGATGGAATCGAAGCCCGTGTCCGGTCCGAGCTGGGTGAGCAGGCGGATGTTGTTGTTGCGAAGCGCGCCGAGGTGGAGCTGCTTGGTCCAGCCGCGCTTGGCATCCAGATGGCCGAAGAACAGCATCATGAACGAGGCGAACTGGGTGTATTCCTTTTCCGAGACAACGGCATTTTTGCGGGCCTTGTCGAACACCGCGGCGGCGGTCGCTTCGGAGCAGAAATCGGCGAAGCAATGGTTCATGCCGTGGTCGGAGAGGCGGCAGCCCTGGGCATGGAAAAATTCATGGCGCTTGTTGACGGCGCTGAGGAAGGCGCTGAAATTGTTGATGTCCACGTTGGCGGCGGCGGCAAGCTGGCCGACCCACTTGTTGAAACCCTCGGGCTGGTTGACGGTCAGCGCCTTGTCCGGCCGGAAGGCGGGCAACATGCGCGTGGGGTGTCCGACCTTCTCGAACGCCTTGTGGTATTCCAGATTGTCCACGGGGTCATCGGTGGTGCAGACGACCTTGACGTTGAGTTTCTTGAGGATGCCCTGTGTGGTGAACGCGGGCGTGGCGAGCTGGGCGTTGGCCTGTTTCCAAATCTTATCGGCGGTGGACTCGTTGAGCAGGTCAGTGATGCCGAAATAACGTTTCAGCTCGAGGTGCGTCCAGTGATAAAGCGGATTGCGGAGCGTGTGCGGCACGGTGGCGGCCCAGGCCTTGAACTTTTCCTCGGGCGTGGCATTGCCGGTGCAGAAGCGCTCGTTGACGCCGTTGGAGCGCATCGCGCGCCATTTGTAATGATCGCCCTCCAGCCAGATCTCAAAGAGGTTCTTGAACTGGCGGTTCTGGGCGATGTCCTTGGGCGAGATGTGGCAATGATAGTCGAAGATCGGCTCCGCCTCGGCGTAGTTGTGGTACAACCGGCGGGCGGTCTTCGTGCCCAGCAAAAAGTCCTCGTGGATAAAGGCCATAGAAATTCCCGGATTCAACTTAGGCGGCGACTGCAACCGGTTGCTGGGTCACAGTCTTGCTGGACCGGGTGTCAGAGCCGATGAGCACGGGCTTCATGTGCCGCTCCAGCAGGTTCTCGGTGACGTTCTTGGCGACGATCGCCTCGTGTTTCTTGAGCGCGTTGAGGTATCTGTCGCCCTTCTTGGCGGCCACTTTAAAGCTGACGTGCAGCAACTGGCGGAAGCTGGGGTTGAAGCCCGGGTTCTTCTGGTCGTGCCGGAGAGCGTCGGTGAACTGCGTGGAGTTCCAAGCGTTGACAGTGGCGACGCTGGGCAGCTTGGCTTTGTCGATGTCGATGACCGACGCGTAGGGCGCGCAGAATTCATCCACATGTTCGTGAGCGTAGGCGTAGATCTCCTTGGCGATCTCAAGGCCGTCGCCGCCCGCCTCGGCCAGGCCGATGAGTTCCTCGAGCCAGGTGGTGCCGGCGGTCTTGATGTGCAGGCCGGCGCCGAACTTGGCCAGCGCGCGGCGGATGGGGGCGTAGATGGAGAACTTGTCGCTGCCGGAATGGACGCTGAGCTTGAGTGAGGGCGGCAGGCCGTATTTCTTGATGGCAAAGGCGATGACCGCGAGGTCCTCGTTGAACTCCTTCTCGAATTGCTTGATGTCGCCGACGTAGTCCACGCCCTTGTTGAAGCGACCGGTGAATTTGGGGGCGATGGTCTGGATCGGGATCTTCTCGTCGGCCAGCGCAGCCAGGATGATGAGCAGTTCGGGCGGCGTCTGGGGATTATCGGTCTCGTCCATGGAGACCTCGGTGATGAAATTGGCCTCGCCCTTGGCCTTGGCGATGTAACGGTAGAGCTTGCCGGCGTCCTGCGCGGCCAGAAAATATTTGCCGGCGACGCGCTCGAACTCGGCGCGGCTGATCTCAAAGGGATGGTCGATATGCGGGATGGTGATCTTGCCGATGAGTTCGGGATGGCGGTCAGCAAAGGCCTTGATGTCGGCGGCGGCGGCGGGCTTGCCGATGGAGTCGGCCACGTCGATGGTGTAAAAATCGCAATGGGGCATGAACTTGTCCACGGTCTCCAGCCGGATATGATCGGCGTCCAAGTGATAGGGCTTCGTCCAGCCGAGGGCCTTCACGGCGGCATCGGCGGCGGCGCGGGTGCTGGAGGGGTCAGTGCCGATGAAGGAATGCTCGCGATTGGACTTGTTCCAGACGGGGACGAACTCCGCACCCAACTCGGTGGCCAGGATACAGGCCCGGAGCTGGGCTTTGGCCTGATGGGCGAAACGGTCACCCATACCGAAGGAGTATTTACCGAGAACCAGATATTTGCTCATGGAATAATAGGATTTATAGGCTGCTCATTAAGTGGCGAGGAAGAATATAGCATCAACCTATGGGGAATAAACAATTTTTTTCCCTATCACCGTTTGCCGGGAATGAGTCGTTTTTTGTCCGCGAATGACGGTGGCGGGGGCTCCCGTGGGTGACGGCAGTAAACGGAGAAGCCGGTCAGGCGCTATTTTTTGCCGCCCAAGCTGATACAGAAAATCAAAACCCCCGAAGCCGAAGCTTCGGGGGTGGAGCAGAGTTGCCCGAGCGGTCCGATTACGGGAGCGGGAGCACGTGGCCCGCGAGACTGCAGGTCGGGTCCGTGTTCACGGCATTGATGCCGTAGGTGCCGCTGGCGGGACAATGCGGATACAGGTTGTCCTTGAGGTAGTTCTGCACGTCGGTGCTGGCCGGCACGGAGGTGTCGCTCATCTTGTTTTCCAGCGCCCATTGCTGCTTGGAAGCGTCGATCTGGCGGAGGTTGTTGATGCAGCTGTTCTTCTGGGCCGTATTACGGGCCCGGACGAAGTTGGGGATGGCGATGGCGGCCAGCAAGCCGATGATGGCGACCACGATCATGATTTCAACGAGCGTGAAGCCCGCTTTGCGTGAGGTATTGATTTTCATACTGTATTTTCTTTCTGTTAAGCGGCGTGAACGTGGCTGCAGGCTGGTTGGTTTATTTATGATTACAAATGCGTTCAAGGATTGCCTGCCGCCTGTCGCTGATCTGTATCAAGCAGATTAGCCGCCATCCGTAATTGTTTTTGACACCGGTGTCCCGCAGTTGGGCGGGGCGGCCGGGCTCAAGGCCGGCAAACGTGAACAACAAAAAACCCCGGGGCTTTTGGCCCCGGGGTCTTGTTTAAGACAATGATTACGGAGTGGGCAGCACGTGACCGGAGACGCTGCAGGTCGGGTCCGTGGTCAGCGCATTGATGGTGTAGGTGCCGCTGGCAGGGCAGGACGGGAACGAGTTATTCTTGATGTAGTTGCCGACATCCGCAGTTCCGGGAGTGTCGGTGTCCTGTTTCTTGTTTTCCAGCGCCCACTGATGCTTGCCGGCATCAATCTGGCGGAGGTTGTTGATGCAGGTATTCTTCTGCGAGGTGTTGCGCGCCCGAACGAAGTTCGGGATCGCGATCGCGGCCAACAAGCCGATGATGGCAACCACGATCATGATTTCAACGAGCGTAAAGCCCGCTTTGCGTGAGGTATAGGTCTTCATTTGTTTGGTTCTTTCCGTTAATGCGGTGTGAACGCTGCAAAGGCGGGTTATTATGTACGATTACAGAGTTGTCCACGTTATTGCCATTTGCAAACCGCAGCAACTCATTCAGCAGGAGGGATGCCAAACGAATGTGAAGGGACATTATGCAATGCACTTAAAAATGTCCAGTGAAAAGTTAAGCCCACTGAACAGCCTGGCCGGCCAGATCTAGCAGGGGGGCTAAAAACACAAACCCCCCGAAGCCGAAGCTTCGGGGGGCGGAGCAGAGTTGCCCAAACGGTCCGATTACGGAGTCGGGAGCACGTGGCCCGCGATGCTGCAGGTCGGGTCCGTGTTCACGGCATTGATGCCGTAGGTGCCGCTGGCAGGACAATGCGGATAGAGGTTGTCCTTGAGGTAGTTTTGCACGTCGGTGCTGGCCGGCGAGGATGTGTCATTCATCTTGTTTTCCAGCGCCCACTGCTGCTTGGCCCCGTCAATCTGGCGGAGGTTGTTGATGCAGCTGTTCTTCTGGGCCGTATTACGGGCCCGGACGAAGTTGGGGATGGCGATGGCGGCCAACAAGCCAATGATGGCCACGACGATCATGATTTCAACGAGCGTGAAGCCCGCTTTGCGTGAGGTATTGATTTTCATACTGTATTTTCTTTCCGATAAGTGGCGTGAACGCGACAGCAGGCTGGTTTATTTATGATTACGTATGCGTTCACGGATTGCCTGCCGTCAACCACTGACCCCAATGTAGCAGATGGGGTGCCATATAGGCAAACACCGGCATTGCTAAAAGGTTGCTAGTCCAATCACCCTCAACCAAGGAAAAAATTTGACCATTTGCCGTTGTCGCCTATCTTTCGTGACCGCGCCTATTCGTTACCGTGTAACAAAACTAGACAATAGTGTCCACCAACCCTGATTAACCGTGCAAAACGTCTCCCGCCCCCAAACCAGCAATTATCGCTGGGTCATCTGCGGCCTGCTCTTTTTCGCCACCACGTTCAATTACATGGACCGGCAGGTCATCAGCTACCTGAAGGAGTATTTCTGCCGGTCGGCGGCCTTGGGCGGGTTTGGCTGGAGCAACTCCGATTATTCCAACCTGACCTCTGCCTTCACCGCCTTCTATGCGATCATGACGATTTTCGCGGGCCTGGTCATCGACAAGATCGGGACCAAGATCGGCCTGGCTATCGCCCTCAGCGTCTGGTCGCTCTTCGGGATTCTTAACGCCTTTGTCGGTCAACTGGTGCTGTCGCACATCGCCATCCGCAGCGCGTTTGGCCTCGGCGAGGCGGGCAACTTTCCCGCCTCCATCAAAACGGTCGCCGAATGGTTCCCCAAGCGTGAGCGCGCCCTGGCCACGGCCATCTTCAACAGCGGCTCGAACTTTGGCGCCATGGTTGCCGCGCTGTTCGTCCCGTGGTGCATGGTTTATTTCGGTGATGAAAAGGGATGGAAGATGGCCTTCATCCTCACCGGCGCTTCGGGCTTCATCTGGCTGTTCTTCTGGTTCTGGCTTTACAACCCGCCCGCC